>Ga0163163_10000661_pt1 | contig 29522 bp, 28 predicted proteins | sample S65metaG_FD_119766 | JGI IMG/M metagenome (GOLD analysis project Ga0163163, IMG submission 119766) | Switchgrass rhizosphere microbial communities from Kellogg Biological Station, Michigan, USA - S6-5 metaG | ecosystem: Host-associated > Plants > Roots > Rhizosphere > Soil | place: USA... | reverse complement strand
TAGCGGGGGCCATTTTTGTGTCACGGAGATTGGATTCATGGAAATTACCCCACAGATGGTGAAGGAACTTCGCGAGAAGACGAGCGCGGGAATGATGGACTGCAAGAAGGCGCTGACCGAGTCCGGAGGCGATATGGAAGCAGCCATTGTCGTACTTCGAAAAAAAGGTCAGGCATCCGCGGAGAAGAAGGCCACGCGCATCGCATCCGAAGGCATGATCGGACACTATATTCATATGGGTGAGAAACTCGGTGTTCTCCTTGAAGTGAATTGCGAAACCGATTTTGCGGCGCGCAGCGATGACTTTCGCTCGCTGGTGAAAGACATTGCGATGCACATCGCGGCCCAGAGTCCGATCTATGTGCGGCGTGAAGACGTTCCTGCCGAAGAAATCGCAAGGGAAAGAGATATCGCTGCCGGCCAGGTCCCGCCGGGCAAACCTCAGGCCATCATCGACAAGATCGTTGAGGGTAAACTTGGAAATTACTACAAACTGGTCTGTCTTTACGATCAGCCCTTTGTAAAGGACGACAAGCAAACCGTTGAACAATTCATTACCAGTCTGGTTGCCAAAATCGGGGAAAAGATCCAGGTGAGACGGTTTGTTCGATTCAAGACCGGCGAAGGCCTGGAGAAACGCTCGACCGATCTTGCGGCAGATGTTCGGGAGGCGCTCGGCGAATAAGCCCGGCAGGAAGGACGTGACCGTGGAATTAGAAGAAGTGGGAGCGCCCAAATACAGTCGGGTTCTTTTGAAACTCAGCGGTGAGGCGTTGATGGGCGATAAGGGGTTCGGTATCGATCCTCAGATCGTCCAGCGAATTGCCAGCGAGATCCAGGAAGTCCATGACCTGGGTGTCGAAATCGGCGTTGTCATCGGAGGTGGAAACATCTTCCGCGGACTCGCCGCCAGCGCTCAGGGCTTTGATCGCGTTTCCGCGGATCATATGGGAATGCTGGCCACCGTCGTCAATGCGCTCGCCCTCCAGGACGCCCTCGAAAAGCTCGATGTTCATACGCGTGTGCAGTCGGCCATCGAAATGCGACAGGTTGCCGAAATGTACATCCGGCGCCGCGCGATTCGTCATCTGGAGAAGCAGCGCGTCGTGATTTTTGCTGCGGGAACGGGCAACCCTTATTTTTCCACCGACACCACGGCCGCTCTCCGCGCCATGGAGATCAAGGCCGAAGTCATTCTGAAAGCCACAAAGGTCGACGGGATTTACAGTGCCGATCCTGTAAAAGTACAGAACGCGACGTTCCTGCCGAAGATTTCATACATTGATGTTCTGACAAAAGAACTCATGGTCATGGATACGACGGCGATATCGTTGTGCAAGGACAACAACGTGCCCATCATCGTGTTCAACATCCGTACCAGTGGCAATATCAAGCGCGTAATTATGGGTGAAACGATCGGTTCAATGGTGTATTGACCAAGCGAGGCCAACATGACCGCTAAGGAAGAAATCGTTCAAATCAAACGTCGGATGGAGAAGGCTGTCGAGGACCTTCGTAAGGAACTTGCCACGATACGGACCGGCCGTGCATCAATATCCATTCTCGACAACATCATGGTGGATTACTACGGCACGCCGACGCCGGTCAATCAGGTGGCGCAGCTCGGCACGCCGGACGGAACGTTGATTACGGTTCAGCCCTACGACGCATCTCTCGTCGGGCCCGTGGAAAAGGCGATCCGGACTTCCGATCTGGGATTGAATCCCTCCAACGACGGCCGGATTGTGCGCATCCCGGTTCCGCCACTGACGGAAGACCGGCGGAAAACGCTGGCAAAACACGTCCATAAAGTTCTCGAAGACCACCGTACGGCGGTCCGCAATATCCGTCGCGATGGCAATGAGTTCATGAAGAAGCAACTGAAAGAGAAATTGATCTCCGAAGACGAAGAGAAGAAGTCGTTGGATGAGGTTCAGAAGCTGACGGATGAGTTCATTCATAAGCTGGAAGCCGTTGCGCAGTCCAAAGAGCAGGAAATCCTGAAGGTGTAGCGGAAGACTTGGGGCAAGCACCCTCTCCCGACGGGGGAGGGTGCCGCGAAGCGGCGGGTGAGGGGTACAATATTTTCTTCCGTGCTCGCAACATGAAACAGAAGGCATTCTGGAAATGAATGACGTGCGGTACCCCTCACCCGGCCCTTCGGGCCACCCTCTCCCGTCGGGAGAGGGATCCTTCTTCAACTACACTCGTACTGAAGTAGCCGGGCAAGTCGGTAGTCCCGCACTCGCATCGGACCTGTTCAAATCCGTCTATCTAAACCACGCTACCGACGCCGCGCCATTAGACGTCAACCTTCCCACCATCGTCCGCTCATTCCAATCCGCAGACGGAACGCAGCGCTTTCTGCTTCGTCTCGAAGACGGCGAAATGGTGGAATCCGTCATTATCCCCGGCGATGACCGTCTCACATTCTGCGTCTCTTCACAGGTCGGCTGTGCCCTCGCGTGCACGTTTTGTCTCACCGGGCTTCTCGGCCTTACGCGCAATCTCACTGCGGGCGAAATTATCTCGCAGGTTGTCCTGCTCGCTCGCAACGGCCGTTCTTCTCGCTTCAGCGTCGTGTTGATGGGAATGGGCGAACCTCTCCAGAACTACGACAACGTTCTCAAAGCCATCGCGATTCTGAACGACGATCATGGCTACAATCTGTCGTCCCGCCGGATCACGCTTTCGACGGCGGGCCTCGTCCCCGGACTGGAGCGGCTCGCCAGGGAACCGCTGTTCCCCAATCTCTCGATATCACTCACCGGAGCCACGAATGCGTTGCGCGATCAGTTGATGCCAATCAATCGTAAGTATCCGATTGAAGATGTACTCACGGTCGTTAGGGCATTGCCGCCGCAGCGGCAGAAGCGCGTGATGCTGGAGTACGTGATGATCAAAGGTGTCACCGACTCGCTCGCCAATGCCCAGACGCTTTCGGAATTAATCGGAGCCGTGCCTCTGAAGGTGAATCTGATTCCATTCAACAGCGCACCTGAGCTAGGCTTTGCTCGCTCCGATGACGACGACGTTCTTCGCTTTCACGCACTGCTGCTGGAGAAGGGAATTGCGACGTTCGTTCGGAAGAGCCGCGGGTCGGATGTCTCCGGAGCCTGTGGCCAGCTGATGAAGAAATCGATTCTTGAGAAATGAGTTATGGTTCTACACTGCGATAGGTCTTCTCGGAGGTAACAGGAAGCCATGCCAAACAAATCTCGACTATTGATCCTTTCGGCCGGACTGATTGTCGCATCGCTGGCGACAAGCACTGCGGTCGTGCCAGCGCAGTTATCGGATTCGCCGACATTTTCACGGGACGTTGCACCGATTCTCTATCGGAACTGCGTGACCTGTCACCGTCCGGGCGAGATTGCTCCCATGTCGCTTATCACATATCCGCAGGCGCGCCCTTATGCACGGTCGATCCGCGAACGTGTCGAGCTTGGCACCATGCCTCCATGGCATGCAGAAGCCGCTCCTGGCACTTTCGTGAATGAGCGTCGATTGTCTGCAAAGGAAAAAGAGACGCTTTCACGTTGGGCAAACACCGGAGCTCCAGAGGGAGACCCGAAAGATATGCCGACGTTGCCGGTGTTTACAGAGGGCTGGACAATCGGAAAACCGGACGCCGTTGCGGCGATGGCGGAGCCTTTCAATGTTCCTGCTACGGGCACGATCGAGTATCAATACTTCTCTGTCCCGACAAACTTTACGGAAGACAAATGGATACAGGCGATAGAAATTCGCCCGGGAGTAAGGAGCGTCGTTCATCACGTTCTGGTTTTCGCCAGCGAACCAGGAGCTGTCATACGTCCGCAGCCTTTCCTTCCGGCCAATGCCGGACCGCTCGGCCCGGTGGCCCAGCAGGTCGGGCCGGCGGTCGTTGCCGCTGTGCGGAGCCGGCTGCAGAATGCCGCTTCGGCGCGGGGTGCGCTGATCGCGACAACGGCGCCAGGAACAAATGCGGTAGTCTTTCGATCCGGAGAGGCATTGCGCATCAAGGCGGGTTCCGTTCTCACGCTGCAGGTTCACTACACGGCGACCGGGAAGCCGGAACAGGATCGAAGCTCCGTCGGTTTCATATTCGCCAGGGAATCTCCGAAACAGGAAGTCCGCACCGCTTCTTTTATCAACGCGCAACTCGTGATTCCAGCGGGAGCCGATAACCACCGCGTGGATTCACAGATTGAATTTACCGAGGACACCCATATCGTCGCGCTATTTCCGCATACGCATCTGCGAGGAAAAAGCTGGGAGTATCGGCTGACATACCCGGATGGACGCGAGGAGGTCGTATTGTCGGTCCCGCACTATGACTTCAATTGGCAGACCTACTACGAATTTGCAAAACCGCTTGCGGTTCCAAAAGGCTCACGACTCCAGGCGATCGCGCATTACGACAACTCCGCGAACAACAAATCCAATCCGAATCCCGGCGTCGAAGTGCGCTGGGGCGATCAGACCTGGCAGGAAATGCAGTATTCGGGAATTACGTATACGGTGGACTGAAAATCCTCCAGCAATCGAGGTTGCATCTGGAACAAGGGAAGGCCCCCTCATTCCCACCGTCATTGCCGGCTCGCGATCACCTTCACTTCTGCGAGCATCTTATCTAGTTCTTCACGGTCCAGCATCCGACCTGCGAGGACGACGGCGCGGATGCTCCTGACGTTCGCGATATCACTCAGAGGATTTGCGTCAAGAAGCACCAGATCCGCCCGTCTTCCAGCTGTCACGCCGCCGCCTGATTGCTGGAGGTTGAAGTATCTGGCCGGATTTAACGTCGCAGTCTGAAGGGCGCCAAGAGGAGTCATGCCTCCGCGCACCATAGCGGCAAGTTCGTCGTGCACACAAAAACCAGCGAAGCCGATATCGCAACCGGCAAGAATAGGGACCCCCGCCTTTGCCATGTCACTCGTCACTGTCGCCCCCATCTGGGCTCTGGCTCGAAACTGCCGTATCGCGGCCGGGGTTACAGGGTTGCCCGCCCACGCATCCCTTATTTTCTTGCTTGCGTAGACCAGGCGGTCTGCACTGGTCTCCGATGCGGACGTGCCGATTGTTCCAATTTCGAACGCCGCAGCGAGAGTTGGGGTCTGCCAGGTACGCTGACGTGCAAGCAAGTCAATCAATGGCCGACAAAGTTCTGAACGGTACGTTTCGCCCCCGGAACAAGGTGACCATAATTGTAAATTCGCTAAATGCTCAATGTCACCCTGGCCGGCATTGACAGCCTCCTCAACTGTGACCCCAATCGGCAGATGGCCCGCTACTGGCAGGTCTAGACGGCGTGCCTCCGCCACGATCGCGAAAAACGCTTCGCGAGGAGTATGGTCGTGAACTTTTATCAGGTCTACACCTCGACTTTTGAGTAACTGTACGGCCGCCCTTCCGTCTTCAGCAGTCTTTACCCGTAATCTGAAAGGCCAGTCTCCAGGCGGATTATCGAGGATCGGTCCGGCAGCGAAGATCCGCGGGCCGAGCACGCGACCCGATGCGGTCTCTTCACGCATCCTCAGAATGTAATCGAGGTCGGAACCCATGTCGCGGATTCCCGTCACTCCATTGGCAACATTAAGCGTGAGCCAGGGTTCGCCCGCAAGCTGGGTATGTGCGTGCATATCCCAGAGGCCTGGTATGAGGAACTTCTCCCTGACTTCGACCACGCGCACTCAAGTCGGCGGTGCGCCGTCCGTTACCACACTGATGATGGAGGTGCCGCCGATTATTACGGTGCTATTGGGGTGAATGAGCCCGTCGGCAACATCGATAACGTTCACATGGGAGATCGCCAACCCTGGCGACTGTGCAATGTCATTTACCGCAATCGACATAGCAACGAGTGCAAGCAGACCAACTGCGGATTTGCGAGTAAGCATCAGGAATCCTCTGGCCGCGAGTCTAGCGAAAAAAAGCACAACAGGCAAAAGACCCGGAATATACCAACAGCGGTTTGCCGCCAGTTCGCAAAGCAGTTACACCGCCGAGGAACTTGTTTCCTGGAGGATTCCAGAATTCACCACGACAACATGACCGCAAAGGCTCGAAAATCGTCCAGACTGGTGATCCTGGTTCCCCGAAACTCACCCCATGTGCTTGTAACCGTCCAGGTCCTGTCAAGCGACGTGCAAAAGAATACAGTTTGAATCCTGGCCTGGTGTTACGTTTTCAGCAGCCATAGCAATCCTGGGACGGATCTCTGGTCAGGCCTCGTTTCGTGCAAGTTACACCGGACGAGGCCTACTTTCTTTATGGCCCTGTCATCGTTCCAAGTCAGCCACCAGAGAGTAAGTTTCACCGCGATGCGGAGATTGTCAGTATTGCCAATCTGATCCGCCTGGAACCCGGGACTGGCAGCAATGGTCGTGCTGCATCGGCTACTCCGATTCTATCCGTCAATAAGGATTCGGGCGAATGGGCTACCGTTCAGCTTGATCCAGGAACACAACCGAAACCTGGTAATGTCGCGCGCGTCATCCTTCACCGTGTGAATAACCTGTGGACCTGGGATCATCTTGTGATCGGACAGGCGTGACATACACAGTAAACATCGGTTTGCGAACGGGTCGTTGATAGGTATTCGTTAGCCTGAGGACGCCGTCAGTGACGCCGGGTGCCTCAACCGAAAGCGGCGCTCGCGAACTTGTCACGACAACTATTCCTCAAGCGGGCGCGGGAACGGGAAATTTGTGTCGGCGCGAAAGCCTCGGAAGAGACTTTCGCGCCGAGCGGCAGGATCTTGCTTCTAGAAGTCTATCCGGGCTGAGAGCGTGATCGAGCGGGCTCCGCCGGCTGTGGTGATGCGCCCGAAGGACCCCGAATTGATGTTCGTCGTCGGGTTCCCCCAGACCGGAGTGTTGAGAACATTGACCGCGTCGGCCCGGATCGAGAAGGTCCGGCTTTCACCCAACACGAACTTCTTGTTCAGTGCGACATCCAGCCCCAGATTCGAAGGCCCGCGAAGTCCCGGCATATTGATTGCCGTGTTCCCGGTAGTGCCTGGTTGTGAGGGTTGCAGGATGATGTTGCCCGCCAGGTCCCTAACGACCTGATTCGTGAAACGACCGGCAAGTATTGTCTGGTCGACACCGAAGTTTGGCACCGGAGCAGGCCCAGCTTTCAGACCGCTGAAGAACACTACGTTGCCTTTATCATCCTTCTCGACTTTGCCTAAGTTGTCCGGCAGCGCGCCAACAAGATCGGCAGTATTCTGTGCACGGAATCCCAGCGTATTGGGTCCCGTAAAGGTTAGCGGGGCTCCGGTGACCCATGAGAATACGGACGAGAATTCCCAATTCCCGACGATCTGCTGAACATAGTTCGGCGCTCCATTCAAGTAGGCATGGTTCGTGCCGAATGGCAGTTCATATGTTCCGTTCGCCTTCACGATTTGCGGCCGGTCAATGCTGAGAATGCCTTTGCTGAGCTGGCGGTTTCGAGGATCGCGTACGCCGTTGTCGCCAAGCGCTTTCGAAAACGTGTAGCTGAATTGGGTATACAGTCCCTTCGTCATCCGCCTTGTGAGCACGGTCTGGAAGGAATGATACGTCGACGAGCTGTTATTGCCTTCGAGGTTGACGCTCCCGAACTGCGGATTGACCACGATGAAATTTTCCGGGAATCCCCCGTTCCTGAGGAGCCCACCGTTGCCGGTGGTGGTGAACAAGTTTGTGGTGTTGATGAAATTCGCCAGAGCGCCGACGTCGCCATTCGCGATGAACGTGTTCGTGGTCGAGAACGAGCGAAGCGCCTTCGAACCGGTCAGCGTCGTTCCATTGACTACGCCTTGTCCCAGGGAAGGGCTTGATGGCGTGCAGCCGCTGGTAGGACAGGGGTTGATAGTCAGTCCATTCAGCAACTGGTTGAACAGGGGCGCGTCACCTCCGGCACGTGTGACGTTGAACGCGTCGAGAAGACCATTTTCGAAGATATTGGTTTCGTTGAGCTGGGTCGCGCTGAACAGTTTTGTGGCCTTGTTCCCAATCCAGCTGATGTCCAGCGTCGTGTTTTTCATGAGCTCGCGCTGTACGGACAGGTTGAAGCTCTGTATGTATGGAGTCACGCGCTGATCGGCGTATCCGGTGATGCCGGCAGTCCGATTGGTGAGCGGTACCGCCGTGAACGGCTGGGCTCCGCCAGTCGGGACGGGAATGACACCCGCCGTGGCCAGGCCCGCCACATTCAGGTAGCCAGGCGGGTTGTAGGTGACATTCAGCGTCTGCCCCGGCAGGTTTCCGATGTTGCCGGAATATGAGAGATAGTCCGCAGCACCGGCGTAGTTGATGCCGTATCCTCCGCGGACAATCGTGCTCCTCTTCAGCCAAGGAACCGAGTAGCTGAATCCTACGGAGGGGGCAAAGTTGTTCCAGTCATTCCCCCAGAACGTCTTGTCGGGGTGCGGAGAGTCTTTCCCGACAAACTCTGTGGTTGTCAGAGTGGGCGTCGCAGTGTTGCAGTTTCCGGCTCCCGGGCTCCACCACACGCTGAAATCCGTTCCGGAACAGCCAAAGAGACCCGATTGGCCGCCGGTGAAGCGACCACCGAGACCTGTGGTGTCGTAAGGCACACCGTATTTGTCGTAGCGCAGGCCCAGATTCAATGTCAGGTTCGCAGACGCCTTCCATGTGTCTTTGAAGAAAAAGCTCCAATCGTTTTCGTGAAGGTCGCGCTGGAATATGAAATCCGTGCGGTAGTCCGTCCAATCCGTTGCCGTCGGTGAATTCACGAAGTACTGTTCCTGAACACTGGCGACTGTGCCCGCGAGGTTGGCAAGAAGATTCTGGGCGGTCGTCACGTCGTTTGAAATGATTCCCTTGGAGAACGCGCTAGTCGTGCTGATCGGGACAGGAATCGCTCCGATGCCCAGCGTCACGAACGGCCGCGTGGTCTGCTGGCCTCCGTGGTTGAACTGGTGCGAACTGGCAAAATCAAACTCGAATCCCGCCTGGAACGCGTGCGCACCCCTTGTGAAGCTGATGGTGTCCGCCCATTGCTGGAAGGGACTGATCGATTGTCGGGGAGAGGCCACGCCGAACGGCGCATAGTTTCCGAGATTGAGGCCACCCGATGTCACGTAGGCGAACTGCCCCCCGACGGTCGGAAAGCTGTCTCTCATCGCCTTTGAGGCGTCCACGAGATCATTCGGCCCATTGCCGTTCCAGCAGCAACCTTTATCGAGAGGTGACGTGCCCTGCCAGGTATCGCGCTTCAACCCGAATCGGAATTCATTGAGGATCGTAGAGGAGATGGTGGACGTCCACGATGCCGTGTAGAAATCCGGGACTCGCTTGACGTCTCCGAACTCGCCGGCAGGGACGTCTGGAAGTCCGGTTTGTCCCGTGACTCCCCAATCCTTTTCGCGACTCATCGTAAACGTCAGCTTGTTCTTATCATTGAGCGTGTAGTCGAAGCGCAAGGTGAGGGCATTTCGGTTGGTGTTCTGGCTCTGACCCGTGGCGCCGTCAAGCCCGGCATGCGGCTGACGCCAGCGGAACCCCGCCGTGTTCAATCCATCTCCCGCGGTCCAATCGTTCGGTAGCGGCAGCCTTGTTAAATTCTGAGGGCCGAACCAAACGGGATCGATTGCCGGACGGTTCGGGTCCTTGACGTCCGAAAATAAGTTGAAGGAATTGAGGAACAGAGGAGTGCCAGTCGAATTTACTGTGAGTATCTGGCCATTGAGATCAACAGAAGGCGTCGTGCTATTAGCATTGCCATTGCGCCGTGAAGTTCCTCCGACAGAGCCTTCCGTCAGGTATCGGAAGATACCCTGACGTGCTTCTGGTGTTAGCACCGTTGCAACGAAATCCTGCTTCTCAAGGTATCGCTGGTTATCGACGAGCACAAAGAAGAAGGCCTTGTTCTTAATGATCGGGCCTCCAAGCCGGCCTCCGAACTGGTTCCGGTTTGTGTAACTTTTGGGAGCACCCGATAGATTCTGGAACCACGTGTTTGTGGAAAGCGCGGAGTTATTGTTGGTATAGAAGAGCGCTCCATGAAAACTGTTGCCGCCGGCCCTGGTGCGCAGCTGCACCTGTGCCGAACCGCGTCCAAGCGCCGGATCGACGTTATTGGCGGTGATACGGACTTCTTCCACCATGTCCGGGCTCGTATAAACCGCGGAGTAAGCGCCGTTGGAGTTGTTGTATCGTCCGTCGTTGGTAACCAGTCCGTCACGCGTGGTGTTGACCTGACTGAATGGCGTTCCACCGAAGCTCTGTACATTTCCGCCAAACGCATTAACGGTCGTGACGACACCCGGCGTTGTTCCCACCAGATCGAGCACGTTGCGGCTCGACAGCGGAAGGCCCGAAACAACAGCATCCGGAAGGACATTTCCAACCGATGCCGATGTCGCGGCCAGAAGCGTATCCGTGGTCGCGACTACTTCCACTGTCTGACCGGCCCCGGCGACTTTCAACTTGAAGTTCAAGCGCACCTGCTGGCCCTGGCCGAGCGATACGTCATTGAACGCAGAACTTTGAAATCCCGTAAGACTGGCCGAGATCACGTATGTTCCAGGCTGCAGGCTTTGGAAATCATAGTTTCCGCTTTCGTTCGTCAGCCGAGTTGTCACGATGCCTGTGGCGTTATTCTTCGCTGTAACCAGAACCCCGGGAATCAGGGCATTGCTGGCGTCGCCTACGGTGCCAGATAACGTGGCATTCACCTGAGCGAAAGCGGGAACAGTCGAACCAAGACAAAGCAGCAGGCATGCCAGAAAAACAGTGAAATGAACTTTCATAGTCGGTCTCCTCTTCTCCAAAATGCGCGAGGCAATTGCGCTTAAATTAAAACAACAGCTGATTGGTGATCAGCACAGTTGAGCTCCGAAAAGAGGGAGGGAATTGAACGAACTAATGGAATGGAACGAATTTTACACACGGATAAGACCCCCCCGGATCAAGACGTGCACTTATCCCCTAAGATTCCGCAACGCTATCATCATTTTTGTTAGTGGAGCAAGGCATTAACATTCTCAAAGAGTCTCAAAAATTCTGGAGGATAAATCCGTTGTGGGGATTCCGAGACAACCAACACGCGATTCACCTGGTGTATAAGTCTCGTCATGGCAGGAAAGCGCGCATTGCGTACAATCCGTCCGTTTGGTGGAGGGTTCATTGCCGTGGCGGTGTTCCTTGCCGGCTGCCAGCGGACGCCAACATTCAATCAGGAGATTGCGCCCATCGTTTTCAAGAACTGCGCGCCGTGCCATCGTCCAGGTGAAGCCGGGCCGTTTACGCTGCTCACGTATGAAGACGTGGTGAAGAAGGCGAAAACCATCGAGGCGGTAACTCAAGACCGCTACATGCCTCCGTGGCCGGCCGATCCGGCCTATTCCCATTTCCTGGGTGAACGGGTGCTTCGACCCGAAGACATCCAAACGATCAGGCGGTGGGTGGAAAATGGAACTCCTGAAGGTGATCCCGCAAAGCGCCCTTCACCGCCGGAGTTTCATCAAGGTTCCATTTATGGAAAGCCGGACCTGGTTGTCAAAATGAAGGAACCGCTCCGGATTCCGGGCGATAACAAAGATCGCTTTATGGTGATCAAGATCCCCTACGAAATTCCACGGGATCGATTTGTGCGCGCGATCGAATTCGTCCCCGGCAACAGACGACTCATCCACCACATGAATGCGCACATCGTGCAGTATGACGAGAAGAAGTCCAAACCCATGGAAGGGCCAACCTTTGTGAACCGGGAATCTCTGAAGACGCTTGAGGAAAGCTACGCCGCCATCAAGCTGCTGAACGACGATGGCAGCTATCCGGATCTAACGAAGTCCGTTGCCAACTATCTGCCGGGCGCTGTGTCGCCGGCAGGTTATCCCGACGGCATCGGCGGTTGGACTCTCAGCAGGAAAGGCGCTTTTCTCATGCGCGACATTCACTACGGGCCATCCCCTGTCGATACGGAGGACCAGTCTTACTTCAATGTATTCTTTACCGACAAGCCGCCGGTCCGTCCGACTTTGGAATTGCAGATGGGGACGCTCGGTATTTCGGAAATCATCCCGCCGCTTGTGATTCCGCCAAATGTCGTCAAGATGTTCACGACGACGACAATTGTTCCTGAAGATATTTCGTTGCTCACCATCAACCCACACATGCACCTGATCGGAAAATCATTCGAGGCTTTTGCCGTAACACCCGACAGCAGAACCATTCCATTGATCCGGATTCCGAAGTGGAATTTCCGATGGCAGTATTTCTATACGTTCCCAACGATGGTAAAGATTCCAAAAGGCTCGAAGATTTCGGTTATCGGCGTCTATGACAACACAGCGGACAACCCGAACAATCCATTTTCACCGCCGAGGGAGATCATTGGAACAAACGGAAGCATGAGGGTCACGGATGAGATGTTTCAACTGATCATGAAATATCTTCCGTATCAGCCGGGAGACGAGAACATCTCCCTCAATTCCCCGATTCAATGAAACATCCGACAGGCTTTGTTGTGCGGACAGAAACCTGGCCGGTTCGAATAAAGCCATTCAGCGCGTCCAGCAGATAGTGTTCGGTAATGATCGTTCGGTGCTGACCGAGCTCCGGCGCCCAGTTATCGATAGCGCCCTGATAAATGGTGTTTCCTTCCGAATTCACAACGAACACTTCGGGAGTCACCATCGCTCCAAAGAATTGCGCCAGGGACGCATGAGGGTCCAGGACGACCGGGAGATCGATTCGATACTGTGTAATGAAGTCATCGATCTCCTTTCTTTCATACTTGCTGCTTTCGACGACACCGTAGAACCCAACGCCTGCATTGCCAAACTGGCTATGCAGTTCGTTGAGGGTGAGCGTGTAGCTTTGAGACAGTGGACAGTCTGGCGCTAAAAAAACAAACACGGACGCTTTGTTGTTTTTCAGAATCTCGAAGTTGAGCAACGACTCATTTGTCAGGGAGAGGCGATACGAAAAGATGCTCGCAGGCAACTGCTGCGTTTCCCTGTGGCAGCAGAATAAGAACATCACAAGACCATAAGCTGAAAGTCGGGCCGCGATTCGCTTCATGGGAGACCTCGGAAACTGCAAGGCACCGGCGCCGGCCGCTTTGCGATAGCTGAAAACGTTTGGTGTTCGGATTGTTTGGGAATGTACGAGAGCAATCTTTCCCCTTCCGGCATAATATTCGATACGCGGCAGCTCGTCTCAATCCTTTCAAAACTGTTGCTTGTTCCGCCTATTCTTTTCTCGATCGGCTAATTTCATTGGATAGGTTCCGGTTCCTCGATACTCTTCACAAAGATCGCAGGGCAACTTGCGCACCCTCGGTAGCATGCTCGAGCAAAGTGCGTGTTGCGCGTCGCACACGCAAATCGACACATCTAATTCATATTGACTCTTGCATCACCGTCTTTTATACGTTTAGGCACAGTTCCCTTCCAACGCGAAACGTCGAGTATTGTTCCCGACGAGTGACTCCGTTTACGAAACTACGAGATGTGAATCTTTGTTTCTCGAAAAGGAGGCCCACAATGCGCATGTTCATTTCGAAACTGCAGATTGCCACGATTCTTGTTCTGCTCGGAATAACGTATTCGGTTCCAGCCGCGCTTGCCAGCACGATCAGCGTTGGCATTGGTGCTTTTGGTCCCGGCTCAACTCTGACGACGTTTACAGGTTTACCCAGTGGAGCTGAAGTGAATGGACTGACGGTCGACGGAATCCAATTCGCTTACAGCCTGGGGAATGGCCAGGTGGTCATCGATGCCGGACCCGGCACCACCAACAATGTGGCTCCTCAAAATATCGTATCCGTGGGTAACAACACCGGAGTACTGACACTGACGCTTCCATCATTCGTTGACACTTTTGGATATGGCTATGCCGTATTGAACACCGTGCCTATTGCGAACGCCACGTCTATCTTTCTTTTCAGTGGAGCGACTCAAGTTGGGTCGCTCGCATACAACGGGGTTCCTGACCCTATTTTCTCCGGCGGTTTCGCTGGAATTCAAAGTACCATCCCGTTTAACAGCGTGAGGCTGACATTCAATGCGGCCGCAGCTCCAGCATTCGCTGTCGACAACATTCGAACCGGGATTTCCACCCCCGAACCTCCAGCCGTTTTGCTAATGGGAATTGGACTTGGAACTCTTCTCATCTATTACCGCAAACGTTCTCGGTCCTGCATGGGCTCCGGAGGTTCTGACCTGCAATAATGATGTGTGAGTGAGGATGCCGGCCTCCGGCACCTCACTCCAGTTCCAACAGAACTCGCTCGGAGTGCTCATTCCAGGCTCTGGACTGAGCGGCTTTCTGCCGAGCATATTTAGGCGTCCGGCATTGCAGATCGCAGTTTAAGCCACCACCCGCGCCACTGATTCTGGTTCATCGAGACTTCTACGCTCTCACAATCTTCTTTGATCCGCCTTTGACGGCCCGGGTTGCATTGCGAGTATCGACAACCATGGGGCTGTTTTCCACCAGCCACTGGTAGTCGATATTTGTGTGATCCGTCGTAATCAGAACGAGATCCTGATTACGCAACGTCTCCACAGTCAAAGGCACGGAAGCCATCTGCGAAAAATCGTGCGCGCGCATCTTGTGGAGCCGTGGAATATACGGATCGCTGTAACACAGTAGGGCACCCCGCTCCTGCAGGAGTTCCATGATTTCGAGCGCCGGAGATTCCCGCACGTCATCGACATCCTTCTTATAAGCGACACCCAGAATCAGGACTCGCGCTCCTCGTACGGATTTGGAGATGCCATTCAATGCGTCGCCGACTCGCTCGACGATGTAATGAGGCATCGACGAATTGATTTCGCCGGCGAGCTGAATGAATCGTGTAGAGAAATCATACTCTTTGGCTTTCCACGAAAGGTAAAAGGGATCAATAGGAATGCAATGTCCACCAAGACCAGGCCCAGGTTGAAATGCTGTAAATCCAAATGGCTTGGTACTGGCGGCCGCAATCACTTCCCAGATATCGATGTCCATCCGCTGCGCGAGCAGCTTCAATTCGTTGACAAGCGCAATATTGACGCATCTGTAAATGTTCTCCAGCAGTTTCACCATCTCCGCCGCGCGTGTGGAAGAAACGGTGACGACTTTGTCAATGACCTGACTGTAGAGAGCTTCGCCAACTTCCAGACACTCCGGTGTCGTCCCCCCCACGACTTTCGGAATCGAACGTGTGGAAAACTTTGGATTACCCGGGTCCTCACGCTCCGGAGAAAATACCAGGAAGTAATCCTTACCAACGCCAAGACCAGTGGGGCGAAACTTCTCGAGTAGTATCTCGTCGGTTGTTCCCGGATACGTGGTGCTTTCCAGCGAGATAATCTGTCCCTTGCGCAGCGTTTTCGTAATTGCGTCCGCGGTACTTTCAATGTATTGAAGATCGGGATCTTTTTTTGCTGTCAGCGGTGTCGGAACGCAGATGATGATGCAATCCGCTTCCGACAGGCGGGAGAAGTCGCTCGTCGCTTCAAATTGTTTCTTGTGGACCAGGGCCAGAACTCGTTCTGCAGCGATGTGCCGAATGTAGGATTCACCGCGGTTGAGTCTGGAAACTTTTTCAGGGTCGACATCGAATCCTATTACGATGAAACCTTCATCACCAAATCGTAGCACCAGTGGAAGCCCGACATATCCGAGACCGATAATTCCGATTCGTGCGCCGTGTGCATGAATTTTCTCGAGCAATGCATCTTTAACTGAAGCCATTTTGTATTTTCATCCTTAATCTTTATCGCAACTCTAACGACCGGCACCGGGAAATTCCAAGGTACGGGAAATGTTTTTTCCCGTCGGGGTACCATCGTTTAGGGAACCCGAAACTAATGTCAAGAACCCGCTCCGAAATTCGGGACGTGAACTCCCCGGGAGCAAGATTCGCTTCCGGATGGACGTCCTGCGTCTGATCCATCTTCCGTTATCGGTCCAGCTGCCTGTTTTCCGTGTCCTTGCTCTCACAGCTTTACGCCAGTCGCCAATTGGGGTCGGGGCTGACATCCATGCCGCTGGTCTCTCCTCGAAGCAGCTTGGCGGTTCCCACCGCGGCAATCATTGCCGCGTTGTCGCTGGTGAAGATGGGCTTCGGAAAGTAGAAACCCAGTCCCGCTTCCGCGGCTTTCTCGCCGAGATACTCCTTCAGGCGGCTGTTGGCCGCCACTCCCCCGGAAAGCATCAAGGAGCGCGGTTTTAGTTGCGCCGCGGCCTTGGCGGTTGTCGACCAGAGCATATGAACAACAGCTTCCTGAAAGCTGGCGAGGATGTCGAGCCGTTGCGGATCTTCGCGGGATTCCGATTCGTTTTTCGGCGTTAGATTGCCTTCACGGACGAGACGGAGAACCGCGGTTTTTACCCCGCTGAAACTGAAGTCCAGGGCGCCGTCGCTGATTTTCGGAATCGAAAAGGTATGCGCGTTCCGATTCCCGAGCTTCGCCAGCCTGTCAATGACTGGTCCTCCCGGATATTGAAGTCCGAGTAGACGTCCCACTTTGTCGTAGGCTTCGCCGGCCGCGTCATCCCGGGTTCTTCCGATCAGGCGATACGTCAGATGCTTGAAGTTTCCCGTCTTCGTTTCCACCCAGAACAGATTCGTATGTCCGCCCGAGACGACCAGCGCCAGAGCGGGGAACTCGATTCCCGGATATTCAAAGCATACCGAGTAGATATGCCCTTCAATGTGATTCACCGCGACCAGAGGCTTGCTCTTTGAGAACGCCAGCGCTTTTGCGTATGTGAGTCCAACCAGAAGACATCCAATCAATCCGGGGCCCGCAGTCACGGCGATGCCGTCCATGTCGTCGAGCGACTTTCCGGAATCCGCAATCGCCTGATCGACGATCGGCCGGATTTTCGCGAGATGTTCTCGTGACGCGATCTCTGGTACGACGCCGCCAAACGCGGCATGAGTCTTGACCTGCGAGTAAATGAGATTGGAGAGTATGCGCTGCCCGTCTTCTACAACAGCCGCCGCGGTTTCATCACATGAAGTTTCGATGCCAAGGACAAGCATGGATTATGGCAGCGACTTTCTCATGAGATTGGGCAGCGATTCCACATAAGGCGGACGGGCGATTCCAAAATCCGTAATGATCGCCGTCACGAACTCGTGCGGCGTCACATCGAAGGCCGGATTGAAGACGGAGACACCTTCGGGCACAACCCGGGTTCCGCCGATGTGGGTGACTTCGGTGGGATCGCGCTGCTCAATCGGAATATGCGATCCGTCCGGTATTTTCAGATCCAGCGTGGACAGCGGTGCGGCGACATAAAACGGAATGTCGTGCTGTCTGGCGAGCACCGCTACCGAATACGTTCCAATTTTGTTTGCAACATCTCCATTGGCGGCAATGCGATCGGCGCCGACAATAACCGCGTCGACCAGTCCCTGATGCATGAAGGAGCCTGCCATGTTATCGGATATGACGCGGACGTCGATGTCGTCTTTCCACAGTTCCCATGCGGTGAGCCGCGCTCCCTGCAGGAATGGTCGCGTTTCATCGGCCAGCACTTTAAGGCGCTTGCCGCCCTCGACTGCGGCGCGAATCACGCCGAGCGCCGTTCCATATCCGGCCGTCGCCAGTGCGCCCGCGTTGCAATGAGTCAGTACCGTTCCAGAAGTAGGCAGAAGTTCAGCGCCGAACTGTCCCATCCGCATGTTACTTTCGATGTCTTCCCGATGGATCGCTGCAGCCTCTTCGACAAGACGCGCGGAAATTGCGGAGTGAGCTTTACCGCCTCCGGCTGCTTCAAGGAAGGTCTTCTTCATGCGATCCAGCGCCCAGAACAAATTGACGGCCGTCGGCCGGGTAGCGCCAATCGTGGTAACGATGACGTCGAATTCCTTTCGAAGGTTGTCGATGGATGTTGCACGGGAGTCCCGCACCCCCAGAGCCACGCCCATTGCCGCTGCCACCCCGATTGCCGGTGCCCCGCGCACGACCATGACGCGAATGGCTTCGGCAACTTCTTCATAGGTCCGAAAGAGTGGGTACTCTTCCACGGTCGGAAGCTTGCGCTGATCGATCATGCGCACGCCTTCGTCGGTCCACTCCACTGTCTTGATCAAATTCAACCTCCAACTGCGTCACTTCAGTTTGTAGGGGCGGTCTGTGACCGCCCGCGATCTTTTGAGCGTGGGAATTGTGGGCGGTCCCATCTCGAGATGGGACCGCCCCTACAGTCTGCCGCACCTTGCGGGCTCTCTATTCTATGCTACAGTGACTATTCGCATGAACTCGAAGTACGAAGCTGTCATTGGCCTCGAGTGTCACTGTCAGCTCCTCACCCATTCCAAATTATTTTGCTCGTGTTCCACCAATTTTGGTGACTCTCCAAACATGAACACATGTCCGGTGTGCCTTGGTTTGCCAGGCGCATTGCCGGTGCTGAATCGTGTTGCGGTGACCATGGCGATCAAGGCAGGTCTGGGACTCCACTGCACGATCAACAGGGAATCCCAATGGTCCAGGAAAAATTATTTCTACCCGGACCTCCCAAAGGGGTATCAGATTTCGCAGTACGACAAACCGATCTGCGAACATGGCTACATCGAACTTTCGGAAACTCCAACCGCTGGGACTCGGAAGAAGATTGGCGTTCAGCGAATCCACATGGAAGAAGACGCCGGGAAATCCATCCATGAAGGTCTTCCGGATTCCAATCGCAATACTTCTCTGGATTTCAACCGCAGCGGTACTCCGTTGATCGAAATCGTGACTGCGCCGGATATTCGATCTTCCGAAGAAGCCCACGATTACCTTTCACGACTGAAACAGATTCTGGAATTTCTCGATGTGTGCGACGGAAACATGGAAGAGGGAAGTCTGCGATGCGATGCGAACGTGTCTGTTCGTCTGAAGGGCGCTAAGAAATTCGGTACTCGCACTGAACTTAAGAACATCAATTCCTTCCGTTTTGTTCAAAAAGCCATCGACTACGAAATCGATCGGCAGATCGACGTGATCGAAAACGGAGGGCGCATCGTCCAGGAAACCCGCCTGTGGAACAGCGCCGAAGAGCGCACGGTGTCGATGCGCAGCAAGGAAGAGGCGCACGATTACCGGTATTTTCCAGATCCGGATCTTCCCCTTCTTGTGCTCGACGCCGAATGGTTGAGAACCGTGGAGCAATCCATGTCTGAACTTCCGGAAGTGCGGCGCAACCGGTTCGTGAGCGAGTACGCGCTTTCCGAATACGATGCCGGCGTTCTCACAATGACGAAAGCTCTCGCCGATTATTTCGAACAGGCGGCAAAGATCAGCGGACAGCCGAAGCCCGCGGCGAACTGGATCATGGGAGATCTGCTGAGGTCTTACAAGGAAGCCGGGATTGATCTGAAGGATCTTTCCGCATCCCCGGTGACGCCCAAAATGCTTGCGGACATGATCCTTCTGGAAAAGAAAGGAACAATTTCCGGCAAGATGGCCAAGACGGTGATGGAGGAAATGATTCAGTCGGGAAAGGACCCGCAGGTCATCGTTCAGGAAAAGGGACTCGTTCAGATTTCCGATTCCGGCGAAATCGAAAAGATCGTAAAAAAAGTTATCGATGGCAACCCACAACCTGTGGCTCAATACAAATCCGGGAAGACAGGAACGTTCGGATTTCTGGTTGGTCAGGTCATGAAGGCGACACAGGGCCGGGCGAATCCTCAGGCCGTGAATGAACTGCTGAAGAGCATGCTCGAGGAGAATTAATGGCTGTCGAAGAAGGGACTCGTAAGCGGATTTCCGATTTTTATCGCGAAGAATTTCTTAGACACAAGATCCGGCTTGAATATCAGCGGCCATTTTTCGCGGAGAACACGTATGAGGAAATTGAATCGATTCTCGATCGCGTGATCTCTGAAATCGACAAGATCTGCGAGGTGGAGAACTTCGAATCCTTCGCCAGTCATTTGCTGCACCGGTTTGATGTCGTGACCAATCTCTCGGTTTCCAAAGTCGATCCTGCCTACCGCGTCCACTGAAGTCACCAATTAGTCCCGGAGAAAATTTGCAGGAGCGGACTTGCTGTAGGGCGGTCTATGACCGCCCCTACAGGGCAAAAGTCTACTTCGCTGGCGCTGGTGGAGTCGTGGCCGGTGTCGTTGCGCCGCGTCCCGCCGCAGGAGGCGTTGTTGCGGGAGCAGTTGCACCACGTCCTGCAGCTGGTGGAGTCGCGGCCGGTGTCGTTGCGCCGCGACCTGCTGCGGGTGCTGCCGATGCCGGGCTTGCTCCTCGAGCCGGAGCCGCCGTGGCGCCCTTGGCATTCAGGCGCACTTTGATTTCCTCGGTGATATTGCATTCCTTTGCGGAGTAAACAACGGGACTGTTCGGCGCGGAAAGATCGTATACGATGCTGTACCCTTTTTCGGTTGCCAGATCGTTCATCGTCTTCTGTGCCACTTCCATCACGGGGCCGAGGAGTTCATCGCGATAACCATCGACGTCTTTCTGGGCGTCTTCACTGGTCCGAGTCAGCTCCGTTTGTTTGTCCGTAATACTCTTGTTCAGGGCTTGAAGAACCGCTTGACTGGCAAGGGCCTGCTGCGCCTGAAGTTTCTTCTGGTTGCCATCAATGTCCGCTTTGATCTTGTCGAGCTTTTCGGTCCATTCCTTTACTCGCGCATCGAATTTTGCAGCCTTTTCCTTGCCTTCATTCGATCCGGTCACTGCTTCCTGCATGTCCACGACGACGATCTTGCATTGGGCAAAACCCATAGCGCTGAACGCCACCATGCCAGCCACAACTGCGGCCGCCTTTACCAATTGCCTCATTCTCTCCCCCTCCCGGTGGGCTACTGCCCGAAACGACCCGCATATTGTATGCCAAGAACGCGGCCGTGTGGAAAGTTCAGACTGAAATCATGCGGAAACGTTACCGAAACCGCCGGCTTTCTCAAAGTTGTGAGCCACTTGCAGCAGCAGCGATTCCTGAAAATGATTCGCAATCAGCTGCATTCCAACAGGAAGGTTTGCAGAGGTCTTCCCGCACGGAACCGAAATCCCGGGAAGTCCCGATAGATTACAGGTGATCGTAAAAATATCGGAAAGATACATCGACAGGGGATCGGCTGTCTTTTCGCCGATTCGGAACGCGGGCGTTGGTGTCGTCGGCGTCAGAATGATATTTACCTTTTCGAATGCCTTTTGAAAATCCTGAAGGATGAGCGTCCGCACCTTCAGTGCCTTGAGATAGTAGGCGTCATAATAGCCGGCACTGAGCGCGTAGGTTCCCAGTAAAATCCGGCGTTTGACTTCCTTTCCAAAACCGGTCATTCGCGTTTTGCGATACATCTCCGCGAGACCGCCCGTTCCGCCTTCTCGCAAACCATACCGAACGCCGTCGTAGCGGGCCAGGTTGGAACTCGCTTCGGCAGTTGCAATGAGATAGTACGTTGCCACCGCGTGTTCGGTGTGTGGCAGGTGGATCTCTTCAATCCTGCAGCCCATGGTTTCATAGCGCCGGATGGCGCTTTCGACATTGGCCTTCACCTCGGGATCCATGCCGTCTATGAAATATTCTCTCGGGATTCCGATCCGAATGTCCTTCATCGGCTGGTCCAGGACTTTCACAAATGAATCGACCGGAGTATCCGCAGACGTCGAGTCGTAGTGATCGAAGCCGCACATTGTTTCCAGAACCTGGGCACATTCGCGGACACTTTTGGTGAACGTGCCAATCTGATCCAGCGAGGACGCGTAGGCGACAAGACCGTACCGCGAGACGCGCCCATATGTCGGTTTCATTCCCACGACTCCGCAGAACGACGCCGGCTGGCGAATCGATCCACCCGTATCGGATCCCAGAGCGATCAGCGACATTCCGGCGGCGACGCTTGCTGCGGATCCTCCGCTGGATCCTCCGGGCACGCGTCCGAGGTCGTGCGGATTTCGAGTGGCGAAGAAACTGGAGTTCTCTGTCGACGATCCCATCGCAAACTCATCCATGTTGGTCTTGCCGATAATGATGGCGCCGGCGCTTCGCAGGCGTTCCACAGCGGTTGCCGTGTAGGGCGGGACGTAGTTTGCCAGTATTTTCGATCCGCACGTTGTCGGAATATCGCGCAGGTTCATGTTGTCTTTGATTGCTACCGGGACACCCGTGAGCGCGCTGAGGGGTTCGTCCGCCGCTATTCTTGAATCGGTGCGGCGGGCCTCTTCCAGCGCTCGTTCCTGGCACAGTGTGATGAACGCGTGTATGTTTCCATCGGATTTGTCGATTTCATCGAAGACACCGGTGATGACTTCGGTGACGCTCAGATCGCGGTTGGCGTAAAGCGACACCAGCCTGTCTGCCGTAATGTTTTTGAGGTTCATCGTTCCGTAATCACCTTTGGAACTTTGAAAAGCTTGACGGTCTTGCCGGCTTCCGAGGTGCCGGTGCGTGGCTGTACTCGATCTTCGCGGATTGCGAGCTTCGTGTTGGAGACCACCTGATATGTGGGAGGAACCGCCGAAACGTCCAGGGTATTCAATTGTTCGACATGTTCTACGATCCGGCTTAGCTGCTCCGCCAGTTCCTTCTTTTCGTTCTCGTGCACTTCAAGATTGGCAAGCTTCGCCACATACTCCACGTCGGTTTCGCTAATTTTCATATGTCAGTGCAATCTCCGTAATTTTCCGCCCGCCCCAGAGCTCATTCATTTTTTGAAGCAGCTGCCGTTTCATGTGCATCAATTGTTTGCGCCAGATCAGATCCGGTACATTCAATACCACTGTTGATCCGCGGAGTGCCGTGATCTTCGTTGCTCCGGCGAGCTGATCTCCAACCAGATCCGGCCAGAATCGCTGAATCAATTCCAGGTCCAGCTGGTCATCCCATGTCGGAGATCTTCGAAACTGTGCAATCAAGCTGCGTATCGCCGGGTCCAATGGCATGGTCGTCCACCTCAGAAGCTATACTTTACCGCGATTAGCCTGTTGGAATTGCGGCGATATCAGAGCGCGGTGCGAATTCGTTCGGCAAGTGCATCCAGGTCCGCTTTGGCGGGTTGTTCGCCGTAGCGAGCGCCGAAATGCAGTCGGAAACTGTCTCCGGTGAAGCGCGGAAACACGTGCAGGTGAACATGGAAAATTTCCTGCCCTGCGACTTCGCCATCTGCAAGAAACAAATTCACACCATCGCAGGGAACAACGCCGCTTCGCAGCGCAGCCGCAAGGCGTTGAGCGACGCGAAACATCTGTGCGCCAGCTTCGGGATCGAGGCCCGAGAGAAAACTGGAGTGTTCGTTGGGAATCACGAGCAGATGTCCGGAATTGACGGGACGAATGTCGAGGAATGCGGTGCATAGATTGTCTGAATAGACACGACTGGATGGGATCTGATTGGCGAGAATGCTACAGAAAATGCAATTGTCCATCATTCAATAACGATCATTAGTTGGTTCATTGTTCATATCGTAATGGCATCGGAACGATCGCATCATCCAGCCATCGCAGGCACTGCACCAGATTCAGAAAATTTTCAACGACGTGTCTGGCGCCGTTTTCCCGAAGGAGAGTTGCCCGCGGTTCATCCGCAACACCGAGGAACGGCAGCTTCAATTGTCTCGCCGTTTTGATGTCCCATATGGCGTCTCCGACAGAAACGATTCTCTCAAATTCCCCGCATGGATACCACGCCGATGCTCTGGCAATTGCAGTCTGAACGATTGCTTCGCGGGAGGGACCATCCTCGGCAAAGGCTGCAGGAAGATCGACCAACGGAAGACCCGCCGCTCGGATCTTAAACTGCGCGGATTGTTTCCAACCGCCAGTGGCCAGCGCGATTCCCCATTCAGGATTTTGCTGAAGTTCGGTCAGGAATGCCGACGCTCCTGGAACCTCTGCAAACATAGCGGTATCCAAATCATGGTGTCGGCTCAGCAATTCTACAAATCGCTGGACCACTTTCGAAATTTCCTGGGATTCCGGTTCGCGCCCAAATTGTTTCAGGAATGCCTGGCCCGCAACGGCGGAATCGGTGGCGTGATGGTAATCGAGCCAGTTCGTGCTGAGGCGATGAATATTCAGCGCGTCCGCGAACGCGTGCACAAAACAGGTCTCGTCCACAGCTGAAGTTGTCGTGAGTGTTCCATCCAGATCAAAGACGACAAGCTTCATGTCTTATATTGCCCGCCGGCGTCTCCGATTGTTGTAGGGGCGGTCATAGACCGCCCACGATGTCTCGTCCTGAAGGTCCTGGGCGGTCATAGACCGCCCCTACAGCTTTGCTAATTCGCCAAGCCTGTCGCATATTTCAAACTGCGATATTACCGATGCACCGGCTGAAAATTCTGGTTTGTGTAAGGATTCGCAGTGGGACGAGTAACGACGTTGAACCCGAAATTGGCCGCCATGTGACATTGGTTGCACGCTGAAGTCAGGTCATCAAACGCAACAGTAAACGTCTTCGGGTCTTTCGCTGCTACTGCTTCTCGCAGCTTTTGAATCGGAAGCGTCATGATCTTTTCGATCAGATCCGGGATGGGAAGCGGCGAATCCTTGTGTGCAGGATGAAAGGTTACGGCGTCTTCGAGACCTTCTTTCAGTTCGTCCATCTCATAGGAGGCGAGCGGCCAGTTCCCGGCTTGTCCGGCAAACCACAGTTTGGTGTGCCGCATTTGGGTGAGGGTCATGATTTCACCCAGGCCGGGCGTGTAAACCGGGTCTGCCGCAGCTGCCGCCGGTGGCCGCTGGTGATTGCATCCGGGCAACACACAAAATACGATGATGAAGAGTCCCGCAGCAACTGCGTGTCGAGTCATCGAATTCTCCCTGCGAAGTCCGAGTGTAACCTGCGGTAGTCGGTCGTGAGTCAGCCGGAATTCGTCTTCTGAGACTCCCTCCTCAGTGAGGAGGGGTGGGGCATCAAGAGAGGGCGCGCCGGGGTGTTTCGCCTTGCAAGTTAGCGGTTATGGAACCACCCCTCGCGGGATTCGCTTCGCGATCCCGCTGCCCTCCTGACTCAGGAGGGCAGTTTACGGCTCCAATTTCAAACGGACCCACTACCGTTATTCCTTTAAGGAGAGGGCCCTTCTCACTATACGTCGTGCCTGTGCACCTTCCAACCGTTTCGATGGGATTCACTGCCGGCTTAACTGTTCACCGGTCGTCGACCGGCGGGGGCATCTACAAATGGTAGAGCATCAGGTAGACAATGACGCCGGTGATTGAGACATACATCCATACCGGAAAGGTCCAGCGCGCGACGCGTACGTGTTTGTCAAAGCGGGAAGTCAGTCCCAGGTAAGCTGTGCGCAGTATGAAAGGCAGAATGACGATTGCCAGGAGCACGTGTGGAATAAGGACGAGGAAGTATATCGGGCGTATCCAGCCATACTTTGTGAACGGCACGCTGCCAACATTCATGTGATAGATCACGTACGACGTAAGGAATGCCGTGCTCGTGATCAGGGCTGCGACCATGCAGGTTTTGTGCGCGCGAATACTCCGTTTGCGAATGAAGTAGTAACCGGTGCCGAGCAGAATCGCGGAAGTCAGATTCAGCGTGGCATTCAGGGCGGGGAGATCGGATATTTCAAGCATCTCAATCTTACAGCAGGGACTTTGCGTCCTTGACGAGGTGAGCGAGTTCGGACGGTTCTTCCATCGAATAGTAGCCCCGTATCCGTCCATGCTGATCAACGAGGGCAAAGCGCGAACTGTGCGTTATAGGTTCCAATTCTGTGCCGCCGCTATCATCCACAGCGAGTTTGAAACCTTCCTTTGAAAGCTTGAAAAGAGACTCCCTGCTGCCAGTCAGGAACAGCCACCGATTCGGGTCGGCCCCGAACTTCCTGGCATACTCGGTGAGCACCGCCGGCGTATCCACGTCCGGATCCACGGAAAAAGACACCAGCCTTATTTCAGCAGGGAGCGTGTCCTGAAGCTTCCGCATTTTCTCGCTCATGATCGGACACATTCCTCCGCAACTCGTATACACGAAATCGGCGATCCAGATTTGTCCTGCCAGGTCCTGGTTTTTCACCTCGCGCGCACTCCGCTCCGTGAGGGTGAAATCCGGTACCGTATTCATGACCGGCAAATCCACCTTTCTGGAACAGGCCGTGATCAGCAGGAGACAGAGTAATGCGCGCTTCATATTCCTCGGGACTACGCCGGCCGGCGTGTCATGACGAGCGACACAATGAACATCGTCAATCCAAACGCGATGGTAACGGCCAGTGACAATACAAACGGAGGCAGATCCATGGTTGCTCCAAGGATCGATCCATACATGCTCCAACGCACGGCGGCCAGGCCATAAGTCAGGGGATTCACCATGATGACGGCCTTCAGCCAGAACGATGCATTCTTCGCGGGAAACACCGCACCCGACAACAGCCACATGGGGATCAGCAAGACGTTCATGATGGCATGGAAGCCCTGAGTCGAATCCATGCGCCACGCAATGATGTAGCCGAGTCCGGTCAGGCTGAATGCCACCAGCGTGAGCATTAGCAGCGTAAGCGGCAACATATTCCACGTGAAACCCACCAGAGGAGCCAGAAGCAGGAATAGAACTCCCTGAATTACCGCGAGCGAAGTTGCGCCCAGCATCTTTCCAAACACAAATGACGATCGGGGAATCGGTGCGACCAGCACCGCCTGGAGAAATCCTTCCTTGCGGTCTTCAATAATCGAGATCGTGGCAAAGATTGCTGTAAACAGAAGGATCAGCACCACGGTGCCGGGGAAGTAATACTCCAGGTAGTTGCTTCCGCCAGGCCCTCCAGCGAACGATGTGCCGACACCGGAGCCCAGCAACAGCCAGAAGATCAGCGGGGATCCCAGCGCGCCAATGATTCGGCTGCGCTGCCGGAGGAAACGGACGATTTCCCGCCTGCACAAGACCGATGCGCTCAACAGGAACGAACTTTTCATTTCCGTCGTGGCCGTCATGGCTGCTGTTGATCCTCCCAGAAACGATGTCCGGTTCGTGCAATGAATACATCTTCAAGCGTTGGTTTCGACAGGCTGACCGCATCGATCATCTCCGGAAACGCATCCACGACGTGACCAATGAACATATGTCCCTGTTCTTTTTCCACGCGCAACGTTCCATTCACAATGGTTGGCATCACGGAAAACTTTTGACGAATTGCGGCACTCAGCTTTTCAGTATCCCGCGTCGTGATTGAAATGACATCGCCGCCAATTTCCTGTTTCAGTGCATCCGGAGTTCCCATGGCGACCACTTGTCCAAGATTCAGAACCAGAACATGATCGCTTCGATCGCCTTCGTCTACCAGATGCGTGGTTACGAGAATGGTGACGTTTTCCTTTTCCCGGAGTTTTTGCAGATACAGCCACAGGTCCCGTCTTGCTCCGGGATCGAGTCCCACCGAAGGTTCGTCGAGTATCAGCACCTCCGGCCGATGCAAGAGTCCCTTCGCGAGTTCGACGCGACGTGCCAGTCCGCCGGATAGCGTTTCGACGAGATTGGTCGCGCGGTCTGCAATCATCAGCCGATCCATCATTTCGTTGACGCGATCGGTAAGCGCTGCGCCTCGTAATCCGTAGAGTTGTCCGTGATACCGCAGGTTTTCAAGCACGGTGAGTTTCTTGTCCAGGCTCGGATTCTGAAACACGATTCCAATGCGCCGCCGAACATCATTGGCCTGAGTCCGGATGTCGAAGCCCATGAGTTTCGCGGTTCCCGAGCTGGGTGTTAATGCCGTCGAGAGGATTTTGAAGAGCGTGGTTTTACCGCCGCCATTGGGACCCAGAAGCGCGAAAATTTCACCTCGTCGCACTTCAAAGCTCACGCCATTGAGGGCTTTTCGGTCTCCGTAGTTGTGAGTGAGGTTGAGAACCTGAACGGAAGCTGCAGTACTCAAGTCCATTACACCTTGTCGAACATCATAAGCACAAGAAGTGCAGGCAGGTACAAAACTGAGATCCTCAGCAGACGATGCGCATGGGTATTGGAACGAAACATCGCTACAGCCGAACCATAGCCCAGGTAGATGAAACCCAGCAGCAGTGCGCCATAGAAGTACGTCGTTCCCGTGGCTCCGAACAGTGTGGGAAGCAGGCTTACCGGTATCAACACGCAGCAGTACAGAATAATTTGACGTCCGGTGTTGACGCCGCTGGAATGCATCACGAAGCCGCCGCGGGCGTAATCTTCGGTAAAGATCCATGCGATGGCGAAGAAGTGCGGCATCTGCCAAAGAAACAGAATTGCGAAAATGGAAAGTGCCACTTCATCCATATTGCCTCGTGCTGCAGTCCAGCCCATCAATGGCGGAACCGCACCGGGCAAAGCGCCAATCAGCGTACAAAAGACCGTACGAGTTTTCAGCGGAGTGTAGACGAAAACATAAGCCGCCAGGGTCAGTGCCCCGAGCGCTCCCGTAATTCCATTCACAAAAATCGTGAGATACGTGACGCCCGTGACCGCCAGGGCGGATGAAAAAATCAATGCCTCATTGGGAAGTATCCGGCCTTCGGGTAGCGGACGAGTGCGGGTTCGGACCATCCGTGCATCCAGATGGCGTTCCAGATACTGGTTGAGTCCGCTGGCCCCGGCGGCAACGAGTGCTGTTCCAAGTATCGTATTGACCAGCAGCATCCGCTGAAGATCGCCTTGCGAGCCCATGTAGAATCCCACCAGAGTGGTGATCAACACCATCAAAGTGATTCTTGGCTTGGTGAGCTCCATGAAATCGGCGGCGCGGGCACGGCGATTTGTGAGTCCCAGTTCGCTCACCGCCATGAGGGCACTCTCGCATCTTCTGTTGCGGGTCTTGGGATCATCGTCCAGGCACGAAGGGTGAGAAGGACAGAAGTGCCCAGTACCAGGGCGCCGGTCGCGACGTGTGCCGTAGTGATAAGGACTGCCTTGCTGCTCCAAACCGTACTTGCCCCAAGGGTCAGCTGAAACCACAGCAGTGAAAACATCACCGTAGCTGGCCGCCGGAGAAGCTCGTATTTCCGATACGCGCCGCGGACTCGCAGGAATGTCCACACAATCATGACGCTCACAATCATCGCGCCGACACGATGGGAGAAATGTATCGCGATATGGCTCGACGTAAATGGCGGAATGATTCTTCCAAACGACAATGGAAAGTCTTTGATCGCCAGCCCGGAGTCCGTATGCCGCATCAGGGCGCCGAGCAACAGCTGGATGTAAATTGCTGCGGTTGTCATTGCACACAGTGCCGGCAGGCTCACCGAACTCACGGTATCCGCGGAAGGGTACGCGATCGGCAATCCCTGCTTCCATCGCGGCGACGTGAAAAGTGTAATCGCGATGACCAGGCAGAAGAAGGTTTGGGCCAGGCATGCGTGTGCCATGGATATGGACGTGGGCAGAAGAAGCATGACGGTCAGGCCGCCGAGAATCCCCTGGGCCATCACGGTGCCAAGCGCAGCGACAGCCAGCATTCGCACCCATTGTCGTTTTTCGGCGACCCAGGCCCAGAAGGCCAGGATCAGAGTTAGAAATCCGACAAACGACGCAGCCAGACGATGGCTGTGCTCATAGAAGATCCCTCCCACCCACTTGGAAACCGGGAACGCGAACATGTTCCATCCATAGGTGGTCGGCCAGTCGGGAACGGATAATCCGGATTCAGTG
>Ga0163163_10000657_pt1 | contig 29566 bp, 28 predicted proteins | sample S65metaG_FD_119766 | JGI IMG/M metagenome (GOLD analysis project Ga0163163, IMG submission 119766) | Switchgrass rhizosphere microbial communities from Kellogg Biological Station, Michigan, USA - S6-5 metaG | ecosystem: Host-associated > Plants > Roots > Rhizosphere > Soil | place: USA... | reverse complement strand
GTTCGTAGTTCATGCGAAGCAATTGAGAAAAACTCATCTTTACTTCTCTCCATGACTTTACTTTCGGTGATGTCTTCTATGGTAACGACCGCGCCCAAAATTACTTTGTCATTAGAGATAATTGGTGCACCTGAAAAGCTAAGAATCTTGTCGTTGTATGTGACCTGACCCCCAACAAATGAAATGCCTTGGTGCTGAGCCTTATCGATCGCACCCTGGAGGTCAAGACCGCTAATGATCTGGTATAACACCTCTAGAGTCAGTGCCGTGGCTGCCTTAAGTTTGGCCACATCTGGATCGATATCAAGAATATTCAGTACTGCCGGGTTATAATACAGCAAATCAGAGCTAGCAAATGTCATAAGCAACCCAATATCTAAGCTGTTGATAGAAGATTCCAGACGTGAGTGTTCTTCTTGTAATTTACGCGATGCAGTTTGTAGACTGTTCGACATGGCATTAAACCCAGAAGCTAGCTGACCTATTTCGTCATGGGATGCAATTCTAACGGGCTCAGAAAAGTCTCCGGCAGCAATGCGACCGAAGGCATCTTTTAGGCTTAGAATCGGTCGGACAACCTGCCGATTTAGAGTAATAATAAAAGCCAGTACCGAAATCAATAGCATAATAACAAAAGTAATAATTAATTTACGAGCCAGGACTTTAGCTGGTTCAAAGGCTCGCGACTCTGGTGTTTGAAAAACAGCCGTCCAACCATTGCCCTTATAATCCAAGAAGCCAGCCTCCTTCGAGTAAGCCGTCAAGAAAGATGTTTTAGGTGAACTCAAGCCCGACAGAACTGTCCCCCCGGTCAATGAACTCTTAGATGCTAGGAAAGCTGATGACTTACTAAGGTCCTTAGAAAGAATGCTGTCCTGAGTATTTAATTGGTTGTCCCCCAAAAAAGTACCATGAGAGTTGATAAGTGTCCCAGTTACATCTTTAAAGCCATTAAAAATCTCTAGTGCTGATGACCACTCCAATTCTCCCGCAAGGACACCAATAATCGGTTGGCCAATAGCTGAACTTTGTCTAATGGGAGACATAAATAGCATGACAGGCTTGCCGTTACTGGTCTCAAGGATAACATCAGAGTAGCTGCTTTGGCCGCTGGCAGCAGTTTTAAAAACCGATTTGAACTCATTTTGTTGCGATAGCTCATTAGCACTTTTTGTATCATCGGTGGTTAGAATTACTTTGCCTGAAGTATCAGTTACTGTTATGTCACTCCAGGTACCGACCAAAACTTTAAAATCACTGAGTTGTTTCGTGAGAGTGGTCGAAAATTCAACGCTACGTGTTTTAGGATCGGCTACGAATCGTTGAATTTGTTCGCGCCCTGAAATCTGTTGAACATCGACTAATCTTTCGTATAGAAAACGGTCGACTTTATCTAGAGCCTGGTTGGTATCATTTGATAAGTTTTTGCTTATGGTATTTTTTAGGGCCGTGCTTGAGTTGTTAAAGAATAGGTAAGTCGTAATACCACCACCAGCGGTAAGAACCAACACAACGATAGCTGCGATTTTCGTTCTAAGAGAGCTCTTCATAGCCTAGAGTCATCTCACGAATTCGGAAGTATAGAAATCCGAAGCCGACAGGTCAGTTTTCAGTATGCCAGCTTCTTTAACTCCATTGTAAGCTCGGTTCCAAACAACAAATTGCATACTACCGAGTGGTTCACTGGCGGTAGTCTTGATTAGGGGCAAGGTGCCATTAAGGTCAAACTTAACGTAAGCCTGGTCCTTATAAAGCACGTTGTCATGCTTGGCCAGAATGGTTAAAGCTTCTGCCGGATGGTCAATAGCATATTGCCAGCCCTTCAGGGTCGCTGCGACAAAAGCTTTGGTTTGGGTTGGATTGCTGGAAATTTTGCTATCCGAGGCTATCAGCACGTCACCGTAAATCGCAAAACCATACTGTTCAGGGAAAATCTGATCGTAGGGGATGTGAGCTTGATCAAGTAGATAGGTTTGATCAGTACGGTAGATATCACCAGTAGCGGCTTGGTTTTCGTTGAAAACTTTTGCGATATCAAAATCAACACCTTTAATAGGGGCGTCAGATGAACTTAGACCAGCATTGGCAAGCAAAACGCCATAAGTAACTTTCGCCTCATTGTTGTCACCAAGTGATCCAAGAGTTTTACCCTTAAAATCGGCAGGAGACTTTATACCAGCAGATTTCTGAGTCACAATCGAATATGCTGATGTTTGATAAATGGCTGCGATTGCCTTGTTCTTCTCACCTTTGTCACGAGCTAAAATAATTTCTAAAGGTGTGCTGACGCCAAAATCCACCGTACCTTCGGCGACTTCTTTATTCACGTCAGTGCTATCCTCGAACTCTTTTAGATCAACATCAAGTCCTGCATCTCTATAGAAGCCCTTATCCTGAGCTATATACATACCAGTAAATTCAGGATTATTAACCCACTCTAGTCGAACGCTTATTTTGCTTAAGGGGTGGGATACCGGCTTCTTCTTATGAACTAGCAAGAAAGTGACAACAAGACCAGCAATAACGATAAGTATAATAACTAACAACAAGAGTTTTCGTTTTCCAGGTTTTTTGGGGGCAGATTCGGCAGTAGGGCTTGCAGCAGCCTCTATCGGCGGGTTTTCCTGTGTGGGTGGCAAATGCTGTTCGCCGCCTGGTTCGTTTGTTGTTGTTTCTTTGTCCACCCTTTAATCCTCAGATTACATAGTACATTCCGCTTAAGTCTATAGCAAGTAAACCAGCCAAGGTTTTAATGGAATAGGAGCTTGGCCTGCTGGTCTATCTCTGGCGCGGGAGTCTTTAGTTTGCCCCAACCAGTTAATGATTTTCGATCAACTTTCTTTAGACTTCTTACTTTTACCTAAAATTTCTGAAACCTTATTTACAATTTCGCTTGGTGTCTGGTCTGACTTAACAATGAATCCGGCCGCACCCTCTTTGAGTGCACGTATAACATCGGTGTCGCCCGACAGGTTTGTTAGCATAATTATAGGGATATCTTTAGTAGCTGGATCGGTTTTAGCCTTTTCCAGAGCCTGCAAGCCGCTAAGATTGGGCATGATGACATCCATAAGTACCAAGTCCGGCTTATCCGTTCGCATTTTCTCGAAACCTTCGGCGCCGTCGTGTGCAATATCGACATCAAATCCGTCCACTTTGAATTTGGTCGCGTACATGTTCGCGAGCATTAATTCGTCTTCGACGATAAGCAGAAGCACTTTACTCATTGTGCCCCAGTATATAACCAAAACCTAAAGTAAGATAGTTTGTCATAGTATTATTCCAACTGGTAGGAGAGGTACCGTGAAGTTAAGTATGCAGGGACAACGGACAGTATTATTAAACATGCGGCCACTAGGAAGGTCAGCTCGATACTGTGGCCAGCAGTCTTTAGAACCGATGACTGCGGTTGGCCAATGAATAGCATGCCGATGACATTGTTATTAACGTCTTTAAGGGGCGCGTAAACCGCTAAGAATTGTCTATTAAGAATACCGAGCGAACCTTTGTAGAGATGGCCTTTACTTAGAACCTGCTCGGCCACGGCTTTATTTGTCTGCTTGACTCCTACTTGTCGAGTTTTGCCGTCGGGTGCCACAAAAGTGGTAGCGGATAATACGTTGTCGCTATAAATTGCACTGTCTAGGCCGGTTGAGTTTTTAATGCCGTCAACCAGACCGTTATCAATGACTACAGCGGCAGTAACAGTTCCAATGATGGTATTACTGCTATCCCGAACTGGCACGGCCGACTTGATAGAAATAACAGGGGCCAGTACACCTTGAGCACTGATTATGGTAGAGCTTGTCTGGCCTATTAAAGCCTTTCGCACTAGTGGATCACTGGATATTGAATCATTCCACCTGTCAGAATCCTCGGCTCGTAGTAGTACCTGAGCGCTGCTAGTGGTTATGATAAGACTTGATTCTTTTTTATCGCCTAAGAAATTGGTCGTTAATGCGCTAAGGCCAGCGTGGTCTTTGCTTGAAATTGCCTGAATGACTTTTGGATTTTGAGCTATTGTTTCGGCGTTTGCCTTGGTTTCAGCTTTTTTACTGTCGAGTGCATACCCCAGCACATTAGTAGCTGTCTCAAGATTATCCAAACTGTTATTTTGCACACTGTGCGTCAAAAGATAAGTAAAACTTACTGTAGTAAGTAAGAAAACCGACAGCGTCACCACAATGAAAATCATAAATAACTGGGATAAGAATCGCTTAATCAAGTATTTCCACACCCAACGACCCAAAACTATTACGCCAACCAGCAACAACACATGCTCCACCATCCAAGCGGCGCCAAAAGCTTTAACGAGGTTATAGAGCTGAGGATTACTTGTGCTCCTGAGCTGGCTTGCGAGCGACACAAGCTCTGATGACGCTAGGAGTAGGAAAGACACAGCGACCGGCCTTAGGTGTCGCTCTAAGCCCTTCGTAGACCGTCTGAGGTAAAATAGCCCAACCGCAAAAGCTGCTACCGGCACGGCGAATACTAAACCGAAAACTTTACTAACAACACCGACAGCTTGAGCGCCCTTCTTTGATTCTTCGGCAGCCGGTTTTTGATCGCTAGTAAATTCGTCACTTGTAATGCCTGTGACTTCTGGCTCTTTCTGAAGAGGATCAAAGATCTGGCCTAAAATTAGGCCTACGTAGCCTATAAACCTGATAATCACTGATACGGTTTCGGACGTATTACCAAATATAGAACTGCCTAGTACCGATTGTTCTATTAGTGTCGCGTGCACCAGATACGAAATTGAAATTAATAGTGCGCCCAACCATTTAAAGAGTTCTTTCTTATCTTTTTTGTTAGTCCAAGCGTCAAAATACAGCCAAAAAACAGCAAAAAATACCAAAGCTGCGAATATATTGATCGCAAAATGAATATTCTGCCCAAAAAATTGTAGTGGTAACATTACGTGATCCAGAGGTTATTATCATGCTCATAATACTCTAAGCTTAAGCTTGTTAATAGAGTATAGGTAATGCAATCGTTTTGTTTCATAAGCCGGTAGTCATATTTATAAGTTCTTGCTTGCTCAATACGCCACTTATCACCTGCTTAACAACTCCTCTGCGGTCGATAAAATAATGCATCGGTAGGTTTGTAATAGAAAAACTGTCAGATGTTGTGCTGTCGGGATCCGCCAGCCAATTTACGTTATAGCCAGATATTGCCTTGAACGCCTTAATTTCACTTATATTTTGCTGCAAGGCAACCGCATAGACGTTAATGTCTTTATTGCTAGACAGCTCCTGAAGAGCTGGAAGCTGTTCGCTGGTTGTGGGGGCCCAACTACTCATAAAGCTGAGAACCGTGGGTCGGCCAAGTAGATCTACTGTATTGATTGTTTGTCCATCGATATTCTTTAACTTGAAGTCCGGTGCCTGGTTGTTAATTAAGCTATTTTTTGTGGTATTGCTTGAAGCTAAGGGGGTTAACTTAACAGATACGGTTGAATAACGAGAGAACATATTCTTCAACACCGAATGGCCCCCTTTAGACTGAAGGGTGGCTGTAATTGCTGTTGGGCTTTTTGCCGTAAAAATACTGCTGGTAATAGTGTTAATATCTTTGCCGCTTGCACTTAAATAATATGTGCCGGCAGGTAGAAATAGCTTAAAAGTGCCGTCGGATGCGGTTTTTTGCGGGTTGCTTTGCCCATATGGCTCTCCGTCCCATTTAACCCAGTCATTCAGTTCAGGATCTTGGTAAAATGCGGTTACTGTTGCGTCTGCCGGTTTACCATTTTGTTGCAAGATTTTTGCCGATGATGTAACAACAAATTGATTTAAAGCCCTAGTTGTCTTATTGCCAGCACCATCAACCGAATTTGCCACCACGCTGTATGTCCCAGGCTGGGTAAAGTTTATTGTGCCGCTCCAAAGACCGAGATCACTAGACTCAGTCAGCGAGAAACGGAGGTCATACGAATGGCTAGAGTTTGAGGCAGCTAATGTAATACTAGTTGGTCCGCCTACAGCACTTAAAGTAACCTTCTCCGGAATCCCGGCTAATACTGTTATTGCCTGATTTGTATCAGACTCCAACGTCTGTGGACCAAGCGACACTATGGCTCCACCAACTAAAGGTGGCAAACGATCTATAACGAAGGTTGAAGCTGTTGACCTGCCTATATTGCCAGCGGTATCAACCGCACGGGCAAGAACTTGGAAGTTTCCGTCCTCAAGATTGCGGGGGGTAAAGCTGAAGTCGGCTTTTTTACCGCCAAGACCGCTAGCTTTATCTACCGGCAACCAGTTTTTACCGCCATCGAGGGAATATTCAACTGTCGCTAGAGCTGTATTGTCGCTTGCGCTGCCTGAAATCTCGGGCTCAACGGCAAAGGGCTGGCTAAATGTGGTAGAGAGGTGAATGGTGGGTGGAGTCTTATCACCAGGGTCGACTTTAATCGGCACTATAGTGTTCACAGGGGGATTATTGTCGTTACTAGTAGGGTCGGTAGAGATGGTAGCGAGTGTGGAAAAAACGCTATCCGATGAGTAGAACGGTCGGCCGTCTGAGTATGCCCCAGCCACCTGAAAATGGTAACTAGTGCCGGGTTTTAGGTTAGTTAAAGTAACGCTGTGATCGGATAATTGCTCTGTGTCAGGATCGGGATCGGTGCTGTTTGCATATGATAAATCCTCGGAATAAAAAATAAGTGTAGTTGCTGGGGTGGAACTCCAAGTTATGGTCGCGGAGTCCGTGGTAATGTCTGAGGCAATTTCGTCGTCTATATTGAATTGATCATCCGGCACTGCATGGCCGGCAATTGTAGTATCGAGTGGCCCCGTGCAAGTCGTTGGGTTAAGACCATTGTTACTATCAGAAAGTTCGACTTGCCAACTGGCCGCTGCAGCCTGGTTTAGTCCAACGCTGGCCATAACATCTACAGTCAAGCTTTGACCCGGGCCAATGCTTAATCCGGAGCCGGACAATGTTAAAGAATCATTCGATGTGTCTGCTGATACGCCACTAATATTCAAATTAGAAACGCCATTTACAAAAAAATTGGCAGAGGGTCTAGTGACTCGTAACCAATGAACAGTCTGTCCGCTCGTATTGGTTATTTGAAACTCAAATATGTCACCATTAGATACGGCTCCTACTGTGTTGGGTGACACACTGGCCGAACAATCACTAATTTGCGCTAAAACACGGGCAGGTCGTGAAACAACTGTCCCTAATAATAAAACGGCAATAACAACAATAGGCCGTCCTAGACCAATCACAAACTGTACCACCCTACGAGCTTTAGTAAGCATAATCAGTTTCATTTTAGCACTAACTGGTTGTTGTTTGTGCAACAAATAGAGATTGACCTAAGCTAGTTGTGTAATAAGTTTTTTGGCTAAATTTTCTGGCACTGGCATAACACTCAGGCGTGATTCGCGCACTAGCTTAAAATCTTTATAGGCTGGATCGGCCTTAATCTCACTGAGAGTTAGCGGTTTTTGATACTTTTTAACAAATTTCATTTTGACCGCCCAGCTTCGGCGCGGATCAGCTTTATTTTCGTACGGTTCGCTTGTTACTTCCGCCAAACCTACAATTGCCTTAGAGCTCATCGATTCATAAATAAACACTTGGTCGCCCGGGCGCATCTGCTTAATAAACAAAATCGCAGCGTTATTGTGTACGCCGTCCCAAACCGTTTCACCCTCTTTCTCGAAATCATCAATGCTATAGGTGTCAGGGTCGGTTTTAGCGAGGAACCAGTTCATAGCAATCTCTGCATTTCGAAAACTTCGTTTTGATGTGCAGAATTGTGGATTTCTTGTGACAAGGCATGGCCATAGCCATGGTGCGAAGCAAAAATCTGCAAGTCTGCCTCAAAACAAGTTTGCAGAACAGAGATATGCTGTGAACTGGTTCCTTTGAAATAATTCATGCCCGTATTGTACCCCAATTGACCTGTATAATAAGCGTAATGGTAGCAATTATTCACGCGATAATTTTAGGAATTGTAGAAGGTTTAACCGAATTTTTGCCGATTTCTAGTACCGGGCACCTGATTGTGGCCGAGCATTTGATTGGCTTTAAAGATATGGCCGAACTGTTTACGGTAGTTATTCAAATTGGCTCGGTTTCGGCCGTCGTTTGGTATTACCGCCTTGATATTATTAAACGCATTACAGATCTGTTTAAAAAAGAGTCTGGTGTCGCTAAGTTTTGGGGCAATCTAATTATCGCCACTATTCCTGCTGGTTTATTTGGTGTGGCCTTAGATAAAACTCTGCAAAAATATGCTGTACCACGAACAGTCGCTTTGATGCTTATTTTAGGCGGTATAGTGCTTTGGTTGGCCGAAAAGTATCATCATGAAAAGTCTGATAGACCAAGGCAAATGAACAAACAGCCGGAGGCAAATTTAGACAGCATTACGCCCAAACAGGCACTTGGGGTGGGCGTGGCTCAAGTGGCATCGCTAATGCCGGGCGTATCACGTTCCGGCGCCACAATTGTTGGCGGTTTATTATCTGGCTTAGACAGAGTAACGGCCACGGCATTCTCGTTTTATTTAAGTATCCCCATCATGATTTTGGCCACCGGTTATAAAATTGCTAAAAATCATCATCAAATCTCACAGTTGCCTGGTGGCGTAAGTGCGCTTGGCTTTGGGATTATCGCTGCTTTTATCACTGGCCTGCTGGCCGTTTCTTGGTTGCTGCAATATATTTCGCGCCACGGCTTTAAAAAATTCGCTTATTACCGCATTGCTTTTGGCTTTTTGATTTTGTTCATGTTGGCTATGGGCGGCCTCCGTTAAATAGCGCAACAACTGCAGCAAAAATTACCATATCTAGCGTGCTTGCTTATGGTTTATACTAACTTCACTTAACAATAAAAAGCTGGAATCCGGTGTAAATCCGGAACTGTGCCGCAACGGTAATGTCATAAAAAACGACTAAGTCCGATCTAGCTGTAAAGTCTTCCGAAGCAGAAGCGCGCTATCTTTGATACGCATTTTTTACCCTCGGAAAACGAGGGTATTTTTATGGCCGTCGCAGCCGTCGCTGAGCAAAGAATTGAACAACAAATAGCAGGAGGCAAAGAAGTGTATGCTGAGTCTCTTCGCAATTTTCGAATTATGGGACACCTGGCATGCCAAGGCTTGGTTGAGACTCCCGAGTATCAAGGAGCGCGAGCGGAACGCTGGACCGATTTTTATACAGCTATCGCCGAAAATCTTGCGACCGATCCCGACTATGGAGAACAGCTCTATTTTAGTCCGATGATATCCCGTCCGATTGTAGACGGCCACGTCGTCGATAAGACTGGTAAACCAATCTATGAAGTAGCCGAGGATGGATTAAAGGCGTCAACGGAAGAGGCAGAAGAAGAACCAGAAATGCTTGTTCAAGCAGAGCGCGACACAGGTGATGTCGAGGTCATGACAATTGTTGACAATCTAAAAGTTGGCGAATTATATGCAGTTGCAAGTATAGAGCCAAAGAAAGAATTAAAGCGAAATCCAAAGTTTTGGAAAAACAAAATGAAATACCGGGATGGAATGGCGGTACTGCAGGTTTTTTATAAAACTAGCGAAACTGAACTTTTAACCGGTAATTACGCAGTTAAACGCAGCGACTTAGCGGCCTTTAGGGAAATATTCAGAAGACGGGAGGTAGAAATACCAGAAGACGAGTCGTCAAACCGCTATAGCCGTTATGGAATCCTGCAGTCAATGACAATGGAAGAAGCCTTAAGCTTTGGGCCTAAACTGGTCAAAGAACACCGCGAGCTTATTCATGACAGTATCCAAATGGTTTCGGCCACGGAGATAGTTTATGAAAACATCAGTCTGCTAGAAAAGTATTTTAACGCCTATCTAGTGCCGCTGTCCGTGGCCTTGGTGTCTAAAGACAACGATCCAGCGCTACAGTCATTCGCCGATACGATTTTGCAAAAAGGTATTAATTTTTCTCCGGAGCTTAGAAAGAAACTCATGAAGATTAGTAACAGTAGCCGTTTTGGCGAAGATGATGCAAGGCTCATTGAAGAAAAAGTCCGTTACGCTGTTATAGAAGAGCTTCGCAAGCTGATTCCTGGAAAGCTCGCTAAACCGAAGCATGAATACGCGCCGATAATATTAGATGTGCCCCTGGTTCCAGTTGCCAGGAACTACTCAATATTTGAAGTCCAGGCAATTAACCAACAGGCCGCTAGGAACATCGCAGACGGTATAAAGGCCAAGCGAAGCTATGGTGGCTGTAGCGGTTCTGGCGAAGACGATCCTAACGATCCGCTCAGTGGCTTGCCTAATTCTCAGTTGGCACTTAGAGGTGTTGATAGGGAAAAGAAAGACGACCCCGAAGATAAAACCAACTGGAAATGGAAAAAAGGCGTATGCAGAATTGAAAAATGCTCGACACGCCCAGGCGAAACCGAAATAGGGCCTTGTGATGTATGTCACGGCTGCCAGAAGTGGTTCGATAAAGGACTTACCCTGGAAAAGATAAATAAAATATACGGCGGTCTTAAATCGGCAACAAGCTCAACGGTAAAAAGTGGTGAAAATCATAAGCAAACTATATTTTCTATTGATAAAGAAAAACGCACGAGGCAGCCAAAGTCAGAGGGTGGTGAGACGAAGCCGCATACAAAAACCTTAATTAAGGCCAAGCGACCATGAGTAGCTTAACCAAAGAAAAGTATGAGCATCAACACGCCGAGTGTGAAGGTTTGTGTGAAATTGACCCAAATAGAATCGATAAAAAAGATGATAGTTTAATGCCTTGTGTGACCTGCCCGTTTTGCAAAGAAATCGTCACCGCCAAACTTACTCCCGAAACAATTCACTGCCCGGCGTGCCATATCACGGTAAAGAGGTAGAATAAGAAGATGCAAGAGGAGGAACAAGCCGTTTACGAAGAAATGGTGAAAGAAAAATCACCGGAGTTTTTTTGTGACAACTGCGAATTTTATCCAATAATCCCAGTTCACGGCCATTTTGAATGCCCGCAGTGTCATTACAAATCCAAGTGCTGCGAAGGGATGGCGCTCGATGTCTGAAAGAATTGGGATTTTGGCCGGAACGTTTGACCCAATTCATAAAGGGCACATTAGTTTTGCGCTGCAGGCAATTGAAGAAGCGGGCCTAGATAAAGTCGCTTTTGTGCCGGAACCAAAACCGCGCTACAAGCAAGACGCCACCCATGTTAGCCACCGGATTGTCATGATTAGTTTAGCTACTAAAGTATATCCAAAACTGGAAGTTTTAGAACTGCCAGATAAACAGTTTACAGTTGCCAGCAGCCTGCCCCGCTTAAAGCAAAAATTTCCAAAAGCTCAGCTTTTGTTATTAATTGGAACCGATGTTTTAAGCCATATTTCGGTCTGGCCACATGTGCGCACCATGCTCAAAGAAACAGGGGTGGTGGTATCGGTTCACGGCCAAAAAGACGAGCGCCAAGCGCTGCAGTTACTAGCTAATTTGCCAGTTGAGCCACCAGAGACACATGTGATTATCAGCAACTACAAAACTGCTGCCTCACGCAGTATCCGAGCCGATTTAAAAGCTGGTAGACCCGCCAAGGATGTTCTGGCAGTGGTTCAGAAATACGCCAGTCAACACTGGCTCTATGAATCGGTAGCTGGTTCAGCCGGGTCGGCCAAAAGATCGTAATGCGTTTGTAAATAAGCCAAGTGTCGTTCGCGGAATTTCTTAAATTCGGTTTTATTAAAGCCATTTTTACGGATAAAGCTACCAATTTTTTCGCTGCCGATATAGTGCGGCAAAATCACATAAGCCACGCCCTTGCCATAAAGTTCGGCAGCTTCGTCGCTGGTGTCGGCGGTGGCAATAAATACTGCCCGCGGATTATATTTTTCGAGCCATTCAATAATTAAAGTGTTGGTCGCCATATCTGTAATTGTTGAAATAACCAACTTTGAATGCCCCAAGTTTAGCTCTTCCAAAAGTTCTGGATCGGTGACATCGCCGTACAAATACTCGGCGCCTTTATGCTCCAAAACATCAATAATGGACGGATCGTAGTCCACCACTACGTAGCGTTTTTTAAGCTGCTGGAACAACTTCAGAAATTCCTGCCCGCCTTTTTGGTAGCCAATTAGCACTAGGTCAAAATGATGACGATGTTCGTGTTCTTGTTTCAAACGGCGGCGCTCAAACAATTCAAGATAATTTTCAAAGAAAATATAAAGCTTGTCGGAGTAAAGAATTAGATAGGCCGAAATACCAATGGTGATTAGGGCCACGACAGTAACCAGCGAAACAACTTCCGAGCTAATATGGCCCAGCTTGTTAGCTAGTAGCAAAAGAATTAGAGAGAATTCGCTGACCTGTGTGCCGAGCATACCAGTCTTAAAACTAGTCTTTTTGGTGTAGCCGCTAAGGCCCATAATCGTCATCACAATCAGCGGGTTACCTATTAGGACTAACAGAGACAAAACGCCAGCTTTGGGCAAAATGTGCCAAACATTATGTAGTTCGATGTGCGATCCTAGACCTATAAAGAACAGCACTATAAAGAAATCGCGCAAAATCTTGAGTCTAGAAGCAATTTCTTGAGCATAAGGCAGAGAGGCCAGTGTAACACCGGCAATTAAAGCGCCAATTTCCAGCGAAAACCCAGCATGTTGAAACAAAGCTGCAATTCCAAGTGCCCAACCAATCGCGAACAAAAACAAGAATTCTTGGCTCTTAGCTATCAACTTGCCCATGTGATTAATAATCAAGACACGGACCAAAACTATGCCCACAACTAAGCCAACACACTTAACAATTAGGCTAGCAAATTCACTAAAGGTTACGCCGCCGTTGCCAGAGGCTGAAACGGCTACCAACAGTAAAGTAGCGATCAAGTCCTCTACTAGCAAAAAACCAATGGCGATTTTGCCGTAAAGCCGGTTTTGCTCTTTTTTATCGCTTAAGAGTTTTAAGATGATAATCGTGCTAGAAAAGGACACCGAGACGCCAATAAACAGTGACGGAATCATGTCATACCCAAACAGGCGCGACACCGCAAAGCCGAGCATAGTGGTTAATGTTACCTTGCCGAATGCTACGACCCCGGCAATTTTACCGACCTCTTTAATTACTCTGGGGTTTAACCCGAGGCCAACGATTAAGAGCAACAAGGCGATACCAAAATCTGAAAAAACCTGAATTGTATCTGGAGATTTAATAATGTGAAGCAAGGAAGGCCCAACCAAAAGGCCAGTTAGTATATGGCCAATGATCATTGGCTGGCGAATTAAGCGCATAAATAGACTTACCAGTACGGCCACCACAATGACCAAGCTTAGTTCGGAAAAAATGCTATGCATGCTTACCTCTTTAGTCTAATTCTATATAGGATAAGCGGAATACGCAAAACTAGGAAAGTGCTATTATGAGATTAACTATGAAAGAAGCATTCCGTAGAGCCGCTTCCAAAGTTTCCGGTGCTGCCGGTAATTCAAGTACATTCTTAGGTGCTTTGCTGATAGTTCTCATCTGGGCTGCTACCGGACCAATATTTAAATTTTCTAACACTTGGCAGCTGGTAATTAACACTGGCACCACTATCATTACCTTCTTAATGGTCTTTTTGATCCAAAACACCCAAAACCGTGACAGCAAAGCTATGCAGCTAAAACTGGATGAACTTATCCGCTCCGGCCAAGCTCGTAATAGTTTTATTGATCTAGAGGATGTTACCGACGAAGAATTAGCGACTATTAATGAAGAGTTTCAGCGCTTAGACACCAATCTTAAGAGTGCCGCATTAGCAAAGCTTCATCATAAACTAAAACTAGCTCACCAAAACCGTAAACCGCGTTAAAAAAGACATAAATTATCGTTGACAATAAGCGTAAGCGTTGGCTATAATCCTTTACATATCCTATTGGTGAACGCGAGACTACCAAGTGGAAAACAAAAATTAAAAATTAGAAACGTCATTCAAGCTAATGCCTTATTGGGTGTTTGGTTTTAGTTTTCGTGATGTTCCTTGGTAGGAGTTCCTGTAAATGCCAATAAAAATTAAGTTTGCATCAAGCCGGCCGACGCCGGTAACGGTCAGAATTAGACGCGCCCCCTGGCAACAGTTTTTAAGTTATTAGGGCAAGCGCTCAGAGATCAGGGCTCTCTGGCTCAGCAAGACAACTAAAGCAGTAAACTTATATCTAAAACTATACCTACATTGAAAAATGTATATCTCGCGAACTTAAAACAAACAAACTGAGCCCTGGGCCCTCTGCCCTGAACCCTATTTTTTGGTTTTGGCTGCGATTTCGGCGGTTATTACTTTAGCGAAAGCATCAACGCCATTTGGGCTAGGGTCTAACTTTTTGCCGTCTAGGAAGAAGGTTGGTGTGCCGGTGATTTTTAGGGCGGTGCCAGCGGCCAAATCGGCATTGATTAAGTCATTGACCTTGCTGCTGGCAAAATCAGCCTTAAATTGCTCGACGTTTATACCGATGGATTGGGCGAACTGGTTAAAATAAGTCGTCGGATTACTGCTGGCCACCCAGCCGGTAGCTCCTTTAGGATCGTTATTCTCAAATAAAGCATCGTGCATTTCCCAGAATTTGCCTTGTAAGTTGGCGGCTTCAGCGGCGCGGGCGCCTGCTCGGGCGTTTTTGTGCAGTGATTCAAGTGGGAAGTTACGGAATTGAAGGAATATTTGGTCGGCAAACTGGGTTTGAACTTGTTTAACGATAGGATAATACTCCTGGCAATATGGGCACTGATAATCGCCATACTCAATCAGTGTAACTCCGGCCGAGCCCTTGCCCTCGATGTGGCTGGTTGGCTGCACGCCTGAGTTATTTTGGGCCGGATTTTTAGGCTTAGTTGCTACAAAAAAACCAACAATGGCGATAATAACGGCTGCAACGATCAAAACGGTACGCTTCATCTGAAGTAACCCCTGTTTAGTCTCTCTATAATAATGTATTTCACTAATCAAAGCCATGAGAAGTCAATCAACCTGAGAATCGTGCTAAAAAGGACTATCGTGAAATGCTACAATTACTTCATGTCCGTGATCTTACTTTTTGCCTTATTGATTGTCTCCCTACTATTAACTGCAATGATCGCCGCTTATGGTACTTTATCCACCTCGCATTTGCGTCACTGGGCTCGTCAGCACGACCCAGCTGCCAGCAAACTCTACCCCTTAAAAGCCCGTGGTTCAGCAGCATTTTTAACACTCGAACTCTTCCGGGCAATTCTCTTGTCTATTACGGTTGTATTTTTGGCTAACAACACATCAGCTTGGCTAGCTGGCTTGGTCTTGGCGTTAATATTCTTTATATTTTTTGCGCTTTTGGCTCAGCTTTATCTAAAACCAGTTGGCATCCAGTTGCTGATTTGGCTAAGCTCACCGATTCTTTCCGTTACACATGCTTTAAGGCCGGTTATGTTGCCACTGGGGAGCAGACTGGATAAGTATCTAGCCGAAGAACCTGCCACTCTAACAAGGAGTGATCTTAGGCAGACGCTAAGAAATGTAGCGCCCGAAGATACCGATCTAACCCCTCAAGAACTGAGTAGTTTAAGTCAGATTTTAAAATTTAGCGTCAAAAACGTTCACGATACGATGCTGTCTAAGCGACATCTCAGTTTAATTAGCATTAATGAAGTGCTAACACCGGTAGTTTTGGACGAGCTACATAAAAGTGGTCAGGATTACTTTCCAGTTATGGCCACCGATAATAAAACCGTCGACGGAGTTTTGTATATGCAGGATGTCATGGATATTAGTCACAATCCAAGCGTAGCCGCTACTATGCGTAAAGTTCAGTTTGTTGACGAAAACCAACTATTAGCGGATGTGGTAGAGCAATATTATGCTACTAAACAGCCAGTTTTTATTGCTACTAATGGAGCTGGCAACATCGCTGGGCTAATTAGTATGGACATGGTTTTAAAAGAGATAATCGGCGTTAAACCAGAGCCAGAGCCTGAAGAAGAGGCAATAGATCCTTCAGATGGAGAACAACTGACCGAACTTGAACCTGTTGCTGACGAACAAACCGCCGAACCTGAATCAATAAGTGATGAACAGATTGCCGAACCAGAGCCCGACGTGGTAGAATGACCCCTGTAATGTTTTGGCGAGACGATAATAATATGAATCTTAGGGCTGGCAAGTAAACGCTGGTTTGATTTACTTCTGCCCGAAGCCCTAGCCAAGAACCAACCTATCAACCAAATTTAGAGGAAAATATTATGACAAGGACATTGCACCGCCAGGTTGCCGAAGCAATTGGCAAATCGGTGACAATTGAAGGGTGGTTACACAAAAAACGCTTGCTTGGCGGCCTAAGTTTTATTTTAGTGCGCGATCGTAGCGGCGTAACCCAGGTGGTAGTAGAAGACAAAGACGAAGTCGAAAAACTACGCTCTTTACAGATCGGAACAGTTTTAAGAGTCGAAGGCAAAGTCGTTAAAGAAGAGCGCGCCCCAGGTGGTGCTGAGATACACGAGGCCAAACTGGAAGTTATGGTGCCAATTACCGACGAACCAGCAATTGAAATCGACAAACCAATTGACCACAAGCCAGAAAACCTGGACACATTGTTTGAATACCGCGTAGTTAGCTTACGCAACCTGCAAGAAACCGCCATTTTTAAAATTCGCGCCACCGTGGCCCGGGCCCTGCGCGAATATTTTGACCAGAACGAATTTACAGAGGTGCAGACGCCTAAACTTTTGGCGGCCGCTACCGAAGGTGGTGCCGAAGTTTTCAAAATGGACTATTTTGGCAAAGAAGCCACTTTGGCTCAAAGCCCGCAGTTTTACAAGCAGATTTTAGTGGGCGTGTTTGAGCGCGTGTTTGAAATTGCGCCGGTTTACCGCGCCGAAGCCAGCTCTACTGTCCGCCATATGACCGAATATATTTCGGTCGACGGCGAAATGGGCTTTGCTCAGATCGAAGACATCAAAGCCTTCTTAAGCGGCCTCATCAACCACGTTGTTGAAACTGTTTGGAAACAACACGAAACTGATCTTAAGAAGTTAAACGCCGCCAAACCAACCCTAACCAACATTTTCCCATCAATGACCATGGCCGATATTCACGAGCAGTACGAAAAAGCTACCGGGGACAAAATTACCGATCTTAAAGATCTAACCCCTGCCGAAGAAAAGTGGGTAACAGAGTACGCCAAGAAAAAGTTTGGTTCTGAAGCCGTGTTTGTAACTGATTGGCCATCGAGCGAAATGAAGTTTTACCACAAGGCCCAAGCTGGCAAACCAGAGTTTGCTGACCGTTTTGACCTTATTTTCCGCGGCGTCGAAATTGTAACTGGCAGCATGCGCGAAAACGACCACGCGACAGTTCTAAAACAGCTCAAAGAAAAAGCCAAGGGCGACCCGGAAGCACCAGGCTTTAAGTACTTCCTAATGGCTATGAAAGCCGGCATGCCACCGCACGGCGGTTTTGGTATGGGCCTTGAACGCCTAACCCAAAAAATCGTGGGCCTCAACAACGTCAAAGAAGCCACCCTCTTCCCACGCGACATCAACCGCCTAGCACCGTAACTAGGCCTTTGGGGCGTTGTCTAAAGATTGCCAAATGTACCAGGCGGCGACGGATTCGTAAGGGCTCCATGAACCTTTCATGGCCAAATCGCGAATCTGTTCCGCGTCAGGTAGTTTATCTAACCCGTATAGGCGCATAACGCCGTTTTTAATACCCAAATCGCCCACCGGCAAAATATCTAAGCGGCCCATGCAAAACATCATAAACATGTGTGCCGTCCATTCGCCAATGCCTTTGACGGCCGTTAGCTCGGCCGCAACTTCTTCGTTGCTTAAATCATCTAGCTTAGAAAAATCCAGCTTGTTTTCTAAAACATGTAAAGCCAAATCTTGAATATAGCGGGCTTTGGCGCCACTCAAACCAGATGAGCGTAGTTCTTCGACCGATTTTTCCAAAATTTGTCCGGGCTCTGGGAACTTGCCGCCAAATAGTTCCACAAAACGCTTTCGGATAGCGGCCGCGGCCTTAACACTCAGTTGCTGACCAACGACTGATTCAACCAGCTCCTGGTAATAATTGCGGTGGGGTTCAATTGGGTAAAATCCAAAACGCGCAATCAGCGGTCTTAAAACCGGGTCGTGCGCTGCCAAATGCTCAGCCGCCTGCTTAGAAGTTAGTTTATTAGCAATTGGGGAACTCATCTAGATGTTTATTATGACATGTTTGCTATTTGTAACTGAGAAATAGACAGGTACAATAGCTCCAACCTATGAAGCTATATCTTTCTTCGTATCGGGTTCCAACTCCAAATGATCTGGCTAAGCTTCTAAGGCGCCCAATCAGAGGTGCCCGTGTGGCAATTATTGTTAACGCCAAGGATTTTAAAAAAGATACCGCAGAGCGTGAATTTAAACTTAATAATCTAAAAGACTATTTAGAAGATTTTGGTTTTAAAGCTACATTTGTAGACTTAAAAAACTATCTTAACGCTAAAGAAGTCGAGGCGGCGCTGCGCAACTATGACCTAATTTGGGCAGCCGGTGGCAACACTTTTGTTTTACTGCACGAAATGGTCAGATCTGGTTTTGATAAAGCCATAAAGTTCTTGCTGGCCGACGACATTGTTTATGGTGGCGAAAGCGCTGGCGCGGTAGTAGCGGGCATAAGTTTAAAAGGGATTGAGTTGGCTGACGACCCAGATGAGGCCAAGGGTGTAATTTGGGAGGGGCTTGGGCTTGTAGAAAGAATAATTGTGCCGCCGCACGCTGACAATGTAGAATTTCAAGATAATGTGGCCAAGATAAAAGCCTTGCACCGTAGCAGCAAAAAGTTAATCATATTAAATGATAACCAAGCTCTAGTGATTAATGGCAATATTGCCCACCTTGTCGAGGCCTAAATAAAACTAGGTATAAAAGAATACTTTACATGTTAAGCATGAGGGTGTAGTTTAAAAGTAATGTCTGCTTTTGAAGTAAAAAACGTTTATAAATATTTCGGCAAGACCCATGCCCTGGACGGCGTTAGTCTAAAATCAGAAGAAGGTAAAATTTTTGGATTGCTAGGCCCAAACGGTGCCGGCAAGACCACGATTGTGCGCATGTTATCTACCTTATCCAAGCCCGACAAAGGGGAGGTTTATGTACTTGGAATGGACGTGACTAAAAACGCCGAAAAAGTTAGACGCTCAATTGGATTGGCTGGCCAGTTTGCAGCTGTTGATGAAATTTTAACCGGTCGCGAAAATATCGAAATGGTTGGGCATCTTTATCACTTACCGCGTAAAGAAGTAAAAAAACGGGCTCAGGATTTGCTTGAGCGGCTAAATTTAGCCGAAGCCGCTGACCGACCGGTAAAGACTTATTCGGGTGGTATGCGCCGACGGTTGGATCTTGGTGCCAGCTTAGTAGTAAGGCCAAAAGTGTTGTTTTTGGACGAGCCAACCACTGGCCTTGACCCGCGCACGAGGCTTGATCTTTGGGCAATTATTCGTGAGCTCGTACAAGAAGGCGCCAGCATTTTATTGACTACCCAATACCTTGAAGAGGCCGACGAACTAGCCGACAGCATAACAGTCATCGATCACGGCAAAGTAATCGCCGAAGGTACCAGCGACCAGCTTAAGCGCCAGCTTGGTGGTGATGTGATTGAGTTCCAGCTTAGTAATATGGCCGATCGGGAAAAAGCTCTGCGATCGATGGACGAGATTGGTAGTAAAAAGGCGGATTTTGACGAGGAGACTCTTATGGTCAGTGTTCCCGTTAAAGACGGCTCAAAAATTTTGGCCGAGGTAGTACGCGCGCTTGATAAAGCTCGAATCGAACCAGCCAGCCTTAGTCTGCATCGACCTTCACTCGACGACGTATTCTTGAGCCTAACTGGCAAGAAAACTGATACAACCGAACCGTCGAAACATCATAGCAAAAAAGGCAGAGGCTAATTATGTTTGAAATTATAGCTCACGAAATTACTGATACTCTAGTAATAACAAAACGTAACTTGCTGCGCTATGTTCGTTTGCCGCGGCTCTTGTTCTTTAGTTCGATTCAGCCAATTATGTTTTTGACACTGTTTAATTACGTTTTTGGTGGTGCTATTGGTGGCGGTGGCCATGTGCCCGGCGGTAAATATATAAACTTCTTATTGCCCGGGATCTTGACCCAAGTGATGTTATTTGGCGCTGTTAATACTGGTATTGGTCTGGCGGATGACATGGGCAAAGGAATTATTGATCGCTTTCGCAGTTTACCTATGAGCCGGGCAGCCGTTATGGCCGGGCGCACTACGGCCGACGCTGTTCGTAATGTTGTGGTGGCCATAATAATGTTTTTGGTTGGTTCGTTGTATGGCTTTAGGTTCCTAAATGGTTTTTGGAATGCTGTTTTGATGGTTGCTATCATGGTTTTATTTGGTTTTGCTTTTTCTTGGGTTTCGGCTTTTGTGGGGCTTAGCTCGGGCGATCCAGAAACGGCTCAACTGGCTAGCTTTATGTTTATTTTTCCGTTTACTTTTGCCAGTGCCGCCTTTTTGCCAACGGCTACAATGCCGCATTGGCTAAGAGTTTTTGCCGACAATCAGCCGATCAGCCTAGTTGCTAATACGGCTCGCCACCTGGCTTTAGGCGTACCAATTGCTCGGGGTACTATCTGGCATTTGTTTGCTTACATTGCCGGCATCTTAGTTGTATTTGTACCGTTGTCTATTCAAAAATATCGCTCTAAAGCCTAAATGCTATAGTTTCTGGCATAGCGTTTGTAGTAGTATATAGGCTGTATGGCAAACAATAGCGATTTAAATTCAACCCAAAACGTAAGTAACACGGCGAGTCCTCAATCAACCGATACTTCAATCGGTGCGAGTGACAGCAATCAATTTCAAAAAAGTGCCGATGCTTCGGCTTTAAACCAAAACAAGACTGTAACAGTAGCTCCAAACGGTCAACCGTTATCTAGTGCCAAAAGCACTGGTTCTACAGCTGCTTCAATCTTGTTTGTAGTTGTTGCTTCACTAGCGCTGCTGCTTTTAGCTAGTTCAGTTTTTCGTTTCGTAATGAAGCGTCCTGACCCAGTACCAAAGGCTCCTGCACGACCTAAAGAAGAAAAAAAGCCGGCCGTGGCCACAACAAAGAAAAAAGGTAAGAGCAAAAAGAGCCGTTCAGCCCGACACAAATAGGTGTTTAAAGGTGTTGAGCATTTCTGTTATGCTTTAAGAGATGGGCAAATCAAAAAAATCAACCGATACTCCGGCTCCTGACCCTAATGGGGTCGATATGGACCACATCAAAGAGTTGATGGGGCCATTACCCAACGAACAAGCTTTACCACCAGCTGATACAAAAAAATCTAAGGCTGGTGAGGTTATTGCTCCTACAACCGCTCCGGAAGTACCTAAGCAGAACCAGGAAATTACAGCCGCTGCCGAAGAAGCCAACGAATCAATCAGGGCTATGGCGCCCGATTTAGGCAAATCTGCTATTACCAAAATTGTTGATGAGCCGGTTATGCCTGTAGACCCTTCCATATTTGACGACGAAACACCGATGAACGAAGGGGTTGTAGCCGACGATCCTGCGACTGTATCGGCAGTTGACGCAATTGTTGCTCAAGAGGGCGACAAAGTGCTTGAGGCCGAAGATGAAGCTCGTGAGGGTGAAGCAGTAAAAAAAACGCCTGAGTCAGGCTTTAAACAACGCTTAAAAGAGCTTTGGGCCAAGCCAGCTGTGCGCTGGGCATCTATGGTGGGGCTGGTATTATTAGTGGCTGCAATTGTGGGCTTACCCGCCAGTCGTTATTTTATTCTTAATAATGTTGGAGTACGCAGTTCGGTGGGGGTCACAGTTATTGATAACAGTACACAGTTGCCTCTCAAAAATGTTACCGTCTCGGCAGCCGGCGTCAGCGCTATAACAGATAGTAATGGCAATGCTAAGCTGGAGCACGTTAAGTTGGGCAGCACGACTCTTCATATTACAAAAAGGGCCTTCGCCACACTAGATCGCCGAGTGACGATTGGCTGGGGCAGTAATCCACTTGGGAGCTTTAGGGTAAGCCCAGCCGGCGAGCAGTACACTTTTATAGTTACTGATTTTCTTAGTGGCAAAACGCTCGAAAAGGCTCAAGCAAGCGGCGAAGAAGGCAATGCGGCCTCCGATAAAACCGGCAAAATTATTCTTACACTAGACACCAGCAATAAGGCAGATAGCGATATTCTAAGCGTAGACATTAGCTTAGACGGTTATCGTAACGAGACCGTTAAGTTTGCTTCAGGTACAAAAACTACAACTCAAGTCAAACTGGTATCTGCCTACAAAGATGTGTTTGTTTCAAATCGATCAGGTAAGTACGATATTTATACTGTTGATATTGATGGCAAAAACGAAAAGAAAATCATCAGCGGCAGCGGCTTGGAGCGCAATGATCTTGCACTAGTACCTTTGCAAAACAGCAATATGACAGCCTTTGCTGCTACTCGCGAAAATGTTCGAAATAGTGATGGATATTTGTTAACAACTCTGTACATGCTAGATGAAGACAGTGGCATATTAACCAAGGTTGATCAATCAGAGCAAATACAAATGATCGGTTGGTCTAGCGACGGCCGTTTGATTTATGTAAAAATAGCTGCTGGCACTAGTTCGGGCAACAACAAACGGTTTAGATTAGTTTCTCTAAATAGTAAAAACACCGGCGATATTAAAGAGTTAGCCAGCGCCAACTACTTTAACGATGTTGTTTTGGCCGGCAACAAAGTTCTTTATTCTCCATACAGTGCTCTGCAGGACGCAAATCCTGGGCTTTATAGTATTAATACAGATGGCAGCGGTTCGGTTCGGGTCACTGATAAAGAAATCTATAATATTTTTAGAACTGATTACAGTACGGTAACTGTCGACGCGGGCGGTCACTATTACACTTACCCAATCGGCAGCGCTGCATCTAGCTTTGCCTCCACTACCACTCCGGCTACAACCAATCACCTCTATATAGACAACACTAATGGCAGTAAGAGCTTGTGGACGGACACGCGGGACGGCAAGGGCGTGCTACTCAACTATGATAAAACCTCCAAAAAAGACACTTCTTTGGCCACAGTTGCCGGCCTTAAACTGCCAGTTAGGTGGCTTAGCGATACGGTGGCTATTTATAGAGTCAGCGACGGAAAGCAAACGTCCGACTATGCAGTAAGCACCGAAGGCGGACAGCCGGTTAAAATTACTGAACTAACAGATGTAGAAGGCGTTACACGCTGGTACTATTATTAAGATTGTCGAGTTGACAGATCTAACACATTAAAGTTGATCGATTAGCCTAGTAATTTCGTGTTAAAGTAGCAGTATGAAAAGTGGGTGGAATAAAAAGCTACCAAAGCCTCGTAAGGGTGCGTGGTACGTCAAGGTTCGAGGCAGTTACTTGCCTTGTAGTTTGAATGGTTGGCTCATGCATTTATTACTTCTGCTAGCCGTTGTTGGTGTGTTTGTTCAGGCTCTGGGGGATGGCCGCAGTCTTTCAACCGTATTTACTACTACTGCTCTGGAACTATTTGGGCTTGGAGCAATCTTTACTATCATTGCCCGCAAGAAAAGTTAATCTTTAAGCACACAAATAGTCATTGTGCCGTCGGTCTGTAAAAAGCCGCCAAAGGCCCGATTTTTAAGCTGATAAGGGGCACCCAGTTTAACTTCTCGTTTATCTGTTAAATAACCCGATTTTTCTAAGTCACTAACAATTAATTCGCGTTCGGCATTGGTGTCTGGGTCAATCATGTGCGTAATCTGGGCGTTGTGACGAATTGGAATTACACCAATATCTTTGCTGGCGGCGCCCACCCAAAACTGGCGATTATCGGTAATATTATGGAGTTTGTGAATGCGCTGCCAAAAGTGCAAATGTTCGCTAAAATCTTCCGGTCCGCCCAATTGGCAAGCCCAGAACCTAACATGATGCCGGTTGCTAGAGCTGCCTTCGATTGGCTGCTGAAAGCCTAAATCCTGCTGTCTACCAAACAAAAACAGTGCGCTAAAAGGAGCGTTTGGGTAAGGCCTTTGCAACAATATTGAAATAGCTAGTCGAGCAGTGGTTCTAAGTGTTTTCTTGTCGGCCTTGTGCCAGCCAGCACTAGTCATAGCCTCGATAATTTCTACTCTGGTGCCAATAATGCCAATATTTATGGGGTCGCTAGCAAAACCGTCTGGCGTGACGCAGTAAAGTGGGATATGTGCCGGCTGCACAAATAGACGAAACAGACGGATTGCGGCCGGTAAAAAAAGGTAAGCCGTAAAAAGGTAAGTGGCCAGTAAAGCTAAAGAAACAGGAATACGGTGATCGAAAAACGGGAAAAATTTCCAAACGGCCAAGTAGATTACTATTACACCGGTCAGCAGCACCAATAGGCGCTTAATAGAGCGAGCTAAAAACGCAATCATTAGAAACCATTATAAAGTAATAAATATAATATGCGGCAGTTGTGTGCAAAATATTGCCAAGTGTCATAGCTTTTTTGCAGTCCGGACCCTGTTGACGTAAGCACTAATGTTGTACAATGGTTTCATGAAGAAAAAACTTATCTCTTTAGCCTTGCCCGTTGTTCTACTCGTATCAGTTTTAAGCGTGCCTCTAATAGCCAATGCCGAAGATGGCAGCAGCTCTACCTCGACAACTTCAACTAGCTCGGATGGCTCCGTCAAAACATCTACCGAAAGTACAGAAACCGAAACTAGTGATGATAGCGCCGGTCGAGCAAGCCGAATTGCCGAAGACAAGAAAAAGCTCAAGACAGCTTTGACTGATGCCATTAAGGTCCGTATTGCAGCTCGCTGTGCTGGAGCTCAAGCTTTAGTAAAAGGTAAAGGCACAATTAACAAGACAGCCACAAATGCTCGAACTAAGGCTTATAAAACAATCGTCAGCGACCTCCAAAGTCTTAGTACCAGCCTTGCCGCCAAGGGTTCTGATGTTACCGAACTCAATTCCGAAATCACCGTCTTGCAGGCAAAAGTAGTCGATTTTAATACGGCCAACACTGCCTATCAAAACGATCTGTCAGACCTCTCCGCCCTTGATTGCAAAACCGACCCAACCGCCTTTCAGGCAGCCCTGCAAGTAACCCGCACCGATCAAGCAACGGTATTTACAGACGCTACTGCCATCAAAACTTACGTAAAAGACACAATTAAGCCAACGCTCAAAACTTTAAAGCAGCAGCTTGAAAAGTCTTCGAGCAGCGATACATCAACAAGCACTAGTAACTAATTGGTAGGGAATAAAATGGAAGACTCAACACCTCAAAAACCACAAGAATCAACCCAAGCAACTACTCCTGAAGTTAGTCCTGCTCCAGAACAACCAGCTGCTGCTCCTAGCGATGCGAGCGCACCAGCTGCTTCTATGGACGAAAAACCGGTAGATACCAGTGCACCAGCTGCAAACACGGCCATAAAGCCAAAACATAGTGCTATGCCGATGATTGTTTTACTAGTTGTGATTGTAGTCGTGGCCATGGCCGCTGCCGCCTATTTTGCATTTATTAAGAAAGATCCGGTTACTACCCCTGTAACTTCTACTGCAACTACCTCTGCCAGCACAACCACCACTAGTGACCCAGACACAGTTAGCAAAAGCATAGACACTAGCTTATCTAAGATTGACGATAGCAAAGACTACAACTCAACTGACCTCAGTGACAGCACGCTTGGTCTCTAGCCTAAAAGAAGTGAAAACAGCGTATAATTAGGGTATGAAAATTACCCGCTATACGCATTCTTGTCTTTTGGTCGAATCTGACGACGCAGTGGCTTTGTTTGACCCCGGAAACTATGCCTGGCAATCCGGCCTATTCAATCTTGATTCTTTGCAGCGCCTGGACCTTATTGCCATCACCCACGAACATGACGATCACTGCTTCTTGCCTTTTATTGAAGCAGTTGTAAAAAAATTCCCCGAAGTAAAAATTATCTCTACCGACGAAGTCGTAAAAAAGTTGGCTGTCAGCAATATTAAGGCTCAAAGTACCGCCGAGGGCAATGTAGCGTTTTTTGAATCTCATCACGAAAGCATGGCGCCGCTTATGCCTGATCCTATCTGTCAGAACGTTGGCATTCATTACAAGGGCCAGCTTACTCATCCTGGTGACTCTCATAGCTTTAAAGAGACCAAAGATATCCTGGCGCTACCCGTGGCTGCGCCTTGGGGAGCGATGATTGATGGTGTTCGTTTAGCCGTTAAGCTTAGTCCCAAAGTTATTATTCCAATTCATGACGGTTTTATTAGTCCAGAGGCGCGGGCTGCTAATTATGATCGTTTAGAGGGCTTTTTTAGTAGCATGAACATACGTTTTATTAAACCTATTGATGGGGAGCCGTTCGAGGTTTAAAACGGCTATGGTAAACAACGAAGGCTTTTTAATAGAAGACGAATCGTCCGAAACCACTGACGATGATGACGACGTTGAGCAAGTAGAAAAAGCACCTAAGCGGGCGCCCAGCCGCTCCTTGTTCGACATCGAAGCTTTTGGTGCTAAAGAAAAAGCCAAAAAAGACACCGAGCGAAAGCTTAGCCTAAGCGCCTTGTTTGAACGTAAAGAAATTAGTGACGACGAGAAAAAAGAGGCTGAAGATAAGAAAAAGCTGACCATAAAAGGCAGTTTAGGTTCGCTGGTGGAAAAAGAAGATGCCAAAAATGACGACGATAAAGCCGAAGAGACTGAAGCTGAAATAGCGCCTAAACCAGAACAGGATACCGAGACCACCACTGATGAATCGGCCGAAGAAACTGAAGTAGTCCATAAAACCGAAGCCGAACCAGAGCCAGTTACCGAAAAGGCCAAAGAGCCAGCAGAAGAGCCAAAAACTGAAAAGGCGCCTGAAGCCGTGGCTAAAGCAGAAAAGAACGAAGAACCAGAAAAGGCCTCAAAAGAGGTAATGGAAGCTGCCGACTGGGAAGACGAAGGCGAAATCAATGACGAGGGCGAAATCAAGCTTGCCGGCTCAACAGCCGAAAAAACGCCGATGGCGGCCAAAGAAGAAGAGCCCGGGGAGGCTTTTGCTGAAATTCCTACTACTCCAGCAGAGAGCAGCGTTGAACCAACTGTTGAGACTGAACCAGCCGAGCCAGAATTATTAGAAAGAGGTTTAGGCAGCGAAGGCCCACCCGAGCCGCCAGAGATTGAACCACCCAGTGACGAGGAAGAAGAGCCAGAAGAACCCACTCCACCAGTGGTAGCTAGCGGTGGCGGAGGGGGTTATGGTGCGGGGCGGATTGGTAATTGGTACACAGCACCCGGAGCTGTCACGCCTGGCGAAAAAGAGCTGAGCGATGCGGAGCTTCATGGACGTCGTGAAGGTACCAGGAGGGGTGTCGTAACTGGTTTGTTGTTTGGTTGGTTGTTAGGGCGTCGTGGCAAAAATAAGGCTGCCCGTGAGCACGCTGAAGAACTAAAGTCCAAGAATAAAGAAATTACGGAACTTCAAAAAGACCAAAATACCAGCGACCGAGAACTACATACTGTAATAAATAACCAGGAAACGATTAAAGAAGCTTTAACAAAACAGACCGAAAAAGTTAAGGATCTCGAGCGGGCGCAAGCAGAATCAAAAAAAGATCTAGGCGAAAAAGCCGTTAAATCTGTCGAAACAGCTTCAGCATCACGGCAAAGCGAAAAGGAACGATCCAACAGATTAGGGGCAAATACCGAAGCCTTCGAAAATAGGCCAAAGAGTATTGAGCAGCTACGCCAAGCCAAGCTCGAATTGGCGCCAGAAGAACGCGTCGAAAAAGAAGAAGATTATCAAACGGCCGAAGGCAGGCGGGTAGAAACTAGTGCTTGGCACCGTATAGAAATTGACGAAAAAACCGGCCGTGCCGTCGAAGATCCAACCGTAGCCTATGGCCGAGAATTCTTGCACGAACAGCATCAAGAGGTTAAGCACGATGACGACTTTGGAATGGGCGGCGGCTCAGCGACATCTGCTGCTAGTAGTTTAGGCGAACTGGCCACAAGCAGCTCAGCCCAACAACCAGGCGGTTTTAGCCCTGCTTCAAATCAAGCTGAAATGCCAGATGCAAAACTAAAAGATACCAAAAAGAACGATCCACATCATGCCCAACTTACGGCTGGCGCCGAATTATTACACTTTGCCAGCATGCCAATCATTTGGGTAGCAGCCGTTTTGATTGTTGTGGTTTTATTCGCCTTTGGCCTATTACATTAGACAGAGTTATCCTGTAACAATTTATCCTGTCGCAATGAGTTATCCTTTATCATGTATCAATTTCCGCTAAGTCTTAATCGCTAACCGCTACATGCTAATTCATTGCCAAACGCTAAAGGCTAATTGCTAATTTCCTCAAGCTGTATACTGTTTACTGTAAACTGGAGTTTTTATGGATTTTAAGACTTATCAGGCCCAGGCAATCTTAACCGATCTTTTTGGTGGTAAAAAACAGCCGATTGATAGTCATGCTTTTTTGGCGCAACTCTTGGGATTAATGGGCGAAACTGGCGAAATAGCCGAAAAATTCAAAAAAATCTACCGTGATAGAAACGGGGTTTTTACAGATGATGATAGAACGGAAATGACCAAAGAACTGGGCGATGTTTTATGGTATATCAGCGTTGTTAGTACTTATTTAGGCATTTCGCTGGAAGACGTTGCCAATCTTAATTTGGAAAAACTAAAAAGCCGCCAGCAGCGTGACGCGCTTGGCGGCAGCGGCGACAACCGATGAGCGAGAAGTTTGATACCGCTCATCCCTATACGGCGGTATTTGTCATTTTCCGCGAGCATAACAAGGTCGCGTTTGTTTTGCGTGGCGATTTGCCCTGGATGGCCGATCACTACGGTTTGCCATCCGGAAAAGTCGAAATTGCCGAGACGTTTCGTTTGGCCGCGGTACGAGAAGCCAAAGAAGAAGTTGGTGTGGACATTGACCCAAAAGACCTTAAATATTTACTAACTATGCAGCGGAATTCGGGCTCGCAAGAAGACGGTTCAATTTTGGAGTGGGTAGACATGTACTTTGAAGCCACCAAATGGAACGGCGAACTTATTAACGCCGAGCCGCACATGCACCGCAAACTAGAGTGGCTTGACCTCAAGAATTTGCCGGAAAATGTCATTCCGCCCGTCAAAGCCGCGCTAGAAATGATCGAGGCCGGCCAGACCTACGGTGAATACGGCTGGGAAGAATAGTTATACACAGGCCTCAGGAATTAATTGCTAAGCATAACCACCTCTGGTAGTATAAAAACAAATCCGCAAAAATAAAAAACAAGGACAAAACATGAGCTCGGACACTACATTCGACTACATAAAAGCTGAGGTTTTAGCTCAAATTATCAGCTTATCTCAGTCGGTTTTTCTTGACTCGCAGCCCGACGAAAATGGCGATGCTCCTACAAATGTACCGAACCAAAATGTTGATTTTAATAAGCTCAGCAGCGATGTTCAAAATGCAACAAACGCGAGTCAAATTGCAAGCCTTGTCCAAAAGTCTGGTCTTGATAGCTATGGCCAAAGTTCCATAACAGATCTCGTGAATGGTGATGCTATAGAATATGATGGATGGACCGCCGCTGATCCTGGAGGCAAAAAGGCTATTGCCGGAATGCCGGCAAACTTTATGGGC
>Ga0163163_10000656_pt1 | contig 29615 bp, 24 predicted proteins | sample S65metaG_FD_119766 | JGI IMG/M metagenome (GOLD analysis project Ga0163163, IMG submission 119766) | Switchgrass rhizosphere microbial communities from Kellogg Biological Station, Michigan, USA - S6-5 metaG | ecosystem: Host-associated > Plants > Roots > Rhizosphere > Soil | place: USA... | reverse complement strand
GTGGCGCCGCTGTGAATAGCCACTTCCACGCATTTGCACAGGAAATCCGGCACCGTCCGCGTCGCGTCCTCGGCAGACCATTCCACTTCCGAGGTGTAGTTGCGGGCGCGGGTGACGCTGGCGCCCACCGCTTCCAGCACCGCATTTTCGCCCATATTCAGCTTGTGCTTCATATGGACGGGGCTGGTGGAGATGAAGGTATGGATGCGCGGACGATGCGCGCCCTTCACCGCTTCGCCGGCCCGGTCGATGTCCTTGAAGCCGGCGCGGCTCAGGCTGCAAACGGAAGCACGCTTGACGATCTTGCTGACCTCCTGCACCGCCTTGAAATCGCCTTGCGAGGCGATGGCGAAGCCGGCCTCGATGATGTCGACGCCCATCTCGTCCAGCAGTTCGGCGATCTGGAGTTTTTCTTCATGCGTCATGGCCGCGCCGGGCGATTGCTCGCCATCGCGCAGCGTTGTGTCGAAGATCTGAATCGGTGTCGTATCGATGGCCCTGGTGGTCATGACAAATGTCCTTCTGTTCGCCGCCATGCGCGGCTTCGTTTCTCCTTCCGCTTCTCCCCTAAACACCGGATGCGCGAACCATTCGCGCGCCGACAGCGCCTAGGGGCGGCTAAGGAGAAGAAGCGCCTGCGAAGAACCGAGGGAAGGACGAGAGCCGGCGCGCGCGAACGCAGAGGCGGAAATTCCACCTTTCGCGTCCTTGCTGTGCTCGCCCTGCGTCATGGACCTGTCGCCGTTCCGCCCGTGAATATACGATGTGCCGCGCCGGGCCTAAATGGCGGAAAATTCACCGTTTTTTCCCAGCGTTTGCGCGGTTTTACGCTGATTTCATGCTGTGGCGCAATAGCGGCGACTCAGCACTTGCGCAAAAGCCGGTCATCGCTGTGGAGTGAAATTTACAATGTAAACAATGTCTTGCCCGTAACCTGTCCGTCACAGCGGCATCATCAATCCGGGGCTGCATGCCCGGAATGCGTCTCGCAAATTCAGCTCCGGCTCCGCGCGCATTTTTGCGCTTCAAAATGGTTGCCACCCGCCGCGAACGCGCCTATCCGGGCGGTTCAACAATCCTGCGCAACCAAGCCGCCTTCGAGGCCCGCCGGCCATGAAAATCCTGCCGCCCGTCTCGATCGAAGCGCGCCGGCTGTTGCCCAGCCGCTGGGACCTGCTGGCAGCCATCTTGGTGCTTGGCTTCATCATCGCTTTTGCCGATGCCAGCCGTTTCCTGGTCCGGCCGCTGAGTTCCATCACCGGCCATGCTTTGTTCCTGAATATCTGGGACTTGCCAGGTTATGCGCTGCGCACCGCGTTGCGCATGCTGATCGCCATGGCGGTGTCGTTGGGCTTCACCTTCGCCTATGCCACCTGGGCGGCCAAGAATCCGCGGGCCGGCTCCCTGCTGGTGCCCTTGCTGGACATTCTGCAGTCGGTCCCGATCCTGTCCTTCCTCTCTGTCACCATTGTCTGGTTCCTTTCACTCTCGCCGGGACGGGTCTTGGGCGCGGAACTGGCCTGCGTTTTCACCATCTTCTGCGGTCAGGCCTGGAACATGGCCTTCAGCTTCTACCAGTCTCTGCGCACCGTGCCGCCGGAGTTGGAAGAGGCGGGCCGCATGTTCGGGCTGTCAGCCTGGGCCCGCTTCTGGCGCATCGAGGCGCCTTTCGCCGCGCCCCCCCTGATCTGGAACATGATGATGAGCATGTCGGGCGGCTGGTTCTTTGTGACGCTTTCCGAAGCCATAAGCGTAGGCAATACCAATATCGCCCTGCCCGGCGTCGGAAGCTGGATCGCGGTCGCCATCGCGCAGAAGAACCTCCTCGCCATCTTCGAGGCCATCGGCGCCATGCTGGTGGTGATCCTGATCTATGACCAGCTTCTGTTCCGCCCGCTGGTGGCCTGGGCCGACCGTTTTCGCATCGATACCGAACAGCAGGATGACCCGCCGGAATCCTGGGCTTTGAATGTCTATCGCCGCTCCAAGCTGCTGGACGTGATGACCGCGCCGTTCGAGCAGATGATGCGCTGGTCCTATCACTGGCAGCCGCCCAGCTTCGGTTTGCGCGCCGCCACCCGCGAAATGGACAGCCGGCTGGCCGACATCCTCTGGTATCTGTTGCTGGGATTGCTGGGCCTGTACGCAGTCTATCGTATCTATGGCTTTGCTCACGACAGCAATCTCGACTGGGCCGATTTGGCCGGTGCAGTTGGACTGGGCTTCCTCACTCTGATCCGGGTGATGGTGCTGATCGCCATCGCCAGCGTGATCTGGATGCCGATCGGCATTTATGTGGGCTTGCGCCCCCGCCTTACCCAGATCGTGCAGCCGGTGGCACAATTCCTGGCGGCGTTCCCCGCCAATATCCTGTTTCCATTGGCCGTGTCGGCGATCGTGATCTTTGATCTCAACCCCGATATCTGGCTTTCACCTCTAATGGTGCTGGGCACCCAATGGTACATCCTGTTCAATGTCATCGCCGGCGCCGCCGCCATGCCCAAGGAGTTGCGCGATGCGGCGGAGAATTTCGGGGTCCATGGCTGGCTATGGTGGAAGCGCGTCGCCCTGCCCGCCGTCTTTCCCTATTACGTCACCGGCGCCATCACCGCATCAGGCGGGTCCTGGAATGCCTCCATTGTGGCGGAAGTGGCCAGTTGGGGTACACGCACACTGCATGCCCATGGCTTGGGTGCTTACATCGCCGATGCGGTTTCGACAGGGGATTTCCGTCGGGTGGTGCTTGGCACCGCCGTCATGAGCTTTTTCGTGGTGGTGGTGAACCGGATTCTGTGGCGTCCGCTCTATTGGTACGCCGAAAGGAAATTTCGGCTCACATGATGTTTAATGGTCGCACGCCCGACGGCTCGCTACGCTCGCCTGGTCGATGCTCCCGATGGCGCCCGCTCTACTGGTATGCTGAACGCAAATTCCGTTTGACGTGAGGGCATGATGGCCGAACTCCTGAATGTTGCGCATGTGCGCCGCACCTTCCCCCGCGGCGGCGGCGAGGAATTGCTGGTGCTGGACGATGTCAATCTCTCCCTGCGCGAGGGAGAGATTGTCGGCCTGCTCGGCCGCTCCGGCTCCGGCAAATCGACCCTGCTGCGCCTGATCGCCGGCCTGGCCCGGCCGCAGGGCGGCTCTCTCTCCTACATGGGCGCGCCCATCGAGGGGCCCACCCAGGGCGTGGCGATGGTGTTCCAGAGTTTCGCGCTGTTTCCGTGGCTGACGGTGCTGGAGAATGTGCAACTGGGGCTGGAAGCCTTGAACCTGCCGCCGCGCGAAATGCGCGAGCGGGCGCTGGCCGCGATCGACCTGATCGGGCTGGACGGTTACGAAAGTGCCTATCCGCGCGAGCTTTCCGGCGGCATGCGCCAGCGCGTCGGTTTCGCCCGTGCGGTGGTGGTGCATCCCAAAATTCTCCTGATGGACGAACCGTTCAGCGCGCTGGACGTGCTGACGGCGGAGAACCTGCGTACCGACCTGGTCGAGCTGTGGGGCAACGGCAAGCTGCCGATCAAGGGCATCATCCTGGTCACCCACAATATCGAGGAAGCGGTGCTGATGTGCGACCGGGTGCTGCTGTTTTCCTCCAATCCCGGCCGGGTGGCGTCCGAGATCAAGATCGACCTGCCGCAACCGCGCGACCGCACCTCGCCGCAGTTCGAGGATTATGTCGACAAGATCTATGTCGAAATGACCGCGCGGCGGGTGGAGCGCATGCGCCAGATCCAGACCCAGGGCACCACCTCCATCGCCATGCCGCTGGTTCATGTCTCGCCCAACCAGATCGCAGGCCTGGTCGAGGCCCTGGCCGCGCCGCCCTATAACGGCAAGGCCGACCTGCCCGACATCGCCTATGAGCAGGAGCTGGAAGTGGACGAACTGTTTCCGGTAGCGGAAGCCATGCAGCTGTTGCGGCTGGCCGAGGTGGAAGGCGGCGACATCAAGCTCACCCATATGGGCAAGCGCTTTGCCGATGGCGAACTCAACGAGCGCAAGGAGATATTTTCTCGCGCCCTGATGAGCAATGTGCCTTTGGCCACCCATATCCGAAAGGTGCTGGACGAACGCGCCAGCCATTCCGCGCCCAAGACCCGTTTCCTGGACGAGCTGGAAGACCACATGGCCGAGGATGCCGCGGAAGAGGCGCTGAAGACGGTGGTGTCATGGGCCCGTTTCGGCGAGCTGTTCAGCTATGACGACGATGCGGCGCTGTTCAGCCTGGAAAATCCCACTTAAGACGCTTAAGCGCTCAATGCAGTTTGTCGCCTGACAGTCCTCTCCGGCGGCAAGATCAGCCGCGCGGTGGTGCCCTTGTTCAAGGCACTTTCGATTTCCAGCCTACCGTCATGGCATTCGATCAACGACTTGACCAGCGCCAGGCCCAGCCCGGTGCCTTCTGCATTGCGGGCAAAGGGCGAAGCAACCTGGCGGAACGGCTCCAGTGCCAGGGGAATCTGTTCCGCCGACATGCCGATGCCGGTGTCTGTGACCTGAAGCACAAAGCTGCCGTCCTGCGCCTGGCTGGCTGAGACATGGACCTTGCCGCCGACCGGCGTGAACTTGATGGCGTTGGAGCAGAGATTGAGCAGTGCCTGCTTGAAGCGCAGCCGGTCCACCACCAGGCTGGGCAGGCCGGGCGCCAGCTCGGAGGTGAGGCGCAAGCCGCCGTCATGGGCCCTGCCCCGCGTCAGTCGCAAACATTCCGCGACAATGTCGGCGGGCGCGATTTCCTCACAGGCCAGTTCGAACTTGCCGGCCGCCGCCTTGGACAGATCGAGAATGTCGTTGATCAAGGCCAGCAGATGCTTGCCGGCGCCATGCACGTCATTGGCATATTCACGGTAGCGGGGATGGCCCAGCGGCCCCATCATCTCGGTGCCCAGCACTTCGGAGAAACCGATGATGGCGTTCAACGGCGTGCGCAGTTCGTGACTCATCAAAGCGAGGAAATCGCTCTTGGCCGCATTGGCGCGGGTTTCCGCCTTCAGCGCCTGGGACAATTGTTCTTCGCGGGCCTGCAGCAGGCGCACCTTGCCTTGCAGCAGCGCCTCGCCGGTAGCCACTCCCAGATAGCGCCCGCGCCGGGTCACCACAAAACATTCGATCAGGGCGTCGGGATTTTCGTCCAGCAGGGTGGCGCCCAGGTCGGCCAGCCGCACCTCGCAATCCACCACCAGCGGACTTGCGTTGGCCAGCTTGAGGATGGATTTGCGGCTGAACAGCTCGGGCACATATTGCTTGGCATAGCTGGCAAAGAAGATGAAGCGATTGATCAGCCCCACCACTTCGCCGCTCCTGCTGTCCAGGATGGCGGCCGCGGGCACCGCCGGATGGGCGATGAACCAGTCATAGACTTCGCCGCAACTGGTGTGTTCGCTCAAGGTGGGGATGCGCACCGCCAGCATGCCCGCCGTCAGGTCCTGCTCCGGGGAGGTCATGATAGGAATTCCGTGTGCTGCCGGGGGCAAGCTAGGCAGAGCGCGTGTGCAGGTGGTTAACCTGCTGCGCGGGCGGCGGGCGAAATTTGTGAAGTTACTGTGACAGGTAAACAGCCGGTTTCACGGCACCCGCAACAGCTTTGGCGCGGGCACGCGCTTCATCGGTGGTTGCAGCCCGAGCCAGGGCCACACCCATGCGGCGCTTCACAAAAGACTCCGGCTTGCCGAACAGGCGCAATTCACTGCCGGGGATTTTCAATGCCTCACTCACACTGTCAAAGGTGAGCGCGCCGGCTTCGACGCCGCCATAGATCACCGCCGAAGCACCAGGCGAAACCAGTTCGGTCGAGACCGGCAGACCCAGGATGGCGCGGGCATGGAGTGCGAATTCCGACTGCGCTTGCGATATCAACGTGACCAGCCCGGTATCATGCGGGCGGGGCGATACTTCCGAGAACCACACCTCGTCGCCCTTCACAAACAGTTCGACGCCGAAGATGCCCAGCCCGCCCAGCGCCCCGGTGACTTTCGCCGCCATGTCGCGCGCCTGGGCGCGGGCCGCTTCGCTCATGGGCTGCGGCTGCCAGCTTTCCACATAGTCGCCATCCTTCTGGACATGACCGATGGGCTCGCAGAAATGGGTGCCCACTTCTCCATTGGAAGTGGCGGCGCGCACGGTGAGCTGGGTGATTTCATAGTCGAACCGGATCTCGCCTTCCACGATCACCCGCGCCTCGCGCACCCGCCCGGCACTCAGCGCCTTTTCCCAGGCAGCCGCAACATCGTCCGCCGATTTCAACCGCGACTGGCCTTTGCCCGACGAGGACATCACCGGCTTGACGAAACAGGGAAAGCCGATTTTGACCGCCACTGCCTGCAACTCTTCCAGCGAGGAGGCAAAGGCATAAGGCGAAGTGGGCAGCTTCAAGTCTTCCGCCGCCAGCACCCGGATGCGCTCGCGGTTCATGGTGAAATGCGCGGCGCGCGCGGTGGGGATCACGGTGCAAAGCCCATCGGCTTCGATGCGCACCAGTTCATCGGTGGCCAGGGCCTCGATTTCCGGTACCAGAAAATGGGGACGTTCCTTCTCCACCAGGGCGCGCAGCGCCTTGGCATCGGTCATGTCGATGACATGGGAACGGTGGGCTACCTGTTGCGCGGGGGCATTGGCGTAACGGTCGACCGCGATGGTCTCCACTCCCAGCCGCTGCAGCTCGATGACCACTTCCTTGCCCAACTCGCCAGAGCCCAGCAGCATCACCTTGACGGCGGCCGGCGACAGCGGCGTGCCGAGCTTCATTCGCCATACACCTTGGCAAACGCATCCATCAGGACCTGACGGTCGGCAGGCTGGCCCACCACCTTGATGGCGTCTTCCTGCATGGTCACGCCCGGCGAAATCTTCTCGACCCAGATGTGTGAGGTGGGTACCGCCCAACTGGGATCATCCAGGGTGCCGGCGGTGATGAACACCAGCGCCTTCGATGCCAGATTGTGATGGAACATGCGGGTGCCGCATTTGGCGCAGCGATGGATATCCAGTTCACGCCCCGAATCGGCACGCTTGCGATAAGCCTGTGTTTCCCCCGTCGAAGAGAAGGCCTCATTCCTGGCCAGCAGCATCAGCACATTGGTGGCGCCGGTGCTTTTCTTGCAGTCCATGCAATGGCAGGCATTGACCGCCAGCGGGCGCTCCTCCAGCCGCCACTTTACGGCGCCGCAGAGACAGGCGCCGGTATAGGGCGGATCGGGAATCGGCGGTCGCTTGGTTCCTTCGCCCGTCATTTCTTCGCCTTTCGGAAATCGACGTTTGTATCGGCCAGGACAGACAAGGTCGTCGCCCATGCCGCCACATTCTGCTGCAGTTGTCGAGGATCGACGATGGCCAATGTGTCGTCCTGGCTGTGGTGATAGTCGAAATAGCGGCTGGCATCCTGGTTGAGGGCAAGCACGGGCACGCCCGCAGCGTGGATATCCTCCAGGTCGGAGCCGCCATTTTCGGAAGGCGAGCGCCGCGCCATGATCTTGAGCGGCGCCAGCACGCTCTCCAGGGGCGCGATGTCGGGCGCATCCCAGGCGCCTGTCGGCAATTGCAGGCCCAGGATATTGTCGGCGCCCAGGTCGCTTTCCCCTGCGATGGCGATATCGCCAAGCTCGCTCTTGTGGGCGGCGAGATAGGCAGCACCCGAGCCACCGGTCTCTTCCGAGCCCCACATCACCACCCGTATGGTGCGCCGATGGGGCGTGGAGGCGACCAGCTTTGCCGCCGCCACGGTGATGGCGATGCCGGCCGCGTCGTCGATGGCGCCGGTGCCCGGGTCCCAACTGTCCAGATGACCGCCGATCACGATCACACCGGCCTTTGGATCGTTGCCCAGCACATCGCCCGACACGGTCCAGGCCGTGGTGTCGCTGACATGGGACTGCAGCGACAGATGCACCGTCACCGGTCCCCGCGCCGCCAGGCGGGCAATCAGATCGGCATCGGGCACACCCAGCGCGGCGGCGGGAATGGCACGTTCACCCGGCTTCCAGGGCTGCATGGCCCCGGCATGCGGCGCGCGCGCCGTGCCGGTGGAAATGGAGCGCACCAGATAGGCCACCGCGCCATGGGCAGAAGCGACCGGGGCGGCAGAACGAGCCTGGACGGCAGTGGCATAGCCCTCCGCACTCTGGGTGCGGGTCATGGGCTGGTTCACCAGCACGATCTTGCCGGCACAGCAGGACAGAGGTGCCGCCTTCAAGTCCTCGAGGCTGTCGAACACCACAACCTGTGCCGTAATGCCTTCCGGCGGCGTGGGCACGCCATGGCCCAATCCCAGCAACGCCAGCGGGCGCGGTGAAAGGCCGGTGATCTCGCCGGACTCGGCGTCGCGCAGCCACGCCTTTTTGGCGAAGGGCTCGACATGGACATTGGCAAAGCCCAGGGCAGTCAGCCTGGCCACGCCCCAATCCCGGGCACGCGCGGCAGCCGGGCTGCCGGCCGGGCGCGGGCCGATCTCGCTGGTGAGGGATTCCAGCACAGTCCAGGCGGTGTCGTCCTTGAGGCCGGCATCACGCAATTGCGCCGCCTTCTGGGGATCGGCACTGACCGCTGACACGGTGGCCGCACAAGCGGCAAAGCACAGGCCCACAATGGCGGCGCGTAAAACCATCTGCCTCTCCCCGCTAGAAGAAGCTAATCAGGCCAAAACGTCGCCGACCAGCCTGTTTTTAGCAATGCTGATCAGCGCGCAGTATTTTGCGGCGTGGGCAGGGTCGCCTAGCGACAGCGTAGGCGACGCGCGGAGCAATCCCTCACGGCCGACGAACCCACGACGCAAAAGACCAGCGCCTAATTCTTGGCGGTATCAACCAGCTTGTTTTTTGCTATCCAGGGCATCATGGCACGCAGCTTGGCGCCCACTTCCTCGATCGGATGGGCGTCGCCCATGGCGCGGGTGGCCTTGAACGAAGCCTGGCCGGCCTTGTTCTCCAGCACCCAGTCACGCGCAAACTTGCCCTGCTGGATGTCGGTCAGCACCCGCTTCATTTCGGCCTTGGTCTCCGGCGTGATGATGCGCGGGCCGGTGACATACTCGCCATATTCCGCGGTGTTGGAGATGGAATAGTTCATGTTGGCGATGCCGCCTTCATAGATCAAATCGACGATCAGCTTCACTTCGTGCAGGCATTCGAAGTAAGCCATCTCCGGCGCATAGCCGGCTTCCACCAAAGTCTCGAAGCCGCCGCGGATCAGTTCAACCAGCCCGCCGCAAAGCACGACCTGCTCGCCGAACAGATCGGTCTCGCATTCTTCCTTGAAATTGGTCTCGATGATGCCGGCGCGGCCGCCACCGATGGCCGACGCATAAGACAGCGCCAGGTCATGGGCGTTGCCGCTGGCATCCTGATGAATAGCGATCAGGCTGGGCACGCCGCCGCCCTTGAGATATTCGCCGCGCACGGTATGGCCGGGGCCCTTGGGCGCCACCATCGCGACGTCCATGTCGGCGCGGGCCTCGATCAGCTTGAAATGGACGTTGAAGCCATGGGCGAACAACAGGCAGGAGCCCTGCTTCATATTGTCCTTGAGTTCGTTCTTCCAGATGTCGGCCTGCAGCTCGTCCGGCGTGGCCATCATCATCACATCGGCCCATTTGGCGGCGTCGGAAACGCTCATCACCTTGAAGCCGGCGGCTTCCGCCTTCTTGGCGCTGGCGCCGGGACGGACCGCGATCACGACGTCTTTCACGCCGCTGTCGCGCATGTTCTGGGCATGGGCATGACCCTGGCTGCCGAAGCCGATGACGGCGACCTTCTTGTTCTTGATCAGATTGAGATCGGCATCCCGGTCATAATAAACGCGCATCGTCTTCTTATCCTTCTGTCGGCCCGCGTCCGGCGGGCATTGCTTTTGGAACCCCACCGACATCGCGAGAGCGATGTCGGCACTTAAAACCTTTCGCAGGCAGAACGGCCGCGGCTATTTACATCGCCTCGGGGCCGCGGGAAATGGCCGCGACACCCGTGCGGGAGACATCCACCAGGCCCAAAGGCCGCATCAGGTCGACGAAACTGTCGATCTTGGCGGGAGACCCGGTGATCTCGAACACAAAGCTGGAATGGGTGGTGTCCACCGGCCGGGCCCGGAAGGCATCGGCCATGCGCAACGCCTCCACCCGCTTCTCGCCGGTGCCGGCCACCTTGATCAGGGCCATTTCCCGTTCGATGCCGGCCTTGGCGCCATCCCTGGTGTCCGTCCAGTTGGTGACTTTGTGGGTGGGGACCAGGCGGCGCAACTGGGATTCAATCTGCTCGATCACATGGATGGTGCCGCTGGTGACGATGGTGATGCGGCTGGTACGCGCCATGGGATCGACCTCGGCCACGGTGAGGCTTTCAATATTGTAGCCGCGGCCGGAAAACAGGCCGACCACGCGCGCCAGCACGCCCGCCTCATTGTCCACCAGCACCGTGAGGGTGTGGCGCTCGACCTCGTTGTCCGGTTTGACCTTGGTATCGTGCATTAGACCAGCATCTTTCCGGCGTCGCTGATCTCGCCGCCGTCATCGGGCGACAGCAGCATTTCGTTATGCGCCCCGCCCGACGGGATCATGGGATAGCAATTCTCCGCCGGGTCCACCCGGCAGTCGAACAGCACCGGCTTTTTGACGCTGATCATCTCCTTGATCTTGTCGTCCAGTTCCGACGGCTTGGTGGCGCGCAGGCCGACGCAACCGAAGGCATCCGCCATCTTGACGAAATCCGGCAGCGCCTCGGAATAGGAATGGGAATAGCGCTTGCCATGCAGGATCTCCTGCCACTGGCGCACCATGCCCATATACTCGTTGTTGAGGATGAAGATCTTGATCGGCAGGTCGTACTGCATCGCCGTCGACATTTCCTGCATGGTCATCTGCACCGACGCTTCGCCGGCGATGTCGATCACCAGCGCATCAGGATGCGCCATCTGCACACCCACCGCTGCCGGCAGGCCGTAACCCATGGTGCCCAGCCCCCCGCTGGTCATCCAGCGGTTGGGATGCTGGAAGTGGAAGCGCTGCGCCGCCCACATCTGATGCTGGCCCACTTCGGTGGTGACAAACACGTCATCGCGATGCTTGGTCAGGGCATAGAGCCGGTCGATGGCATATTGCGGTTTGATGATGGAATCGGAATTGCGATAGGACAGCGACTTCTTTTCGCGCCACGTATCGATCTGCTTCCACCAGGCCTTCAGCGCGTCCGCCTGCACCTTGTGCTTCTGGGTCTTCCAGAAGCGGATCATTTCGCGCAGCGCCTTGGCCGCGTCGGCGACGATACCCAGATCGACCCGCACGATCTTGTTGATCTGCGAGGCGTCGATATCCAGGTGGATTTTCTTGGAGCCCGGCGAGAAGGCGCTGACCTTGCCGGTGACGCGGTCGTCGAAGCGCGCACCCAGAGAGATCATCAGGTCGCAGTCATGCATGGCGTGATTGGCTTCCCAGGTGCCGTGCATGCCGACCAGGCCCATCCATTCGGGCCGCGCGGCCGGAAAGGCGCCCAGTCCCATCAGGGTCGAGGTCACGGGAAAGCCGGTGAGGTCCACCAGCTCGCGCAGCAACCGGCTGGCTTCGGGGCCGGAATTGATGATGCCGCCGCCGGTATAGAAGATGGGCTTCTTGGCGGCGGCCATCATCTCGACCGCCTTCACGATGGCGCCCAGGTCGGGATCGGTCTTGGGCCGCCAGCTGCGGTGATGAATGGAGTGCGGCCCATGATAGGCGCCGTTCTGGAACTGCACGTCCTTGGGGATATCCACCACCACCGGACCGGGGCGGCCTGTGGTGGCGATATCGAAGGCTTCGTGCAGCACGCGCGCCAGCTCGTTCACATCCTTCACCAGCCAATTGTGCTTGGTGCAGGGACGGGTGATGCCGACGGTATCGCATTCCTGGAAAGCGTCGGTGCCGATCAGGTGGGTAGGGACCTGCCCCGTCAGCACCACCAGCGGAATGGAATCCATCAGCGCATCGGTCAGGCCGGTGACGGCATTGGTGGCGCCGGGACCCGAGGTGACCAGCACCACGCCAGGCTTGCCGGTGGAGCGGGCATAACCTTCGGCGGCATGGACGGCACCCTGCTCATGGCGCACCAGCACATGGGTGATGCCTTCGACCTTGAACAGCGCGTCATAGATGGGCAGCACGGCGCCGCCGGGATAACCGAAGATATGGGTGACGCCCTGATCCTTGAGGGCGCGGATCACCATCTGCGCGCCCGTCAGGGTCTCGCCTGCCTGGGTGACGTCTCGTGCCCCTTCCCGTATCAGCGTTTCGTCCTTGTCCATGTCCGTCCCTCAAAACCCGTTTGCTCGTAATCGCACCAAAGATAAAGGGGCGTTTCCGCCCCTTGCCTGCATGACCGCTATGCCTCCACGAAGCGTCAGCTTCGCGGCGGCAGCGGCCGGATAAGTACGAGCGTAATTTCCATGGCGGCGGAACCTAAAGATGCTGCGATGCGGCGTCAAGCAATTTCATGCAGATATTCGCCCATATTGTGTAATTAAATTGCTAATAAGCGGGTCAAACCAGATATAATGTGGCATACGGTGGCGAAACCACGTCATCTGGCGCTTGGCAAATTGCCGCGTGGCGGTGATGGCGGCGTCCAAGGCTTCCGGCCGGGTCAGGGTTCCCGCCGCCAAGGCCTGAAGCGGGCGTAATCCCAGCAATTTCGCAGCCGGCAGGCCGGGGTCCAGGCCTTCCAGCCTCAGGGCCTCTTCCAGGCCACCATGGCCCACCATCGCCTCAAAGCGGGTGGCAATACGGGCGCGCAGTTCGGGGCGCGGCGGGTCCAGGACAAAAGCGGCGATCCGCTTGTCCTTGAGCACCGGCTCGGCGGGGGCGCTTTGCCATTCGGCCAGCGGCCGGCCCGTTGCCTCGAACACTTCGAAGGCGCGCAGCACCCGCTGCGGATCGGAAGGCCGCAGACGCGCAGCCGTCAGCGGATCGCGGTCCGTCAATCGCGCATGCAACGCTTCCACACCGATATCGTCCAGAAGTGCGCGCGCCGCATCGCGGATTTCCGGCGGCGTCGACGGCACATCGGCCAGGCCGTCGGTGAGCGCCATGAAGTAAAGGCCGGTGCCGCCCACGAAGACCGGTGTGCGGTTCATCGCCTGCGCCTGGGTGAGCGCTTTTTGCGCATCGGCCCGCCAGCTTCCGACCGAATAAACCTCCGCGACACTGACATGGCCATAGAGCAGATGTGGCACGCGCGCCTTGTCGGCGTCGCCCGGTTGTGCCGTCAGGATCGGCGCTTCGCGATAGACCTGCATGGAATCGGCATTGATCACCACGCCGCCGATTTCTTCCGCCAGGGCCAGTGCCTGTTGCGACTTGCCGCTGGCGGTGGGGCCTGCAATAAGAACCGCGTCAAATTTCAACGTCTTTGCCTTTCTTTGGGGCACAATGTTTGTTCTGAACGTCATCGGCAAGGGCGCCGATCCAAATCTGTTCGCGGATCTCGGCAAGGGAGAGGCGCAAATCCTTTCGCCGGGTTTTGCCTTCGATCTGCCGGTGACGGATGCAAGCGTGCTGGCACCGGCACGCGCGCGCACCCAAAAGCTGGACGTCAATCTGGTCACCACCGAAAAGCGGCGCAAGAAGCTGCTGGTGGCCGACATGGATTCCACCATCATCAATGTGGAATGCCTGGACGAGCTGGCCGACATGGCGGGCTTGAAGCCCCAGATCGCGGCGATCACCGAACGCGCCATGCGCGGCGAGCTGGAATTCGAGGCGGCGCTCAAGGAGCGCGTCGGCATGCTCAAAGGGCTCAAGCTGGACGCACTGGAAAGAACCTATGCCGAGCGGGTGCGGCTCAATCCCGGTGCGCGCGCGCTGCTTGCCACCATGCGCGCCCATGGCGCCCACACCATGCTGGTCAGCGGCGGCTTCGGGTACTTCACCCGCCGGGTGGCGGAAGCCGCCGGCTTCCATGTCGAACGCGGCAACACCTTGCTGGATGACGGCGTGGCTCTGACCGGAGAAGTCGGCATGCCCATCCTGGGTCGGGAGGCCAAATTACGGGCGCTGGAAGAAGCGGTTGCAAATCTCGGCCTGGATTTCGCCGAAACCCTCGCGGTGGGCGACGGCGCCAATGATCTCGCCATGATCCAGCGCGCCGGCTTAGGCGTCGCTTATCACGCCAAGCCGGTGGTGGCTGAGGCCGCGGGCGCCGCCATCAACCACAATGACCTGACGGCGCTGCTCTATCTGCAAGGCTATCGCGATAGCGATATTTCCAACCGGGAATAACGCTATAAATCCAGGCGATCGGCGGCCGATGGCCGCGATATCCTCCATGCCGTCGCGGTTGTTTGGAGCGTGGGACGCGCCTAACCTGAAATGGCGGTCCGCCCATTTGTGCGCTCCTGAAGAGAATTTTCGTCCCGGGTATTCCCATGATCACGCTTCAGATCAATGGCCAATCCAAAGACCTCGACGTCTCTCCCGATACGCCTCTGCTGTGGGCCCTGCGTGATGTTCTGGGCCTGACCGGCACCAAATTCGGCTGCGGCATTGCCCAATGCGGCGCCTGCACCGTGCACCTGGATGGAAAGCCCGTGCGTTCCTGCCTGCTGGCGGTGGGGACTATCGGCAGCCGCAAGATCACCACCATCGAAGCGGTCGGCGAGACCCCGGCGGGCGCCAAAATACAAAAAGCGTGGCTAGACCTTGAAGTGGTGCAATGCGGCTATTGCCAGTCCGGCCAGATCATGTCGGCCGCCGCCCTGCTGGCCACGACACCGCGTCCCGAGGATGCCGACATCGATGCCGCCATGGCCGGCAATATCTGCCGTTGCGGCACTTATGTACGCATCCGTGAGGCCATCAAGAAAGCCGGCCAGGCGTAGGAGGCCTCATGTCGTCCGCAGCCGAGCGTCCTGGACCGTCCCGCCGCCGGATACTTCAGGCCGGCGCCGCCGGAATCACGCTTTATAGTTTCCACATGCCGCTGGCGTGGGCGGCGGCTCCGCTGGCGCCTGGGGTCTTCGCGCCCAACGCCTTCATTCGCATCGCTGGCGATGGCGGCGTCACCCTGGTGATGCCGCAGGTGGAGATGGGCCAGGGCGTCTACACCTCCATCGCCATGATGATGGCGGAGGAATTGGATGCGGATTTTCCCAAACTGAGCTTGGAACATGCGCCTGCGGATGAGAAGCTCTATGCCAACCCCATGCTGGGGGTGCAGGCGACGGGCAATTCCAATTCCATTCGCGCCTTTTGGAAACCCTTGCGCACCGCCGGCGCCGCTGCCCGCGCCATGCTGGTCGCGGCAGCAGCTCAGCAATGGGGCGTGGACCCTGCATCGTGCAGCACGGCTGCAGGCCAGGTGATCCATGCCGCCAGCAGCCGCAAGCTGGGTTATGGCGCGCTGGCTGCCCGCGCTGCCGCCATCAAGCCACCGGCCAATGTGCCGCTGAAAGACCCCAAGAACTTCACCCTGATCGGCAAGCCGCTCAAACGCCTGGACACGCCCGAGAAAGTCAACGGCAAGGCCGTTTACGGCATCGACGCCATGCCGCCTGGCGTGAAATTCGCCACCCTCGCCGCTTCGCCGGTGTTTGGCGGCAAAGTCGGCCATGTCGATGACAGCAAAGCCAAAGCCATCCCCGGCGTGCAGCAAGTGGTGGTGTTGGATGATCTGGTCGCGGTGGTGGGCGACACCTATTGGACGGCGAAGAAGGGTCTGGCGGCGCTGGCCATCACCTGGAACGAAGGCCTCAATGCCAATGTCGACTCTGCGCAGATCTGGGCCGATATCCGCCAGGCCAGCACCAAAAAAGGCGCGATCGCCAAAACGATCGGTGATGCCGACAAAGGCTTGAGCGATGGCGACAAGTTGGAAGCGGCTTATGAGCTGCCCTTCCTGGCTCATGCCACCATGGAGCCGCTGAATTGCACCGTCCACATTACGCCGGCCGGCTGCGAAGTGTGGATCGGCACCCAGATCATGGCGCGGGTACAATCCAGCGTCGCCCAGGCACTAAACCTGCCGCTGGAAAAAGTGACGGTGCACCAGCATTTGTTGGGCGGCGGCTTCGGCCGCAGGCTGGAGCCTGACATGGCGGTCAAGGCTGCGCGCATTGCCCAGCATGTCGATGGTCCGTTGAAAGTCGTCTATTCCCGCGAGGATGACATCCAGCACGATGTCTACCGGCCGATCTATCGGCATCTGCTCGCCGCCAGCCTGAAGAACGCCAAAATAAACGGCTGGACCCATCGCATCACTGGCTCGTCGGTGGTGGCGCGTTGGCTGCCGGCGGCTTACACCCATGACGTCGACTTCGATGGCGTCGACAGCGCGGTGGACATGCCCTACGGCATTCCCAATTTCCGGGTTGAATATCTCCGCCACGAGCCGCTGCATATTCCCACCGGTTTCTGGCGCGGCGTGGGTCCCAACAGCAATGTCTTCGCCATCGAAAGCTTCATGGATGAGCTGGCCCACAAAGCCAACATGGACCCCGTGGCTTTCAGGGTCTCCCTGCTGGATAAGACACCACGCCTGAAGGCGTCGATACAACTTGCAGCCCAGAAATCCGGCTGGGGCCAGGCGCTGCCGGCCCGCACCGGACGCGGCATCTGTGCTCAGATCGCCTTCGCCAGTTTCATCGCCACGGTCTGCGAAGCCGAGGTGGATGAGAATGGCGAGGTCAAGCTGCACCGCGTGACCTCGGTGGTGGATACCGGTATCGCAGTCAATCCCGACACCATCGTCGCCCAACTCCAGGGCGGCCTCATCTTCGGTCTCACCGCTGCCCTGTTCGGCGAAGTCACAATCGCCAAAGGCCGGGTTCAGCAGAGCAACTTCCACAATTATCGCATGCTGCGCATCAACGAAATGCCCAACATCGAGGTGCATGTGATCAAGAGCGGCGAAGCGCCCGGCGGCATCGGCGAAACCGGAGCCACCGCCGGTCCGCCGGCATTGGGCAATGCGCTTTATGCCGCCACCGGAATCCGCCTGCGCCGGCTGCCCATCGACCGCGAGGTATTGGCGGGGAGGAAGCAGGCATGAGACGGCTTCTGATCGCGCTGCTGATTATCGCCCTTGTTGTCCTGGGCGTGGTGGGCTGGATCGTGCTGGGCCCGGGTCCGCTGGACTTCGCCGGCGGCAGCCGTGTGTCGCTTGCAGATTACAAGAGCGCCGATCCCACCGGCGTCCCCGCCAACCTGCGCCAGGCCAGCCTGATAGAGCGCGGCGAATATCTCGCCCGCGCCGCCGATTGCGAAGCCTGCCACACCACGAAGGACGGCGAGCCCTTCACCGGCGGGCTGGCCTTCAACCTGCCGTTCGGGACGCTTTATTCACCCAACATCACGCCGGACAAGGAAACCGGGATCGGCAATTGGAGCGACGCGGATTTTCTCAACGCGCTGCACAAAGGCGTGGCGCCGGACGGAACGCGGCTCTATCCCGCCTTTCCCTATGCCGCCTACACCATGATCAGCGATGCCGATGCGCTGGCGATCAAGGCGTTCCTGTTCTCGCTTCCCGCGCGTCATGCGCCCGCGCCCGCCAACAGCCTGGCCTTTCCCTTCAACCAGCGCTGGCTGATGGCCTTCTGGTCGGCCTTCTTCAATTCCGACCGCCGGTTCGAACCCAATCCGGCGCAAAGCCCGGAATGGAATCGCGGCGCCTATCTGGCCGAAGCGATGGCGCATTGCGGTGATTGCCACACCCCGCGCAACCTGATGCAGGCTTTGGACAACCGCAGAAAATTCTCCGGCGCGGTGGCGGCGGGCTGGAAGGCCTATAACATCAGCCAGGACAAACAGAGCGGTATCGGCGGCTGGAGCGATGAGGCGCTGACCGATTTCCTCGGCACCGGACATGCGACAGGTTACGGCACGGCGTCCGGCCCCATGGGCGAAGCGGTGGACAAGAGCCTGATGCATCTGGCGCCGCAGGACATCAAAGCACTGGTCGCCTATCTGCGCAGCGTTCCGGCCGTCGCCGATCCGGACCTGCCCGCGCCCAAAGCTGCGCCCGCTTCCGCCGCGCCCGGAGCAGTCAATGTGGATGCACGCGGCAAGGCGATTTTCGCGGGCGCCTGCGCCGGCTGTCATGACTGGACCGGCGAAAGCCCGGTCCTGGCTTTCGCCACCTTCACCGGCAGCCGCAGCATCAACGATCCCAGCGCCCGCAATGTCGCCCAGGCGATCATCTGGGGCGTGACCCGCCAGAGTGCGGGCGGGCCGGTCACCATGCCCGCTTTCGGCCAGGCCTATTCCGATACCGAAATCGCGGCCGTGGCCAATTATGTTACCGCGCGGTTTGGCGCATCGCCTTCGGCGATCACCGCCAAGCAGGTGGCAGAGATTCGCAGTCAGGCGTCTCAATAGGGCGTCCCCATCAAACCCCTTCCCCCAGGAATCGCTAGCGAGGCATTCCGCCGAGCGACCTTCCGCTAGGGCCATGACCCCCTCCCCCTTCGCGTGCGAAGCACGCCCAAAAGGGGGAGGTGGCTGAGACGGGCGCAGCCGCGAAGCGGCTGCGTGATAGTCGAGGCCGGAGGGGGTTAATTCAATTTGAGCCCCAGATACTGAATGTCGCCGCCGCGGTTGATCAGCATCAGGACGGATTTCTTGCCGGCCTTGGTGTCCGCATCCACCCGCTTGGCGACATCCTCCGGCGTCTTCACCGCCTGGCCCGCCACTTCCACGATCACATCGCCGGGACGCAGATTCTTTTCCGCCGCCGGACTTCCGCCTTCCACCGCCGTCACCGCCACGCCCTGAACGGCAGCGCCGATCTTGAACTTGGCGCGTGCCGGCGCATCCAGTGCGCCAAGCGACAGGCCCAGTTGCGCCAGCTTGGACTGGTTCTTCACCGGCGCCGGCGGCGCCTTGGCAGGCTTGTCCGGCTTGGCGTCGTCGGCCAGTTTCTGCACCGTGATCTTGACGGTCTGCTTCCGGCCCTTGCGCAGCACGTCCATGCTCACGGTCTTGCCGATCGGTGTGTCGGCGACGATCCGCGGCAGAACGCGGTCATCAGGCACCGGCTTGCCGTCAAAGCCGGTGATCAGGTCGCCATTTTGCAGACCTGCATTTGCCGCCGGTCCGCCGCCGGTCACACCCGTCACCAGGGCACCTTGGGTGGTGGAAAGGCCCAGGCCTTCGGCGATCTCAGGCGTCACCTGCTGGATGCGCACCCCGATCCATCCGCGTCGCGCCATGCCGAACTGGCGAAGCTGGTTCACCACTTCGCGCGCCAGGTTGGAGGGGATCGAGAAGCCGATGCCCACGCTGCCGCCGGACGGCGAGAAGATCGCGGAATTGATGCCGATCACATTGCCGTCCATGTCAAACAGCGGACCGCCGGAATTGCCGCGATTGATGGGGGCGTCGGTCTGGATGAAATCGTCATACGGCCCCGCATTGATGTTGCGGTTGCGCGCCGAAACTATGCCCGCTGTCACGGTCGAACCGATGCCGAAAGGATCGCCGATGGCGATCACCCAGTCGCCCACCCGCGCATGATCGCTGTCGCCGAAATGGGTGGCCGGCAAAGGCTTCTTGGGCGTCACTTTGAGCAAGGCCAGATCGGTCTTGGTGTCGCGGCCCACCACCTTGGCCGGCATCTGGGTGCCGTCCTGCAAACTGACGGTGATCTGGTCGCTGTCCTCGATCACATGGTTGTTGGTGACGATGTAGCCGCTAGCGTCGATGATGAAGCCCGAGCCCAGCGACGTGACATGGCGCGGCGTGTTCGACTTGGGGCCGAGGAAATTCTTGAACAGGTCTTCCAGCGGCGAGCCGGGCGGAAGCTGCGGCATGGCGTTCTGCGGCGGCGCCTTCAAGGTCTGGCTGGTGGAGATGTTGACCACCGAGGGCAGCAGCTTGCCGGCCAGGTCGGCGAAGGAATCCGGCGCCGGCCGTGCCCAGGCCGGTCCGGCGGCCGCAAGGCCGAGGGCCAGAATCGCAAATAGGCTGTGAAGGGCACGCATGGTCATTTCCAGGGGAAACGGAATCGGGCGCCAGTGTAGGAAAGGAAGGCAGGAACAAACAGGCGAAAACCCGCCTTGGCGGGAGTTTTTTACATCCGCCTGCTGCCGGAACTCGGGGCTAGGATTCCAGCAAAGCCAAGGCTATATCCCGCACCCCATGACCGTGGCCCGCGACGACATTCTCAAAGCGCTTGACCAGGTGGTCGACCCCACCAGCGGCCGCAGCGTGGTGCAGCAGGACATGATCCAGGGCCTGGTGGTCAAGGACGGCCATATCGGCTTTGTATTGGAAGTCCCTGCCGGGCGCGGCCCCCAGTCGGAGCCCCTGCGCAAGATCTGCGAAGCCATGGTGCTGGGGGTGAAAGGCGTGAAATCGGTCACTGCCGTGCTGACCTCCCACGACGATCATCCGGGCGGCGCGGCACCCCCGCACGACCATCAACACAGACCAGCCCGGCCTGCCGTCAACCGCCAGGCTCCGCCTCCTCCCGCCGGTATTCCCGGGGTCAGGAACATCATCGCCGTGGCCAGCGGCAAGGGCGGCGTTGGCAAGTCCACGGTCGCGGTCAATCTGGCGCTGTCCCTGGTGAAGCTGGGCCTGAAAGTGGGCCTGCTGGATGCCGACATTTATGGCCCGTCGGTGCCGCGGCTGCTGGGGATCACGCAAAAGCCGGAAAGCGACGGCCACACCTTGCTGCCCATCGAGCGTCATGGCCTCAAGACCATGTCCATCGGCTTTCTGGTCAAGGAAGACGAAGCCATGATCTGGCGCGGACCGATGGTGCAGAGCGCGCTGACCCAGATGCTCAACGATGTCGCCTGGGCGCCGCTGGATGTGCTGGTGCTGGACATGCCGCCGGGCACGGGCGACGCCCAGCTCACCATCGCCCAGCGCGTGCCGCTGAAAGGCGCCGTCATCGTCTCCACCCCGCAGGACATCGCCCTGATCGATGCCAAGAAAGGCATCGCCATGTTCAACAAGACCCAGGTGCCGATCCTGGGGGTGGTGGAGAATATGTCGATGTTCGTGTGTCCCGATTGCGGCTCCGCCCACGCCATCTTCGGCCATGGCGGCGCGCGAGAGACGGCGGAAAAACTGGATGTTCCCTTTCTGGGCGAGATTCCGCTGGTGTTGCGCATCCGCGAGACCTCGGATTCCGGCCAGCCGGTCAGCGTCTCCGTCCCCGACGGGCCGGAGGCCAAGGCCTTTCTGGATTTGGCGAAGAAGGTGGCGTCGGGACTGGAAACAGCCAGCCGGCCCGCGCCCAAGATCGTCATCGAGTAGCTGCAACGGTTATCGTGTCAGCGTGACATAGCTGTAGCGCAAGCCCTCCAGCGTGACATGATCCTCGCGCGCGCTTTCCCGCCAGCCGCTTCGGTCAAATTCAAATTTTGCATCGCCGTCGAAGTCGCCATGCACCTCTGTCAATTCGATGCGCGAGGCCAGCGGCAAAGCCCGCTGATAGATTTCTCCTCCGCCGATCAGCATCACAGCCCCGGGCGCACCGGCAATCGCCTGTTCCAGCGAATTGGCAACCACCGCGCCCTCCGCCTGCCAGCCTGCCTGCCGCGTCACTACGACATTGATCCTTCCCGGCAATGGCTTTTTGGGCAGGCTGTCCCAGGTCTTTCGTCCCATCACCACAGTATGGCCCAGGGTCAGCGCCTTGAACCGCTTCATGTCGGCGGAGATATGCCAGGGAATGGCGCCACCATTTCCGATGACCCCGTTGTCCGCAATGGCGACCACCAACACCACTTCGTTCATGACGCCAGCCCGTCCAGTTTTTCACCGTCCAACCGATAGGTCAGCCAGTTCTCCACAGGCTTGGCCCCAAGGGCTTGGTAGAAAGCGATCGAGGGCGCGTTCCAGTCCAGCACCTGCCATTCCAGAAAACCCCCGCCGGCCTTCGCTTTCGCCGCCAGATGCGCGAGCAGCCTCGTTCCCAGGCCGCGACCGCGAAAATCCGGACGCACATACAGGTCTTCGACAAACAACCCGCGACGGCCGCGAAAGCTCTTGTAGGTCCAGAACCAGGTGGCGATGCCGCAAGCCGTGTCGCCCACAAAGACCAGTTCGCAATGACAGGCGCTGCCCAGCATGTCGCGGCGCACCATCTCTTCCGTCAGCGAAAAATGCTCCAGCAGCTTCTCGTAAGCCGCCAATTCCCGCAGCAGAAACAGAATCGACGGCGCGTCGTCGGCGGTGGCGGCACGGATGGAAAATTCAGGCATGGCCCAACCTTAGGAGTTGAGGGAACAAAAGGGAACCCGATCGGTTGACGGCGGTTACACTTAATGGGAGATGGGCAGAACATTAGGAGCCTTCCATGCGCCGCTTACTGCTTTCCACCAGCGCCCTGCTTTTCCTGGCGGCGCCGGTCTTTGCCCAGCCCCCCACCAACCATGTCGGCAAAGCCAGCGTGGCACCGGAAGTTCAGGACCGAGCGCAGGCGGAGTTGGGCCATCCGCCGCCATCGCAAGGTGGCGGACATGATCGCGGTGGTGACCGTGGCGGCGATCGCGGCGGCGGACGCGAGCGTCCTGCTGCGCCGCCGGTTCAGGCCGCGGCGCCCCAACCGGCACCGCAGATGGACCGTAGTGATCGCGGGCGGGGCGGCGACAATGGACGTCACCTGGGCTTTGACAGAGGCCGGGGTCCGGATTCGGATAATCGCGGGGACAATCGTCGCGCCTTCGATAACAACCGGCCCGACGACAGAAGCCGGACATTCAACAACCGGACGGACGACAACCGTCGCTCCTTCAATGACAACCGTCCGAATCGCGATTTCAACCGCGACTTCAATCGCGATGGCCGCACCGATTACCGCCAGCCCCGCTTCGGCGGCCCGCGCCATGACTTCAGCGGTTTCCGCGATTTCCACCGCACCTTCAACGCCACGCGGCGCTTTCGTGCGCCCTATTATCAACGGCCCGCGGGCTGGTATTCGCACCGCTGGAGCTATGGCGAAATCCTTCCCGTCGCCTTCTTTGCCCGCGATTATTGGCTGATCGACTTTGCCGACTATGACCTGCCGCCGCCGCCCTATGGCGCGGTCTGGGTGCGGGTCGGAAGTGACGCCCTGCTGGTGGACGAGGACTCGGGCGAAGTCATCACCGTTGAGTATGATATCTTTTATTGATTACCCCCATCCGTTGCAAGCCGCGGGGTGAGGAGCGGCGCGGTCGCTTAGCGGCCGCGTGGTGGCGAACGTGAGCAGGTCCAGTGGACCTGCGAAAGCGACGAACGCTGCAGTGGCGCGCTTCGGCGCGCCACGAGGTCGGGCCGGCGACATCGCTCCGGCCGCTCGCCCAAGCTCGCGGCGTTCATCGCTCGAAATGGTCCACTGGACCATTTCGTTTGCTTCGCAAACCGCTCCTCACCCTCGCTGCAACAGCTTCCCCCTTCTTGGCGCTTCGCGCCAAAGGGGGAAGGAAGCTGGCAAATGCTGCTGGTCGGGCCGCGAAATGCGGCCCTCGAGCCCTGTGGGGAAAAATACATATGCGGCGGATCGCCCCTTACAGGCCGGTCCGCACCTGATATAAGCGGCCACCGTGCCCGTACTCTTGCGGGGCAAATTAATCAGGGTACGGATTCCACAGCATGTCCAACGTCACGGTGATCGGCGCCCAATGGGGCGACGAAGGCAAAGGCAAGATCATCGACTGGCTGTCGAACCGCGCCGACATGGTGGTCCGGTTCCAGGGCGGCAACAATGCCGGCCACACCATCGTGGTGGGCGACAAGACCTACAAGCTGTCGCTGCTGCCGTCGGGCGTGGTGCAGGGCAAGCGCTCCATCATCGGCAACGGCGTGGTGGTGGATCCCTGGTCGCTGCTGGAGGAGATCGCCAAGGTAGGCGCCGCCGGCCTGAAAGTGACGCCTGAGATACTGGTGCTGGCGGAAAATGCCGTGCTGGTGCTGCCGCTGCACCGCGAACTGGACGCGCTGCGCGAGGAGGCTGCCTCACAGAAACTGGGCACCACCAAGCGCGGCATCGGTCCGGCTTATGAAGACAAGGTAGGCCGCCGCGCCATCCGCGCCATCGACCTGAAAGACCCGGCTTCCCTGCCCGGCAAGATCGAGCGGCTGCTGGCGCACCACAATGTGCTGCGCAAGGGCTTCGGCGCCGCCGAAGTGGATGCAGGGGCGCTGCTGAAATCCCTCAACGATATCGCGCCCAAAATCGCGCCATTCCTGGGTTCGTCCTGGCGCGAACTGGATGCCGCGCGCAAGGCCGGCAAGCGCGTGCTGTTCGAAGGCGCCCAAGCGGTGCTGCTGGATATCGACCATGGCACCTATCCCTTCGTCACCTCCTCCAACACGGTGGCGGGCCAGGCGGCGGCCGGCGCGGGCGTATCCCCGCGCGCCATCGGCAAGGTGCTGGGCATCGTCAAAAGCTACACCACCCGGGTCGGTGAAGGCCCCTTCCCCACCGAACTGAAAGATGCGACCGGCGAAAAGCTGGGCGAGCGCGGCCATGAATTCGGCACCGTGACGGGACGCAAGCGCCGCTGCGGCTGGTTCGATTCGGTCCTGGTGCGCCAGACTTGCATCACTGGCGGGGTCGACGGCATCGCCCTGACCAAGCTGGATGTGCTGGACGGCTTCGACCAGATCAAGGTCTGCATCGGCTATCAGCTGGACGGCCAGATGCTGGACTACTTGCCCGCCGATGCCAATCTGCAGGCGCGGCTGACGCCGGTCTATGAGACCCTGGAAGGCTGGAAGGAAACCACCCACGGCGCCCGTAGCTGGGCCGAGCTTCCCGCCAATGCCATCAAGTATGTGCGGCGGGTGGAGGAATTGATCGAGGCGCCGGTGGCGCTGCTTTCCACCAGTCCCGATCGCGACGACACCATCATGGTGATCGATCCTTTCGTGGACCGGTAGCTCCACATTGTCATACCCGCGAAAGCGGGTATCCATTGTCTGATTTATTCGCCCACGGAGAGATGGATTCCCGCTGGAGTTTATACTCCGGTCGCGCTCCGCGCGAGCCGGGGTACGGGAATGACAAATTTGGTTGACCTAACATCTATGATGTTCTGTGGTTCAACGGACCGCTTCCTTGTCCCAGCCCGGGCGCAGTTCTTATCGCTTCCTGCACATAGGCGTGGGCGCGCGTCACCGCCGCGCGGCGGTCAAGGCCTTGAGCCAGGCCACAGGCGATGGCGGTAGCCAAGGTACATCCGGTGCCATGGGTATGCGGCGTCTGCTGACGCGGGGCTTCGAAGGGAATGAAATCTCCACCGGTCCATAACACGTCCCGCAAGACTTCGCCTTCGCCATGGCCGCCCTTGAACAGGACATGGTCGGTCCCCAGCATCTTGAGCACCATGGCGGCGTTGCGCAGCCGGTGTTCGCTTTTGGGATAGATGCCGGTCAGCACTTCCGCTTCCGGCAGGTTGGGCGTGACCAGCGCGGCGCGGCGTATCAGCCGCTGCTTGAGAATATCGATGCCTGCCTCGTCCAAGAGCGGGGCACCGCTGGAGGACAGCAGCACAGTGTCCAGCACCAGGGGAATGCCTGAGCCTTCCAGCGCATCGGCCACCGCGGCCGCGATGGCGCCATTGCCGAGCATCCCGATCTTGATGGCGTCCGCGCCGATATCGTTCAGTGCCGCTGAAATCTGCGCGGCCACGATCTCGGGCGGCACGGGATGAACCGTTTTGACGCCGTTTGTGTCCTGGACGGTGATGGCCGTGACGGCGGTCTGGGCATAGACGCCAAAGGCTTGCGCGGTTTTGAGATCGGCCTGGATTCCGGCACCGCCGGAGGAGTCGGAACCGGCGATGACCAGCAGGCGCGTTGGGGGCTTCATAGTCAATTTTTTGTCCTCACCCTTCGACGGGCTCAGGGTGAGGATATTTTCCAATCCTCATGCTGAGCTTGTCGAAGCAGGAGGATAAATCAAGCCGCGACTTCTTCAATCGCGCTGGCGATCTGGCGCACCACCGCGCGCACCAGCTTTTCGTCCTCGCCTTCCGCCATCACGCGGATCAAGGGCTCGGTGCCGGACTTGCGCACCAGCACCCGGCCGCTTGAGCCCAGCTTGGCGTTGGCGGATTCGATGCTGGATTTGACCTTGGCGTCATCCAGCGGCGAGCCCTTCTTGAAGCGCACATTCTCCAGCACCTGCGGCAACGGCTCGAACAGATGGGCCGCTTCGGACGCAGCCTTTCCCTCTTGGGCCAGCACGGCCAGAACCTGCAGTGCCGCCACCAAGCCGTCGCCGGTGGTGGAGAAATCCGAAAGAATGATGTGGCCGGATTGTTCGCCGCCCACATTGAAGCCGCCCTTGGCCATTTCCTCCAGCACATAACGGTCGCCTACCGGCGAACGCGCCAGCGCCAGGCCCAAGGTCTTGAGATAGCGGTCCAGGCCGGCATTGGACATCACCGTGCCCACCACGCCACCGCCCTTGAGATCTTCGGATTTCGACCAGCTCTTGGCGATCAGGGCCAGAATCTGGTCACCATCGATGACCTGGCCTTTTTCGTCGGCCATCACCACCCGGTCGGCATCGCCATCCAGCGCTATGCCGAAATCGGCGCGCACTTCACGCACCTTGTTGCACATGGCCTGGGGCGCGGTCGAACCGCAATCCAGATTGATGTTGGTGCCGTCGGGCGTCGCGCCGATGGTGACGATGTCGGCGCCCAATTCCCACAAAACCTCCGGCGCCACCTTGTAGGCGGCGCCATTGGCGCAATCGATCACGATGCGCAGACCTTCCAGCCTGAGATTGCGCGGGAAAGTGCGCTTGGCGAATTCGATATAGCGCGCCTGGCTGTCGTCAACGCGCTTGGCGCGGCCGATCTGGGCCGAAGGCGCCAGGCCTTGCTCCAGACCGGCGGCCATCAAGGCTTCGATCTGCATCTCAACGTCGTCGGAAAGCTTCTGGCCGTCGGGGCCGAAGAACTTGATGCCATTGTCCTCGAACGGGTTGTGCGAGGCGGTGATCATCACGCCCAGATCGGCGCGCAGGCTGCGCGTCAGCATGGCCACCGCCGGGGTGGGCAGCGGACCGAATTGGAAGACATCCATGCCCACGGCGGTGAAGCCGGAGACCAGAGCGCTTTCAATCATGTAACCGGAGAGCCGCGTATCCTTGCCGATCACCACCCGGTGGCGGTGATCGCCATGGGTGAAGATGCGCCCCGCCGCCATGCCCGCCTTCATCGCCACTTCCGGCGTGAGCTTGGCGGTGTTGGTGCGGCCGCGGATGCCGTCTGTGCCGAAATATTTGCGGGTCATGCGGGAAGTCCTGAGGATGAGGTCTTTTACCACAAACTGGTTGCTACAGGTTAATGGGTCCAGCGGCCGGTTAATACGGCTTCCCTATATTTTTCAGAACCTTAAGACCATCTTTCAGGGCTCCGGGCGCGTGGGTGCGGACATGGGTAGCGCCTTGCGCCTCGGCAAAGAGTTCGGCCGCCAGGCTGGCCGCGCCCGCTTCCATGGCTGGACGGTTGACCAGCTTGCGCAAAAAACCCTTGCGGGAAAGCGAGACCAGCAATGGCAGGCCGTAACGGGCCTTCAACTCCGGCAGGCGCCGCAGGACGATCCAGGAATTTTCCGGATCGCTGCCCAGAAACTGACCCATGACGGGATCCAGGATCAGGCGGTCACGGGCGATGCCGGCCTCCGTCAGCGCCTTGATGCGCGCATCAAAGAAGGCCGTCACCCGGCCGAAAATTTCGGACGCCGGCACCTGGGTGCGCACCGCCACGCCGCGCGGCTGCACCATGTGCATCACGATCAGCCTGGCGTTCGAGCGGGCCAGTTCGGGATAAAGCGCGGAGTCGGGAAAGCCGTGAATATCGTTGAGGTAATCGACCTGCTGCGCCAGCGCCCAGCGCTGGACCTCGGTTGCGAAACTGTCGATGGAGAGCGACAGGCCCTTTGCCTTCAGCTCCGGCACAACCGATTCCAGCCGCGCGATCTCGAGTTCGGGCGCCACGGCTTGCGCGTTCGGATGAGACGACGCCGCGCCGATATCGATGATGTCGGCGCCCGATTGCGCCATCGCCTGGGCGTGAAACAGCGCTGCGCCGGGCTCCAGATATCTTCCGCCGTCGGAAAAGGAATCGGCGGTGATGTTGAGAATGCCCAGTATCTTCACAGCGAAGCCGCCGCGATCAGCACCGCTACCGCCAGCGAAGTCATACCACCCAGAAAGGCATAATCGGCCGTCCGTTCCTGCCAGGCCCGGGCGCCCTCATTGCGGATGGCGAGATAGGCATGCAGTGCGGCGATGAACAGCAACAACGCCGCCAGCCACGCCACTTCGTCGGCATAGGAACGCGCATTGGCGTTGGCCAGCTTCAGCCCGGTGATGATAATGAAGCAGATGCCCAACAGGTTGGTGGAGGCGCTGAGGATATAGGGCGGCCGGTGCATGGCGCCCCGTTTAAAATAAAAATCCGTCCCAAGCAAAAAGGGCGGCCCAAAAGTAGCCGCCCCTCTTAGATCATATCAATTTGCCATTATCTCGGCTGCGGCTCGGGCGAGATGATCGGACCTGGGCCAGCAGGACGCGGCTTGCCGGCCGCCGGTACCGAAGTACCTTCATTGCGGGCCGGCAGAACCGGGTCTTCATACGGCGTGCGCACCGGCGGAATACCCTTGAGCAAAGCGATGATCTCGTCGCCCGTCAGGGTCTCATATTCCAGCAGCCCGCGCGCCAGCACGTTCAGGTCGCTCTGGCGGCTGGTGAGGATGTCCTTGGCGCGCTGATAGCTCTCATCGATGATGCGGTGGATTTCCGAGTCGATCTTCTGCGCCGTTGCTTCCGAGACATTCTGGGTGCGCGACACGCTATGGCCCAGGAAGACTTCTTCCTGGTTCTCGGCATAGGCGATCGGTCCCAGGCTATCGGACATGCCGAAGCGGGTCACCATGGCGCGCGCCATGCGGGTGGCCTGCTCGATGTCGCTTTGCGCCCCGGTGGTCACCTTTTCATGACCGAACACCAGCTCCTCGGCCAGGCGGCCGCCAAAGGCCACCGCGAGATCGGCCAGCATCTTCTGGCGGGTCAGCGACAGCTGGTCGCGTTCCGGCAGGCGCATCACCATGCCGAGCGCGCGGCCGCGCGGGATGATGGTGGCCTTGTGGATGGGGTCGGAGCCTTCGACGCTGATGGCGACGATGGCGTGGCCGGCCTCGTGGAACGCGGTGAGTTTCTTCTCTTCGTCGCTCATCGCCATGGAGCGCCGCTCGGCGCCCATCATCACCTTGTCCTTGGCATCTTCCAGCTCGCTCATGGTGACGACGCGCTTGCCGCGGCGGGCCGCCAGCAGCGCGCCTTCGTTCACCAGATTGGCCAGATCGGCGCCGGAGAAGCCGGGCGTGCCGCGAGCGATGGTGCGCGGGTCGACATCGGGCGCCAGCGGCACCTTGCGCAGATGCACGCGCAGGATCTTCTCGCGGCCGGCCAGGTCGGGGTTGGGCACCACCACATGGCGGTCGAAACGGCCGGGGCGCAACAACGCGGGATCCAGCACGTCGGGCCGGTTGGTGGCGGCGATCAGGATCACGCTTTCATTGGCTTCAAAGCCGTCCATCTCGACCAGCAACTGGTTGAGGGTCTGTTCGCGCTCGTCATTGCCGCCGCCCAGGCCGGCGCCGCGATGGCGGCCGACCGCGTCGATTTCGTCGATGAAGACGATGCAGG
>Ga0163163_10000654_pt1 | contig 29674 bp, 18 predicted proteins | sample S65metaG_FD_119766 | JGI IMG/M metagenome (GOLD analysis project Ga0163163, IMG submission 119766) | Switchgrass rhizosphere microbial communities from Kellogg Biological Station, Michigan, USA - S6-5 metaG | ecosystem: Host-associated > Plants > Roots > Rhizosphere > Soil | place: USA... | reverse complement strand
GAGCTAAGACATTGCCTCGATGCAATGGAAGCCATCCATCAAAAACACATGGACACGATGAGCGCCGAGATGAAGGCAAAGATGCAAATGATGATGGAGAAAATGGAGAAGGAGGATTCAATGGTGAAGGCTCAGGTCAGTGCGCTGGAAACCGATGTGCAGACCGATATGCCCGACTCCAAGCAAGTGGCCGCTCATGCCAATGCTCTTCTCAAACACTTCGAGATGATGTCGCAGATGGATCGCGGAAGCAAACCAGGTAGGAAAATGGCAATGAAGATGTAGGCGGTGAGTTCCGGCTCACCTAACGGTCCGGCCCTCCAGTCCTATCCTATTTTTCAGGGAGATAACAATGACAATCGCTGAACTCAAGCTGCCGACTACGAGCGCTCCAACTCTAAGCACCGACGCCACCATGAAAGCGCTGGTGTATCACGGTCCGGGCAAGCGTGCGTGGGAAGACAAGGCGCGTCCCATCATCCAGGATGCTGGCGATGCCATCGTGCGGATTACCACCTCGACAATTTGCGGAACCGATCTTCACATTCTTAAGGGAGATCTCCCTGTGGTTACCGACGGACGCATTCTGGGCCATGAGGGTATTGGCGTAGTTGAGGAAGTCGGACCTGGCGTTTCGGAGTTTCACGTTGGAGACAAGGTCATCATCTCTTGCGTCAGCGCCTGTTTGAAGTGCGACTTCTGCAAAAGAGGCATGTATTCCCACTGCCGTCACGGCGGCTGGATTCTTGGCTACACGATAGACGGCACGCAGGCCGAGTACGTGCGCATCCCCCACGCCGATGGGAGTCTCTACCATTTCCCGGCCGACGCCGATGAAGAAGCGATGGTTATGCTCAGCGACATTTTGCCGACGGGCTTTGAGTGCGGTGTTCTGAATGGGAAGGTGAAGCCCGGCGACACAATCGCCATCGTGGGCGCAGGACCAGTAGGGCTCGCCGTGCTACTAACCGCCCAATTCTATTCACCGGCGGCAATCTTCATGATCGACCTCGATGATAAGCGCTTGGCTATCGCCAAAAAGTTTGGCGCTACCAGCTTGATTAATAGTGCGGATGGACAGGCCCCCCGTCACGTTATGGATCTGACGGAAGGGGCTGGCGTCGATGTGGCCATAGAGGCGGTCGGAATTCCTGGGACGTTTGATATCTGTCAGTCCATTGTCGCAGCGGGTGGACGGATCGCGAACGTCGGCGTCCACGGCAAATCGGTGGAGCTGCATTTGGAAAAACTCTGGGACCGTAACATTTCAATCACCACACGCCTGGTGGACACAGCAACAACACCGATGCTGATGAAGGACGTGCGCTCGGGCAAACTGCGGCCTGCCCAGCTCGTGACTCATCGTTTCGCGATGACCGACATTATGAAGGCGTACGACACGTTCGGGAACGCTGCAAAAGAGGGCGCCCTCAAAGTAGTTCTCACGTCAGGATGATAAGCGGAAATTCCACTCAAGCATGAATGAGTTGAGTCAACGCCGAAGGGAGTCTTATGAAAAAGCTTTGGCTGATTTTTATCGCAATCTTTCTATTTTCGTTTGCGATATTAGGCTGGGTTGGCACTGAGATTTTTCGACAGGCCCCGCCGATTCCGCGTGAAGTCGTGACCACTGATGGCCTGGTTCTAATTCCAGCGGAAGAGATCTCCAACGGGCAAAACGTCTGGCAGGCAATGGGTGGAATGGAAAGCGGCTCTGTTTGGGGTCATGGCTCATACGTTGCGCCTGATTGGTCCGCGGACTATCTCCATCGCGAAGCGGTCTTCATTCTGAACGACTGGTCCGAGAAAGACTTTTCAAGCGACTATGAGAACCTGACTTCGGAACAAAAAGCGGTGCTGCGCCAACGATTACAAGATACGGTACGAAAAAACAATTATGACGAGGTAAGTGGCCGACTGACTGTCGAACCGGTTCGCGCCCGCGCCTTCGAAGATAATCTCAAACACTACACTGATGTTTTCACCAACGGAAAAACTGTTTACGCCGTTCAGCGAAACGCGCAAGCCGACCCGGCTAAACTTCGCCAGTTGAATTCCTTTTTCTTTTGGACTTCATGGGCCTCGGCAACCAATCGCCCAAACAACACAATTTCCTACACCAGTAATTTTCCATCTGAGCCACTAGTTGGAAACGTGCCGACCAGCAGCGCCATTGTCTGGACCGGAGTCAGCATCATCATGCTGTTGGCGGGCGTTGGGTGGTTGGTGTGGTATTACGCATCGCGCGAAACGGAAATGGTTTCGGATGATGTGCCGGATGGTGATCCGCTAATCGGCGCCCAAATTTCACCTTCGCAGAAAGCCACGGTCAAATACTTTCTTGTCGTCACGCTGCTGTTCCTCTTGCAAATCGCAATGGGAATGCTGACTGCACATTATGGCGTGGAAGGCGGCGGCTTCTTCGGAATCCCGCTGGCCGATTATCTGCCCTATGTAGTCACGCGAACCTGGCATACACAACTGGGAATTTTCTGGATTGCGACGGCGTGGCTTGCGGCGGGACTCTTTATTGCTCCCTTCATCTGCGGTTACGAGCCGAAGCGTCAGAAGCTCGGCGTTGATGTTCTCTTTGTCGCGTTGCTAATAGTTGTTTTGGGGTCGATGGCTGGGCAATGGCTCTCAGTAATGCACAAGCTACCTGGCAGTTTGTGGTTTTGGTTCGGACATCAGGGCTATGAATATGTTGACTTGGGAAGAGTATGGCAAGCGGCGCTGTTTATAGGTTTGCTCTTATGGCTTTTCTTAATCGCGCGAGCTGCGATTCCTGCGCTCAAGAAAAAAGGCACCCCGCGATCTCTAATAACTCTCTACTTCTTGTCCACCGCCGGAATCGCTTTGTTCTATAGTCCGGGACTTTTTTGGGGAATGCGGTCGCACCTTTCGGTCGTCGAGTATTGGCGCTGGTGGGTCGTGCATCTTTGGGTCGAAGGCTATTTCGAAGTCTTTGCGACGGTTGTCATTGCTTTCCTCTTCGCCAAGTTGCGCGTCATACGTGCTGAGAACGCTGCGCAGGCAGCATTGCTTTCAGGCGCGATCTATTTGAGCGGTGGAATCATCGGCACGCTTCATCACCTGTACTTCTCGGGAACGCCAACCGTGGCGATCGCCTTCGGCTCAGTGTTTAGCGCCCTGGAAATCGTTCCCTTGCTGTTGGTCGGTCACGAAGCGGTGGCGAACATTCGACGATCCAAAGCAAAACCATGGCTGAAGAAATACAAGTGGGTCGTTTACTTTTTTGTCGCGGTTGCATTCTGGAATCTGGTGGGCGCAGGAATTTTCGGGTTCATGATCAATCCGCCAATCGCTCTTTACTACATGCAGGGCTTGAACACGACCGCAGTGCATGCGCACGGCGCACTCTACGGTGTCTACGGGACGCTCGGACTTGGACTGATGCTGTTTTGTCTACGAGTGATGAAGCCAGAACTCAAGTGGAAGGAGCGACCCATCTGGTTTGCGTTCTGGGCCATTAATATTGGATTGATGTTGGAGATCGTTCTGAGTCTGCTGCCGGTTGGATTGATGCAGACGTATCAATCGGTTTCAGTCGGCTACTGGTCGGCGCGGAGTTCCGAATTCATGCAAACAGATCTGATGCAAACCCTTCGCTGGATGAGAATGATAGGCGACAGCATATTCGCGCTCGGCGCAATCTCATTTGTTTATTTCGCGCTCAATTTGATGGGGCAACGTCCTGCCAAGAAGGCAGCAATCGTTCCTATCCACACTCCTGCAGAGGTCGTTTAAGAGGACTATGCAAAATTCAACAACTCTGCCGCGCCCGGGCGAAGGGCTGAAGACGGACAAAATGCCGGGCCACTGGGTGCTTGCTCGGCTTGGCAAGCGCGTCCTGCGTCCAGGCGGCATGAAGTTAACCCGTCGGATGCTTAAGCGCTTGGCCATCAAGCCCACTGATGAAGTGATCGAGTTTGCGCCCGGCATGGGCACGACTGCACGTCTGACCCTCGCGCTTGCGCCGTCATCCTACACGGCTGTCGAACGTGATGAGGCTGCGGCGAAGATAGTTGGCAGCTATCTGGCGGGAGCCACGCAGAAATGTGTTGTTGGGTCCGCTTCCGAAACCGGCCTGTCTGCGGAGTCTGCTACGGTAGTCCATGGCGAGGCGATGCTCACGATGCAGACCGAGGAGGTCCAACGCAGCATCGTTCGAGAAGCCCATCGCTTGCTAAAGCATGGCGGGCGCTACGGGATTCACGAGATGTGTCTCATAAATGAGAGCTTAGACGCTGCCGCGAGGCAAGAGGTCGAGCGATCGCTCACGGGTGTCGTGCATCACGGGGTGAGGCCGCTGACCGTTGCGGAGTGGCAGCTATTGCTCGAATCCGAAGGGTTCAAGGTTGCAGCAGTTGAGACGGAACCGATGAGGTTGTTGGAGCCGGGGCGAATCGTCAAAGATGAGGGAGTTATGGGCGCGCTGCGGTTCGCACTCAATGTGCTCAGAGATGGCGAGGCGCGGCGCAGAGTTTTAGAGATGAGGAGGACTTTCAAGCGCAATCGCAATCTTATCGGCGCGGTCGCGCTCCTGGCAGTTAAGCACTGAGCAGGCTTACTCAATTTCAGTGATAGAAAGCAGAAACTATGCAAGCCAAAGAGCAGACAGACACAATGGGCGCGAAGGTGGAGTCGCTTGGTGAGTTGCTGAAGTACCAGGATGGCTCAATCGTAAGCCGCGTCTTGTTGAAAAACAACGGGGGCACCGTCACGCTCTTCGCTTTTGATATGGGCGAAGGTTTGAGCGAGCACACGGCTCCGTTTGAGGCACTTGTCTTTGTGATTGACGGCGAGGCAGAAGTGGAGATTGCCGGTAGAGCTTACAGCATAAGAACAGGAGAGACGATCACTCTTCCGGCAACCATTCCCCACGCAGTGAAGGCAACGACCAGGTTCAAGATGCTGCTAACCATGATACGAGCATAGGCCAAAGCAATCGGTTCTGAGTGTGCGATCCTAATACAAAAAGGATGCACACAAAATCGTATGCATCCCCTTGTAGCAAACGTCTTGGGGCAAATCCTTCTTCGGCAATCTCGATGTGGGTTACGGAATTTTCCCAGAAGAATTTCAACTACTAAGGCTTGAAATCCAAGGACGTCTTGCCGCTCTCCACGTTATCTGGAAAAGCGATTTTCAATGCCAAGTAAAGAGAAGTAGTCCGCCAAAAGGCAATCGTAGGCTTATGATCAAGCTAATATCTTATATGCGCGACTCGTCATAAACTTCCTCTGAAAAAATCGCTTGACCCTGGAATTAGTTCCAACCTCTAGAATCTTTGGAGTGATTGGCATGATTTCCGAAAAGAGTTTTTATAGCTCCGGCGAATTGGCCGAACTGGTGGGCGTGAGTAGCGATACGCTGCGCCACTACGAACGCAAAGGTGTGTTGGCTCGCCCGCTTCGCAAAGCAAATGACTATCGTCAATACCCGGCGTCTGCACTGCAGCGGGTGAGACTAATTCGCCGCGCGATAGCGGTTGGCTTTACTTTGGATGAATTGGCTTCCGTGCTGAGCGTGCGTGACCGTGGCGGCGCGCCATGTATGGAAGTTCGAGCACTGACGGCAGCCAAACTCTCGGATATCGAAACTCGGTTGCGCGAAATGTCTGAACTGCGCGAGGAATTGCGAGCTGTTCTGAAAGACTGGGACAAACGGCTCGAACATCGCGCTCCTGGTCAACGCGCGCATCTGCTGGAATCGCTCAATGCCGGTCACGATCGAGAGCTTGGCAGTCAGCGCCGAGGCTCAGTCAACCTGGCCAAAAAGAAAAGAGAGACGAAATCAAAATGAAAACTACACGTGCTTTTACTATCGCACTTGGAACAATTACCCTAGTCCTGTCCGTTTTCATCGCCAACGCAGAACAACAGGAAAAGAAGTCGCCGCCGGCTCAACCGATGTCCAGCATGAATGATGTGCAGGACCAGAAGATGAACGAGCGTGGCGATCACGTAATGGGTTTTGACCATACAAAGACAACGCACCACTTTCGGTTGCTGGCCGACGGAGGATCAATCGAAGTTGCCGCTAACTCGATTCAAGATAAGGAGAGTCGTGATCAGATCAGGATGCATCTGGGCCATATCGCCAAGATGTTTGCGGCTGGAAACTTCAAAGCGCCAATGCTGATCCACGATCAGATTCCGCCTGGCGTGCCGACAATGCAAAAGCTGAAGAACGATATTCAATACAACATCGAGGAAACAGAACAAGGCGCACGGATTCGGATCTCTACCAATAGTCCCGAAGCCTTACACGCAATTCACGATTTCCTGAGATTCCAAATCACGGAACACAAGACCGGGGATTCTTTGGACGTTGGCCGGTAGTGTCCTAGTCTGAGATTCGTATACCCCAGTGGCACGCCAAAGATCGGGACGGCGTTGTGTTGTTCGGTTGAGGTTTATGTCATGGCCGACCGACCATGTAGTTATGGCTCAAGGCCCCATCCCTAATTTGAAGTCTTGGCTCTCCAGTATCTTGTTCGTAGAAGGATTGTAGACAACCGTGGTGATTCGATCGAGGTTAGCGTGGAAACTAAAGTCACGCCTTACAGCTTCCTCATAAGCCCACTGGCGGGCCTGTCGATCGCGGCCGAAGAATCCCAGCGGAATTTTTGCTTCAACCCGTTCGCAAGGGTGCATATACTCTTTGATGCACTTACATAATGCTTCTTGTAACGCAACGATTCGGTCTCTGCCCTTACCCACTCGAAGAAACAACCAGCCGTCTTTGTCGAACTTATCTAATTCACTCACGTGGATCTCGAAGGGCTGGAAGTTTGAAACGGTTTCCTCAAGGCAGGGAACCATTACTTCATTGGGGATGCATTTGCGGTGAGTCAAAATCTTAATGTGCGGACTCAACGGAGATCGGAGCGGAAAGAACTGGTCTTGAAATTCGTCGATCACACTCGTGTCATGTGCGGGATAAAACAAAGTGTAGCATTTAATCATTTAAGGGTCTCGATTCGTCCGAAGGGTTGACGAACGAGCCAGTATTTATCAGTTTTAACTGATCCATCAAAGTAAATAACTCAGTAAGAAGTTATTGAGAACGCCTTGAGGACTTCGAGGCCTTAAAGAGTAGAGTCACTTCACCGCGACTCTCAGAACGGGATTCCACCAATTCCAGAGGCTAGCTACGAGCAAGCCTTTTGGTTATTTATGGGTATTGTCAACTTAACTTAACAATCAACAAAATTAGCGACATGGGTGATAGGAATGCACGTTCCGTCATCTGGTTGATTAATGATCGCCAGACGCAAATAGCCTCATCCCATATGGCGAACCTCGATTTCATCACTGCTCGGTAAGCGCTAACATAGTGCAAGGTTTTTAAATTATTGACCCGATTTCAACAAAGCAGCTGCCCCGAATCATTTTCAGTCAACGAGTTTCTACACCTTGTCACGCAATTCCCGACGCTCGCGTGTTTGTCTAAGTGGTTCGATGGTTTGATATTCTCGTCACAAGCTGGGATACTCAATCACTCTGAATTGACTAGCCCCCGAAGTTGTTCCTCCGAGTTTCTTCCCTCAGCACCCCTAGATTAGGAATCCCATTGGAAAGATTGAGCAGAAGAACCAGCAACTGATTCAAAGGTCCATCTGCTCAAGTTTCAATTTCGAGAGGTAGGATCATGCAACCGACTTCAGGGACCACTATTTCGATTTGGGCTGCAACTGCTGACACGCCTTCGGAATCGCCGCTGTTGAAAAATGTCGAAACAGATGTCTGCATCATCGGCGCAGGCATTGCGGGATTGACGACTGCATATCTGCTGGTGAAAGAGGGGAAGGACGTCGTCGTGCTAGACGACGGACCAATCGGCGGCGGTATGACGGCTCGAACTACGGCACACTTAACCAACGCACTTGACGATCGTTTCTATGAGCTCGAACGTCTGTTTGGTGAAGACGGGTCACGCCTGGCGGCAGAGAGTCACACGGCCGCAATTGATCGTGTACAGGAAATCGTTCAAGCCGAGGCAATCGCTTGTGAATTCGAGCGAGTTGATGGATATCTCTTCATTCCTCCAGATGGGACATTGAAAGTTCTGGATGATGAGTTGCCGGCGGCACATCGAGCAGGATTGGTCAGTGTCCGTCGCCTTGAACGTGCGCCATTGAAGAGTTTTGAAACTGGACCATGCTTGCATTTCCCTCGCCAGGCTCAGTTTCATCCGTTGAAATATCTTACGGGCTTGGCTGAAGCAATCAAGCGTGAGGGCGGACACATTTTTATTGGTACACACGCGGCCGAGATCGAGGAAGGAAGGGTCAGGACCACGAATGGGCACACGGTTGCGGCGGATGCGATAGTCGTCGCAACGAATTGTCCGGTCAATGATCTGGTGGCGATGCACACCAAACAGGCACCCTACACCACCTATGTTATCGGTGCTCGCGTGAAAAGCGGATCAATTCCTTTGATACTGCTCTGGGACGCTCCGCAGGATTTGTCTAAACCCTACCATTATGTTCGGGTCGAAAAAAGTGAAGACTATGACATTTTGATTGTCGGCGGCGAGGACCATAAGACGGGCCAAAGGCACGATGGAAGTCAGCGCTTTGGAAAACTCGAGCAGTGGACGCGCAAGCGTTTCCCGATTGAAGAAATTGAGTTCCGTTGGTCCGGGCAGGTGATGGAACCGGTTGATAGTCTTGCCTTCATCGGCCGCAATCCCGGAGATGAAAATATCTTTATTGCTACCGGCGACTCTGGAATGGGAATGACTCATGGGACTATTGCGGGAATGTTACTCACGGACCTTATTACTGAAGAGACGAATCCATGGGCTGATCTCTATGATCCATCGCGCAAGACGCTATCAGCAGCGAAAGACTTTGTGAAAGAGAACCTGAATGTAGCCGCTCAGTACACAGATGTCCTCACAGCTGGTGAAGTTGATTCGGTAGACGACATCAAATTAGGGCAGGGCGCTATCGTAAGACGTGGCCTGACAAAAGTGGCAGTTTATCGTGATGACGACGGCACGGTGCACAGTATGTCCGCGGTCTGTGTTCATCTTGGCTGCGTCGTTACTTGGAACGGTGTAGAGAAGACGTGGGATTGCCCCTGTCATGGTTCCCGTTTTGATGCGCTTGGTGTGGTTATTAATGGACCGGCTAACTCGGATCTTCCACCTGAGAACTAACTGTCAAGAGCCAACTAAAACGCATTCGCAATGCGATGGTCAGCGTTTGGTGATTCTTGTTTTAGTCGGCAGTCCTCATTTGTCAGTCCTTATATATATGTAACTTGGCGACCTGATCAACCGCATTCGGCCATTTGCCGAGATTTTGCCGAGATTCATATCGAAACCTACGTCGCATCTAGCTCATAAACGCATCTTTTCCGACCGCGACCTATCGTTTTATTGGCTTTATGCACCAGGTAATGTTGGTGCGGAGCTTTCTTTGGTCTTCATAACCCCAAGGTCGGCGGTTCGATCCCGCCCCCCGCTACCAATCAAATCAACAACTTACGAGATTATTCAGTTTCGAGCTTGGGAGTCTTAACCCCAAGGACATCCATTGTTTTGCGGCCTCACCATTTAGCCAAAATTAGAATTACAGCAACTTTACATCAAATCAACTGCGAAGGATTTGAAACGTACAAATCGCTAAAGCGTTACCAGAGTTGAGACGGGGGAAAAATAGTTAACAAAACGTACCAGCTACCATTTTCATTCTTTACGCTGACAATGTAAGTGTGAACCGCTGTCGATACGGCTGCCGATAGTTCGCCTTCGCCTGCCGCATGCGCAGTGCCAGGTTCATCCTTGAATCGTGCGTCCATGAGTTGTGTCGGTCCATTCTCACTTGTTTCCCAAATTCCCATAACGCTTTTCGCCGTTATCAAGTAGCACAGGTGTTCCGTTCACGTTTGTGGCGGCGAGAAATTTTCGTGGAGAAAAGGTATTGCCGCCGTCCTCTGATTCTGATGTATAGGAGGCGGAGCAGCAGATCAATCCAGGTCTGTGGGGCAAGAGGCTCGCCGAGTGTCTTGTTCAAAAGCTGGCGGAAGAGGCATCGGGACGGAGGAGATGGTAGCGGAGGGTTGGGGTTGGTACGTTCCGGTGTGCAACGAAGGATTTCGGCTCGCACTGTGTTGCGGACACCAACACCGAGACGACGACGAGTCTCTGTGCTTCACCGACCCGAGCACTCCTGTCGTGAAGCAGCTTTTCAAGAAGATAGATGCGACTCCACAGCTCACGCGTTTGACTGACGCACTTCAGCAGAGTCTTTCTTCCGACCCGGAGATTCGAGAGGTAGTGTGGACAGAGCTCGATGACATCATCTAACCATGCGAATAATCAACTCGTCCCAAGTGAAATCCGAGATCACTCTGACAACCGTCGCTTCACTGTTACCGGCAAGAGCCAGGATTGAAACAAAGGTTGCGGCTGAAAAATGGCAGCACATGATTCTGAAAACGATCAGCCACTTTGCTCGTGTGAGTTCCCTGGTACAGGTCAAAGCTGTTGGCGATTCCATACCTGTCCAGCACATCGTGCAACTTGGCCGAATCGACGCGTAGTCCGTCCTGGTCGCCAACATCGATCGAGATTCCGCGGTACCGGCGAAGATCTCCGATGTATTGATCGATGAACGCGAGTGGCGCATTTGCCGTCCATCGCGCCAGGACATCCGGTTGTGTTACCCCGTCCTTCATCGGCAGATCAAGATAGAGCGGCGGATTCTTCGGATCTGGCGACCAAGCTGCGGCACTGGCGAGCGTGGCGCGCGCAAAGAATGACAACTTCGCCGAGTCTGCGGGTGTCTTCGCCTCCTCGAGGGTTTTTGCAAGTTCCGGATTGGGCGGCCCTGGAGGCCGCGGCGATAAGCAGCAAGGGCTCATGATGTACAGGCTGCCGAACACATCGGCGTGCTTCATGCCGATCCGCGTGGCGCCGTACCCTCCCATGGAATGGCCCACCAGACCGCGGCTCAGACGGTTTGGGATTGTTCGGTAATGCGCGTCGATGTAAGACACCAGATCATGCGCGATGAACTGCTCGAAATCTCCAGTGGTCACTGAGCTCGAATACATTGAACCGTTGTGCAGCGTCTTGGAATCGGGAAGCACGACGATCATCTCGTTAGCGCCCTGAGCGAAAGCGCCTTCTATGGTTTGCGGCACGTGGATTTCATGGCTCCATTGCTCGGCGCCGATCGAGTAACCGTGTAAGGCATATACGACAGGATAGCGCCGGGATTTTTGCCTAACGTAGCTGGGCGGCAGAAATACGAAGACGTCGCGGTCAACGGAATCACCCTCCAGGTTGCCATCGAGCGCCGGCCCATGGACCTTAATGTGCTCCATCATCACCGGCTTCGCACCAGCTACCACCGCAGGCACCTCGGTTTGCACCTGTGTTGCAACGCGAGTCGCGAGTGCAACCACCATCAACAGAGTCATGAAACACAATAGCTTCGTATTCGTCATACGTATCCTCTTGGAAACGACTAGTAGTGACACTCTCAGTTAGCGATCTTGAGAAGAACCCCGTCCAATGTGATTGGCCTGTCACGGCGAACCTGAACGTCAACGCTGTGTTCGCCGTAGCTTATGTGATACTTCACCGCACGATCAGACCGAAGTCTGAGTTCTGTCAGCTTACCCACTTTCCACTCGATGTCCACCTTACCCCCGCCTCGCACTCGCACTCCTTTCAAACTGCCGCTCGGCCATTCATGAGGAAGAGCAGGCAAGACCATGATTTCATCTGCAGTGCTCTGGACCAGCATTTCAGTAATCGCCGCAGGGCCACCCAGGTTGCCATCTATCTGAAATGGCGGGCAAAGATCGAACATGTTTGGCAGTGTGCTGGTATTGATTAAGATCTTCAGATTGTTATAGGCGTGCTCGGGATTGTGCAGTTGAGCCCAAAGAGCTATTCGCCACACGGTGGACCAACCTGTTCCGCCGTCGCCGCGCAGTTCGAGGCTTTTCTTAGCAGCGGCCGCGAGTTCCGGGGTTGTTTTGAAACTAATATCATGGCCTGGAAAAAGTGAGTACAGATGTGAGACGTGTCGATGCTGCGGCTCAACTTCCTCATAGTCCTTGATCCATTCCTGAAGCTGGCCCCGCTTGCCGATTTGAAGTTGCGGCAAGCGTCTTTCGAAAGCCTCTATGTCGGAGCGAAACTCTGCGTCTGTTCCGAGAATTTCAGCCGCACGTCGGCAATTCTTAAAGAGCTCGCGTATGAGCTCAATGTCCATAGTCGGCGCGTAGGTGAGAGTATTGGGCCTGCCGTCCAGAACATATTGGTTTTCCGGCGAAGTTGAAGGGTTTGTCACCAGTTGTCCAACGGCAGATGTTCCGGCCGGCGCCTCGACTAGAATGCCGAGCGCAAACTCGGCAGCCCCTTTCATCGCTGGATAAGCTTCCCGTCGCAGAAAATCGCGATCGCCGCTAAATTCGTAGTGATCGAACATCTGATTAGCAAGCCATACACCGCCCATGGGCCAAATTCCCCAGGGACCATCCACCGGAGTCGCTGCTCGCCAAATATCAGTGTTGTGGTGAAGCACCCATCCCTTACTGTGATATTCAACGCGAGCTGTTTCACTACCGGTAACTCGCAGATCGCGAATCAAACTCCATAGCGGCTTTTCCGTTTCCCAAAGATCGCCAGCATCAGCCTGCCAGTAATTCATCTGCAGATTGATGTTTGTCGTCATCTTGCTGCTCCACGCGGGGAGCAACGCTTCGTTCCATATGCCTTGCAAGTTGGCAGGTTGGCCTCCTGGTCTCGAAGCCGAGATCAAGAGATAGCGGCCGAACTCAAAATAGAGCGCGAGCAAACTGGGATCTTCATTTACCGCAAAATTTTTGATGCGCGCGTCAGTACTCTCTGTTGAGCGGTCTTCGCCCAGGCGCAACTGAACCCGCGAAAACAACCGACGAAAATCATTCAAGTGCCGTGTACGTAGCGAGTCGTATGAGTGATTGGCGGCGCGCTCCAGATAGGTTCGGGTCTTGGCGAGAGGATCACCGCTAATATCAGCATAGTTCTTGAAACTCGTCCCGTTGCTGAACAAGATCGTCACCGAGTTTGCGCTGGAGACTGCCAGCCCGCCTTCCGTGTTGCGAACGCCGCCGCCCTGGGCCAATACTCTTAGCAACGCTCCGAACCGCATGCCTGATTCCTTCCAGGACCCTGTCCAGGAGGAAGGAGGATTTTGCCGTGGTTGAATTTGGCCAGTGAGCTGAAGCGTGTCCCTTGCGATCGGTTCCAGACGCGTTCCGGTCTGGGGAGAGTCCATACTCACATTGAATGTGAGTGCGTGCGGCTGACTGGCGCTAATGCGAATTACCAGAATCTGGTCCGGATAAGAAATGAAAACCTCACGGCGGAAGCTCACGGTACCAACCTTGTATGTCGTTACCGCCAGCGCATCCGCCAAGTGAAGTTCGCGAAGGTATTCAGTCGCTTGGCCATGATCTGGAAAATGTAGCCGCACATCGCAGAACGGTTGATAAGGCATGAGCAGCTTCGGCTCACCCATCAGGCCTTGCGAAAGTCTCTCGGCCTCCGGAACCTTGCCCTCAAATAACAGCCTCCGAATCTCATCGAGACAGGTGTACGCCTGAGAATTTGTGTAGTTGTGTGGACCACCGCCCCAAAGAGTGCTTTCGTTGATCTGTAAGCGCTCGTCTTGCGTTCCGCCAAATACCATCGCACCAATACGCCCGTTGCCCAAGGGCAATGCCTCAGTCCATTTTGTGGCGGGCTTGTCGAAGGTGAGTTTGAAGTGAGACTCGGATGTCTGGGCAGTCACGGCCAGGACCGCCGCAGCCACGATACCCAAGGTTGCTCCCAGACGTAAACTCAGTCGCTGCACGACGCGCCTCGTATTCTGGAGTGCACGATCAGTCGGTTTTGTAGATGGCATATGGGCGAGCCAGCCCGAATCGCCGAAGGGTTGACCTACCTACTCTGGAAGGGTCTTCATGCCTTTCACCTGAAACATCCCGTCAATCGTCGGTCCTCCGGTGTAAGGCTGGCAACCGCCGATGGATACCGAATACCTTCCTTCCGCTATGATTGGTTCACCAGCTTCGCTCACGATGCTGAGCTCGCGCTCCGCCAAGTCGAAATGCACTTTCTGTGACTCGCCAGCCTTAAGGTGCAGGCGTTTGAAGGCGCGCAGGGCGCGCGTCGGCGCTCCTGCCACATTTGGAAAGCTCAGGTACAGTTGTGCTATCTCATCTCCATCGCGTTTGCCTGTATTGGTGACGGTCACTTCCGCCGTGAAGGGTTCGCCCGCCATAATTGTCTTCCTCGGAATAGTCAATCGGCTATATGAAAAAGTGGTGTAGCTCAACCCATGTCCGAACGAGTAGAGCGGTGTGCCTTCGAAGTATCGGTAGGTCCGACTCTTCATCGCGTAGTTTTCGAACGGCGGCAACTGGTCCACGCCGGTGTAGAACGTAACTGGCAACCTGCCCGCCGGATTGTTTCTGCCTGACAGTGTTTCAGCAATGGCCGCGCCGCCTTCCTCACCTGCATACCAGGATTCAAGAATCGCGTTCACGTGATCGTTGGCCCAGTTCACTGCAAGCGCGCTTCCATTGGCGAGCACGAGCACTACAGGTTTGCCCGCAGCGGTCACGGCTTCCAGCAACTCCTCTTCAGGCTTCGGTAGATCGATACTGGTGCGGTCGCCACCCTTGAAGCCTTCCTCGTTCACAGGCATCTCTTCGCCTTCGAGTTCACTCGTGATTCCCAGCACGGCAATAACAACATCGGCATTTCTCGCAGCCGCTATCGCTTCAGCGGTGGGCTTAATATCGTACTTGCTCCAGATTAGTTGGACACGTACGGGCCCCTCATTGTTCTGTGAGTAAATAACTCTGATCGGTACCTTCGTGCCCTGGTCAAGGTGAACGTGCCCCACTTTTGCCTGGACTTCGTCGCCTCCCCAGCCCCTCGTAACGGGTTTGCCTCCTACCAGGACCGAGGCGAAACCTCCTTGAAAACGAACGCCAATGCTGTAATCACTCGTCTCCGGCGGGGTAACAAAACCATTCCACTCAACCCGCGACGGATATTTGCCTTTGGCCTTTTCAGGAATGTCCTCAGGCTTTAGATCAACCGTGGTTGCTGTACCGCTCGACAGTACAATGGGAGTTCCTCCGAATAACGGTCCGGAAGCAAACTCGACATGGAGCCCAGGCTGTCCGTCTGCGTTGGTGAATGCCGACGCGGGAACCGGATCGCCATCGGCTCGCAGGAACTGCGTCCCTGCAACGAAGTTGATTTGCGCCTCGGGAAATTCCGCTCTAAGACCACCTAATACCGAAACCGCGTGCGTGGGGGTGCCGTTGTAATTACCCAGCAAATACTTCGTCTGATCGGCGAGAGGCCCGACGACAGCGATTTTGAGTTTGCCCTGCTTCAGCGGTAGTGTGCCATCATTCTTGAGCAGCACCATTGACTCGTTTGCGAGTCTACGTGCCAGTGCACGATGCTCTGCGCTATCGAGTTCTTTTTCGTCAATTTTCGAATAAGGGACCATCTCAGGCGGATCGAACTGGCCCAACTTCATCCGCGCCGTGAACAGCCGGATGAGCGCAGTATCGATCTCGCTCTCCTTCAAGAATCCCAGCTTGTATGCGTCGTAGTACGGCCGGTAATCGTGATCGTCGTTAACCTTCGCGAAGTCAATGCACTCATTATCCATACCCCGTTGAATGGCGAGCGCGGACGCTTCCGGCTGCGTCTTCGTGAATTTATGATCGCGAAAAATGTTAACGACTGCATCGCAGTCGGAAACAACATAACCATCAAACTCCCACTTGCTTCGCAACTGGTCCTGTAACAAAAACTCGTTCACACACGCAGGCTGTCCGTTGATGCTGTTATAAGCGCACATCACCGAACCGGCCTTAGCCTCAGTTACGGCCGCACGGAACGCCGGCAAATATGTGTCCAACTCGTCATGCTTGCTGACAACCACATTGGCCTTGTGCCGCGTCGTCTCGGGCCCGCTGTGCACGGCGTAGTGTTTGGGCGTCGAGATGGCCCGATAATATTTCGGGTCGTCGCCCTGCAATCCAGTGACATATGCAACCCCGAGGCGAGCGGTCAGGTACGGGTCTTCGCCGTAAGTTTCCTGCCCGCGACCCCACCGTGGATCACGAAAGATATTAATGTTCGGCGCCCAGAAGTCGAGACCTTGGAAGATATCGCTGTGCCCGTCGCGCATGCCTTGGACGTACTTAATTCGCGCTTCGGTGCCGATGGCAATGGCCATGCGGTTGATTGCCGCTGAATCAAACGTTGCCCCCAGTCCGATCGGCTCAGGGAAGACGGTGACACCGCCCGTATTCGCCACGCCATGCAGAGCCTCGCTCCACCAATCGTATTCAGGCACACCCAACCGGGGAATGGCTCGCGACTGATTCACCAGTTGCGAGACTTTTTCTTCAATTGTCATGCGATGGACTAGATCGGCCGCCCGTTCTTGGGGAGATAACGACGTATCCAAATAAGCAGGCGGTTGAGAAGTGTGGATGTATAGCCCGTTGACACTAAACACTGCCAAAACCACAACAAGCAATTGGACTTTAGAGGGTCGCATGTTTTTTCTCGGGCGGTTGAACTTGTTTACTTAATTTCTTACTTAATCGAAAACTGTCGCATTCGTACCTCTGTTGTGCATTCTGCATGAGAGATACTGTGTCACCACTGATTAATGAGATTGTCTTTCCCGCTCTCAGGGAGCTTGGATCGCGATCTCCTTCCCGATGTATTCAACAATCTTGTCGGGTTTGGAGACCGCGGCACCCGAACCGTGTCCGACCGATACCCAGGTGATATTGAATTGCATCCTGCCGGGCATCTCGGCATAGCTCCCTTGCCGTTCTCCGACGGTCAGCATCCGCCTTGATTCTGACCAGCGTAAGGGAATTACTGAATATGATCCTCTTTCATAATCGTAACTGTCGCCCGCATCCTGGTAGAGATCGAAGTTGCCGTCCGCCCCGCGATAGATCCGAAGTTCAATCGGCCCAGCCGGCCGCTCGTCTGCATATTCAATTTCCGGTCCCAGAGGAAGAATCGAACCTGCCCGTACGTACAGTGGAATGCGGTCCAAAGTTACATTTGCGTCAACTTCACGGCCGCCCTGTTGTGATGCTCCGGTCCAAAAGTCGTACCAGGCCGGCACTGTCGGCAGATACAAGGTTCTGCGGGAAGCATCCGGCTCCAACACCGGAGCGATGAGGAGGGATGGACCGAACATGAACTCATCGCCGATGTCGCGGATCTTTGGGTCCGTGCGCCAATCCATCAGCAGCGGGCGTTGAATTGTGTAGTCTTCATTTGTGACCCGCCAGCCGAGAGAATAGATGTAAGGCATGAGGCGATAACGAAACTTGTCGTAAGCGATCAGGATCGGCGCAACTTTGTCGAAGGACCAGATCTCGTTCTGCGGTCTGTGCCCGTGAGTGCGGAAGATCGGACAGAAAACTCCATACTCAAACCAGCGCGCGTACAGTTCCTGATATTTCGGATCAGCAACAGGATCGTCATGCGGAGGCCAGTAGCCCCCGATGTCTGTTGTCCAGTAGGGGTATCCGGAAAGCGCAAAATTCAGCCCTGCCGCAACTTGATGCTTCAAGCCCCAATACGAGCCGTAGACATCACCCGACCAGACCGTCGCTCCGACTCGCTGCTGGCCAAGGAACGCTGACCGGGTTAGCAAGAACACGCGTTTGCGGTCGGTGGTCGCCTTCCAATGCTCCTGTACACCCAGAGTATGCATGAATGGAAATATGTTCGTGAACTCTGCGCCGTTGCCGATTGCGATCTGCTTTTTGCGCAGGATCGCATCTCCCATATGGGGCCAAAATTCTTCAGGCTCGGCGCTGTCCAACCAAAATGCATCCCAACCTTGCGAGAACAACGGGCCCGCCAAATTATTCCAAAAGAAGTCCCGCGCTTTGGGGTTCGAGGCGTCATAAACGTGCGCGTCGTGCACGTCCAAGTGTTGCTCCGTCAGTTTCTGGTAATTCCGCGACTTTGGATCAAAGAGACCCCACACCGAGAGCATCGCGTGGACATGTTCATCGTGAAGACGCTTGAGTTCATTTGGTACGTCCGGGAAGTTGGAGGTGAAAACTGGATCACCTTCCGCTTTCCACCAGAACCAGTCCTGCACGATGGCGTCAAAGGGAATGTGCTCTTGGCGATAGCGATGTGCGATACCGAGGACTTCCTCCTGTGAAACGTAGCGGTCTTTGGACTGAAAGAATCCATAAGCCCATTTGGGAAGCATGGGTGTGTGTCCGGTGAGATTGCGGTATTGGTGGATGATCTGGTCCATTTCCGGACCATAAATGAAGTAGTAATCCACAGAATGGCCGGCGAGCGAGGTCAAGTTCAATTCGAGTGGGAAGCGATTATCGACATGAGTCAGTGAGGCAGTGTTCCACATCAGCCCGTAACCCTTGCTCGATAACAGCAAAGGAATCGCGACATCCGTATTGTTTTGCGCGAGTGTGACCGTCGCACCGCGGTAATTGAACATTCCGCTTTGGTGTTGGCCGAGCCCATAGAAACCCTCGGAGGCGTCGGGCGCGAAGCGGTCTTCAACTTGAAATGTTTTTTCCCCGTTCAATTCCACCGGTTCATATGTGCGCGGAAGCGAGTTTCGCTCGCGGAGGAGACCCTCGCCGGGAATAGTCCCGTACTTCACGATTCCCAATTTGAGCGAGAGTTCAACCTTCAGCGTGTCGGTAGTTAGCAATACAGCATCGGCTGTTTGTGACAGACTGAACTTGGCGCCAGGGCAGGACTGCTTCGAATCGAGCATCCATGGCTGACTGAATGTCACCCTGGCCGGTGACTCAGGGGTTGCGAAGAAATGAATGATAGAAGGACGGCATACGGAAATATGAAGACTCTCTGTCCCGACCGTAACATTCATACCGTCCGACGCTTGGGAATATTTGACTTGAGGAGGCGGAGAGTTATCCCTGAATTGAGCCCTTGCGGGTTCTGCAACTCCGACCAAACAACAGAGTGCGGAAGGGAGGATAGTCGAAATACCCAATCGTCGAACGTAAGTCGCTCTCACAGTCTCCTCTCAATCAGGTGTTGCTACTCCACCACAAATGAATAGATGTTCACGCTAAAGGGCGGAACGGTTATCGCATCGGGTACCGATGTGAGTTCTTGCCGCTGCACTTCTACTCCCGGCTTTTGTCCGACAGTGATGGTTGCGTCAATGCTCGATGGGGCCATACGCCAAAGGTGGCCCAAGCTTGAGAGATTCACGCCTTTGATTGAAAGTTTCAATTGCTGCTCAGAGTCTGAAGGATTCAGCACTGCAAATGTGAGCGTCTTGTGATCTTCACTCAGAGCTGCGCTCACATCCAGTGGATAGGTAGCGCTCCCGGGGTTAACTGAGGGTTGGTCGCCGCCAGCAGGATAAAGCGGCTTGGGCTGCGGCGAATCCCCGGTGACGTCCACCGGAATCGTGCCAAAGTGTTCGCGATACATCTTGAAGAGCACGCCTGTCGGACTCAAAACCGCATCGGTGCGGTCTTCGCTGATCATTGCGGTTGCAAACGTGAACCCGCCCAACTGGTAAAGATCAGAATGACGAAACATTTCATGAAATGCCCAAGCGTAGGCTGGGACCACCTTGTACGAATTTGGCGGAACGCCGGTGTAGGCCCATTCATCCAAAGCGATCGGAACCGGTTTTGCTTTGAGCCCGGGAATACGCTTCAGATACTCCTGATAGTGCTCGTATTTCGAGCGCACTTGCGTCGCCGGCGCTCGTTCCCACTCGACCAGAGGTTGAGAACCGGTGCTGACTTTTTCTCCGGTCGTCAGATCGGTGTGCTGGCCGCTGCGAGAATAGAAGTGCTCACTAATCATATCCATATTGTCCAGGCAATGGGCCAGCAGGTTGCCGCTCCAATCTCCGGGTGACAGGTAGTCAGGAACGATCTGTCCGTTGAGTCGTTTTGCCTGTTTCGATCCTGTCATCGCGTCAGGCATTGCGCCGGCGGCAATTAACTTGATGGTTGGATCAACTCTGCGCATCGCCTTCGCGAACATATTGTGTTTCAGTTCCCATTGGGCGACGGGCATGAAACCGAGTTGCCACTCGCCCCAGGGTTCGTTGCCGACGCCCCAGAACCTGACGCGATACGGTTCCGGATGACCATTTGTCGCTCGCCATTTTCCCATCGGTGTGGTGGCAGCGCCGTTGACGTATTCGACCAGTTGCGCAGCGGACCACTCGTCCCCGAAACCGCCGTTGACTGTGATGTAAGCTTCGACATCCAGCAAACGACAAAGCGTCATAAACTCATCCGTACCTACGTCGTTAGGCTGAACTGTGTGCCACACAGAATCCATGATTGATGGACGCTTGTCAGGATCGCCAATCGCATCACGCCACTCATGGCCTGAAACGAAATTGCCGCCGGGCCAGCGATACACTCCAGAATGGAGTTGCTTTAGCGCAGCAATGACCTCTGTGCGAAAGCCCAGCACGTTGTTCGCTGGCATTAAAGAAACTGCTCCAATGTGAAAAGAGCCAATCCCGGTGCCGACGATCTCGAGTCGAGCATCGTCGCTGTCGCCCTGCGATTGGTACATCAGCGCGAACTTGCGATATTCAGATCTGACTTTGTCGATGACAACACTTTGCCGATCACCCGCCCCGTTTCCCCAGATCAGGGTAACCTTCACTGTCGTGCCAAGCGCTCCTGCCAACACAACGCGTCCCGTGTACGATCTTCCTTTGCGCACGGCCAAACCAGATTGTTGAATTCCGTGGGGCTCGCTAGAGCTTAGTTTCACCAGAGGTGTGTGTTCGCCTACATAAGGACGCTCGGCATCCATGGCCACGAATTCGTCTGCGCCGATCGGCATCCAATGGCGCATGGCGGTACGCCGAAATGTCGGACCGGACGGTTCGACAGGCGGATGCGAGTTAATGGGGAAATAAAATTTTCGATCATCGAGCATCTCAGCCCAGATGTTGCTGTTCACTATGCCGCCGATGTGCTCCAGGAATTGTCCATAAATATATTTGGAGATCGGGACATGCGAGTTAGACACGTCGATGGTCGCGTTAACGCCTCGAGTTTGACCAAAAGAAAAGCTCGGCAGGATGAGTATGGCAACTAAGATAGCTCGCTCCGCGAAACGCAGACTAAAACCCTTCAAATGCACGGGCCAATGACCTCCATTCAGACTTACTACATTACCCCTACAAAACCGGAAGAGAGCCCAAAGATTCTGCCTAGCATTAATGACGAGAGCGTATCGTCGTCAACATACAGATCTTTCTATCGGAGTGATCTTAGACCTCCACCACTTTGGCAGAGAATCCTGATAGGTTTCGTGCTGTACTTTTATCGGTGATAATTAAATCTATGTCGATCGCCGGGACTATCAATGCGTAGCCAACCTTCCCTAACTTTGTATGATCAGCTACGACGATTCTTTGGTGAGCCTGTCTAATCATAGCTCGATGTACGGAAGCGTGATCTGGATAATTCGACGTTAACCCGTGGTCGGGATGTATCCCATCGACTCCTATAAATGCCTTGTCATAGAACACCTCGCCAACCTCGGCAATTCCAGTAGGCCCAGTCAGCGCAAACCAGTCTCCGCTCATGGAGCCACCGATAACGATAATCTTCAGATCTGCTCGATGACTGAGCTCCATAGCAATGTTCACCGCATTCGTGACCACAGTAATTCCTTTTCGATGACCAATTGCACGAGCAACGTGGGTCGTTGTGGTTCCAGCGCCGATCGCTATGGTTTCACCATCTTTGATCATGTCGGCAGCGGCAAGTCCGATACGACGCTTTTCGTCCGTGTGTAATTGTTCTTGTGCCCTAAAAGATGAAAGGTAGCGAAAGGGTTCGTACAACAAGGGTTCCACCTGGATCGCGCCGCCGTGAGTTCTACGTAGCAGACCTGCGCTTTCGAGTTTGGCCAGTTCTCTTCGGATTGTTTCACTGGATGTCTTGAAACGCTTTGCGAGTTGCTCAACTGCTACTTCGCCATCACATAAGAGTTGGCGGAGGATTTTCTTGTCGCGCTCGTCTTTAAGCATCGAGGGTATTTTTTAAAAGAGCCTGGGTGCGAAGTCTTTCAGATCGCGGCGCCACGTTTGCCACTCGTGATCTGTGCCTGGCGATTCATAAAACATGTGCTGAATATTTGCTTCCTGAAGAGCCGTATGCAGATTCTTGAGTCCAGCACGCATTCTCTCCGGCTCGTTTGTTCCAACACCAATCCACAGCAAATGAACTTTCGTGGCAAACTTCGCAGGATCAGAAAATACTCCGTTGTAATCGGTCTTGGGATCCAGTTTCCGATTACCAAGCATCCCGCCCGCTCCACTAAATCCTCCGATGTAAGAGAAAAGATCGGGATGATTAAGTGTGACCTGGAATGTTTGCATGCCTCCCATCGATAGACCGGCCATTGCACGGTGATCGCGATCGGAAAGAGTTCTGAACGTCGCATCAATGTAGGGGATCAAAGCTTGGGTCACATCGTCTTCGAAGGTTGACGTCATATCCTGCATTGCCTTGAGCATCTCGGGAGAACCGAAGGGCTTTCCAGTCAAGTCAGGTGGAGTTTGCCCTGCTCGTCGTGCATACCCGTAAGCCATGACGAGAATCATTGGCTTGCAACTTTTCGCTGCGATGAGATTGTCTAAGATGAAGTTGGCGTTACCCTGGCGAATCCATCCGGTCTCATCTTCGCCGCCACCGTGCTGCAAGTAGAGCACCGGGTAACGCATTCGCGGCTGGGTGTCGTAATTCGGCGGTAAATAAACAAGCGCGTGTCGCCAAGTGCCTGTTACCTTCGAGTTGTACCAAACCTCGCGCACTTGACCATGCGGTACTTCCTGTATCGAGTAATAAGTAGAATTCAGTTCAGGAACTTCAACCGCACTGGCATGTTTGCCCCCGCCAAAGAACGCATGGCTACCTAGATCGGCAACTTCAGCGCCGTCGATATTGAACATGTAGTAATGCAGGCCGGGAACCAGGGGTGTTGTAGTGATAGTCCAGAAGCCGTCGGCTTGTTTTTGCATGTCCACTTTGGGTCCACTCCAGAAATTGACGCGGACCTTTGTGGCATCGGGCGCTTTCACGCGAAGTTGAACTCTACCGCTCCCATCAACGCGCGGATATTCTGCTCCCCAAACGTTTGTAGTAGCGGGCTGGAAATCACCTGACTCTTGTGCAAAACATACCGCCGACAACAAGAACAACAAGACAACACCACCCATTGATCTCATCCTCAATCTCCTTTCATACCAGAACCGCAAGCGTCCGTGCCTTTGCGTTCCAACCAGTCCCATAGTTGCCACGCAATCAGGCGCACGGCGCGGATGCCAGCGATCCCAGTAAGCTCAGAATTGATATTTGATTCCCAGTTGAATCTGGCGCATCGGGATTGTCGTGGTACTGATGATACCAAACCCTTGATGCGCAGCATTCGAGGGCGCTCCGGCGAATGAAGCACCAGCCAGAATGTTTCCGTTTGGTGCCCCCCAGGTCGGATGATTGAAGACGTTGAATGCTTCAATACGTAACTGCACGATGTGGTGCTCGCTGTAAGGCATCGTAAAACGCTTGGCCAACGCCATATCGATCGACTGTAAGTGTGGTGTGATCATCGTATTCCGCCCGACGTTGCCAAAGGTTCCCTGGGGGGAAACGATAAATGAGGCAGGGTCAAACCACCTCAAGCCCTGGCTCGTTGGCGTGGGTGTTGCAAGATACCCGGTGCCTACCCCCGAATAGCTTGGGCGATCAGGTAGTGGATTGTTCGTCCCGGCATTGTTGATTCCGATTGTGAGGGTCTGAGGAACACCACTTTGGATTGTCGAATTCGTGCTGATCTGCCACCCTCCCACAAATGCATCAGCGACGGCGTTGTTAACTGCCAGCGCCTTGCCTCTACCAATCGGCAGATCATAAACAGCTCCGAGCACCCATCGATGACGTACATCGAAGGACGACAACCCGCGCTCGCAAGATAAGCAACTACTGTCTTGTGGAAAGAGCGTGTCGAGTCCCTGAGTCCGAGTGCCGCTGGCATTATCAATCGACTTGGCAAAAGTGTAATTCGTAGTCAAGCTGATGCCCTGGCTGAAACGCCGTGTGAGCTTCGCGCTTCCGGAGTTGTAATTTCCTGTAAAGGTGTCATTGACGAAGGAAAGTACCCCGTAATTCTCATAGGGCCGACGGGAATTAATGCTCGCTAACGGGCCCGGGGCTGCCTGGTTTATGTTTTGGAAGCCGTAGAGATGGCGGCTTTGCGATCCGAGGTAGCCAACTTCCAAAACCCAGTTGGAACCGAGCTCCCGTTGGACATTCAACATGAACTGCATAGTGCGGGGAGTTGCGTGATCGTAGGCTGCCGCCCACGCAAATGGAGGTGGCACTTGAACAAAGGTTCCACTTCCACCCGGAATAGAATTTTGCCAGGTTATCGGAAGGGCAGGCGTCGTGGTGAGATCCACACGGGCCGCGATATTGCGGGCCATGTCGAAGTACTCAGCGTTTGCGATGTCCTGCATGTAGAAGACGCCAAACCCGCCACGGATAACTGTCTTATCATCAAACGCGTAGGCAACCCCAATTCGGGGAGCGAAGTTTAGGAACTTTGTTTCTCTAAGATTGTTGTTCAAACTGCCGCCGCAAACGGCCTTGGTACTGGTCCAACGGATGGCCAGGCCCTCGTAAGGATCAGTACAACCATCGCCCTGCCGGACAAAGAACGGCCAATTGGATTGCGGTTGGTTAGGAGTAAAGTCGATCCTTGGTATCTCCACCGTAAAGTAATCGCCCAGCGTATTGGTGAAAGGCGGCGTTAATTCGTAACGTAGGCCCAACGATAGGGTCAGCTTCGGAGTGACCTTCCAGGTATCGTCGATAAACGCATGAAAGACGTCGCGCTTGAATTTAGCGTTAGCCACTGCTGCTGCATTTGTGGAGACAAAGAGTTTACCCAGTAGGAACTCCGCGAAGGAATAGCCACCGTTACCAGTGATCGGATCCTTTGTAGCAGTTGCCTGGAAGGTAAAGACTCCGCGTGAAAACTGGTTGCCTAGCTGGTTGTAATTCTGTCGGTCGTACTCGGCCCCGAATGCGAAGGTGTGCGTACCGTGGATCCAGGACAACTTATCCACGAATTGCATGGTGTTGTTGTCGATTGCAAAAGGACCGTCGTTAGCGTCGCCGATCGCGGTGAACCCACCTCCTCCGTTAAAAACTACGTTCGGAATTCCCCAGGTGATTGGATCGCCGGACTTTTGGTTTGGGATGCCGATGTCGGAAACCACGTCCAAAGTGCCGGCGCTCAAAGTCCCCAGAGAGTTGAAGAAACTTGTATAGCCAAAACGGGCTTCGTTGACGACTGCTGGGCTGAGTGTGCGCGTGTTGGATACAGCCCACTGTTTGTAGTGGGTTAAGACCTTCGTCCCGGCAAGATTTAGAGCTTGTGTCGACGTGTCTTCGTCGCCCCAGTTGTATCTTCCCATCCACTGAGACTTCGAAGACTCATTGAAGTCGATTCTGATTACAAAGGCGTCTCGATTCAATGGTTGGTTACTTGTCTGCGCAAAGTTGTTTGTTCCGAGCACATTCGAAGAATTGTAATACTTCAAAAACTTCAGCGAGATTGGGTCCAACCGGTTGGTCGGAATTTTGTTGCCCGGGAAGGGCAGGCCTGTGTTCGGATCATAGATGATCGTAGAGGGAAGCAACTCGCTGAAATCGCCGCCAAACATCTTTGTAGTCGGGACGGTAAAAGTATTCAATACGCTCTGGCTACGCCGAAGGGCCTCATAATTCGTCATGAAAAATAGTTTGTTTTTTCCACTCCACACGCTTGGTCCACCTTCGCCAAAGTGTGGCAGGTAGATTGGCCCGTCCAGTTCGAAACCATAGTCATTCCATTTGAACGGGTTCTTCGGCCGAGCAGATGTAAACTGATACTGCTTCGCATCAAGTTTGTCGTTGCGCAGAAATTCGAAGATGGTGCCATGAAAGGCATTGCCGCCCGACTTGGTGAGCACATTAACCTGAGTACTCTGATGCCCATACTCCGCCGGGTAGACACCAATTTGAACCTTGAACTCCTGGATGGCATCAATGGAGGGGAGCGCGACATACGTATTGAAGTTCACGTCCATGTTGTTGACGCCGTCGAGAGTGTAGTAGTCGAAGAATATGCGCTGACCGCCGGCAGATATTGCCTGCAGGGCTCGCTCGCCACCCTGGCGGGCTCCCGCTTGACCCGCCGCTGGCGCAAGAACATTCACGTTCGGCGATAGCGCGACAAGATTTAAGTACTGTCTACCGTTCAACGGCAGTTCTGTCACAATCTTGTTCTCGATCACTGTGCCCATCGTACCGTTTTCGGTGTTGAGCAATCCGGCCGTACTATTGATTGTGACCATCTCGTCGACTTGGCCCACTTCCATCGACACATCCAGTCGGGTCGTTTGTTGTACCTCGAGCTTGATATTGTCTAGGCGCGCAGTCTTGAAGCCGGACTGCTCGACTCTCAATTCATAGACGCCGGGTACCAGGGACGGGAACGAATAGAGCCCCTCGTTATTTGTTGTAACGTTGCGCGTCCCACCGGTTGCTTTGTTCGTAATGCTTACGTTGGCACCTGAAACAGCCGCGCCTGAGGGATCGGTGACCAAACCGCTCATCTCACCACTCGTTTGTGCGAAACCGACAATGGTCAAGATGCCAAGCAACGAGACAGCGCCGAAGAAATTTAAAACTAAGTGAGTTCTCTTCGTCATACTTCCTCCCAGTTTTCCTCTCGTCTTTGAAGAGCGTTCGAGCATTTCCGCGTTGCCAGTTAACACAGCGATGCCAGCAGGCTAATTGGTAGCAACTCGCTTTCAGATTTCTTCTCCGGGTCAACGACTTGCAGTAGAATGAGGCGCAGTTGAAATTGGATCAGATCAAAGCCTTATGCTTGGAACCTTGATCTGACACCCACCTCTTAATTGCCGACACAGTGAGATGGAAAGTACTGAAGGCATGGGCAATAAGTCTTTTGTTAGCCTGAAAATTGAGGCTCTAATACCTATCATCGTTTGTTCGCGATACCGACATATTCATTGAGCTTATTCGGTAGAAATGCCATCTCAGAGGAGTTGAGTTTTCCTGAAAAATCTTGAGAAGTTATGAATGCGACCGTGATTAGCAGGGAAGATCAAATACAGTTCTATGCATTCGACCCGTTCGTGGTCGATGCCGGTAAGTCTGTTCTCCTGCGGAATGGACAATTGGTGCCACTGACACCGAAGGCGTTCGAGATCTTGCTGGTGCTGGTTCGACAACCGGGAAGGGTATTGAAAAAGGAAGAGCTATTCCAACTGGTCTGGCCTGATTCATTCGTCGAGGAGAACAATTTACCGCGAAACATTTCTGCGCTTCGGAAGGCTTTGGGGGAAGAGCCCGCTGAGCATAAATACATTGTGACCGTTCCAGGGGAAGGCTATCGTTTCGTTGCCAATGTCAGAGAATTGCCTCGAAATAATAGACTCCGCGCACCGTCAATTGAGAACGTCGAAAGCTCTGAAAACCAGGTAGCGCAAATAGGGGACTCCAGCGCGGTTATTCCGCCGTTGAGTAAGCGACGACCTTCAAGAGTTGACCTCTTAGTCGCGATCCTCTGTGTAATGGGATTGGTCATCGCTGGTTATTTGGTCTTTGAGAAGTGGCCTCGTTCAGGCAAACCGGTGGCGCAACGCAAGCTTTGGCAACTGACGTTTGAACCGGGACTTGAAAGCGAACCAACCTGGTCCCCAGATGGACGCTTCATCGCATTCAGCTCGGATCAAAGTGGAAACTTCGACATTTGGGTGCGTTCAGTCGGTGAAGGCAAAGCAATTCAAGTTACCAACTCTCCGGCTCACGACTGGCAACCAGACTGGTCCCCGGACGGGCTGTCACTTGTGTTCCGCTCAGAACGAGATGGTGGCGGGTTGTTTCTCGTTCCGGCATTGGGAGGGAGCGAGCGGAAACTCAGTGCATTTGGTTACCACCCTCGTTGGTCTCCCGATGGTTCTCAGATCCTCTTTTTCAGCTCTCCGTTCGGAAGCACGTTCAAATCTAAACTGTATGTCATGAGCTCTAGCGGCGGAGTTGCACATGAAGTGTTGGTTGGCTTCGCCGCGGAATTCGTATCTGCTCTGCGAGTTGCATGGCACCCAGATAGTCAGCGAATCTCTGTTTGGGGACACCATCGACAATTTGGCTGGAGCCTTTGGAACGTGCCACTCGCAAGTGGTTCGCCGGTGCGGTCATTGGTGGATCCCAAGGTTGAGACACAACTAAAAGACGCCGTAGTTGAACTTGGCGATTTCCGGTGGCTACCCTCGGGACAGGGTTTGATTTTTGAGGGCGAATCCCAGGGTGTGAGAAACCTTTGGCAAATTAGAGTGGACCCTCAAACCTCACGATGGATTGATGGGCCGGAACGTTTGACGACGAGCGCCGGCCGCGACACTGATATCGCGCTTTCATCGGACGGTCGAAAACTAGCATTCAGCAGTCGCAGCGAGCGAAGCCGCCTATGGTCGTTGCCTTTTGACTCCGTGAATGGTCGCCTCACCGGCACCGGAGCACCCATCACGATAGCTGGTAGCGACGCGTTGCAACCCGGACTCTCCCAGGACGGCAGGAAGTTAGTATTTCGGAAGCAGAGAGGTAACAAAGAAGAGTTATGGGTCAAGTCACTTGAGGATGGCAGTGAAACGTTGCTGGTTGCCGCCGATGATTTCCGCCGAGTGAATCCCATCTGGTCACATGATGGCTCGCGCTTACTCTATATTCGTTCGCCTGTCGGGAGACCGGGGCAAGCGGAGATCGACCCGCAGATCGATCGTTCACTCACGTTGCTGCCAGTGGGCGGAACCGACGAGCAGGTAATGACGACTCCGTTGCAGGGCCGCCAATCACTCACCGATTGGACACCCGATGGAAAATGGATCCTAGCGAGCTCAGATTTGCGAACGCCAGGGCAAGTCGCGCTTTGTCTTTTTCCGGTCGATGGAGCGCCTCATGCAGAGACGCAAATACGCGTGATTGCGTCGCTTCCTGAGTATCACCTCTGGCAAGGCAGATTCTCACCAGATGGTAAATGGATCAGCTTCAATGCCTTCAACTCGCAGGATGCAACGGCCTCAACTATCTATGTCGTGCCACCCTCGGGCGGGGAATGGATCCGCATCACTGAAGGCCAATATTGGGATGATAAGCCGCGGTGGTCGCCGGATGGAAAAACGATCTACTTCGTTTCCAATCGTACCGGATTCGTCAACGTGTGGAAGATGCGTTTCGATCCCAATAGCGGCAAGCCTCTTGGTCAGCCCATACGCGTGACCAACTTCGAGAGCCCGACCCAAATGATAATGCCTTATTTCGTTACGATGGAGATGGCCCTGACCAGTGATCGACTCATTCTGCCGATGACGGAAAGCTCTGGCGGCATTTGGATAATGGAGAACGTGGACCAGTAAGACGGCGCACCTATTCTATAGCATAACTCCAATCTTTAGGCGGTTGTTCAGAGTGGGGTTCTTGGTGCG
>Ga0163163_10000653_pt1 | contig 29691 bp, 32 predicted proteins | sample S65metaG_FD_119766 | JGI IMG/M metagenome (GOLD analysis project Ga0163163, IMG submission 119766) | Switchgrass rhizosphere microbial communities from Kellogg Biological Station, Michigan, USA - S6-5 metaG | ecosystem: Host-associated > Plants > Roots > Rhizosphere > Soil | place: USA... | reverse complement strand
GAATCTCCTTTACTGTTTCAACGGCATAGTCCATGGCGGCGGGGTCTCCGGGACCGTTGGAAAGAAAGTATCCGGAAGGATTGAATTCTTTGAGGGTGGAGAGGCTTGTCCTGGCCGGGAAGATCTTTACAAAGGCGCCTCTTTCCACCATGCAATGCACGATGTTTCTTTTTACGCCATAGTCCAGCACCGCAATCCGGATGGGAGAAGAGGGATCCCCTGCCTCATAGCCGGTGGTCGTGGAAACCGCGGAGGCGAGTTCGAGGCCGTCCATATCCGGTACGGCATCCAGCTGTTTCCTGAGCAGCTCCGGCTCCAGGATCTCAGAAGAAATAATGCAGTTCATGGCACCCTTCTGCCTTACATGGGCAACCAGGCTTCTAGTGTCAACTCCTTCTATGCACACGATCTGGTTTGCTTTCAGGTAATCGTCCAGGGAACCCTGGGCCTGAATACGTGAAAACTGGTCTTCAAGATTACGGCCGATCAGTCCCCGGATTTTTACCGAGTCAGATTCCACGTCCTCGTCCTTTACGCCATAGTTACCAATGTGCACACTGTTCATGATAAGTACCTGACCATAATAGCTCGGATCGGTAAATACTTCCTGGTAGCCGGTCATTCCTGTATTAAAACAGATTTCGCCGGAGGTAGTACCTGTTTTTCCAAAAGCCTGACCGTGGTGGAGGGTGCCATCCTGGAGCAGCAGGACGGCCGGACGAAACGCACTTGCCATGTTATTTTTTAAGATTTTGCAAAGAAAAGGATAATAAATCAAGTGAAATGAAAAAATGGAAAACCGGGAAAGGATGTGAAAAAAAAAGCAGCACCCGTTGGTACTGCTTTCGAAATTGTATGCTGTGCAACACGACTATTCTGCTGATTTTTCTTCTTTGGAATCCTCTTTCGCTGCCGGCGCTGTTTCCGTTTTTTCTGCTGCTTTTTTCTTCGATCCGGAACGGCGGGTTCTCTTTCCTGCTTCCTTTACCTCTCCTTTACCCTTACCGTAGATTTCATTGAAATCAACCAGTTCGATCATGGCCGTTTCAGCCGCATCGCCGGATCTCATACCCAGTTTGATGATGCGGGTGTATCCGCCCGGCCTGCCGCCCACTTTCTGTGCGATGTTTCCAAACAGTTCGGTGATCGCTTCCTTATCCTGCAGGTAGCTGAAAACCACACGGCGCTGATGGGTTGTATTTTCCTTAGCCTTGGTGATAAGCGGTTCGATGTAAGTCCGCAATGATTTGGCCTTGGTGACTGTTGTCACAATTCTTTTGTGTGCAATCAGCTGGCTTGCCAGGTTGCTGAGCAGGGCACTTCTGTGGGAAGCCGTTCTGCCGAGGTTTTTAATTTTGTCTCCGTGACGCATGACGTTTTGTTTTTAGCCTGTACCGTGTCAGGAATTACAGGCTGTTAATTAATACCGAAGCCGGAATATGATTACTCCGTCCCCGGTTATTCATCATCCAGTTTCAGCTTGCTGAGATCCATTCCGAAATGAAGTCCCCTTTCATGCAATACCTGCTCAATTTCAGCCAGGGATTTCTGTCCGAAATTGCGGAATTTCATAAGGTCTTCCTGCTCGTAGGTAACCAGTTCGCTCAGACTGTTGATCTTGGCGGCCTTCAGGCAATTGAATGCCCTTACGGAGAGATCCAGATCTTCCAGTGGCGTCTTCAGCACTTTACGCAGCTGAAGCGTCTGTTCGTCAACCAGGTCTTCCTTCTTCTCTTCCTTATTATCGAAAGTGATATTTTCGTCGGTGATGATCATCAGGTGCTGGATCAGGATCCGGGATGCCTGTTTTACGGCTTCTTCGGGGTGGATGGTGCCGTCGGTGGATACTTCCATCAGCAGCTTTTCAAAATCCGTTCTCTGTTCCACACGCGTATTTTCAATTGAATACCTTACGTTTTTGATCGGCGTGAAAATCGCATCAGTAGGGATATAACCAAATGGTGCATCCTTGGGTTTGTTATCTTCTGCAGGAACATATCCGCGTCCCTTGCCGATGGTGATTTCGATATCCATACGGGCCGAAGCGTCCATCGTGCAAATAAGCAGACCAGGATTCATTACTTCAAAGCTCGGCAATGCTTCGCCGATCGTTGCTGCGGTGAAATCGGTTTTATTTTTCAGGCTGAGGGTAACTTTTTCCTGAGCCACTTCATGATCCACTTTCTTTTTGAATCGAACCTGTTTCAGGTTCAGAATAATTTCCACCACGTCTTCGGTAACACCTTTCAGCGTGGCAAACTCATGGTCGGCCCCTTCAATCTTTACACCGATGATCGCGTATCCTTCCAGGGAATTCAGCAGCACCCTGCGCAGGGCATTGCCGATGGTTACTCCGTAACCTGGTTCCAGAGGCTTGAATTCGAACTGGGCTTCGAAATCTGTTGCCTTCTGAAGTATGATCTTGTCTGGTTTCTGGAAATTTAAAATGGCCATATTTAAAATTTCTATTTACAAATGATAAATGCTAAAGCGATTACTTACTGTACAATTCGACGATCAGCTGTTCTTTGATATTCTCGGGAACGCTCTCTCTTTCCGGAAAGGCGATGAAAGTGCCTTTCAGTTCGGCTTCGTTCCAGTCGAGCCAGTTGATTCTGTTTCCTTTTCCCTTGATGCCTCCTGTAATGCCGGCATTTCCATGGGAACTGGGTTTCAATGCGATGGTGTCACCTGGTTTCAGCTGGAAAGATGGTACGTTCACCACTTCCCCGTTCACGGTGATATGTTTGTGTGATACCAGCTGACGTGCTCCGGGACGTGAAGGGCTGATTCCAAGACGGTAGACTGTATTGTCCAGACGCGCTTCCAGCATGCGGATAAGATTTTCGCCGGTAACTCCCTTTCTGCGGGAAGCTTCTTCGAAGGTCTTGCGGAACTGGCGTTCCAGTACGCCGTAAGTATATTTCGCCTTTTGCTTTTCTTTCAGCTGAAGTGCGTATTCCCCGAGGGTCTTGCGCTTTTTGGTTGCTCCGTGCTGACCAGGAGGATTGCTGTTCTTATTGAGCCATTTCCCATTTCCTAAAATGGGTTCTCCGAATTTGCGGGAGATCTTGGTCTTTGGACCTGTGTAACGTGCCATGTTTGTGTCAGATTTTTTAGTTCCCGGCCAGGATTATGAAAAATCTTAAAATGAAATCCTGACCAGCTTGTTTATGATTGAAAATCCAAAACCCGGAAAAGATCGCTCATTCCGGATCCGGAAAAATTTGTTATACCCTTCTCTTTTTCGGAGGACGGCAACCGTTGTGCGGTAAGGGAGTCACATCTTTGATCATGACGACTTCAATCCCGTTGTTGGACAGTGAGCGGATCGCTCCTTCCCTGCCGGAACCGGGTCCCTTTACGTAAACGTCGACTCTCTTAAGTCCTGCATCTACCGCTGTTTTAGCCGCGTCTGCAGAGGCCATCTGTGCCGCGTAAGGGGTGTTCTTCTTAGAACCCTTGAATCCCATCTTGCCGGCGCTGCTCCAGGAAATGAGCTGACCGTTTTTGTTTGTGATGCTGATGATGATGTTGTTAAAGCTTGCCGAGATATGCGCATCTCCGTAAGCATCCACCTTCACCACTCTTTTCTTGGCTGCCGCTTTCGCGCCGGGAGCCTGTTGTGCTTTTGCCATGTTTTATTTTAGGTAGTCAGTAAATTATCTCCGTTTAAACCGGAGACTGAACCCCTCCTCCCCTGCACCCGGATCCGGAATGGGTTCTCTTTTGGTGCTATCGTCAACCTCCGTTTTCACGGAGGCCTGGATTATTTCTTAGGCGCCTTCTTCTTGCCGGCCACTGTCCTGCGTTTTCCTTTTCTCGTCCGGCTGTTGGTCCTGGTGCGCTGTCCGCGAACCGGGAGTCCCTTACGATGACGTACACCACGGTAGCAGGCGATATCCAGGAGACGCTTTATGTTCATCTGCACTTCCGAACGCAGTGCACCTTCCACTTTCAGCTCATTGGTGATAATGTTCCGGATGGCATTCAGCTCATCATCGTTCCACTGGGAAACCTTCTTGTCAAAGCTGATTCCTGCTTTGGACAGAATGTACTTCGAAGTGGAAGGACCAATACCATAGATATAGGTAAGGCCAATCTCTCCTCTTTTGTTTTTTGGTAAGTCTACGCCGGCAATACGCGCCATTTTCTATTTTTTAAAGGGAAGGATTTCGCGGAATGTTTTACATGCCGTTATAAATACCTTCTGGATGAATGATTTTCTTCACGAATTAACCCTGACGCTGTTTGAAGCGGGGATTTTTCTTGTTGATGACATACAGCTTGCCTTTGCGGCGAACGATTTTGCAATCAACACTGCGTTTTTTAATGGATGCCCTCACTTTCATGTCAGTTCCTTTTTATAATCATGAAATTATGCGTACCGCTTTCGCGTTCCGCGCAAAAATTATTTATACCTGAAAATGATCCTTCCCCTGGTAAGGTCGTAAGGACTCATTTCCACACCCACTTTATCTCCCGGCAGGATCCGTATATAATGCATCCGCATTTTTCCGGATATGGTTGCCAGGATCTCATGGCCATTTTCCAGTTTCACCTTAAACATCGCATTCGAAAGCGCTTCCACAATCGATCCGTCCTGTTTGATAAGTGCTTGTTTAGCCATAGATTTTGGGAGCGCAAAGATAATATTACCCGGTGAAAGAATAAAATTTGATCGGATAATAATCCCCCGGTTGGGGAAAAAAGGTGCCGGAAAGGGCTGAAATACAGGAAATCCGGGGTTATCAGACCCTGGTAAGGTCCACTTTGGTCATCTGGTGATAGAAATTCTGAAGTTCGTGAATCCCGAGAATGCGGTGTACATGCCGGATATCTTCCCGGTACCAGATCTCCATTTCGTCAAATTTTCCTTCCTGGGGTATGAGTATCCGGAAAGGTCCACGGAGGTATTTGACCGTACCGTCGCCATTGACATGCTTTTCAAACCCCAGTTTTTTCAGCTGGTTATCATCAACAGCTATAGCGTGAATATCGTCCGGTTCGAACCAGTCTTCCTGTTCACCGCTTTGAATGCATACCTGTTTGTCTTCATGATTGAGTTCGGTTACCACGCCTTCAAAATGCTGACCATCAAAGTCTGCCTGGACGATGTCCCCGACCTTTATTTCAGGAAACCTGATCATAAACCATTTTTTGAGTCAATGAATATATAAAATTTTGTGAAAACGGTATGTATTCGGCGAATCTCACATTGACCGCCCTACGATTTCCCTGCCCGGCCAGGGAATGGTAGCCAGGATCAGTATCAGGGCTGCCAGAAAAAACCAGAATACTTTTTTGTATTTCATAGGATCCGGAATTTGCTTCTTAACCACGCCCCTGCCCACGGTAATAAGGATTACGGCGAGGATCATTCCCGTAGGATGCTCTACCCAGAAAAAACGATAAAACCGGTCTTTCATTAGCTCAACCCCGGGAGGCAGCCCACTGCTGAGTATGCCAAACCGGCCGAAAAGCAAAAGGATCAGACCTATCAGCAGGGTGGTATGGGCAGCTATCAGCGTAAACAGAAACAACCGCACATCGGCTTCCCTGAGCTCGCGTTTTCTTGACCATCCGAGAAATGACTGTACAAGTGAAAGAAGCATTAATAGCAGAATAACCCAGCGCAGAATATTGTGAATCTGCAGTAAAGCGGACATAAGGGGTGAATTTTCATGAAATTAAAGCATTTCCTCAATGCGCTTGTGTTTGATTTAAATTTGCATAATGTCCATCCTGAAAAATGCCCTGAACCGGCCGGCGATTGCCCTCCTTTTCTTCATTTCAGCCTGCAAAAATAAACCCGCGGAAGTTCCCGGTCCGCTTTCTGCCAACCCGGCCTATAAATCCATCAATGACAGCATCGCACAGTTTCCCGATCGTGATTCCCTTTATCTGCGGCGGGCCTTGCGTCTTTCCCGCGACAACGCCCATGAATGGGCCTATGGGGATTTCAGGAAAGCCTTTACGCTGAATCCTACCCTGGATAACGCCCTTCCTTATGCCACCAACCTGGAGATCCTGGGCAAAAGGAACGAAAAGATGGCCCTGCTCAACGAAATGAACAAAAAATATCCGGATAATCCCCGGGTGAGCCGCCTGCTTGCGGAAGGATTTGCCGCTTCGGGAGATCCCCGCCAGGCCCTGCGGATCTATGATGCCCTCATTGAAAGGGATTCCCTGAATCCGGAGCCCTATTATGAAAAAGCTCTTTTACTGGAACAGAACAATGATAAGCCCGGCGCCATTGCATGCCTTCAAAAAGCTTTTGCCTTACAGCAGGTGGATACCTATGGCCTTGAACTCGCGATGTTATATGCCGAACAAAAAGACGCGAGGGCTTTGGAGATCTGCAATTCCATACTCCGGTCGGACTCTGCCCGCATCCAGACCGACCCGCTCTTCATTAAAGGAATTTACTTCGCCAACATCCGGCAATTCCAAAAAGCCATCACCCAGTTCGATTCCTGTATTGCCAGGGACTGGAAAACCACAGACGCCTACCTCGAAAAAGGCAGGGCTTATTTCCAGATGAAAAAATTTAAAGAGGCCATGCAGACTTTTACCATGGCGGTAACCGTTACCCAAACAGATCCTGACGCATACTATTGGCTTGGCCGGAGTCTCGAAGCGCAAAACAGGAACTTTGAGGCCATTCAGAATTATCAGCGGGCCCTGTCATTAGAAAGAAATTTTCCGGAAGCCAGGGAACGTATTGAAAAGCTCAGGGGATTTGCTCATCCTTCCGAGTAACCCTATTTTTGTTTGCCTTGTCCAAAAAAAATAAACATGACCCTGGTCGCACCCTCCCTGCTGGCAGCCGATTTTCTTCATCTCGATGAGGCCTGCAAACTGGTAAACGAAAGCGAGGCGGACTGGTTTCACCTGGACGTTATGGACGGCAGGTTTGTACCGAACATCAGTTTTGGTATTCCTGTCATTGAATACATCAAAAAAGCTGCGAAAAAACCCTGCGACGTCCACCTGATGATTGAAGAACCTGAAAAACTCACACCTGCATTCGGAAAAGCGGGTGCAGATATACTCATCGTCCATTTGGAGACCTGCCGGAACCTGCACAGCAATATCCAGCAGATTCGTTCACTGGGCATGAAACCTGCGGTGGCCATCAACCCGCATACACCGGTGGAAAGTCTCAAAGACATTCTCGAAGACCTTTATCATGTACTCATCATGACGGTTAATCCCGGATTCGGTGGTCAGCAGTTCATTACCCATTCAATCGGGAAAGTAAAAGAAATGAGAGAGATGATCCGCAGGACAGGAAAAGAGATTCTTATTGAAGTCGATGGCGGCATCACGCTTGAAAATGCACCCGCCCTCGTGGAAGCGGGCGCTGACGTGCTGGTAGCGGGCAGTACCATTTTTCGTTCCGCGGATCCCGCGAAAACCATCCGTTCGCTGAAGGCGATTGCATGAGGCACCTGACGCTCATATTCTTATTCCTGCACACTGCTGTTCATCTTGCCGCCCAAAGACCGGGCGCGCTGGTTACCGGAAAAATTCTGGATGAAAACGAAAAGCCGCTGGCCGGTGTTTCCATTGTCTTACTGGGAAGGGAGACGGGTATCGTGAGTACGGATTCCGGAACTTTCCGGATGCGCGTACCCGCAGACAAGGCCTTTGCACTTGTTTTCAGCTATACCGGCTATAAATCCCTGCAGCAGAATTTCATTCTGAACGACAAGGAAGAGGAACGGGTGCTGATCCGCCTGGAAAAATCCACCACTGCTCTTCCGGGTATAACGGTAACAGATAACCGCGAACGGAAAGAAGCGGGCCTCATTCGCATCAACCCGAAAGATGCTGTTAATATCCCGACGCCTGTAGGGGGCATTGAAAGTCTGATTAAAGTATACGTGGGATCGAACAACGAACTCACTTCCCAGTATGCGGTTCGCGGCGGGAACTACGATGAAAATCTCATCTATGTCAACGACTACGAAGTCTTCCGCCCCTACCTTGTAAGCAATGCCCAGCAGGAAGGACTAAGTTTTATTAATCCGGAAATGACCCGCAACGTAAGTTTCTACAATGGCGGGTTTCAGGCAAAATACGGTGACAAGATCTCCTCTGTTCTTGATATTCAGTATAAAAAACCCGCCAGCTTCGGAGGTTCGGTTTACATCAGCCTGCTGGAACAGGGCCTTGAACTGGAAGGTGTATCCAAAAACAAAAAATTCAGCTATATCGTAGGAGCGCGCAACCGGAATTTTACCAATCTGCTGAGTTCGCAACCCACCAAGGGTAACTACCTGCCCTCTTCATCTGATGTTCAGGGCCTTTTCACCTATCAGTTTAACGAACGCAATTCGCTCGAGCTCTTTACCGTCTTTAGCCAGACCTCCTTTCAACTGACCCCGCTGTCCGAGCAACTAAGTGCTGCCGTCTTTTCTCCCTATTTTTCGGCAAACCTCGGAGTCGATATTTTTTTCAGCGGCCAGGAAAAAGACAGTTACCGTACCGGACTGGCTGGGCTGACCTGGAATCAGCAGGTTCGCAGCAACCTGAGGCTGAAATGGATGCTTTCCACTTTCAGCGATCGCGAAAATCAGAACTATGATATAACAGGCGACTATATTTTCGGCGAAAGAGATTTTGACAGGAGCAGCCCTGATTTCGGAAAGATCATAAACCCGCTGGGTGTGGGCAGCAACCAGAACTATGCGCGGGATATGCTCAATATCAGGCTCTATAGTTTCGCTCACAAAGGGTATCTGAACAAAGAAAACCAGTACTGGCAATGGGGAGCAGGCGCAGAATGGCAGAATATCAACGATAACCTCCATGGATGGATATATGAAGATTCAGTAGGCTACGCACTTCCTTATGAACCGGGCACCCTGAATCTCACCAGCGTAGTCAATGGAATACATGAGCTGAACATCGGACGATTTCACGCTTTTCTGCAGGATAATATCAGTTTCAGGAAGAATCCTGACTTTACCCTGCAGGCCGGGGTGCGTTTGAACTACAACACGTTTACCCGGCAACTTCTGTTCTCACCCCGGGCAGGTATTTCCTGGAAGCCTTCAGGATCTAAAAAAGACATTATCTACAGGGCTGCGGTGGGAATTTATGATCAGCCGCCTTTTTACCGGGAACTGCGTGCACCGGACGGCAGCATCAACCCAAACGTGAAAGCGCAGCAAAGCATTCAGGCCACTGCAGGAATGGATATTAATTTTCACTCCGGTGACCGGCCTTTTCACCTTGTGTTGGAGGCATATTACAAGTACCTCTGGAATGTGAACCCTTATAACATTAATAATGTCAGCATACAGTATTTTGCCAACAATAACGCGAAGGCTTATGCGGCGGGCATTGAGGGAAGACTCTATGCGAACCTGGTCAAAGATGCAGAAAGCTGGGTCAGTATCGGCCTGATGCAGACCCGGGAGTTGATCAATGGAGCCACTTACTACAATTACAGTCTTGATTCTCTTAACCAGCCGGTCGACAGTACACTGGTGAACCAGGGCTGGATCCGGAGACCTACCGACCGGCTGTTCATGCTGGGAATGTTCATTCAGGATTATCTGTCCACAAATAAAAATTTCAAGGCTTATCTGAACCTGATTTACGGATCGAATCTCCCCTATAGCGTCCCGAACAGTGTAAAATACCGCAATGCCCTAATCATTGATCCCTATATCCGTGCCGATATCGGATTCAGCGCCCTGCTGCTCGACAACGACAAATCCAACCGAAGAAGTCACAATCCCTTTCGCTCCCTTGATAATATCTGGCTGAGTCTTGAAATTTTTAATGTCATTGACCGGGAGAATACCATTTCCTATCTCTTTGTAAAAGATTTTTCCAACACCACCTACGCTATGCCCCAGCGGCTTACCCCCAGACTGCTCAATTTGAAACTCGTGGCCCGATTTTAAACGCTGTCCCGAAACGGACGGAATTTTCCCGGCCTGGGATTTAACCAGTTTCCAGATTGGCTGTTATCCTTTGATTATCAATACCCTGTCTTCTGGCAAGCTAATCGATAGGTATAGGACAAAACCCGTCTTATGAAATCGATTCGCAATTTTCTCGAAAATCTGAAAGAGCTGATCTCTGAAGCCACCCAGAACCGCTCAGAATACGAGAATATGAAACTGATTCCCATTCCAGTAAGGAATAATGAAAGGAGACTGCCGAACCCAAATGGCCGTCACTAGTCTTTAAAGACCTTTCCGAAGACCCATGGAAATAGCAAACTGCCCCGATCAATTTTCAGACGACATCACCATCGTCATCGAAACAGATATTGAAGATCACTGTATCATCATGCTGTCGGTTGAAGACGGTAGAACACTAAGGATGATGGGTGTAAATCTAAGTCAGGGGAAAAACAGGATTCACGTCGACCAGGTTGATTCACTGCAGGCAGGAAACTATCAGCTCGTGATAAAAAATACCAACGACAACACTTTATATACTTCTTTACTAACCAAGTTTTAAACGTTACCAGGTTTATTACAACTCACTTCAGCAGGATAACGGCCCCGTCAGGGGCCTTTTTTATTTTCAAATGATGGCCAGGCAGCCATGAGAAAAAATCTCTTCGTCTATTAATTAACTTTAGGGCATGACAAGACTCTCGGTAAACATCAACAAATTCGCCACCATCAGGAACAGCCGTGGGGGAAATAACCCGGATGTGGTCAAAGCCGCTGTCGACGCCCAGCGGTTTGGCGCCGACGGGGTTACGGTACATCCCAGGCCGGATGAAAGACATATACGCTACGATGACGTCCTGGAGATCAAAAAAATCATCACCACCGAATTTAATATTGAAGGCAATTGCCAGGAGAAAAAATTCATTGATCTGGTGCTCGCTGCGCGGCCCGATCAGGTGACACTGGTACCGGATGCCCTGGACCAGATTACCTCCAACCACGGCTGGGATACCATCCGCCACGCCGCCTACCTGAAATCGATCATACCCGTTTTCAAGCGGGCGGGGATCCGTGTTTCCATATTTGTGGATCCAGTACCTGAGATGGTTGAAGCAGCCGCTGAAACAGGAACCGACCGCATTGAACTATACACAGAGGCTTATGCGAAGAATTTTCACCATAATGCCGAAGAGGCTATACGGCCTTATCAGGAGGCAGCGAAAAGAGCCCGGGAGTCCGGATTAGGTATCAATGCAGGCCATGACCTGGACCTGGAAAACCTCAGTTATTTTTCGAAACATATTCCCGGCCTGGATGAAGTGTCCATCGGTCACGCCCTGATCTGCGATGCGCTTTATTTTGGATATGAAAACGCGATTCAGCTGTATAAACGTCAACTGTCATGACCGGCAGCGCAGTGCCGGATCCGCCGCTTAGTTGCAACCCAGCAATGCACATAGACGGGAATCCAGGTCAGCACCCCTGAGATTTTTTCCGATGATTTTACCGTTTGGATCCAGGAGAATATTCTGGGGTATCTGTTGAATCCGGTATTGCATAGCTACGGCATTATTCCAGAACTTCAGGTCGCTCACCTGCGCCCAGGCAAGTTTGTCATCCTGAATTGCTTTTATCCATGCCTCCCGGCTCCGGTCCAGGGAAACCCCCAGCACGGTGAAATTCTTGGATTTAAATCTTTCGTAAGCAGCCACCACATTCGGATTTTCCATCCTGCAGGGCTTGCACCAGCTTGCCCAGAAGTCGATCAGCACATATTTCCCCTTGAATGAAGAAAGACTGACGGGATGCCCGGCTGTATCTTCCTGCGTAAATTCCAACGCCTCCGTTCCAATCGCCCCCACCTTCCCGTTTTCAATCTGCTCGGACAGATATTTTCCATACATACCCTGCTGAACTTCCGGAGAAAGGGTCTTATAGCGACGCTCCAGCAGAAAAACATCGTCCGACAACTGGTTTACAACAACGAGCAGGAAAGGACTTACATAGGATGATCTGCGCTGCAGGATAAAACTGTCGACCTGGGTCTCGATGGCAACAACCAGGTTTCTGTAAACCGCACTCACCGAATCCCGCTTTGAAGAACCTTCAGGTGAATTGGCAATCTGGCTCAGCTGGTTAATCTGCAGGAAATATGGATTAAATGTCTTTTCAAATGTTATAAAATCCTGTTCCGAAGAAGATCCGCGCACATCCAGCGTTGCAAGTTCATCGACCTTTCCGCTCACAGTCACGTTTTCGTTGCCAATGAAAACAGATTTCTTTTTTTTGGGGCCGTCAAAGTTTATGCTCACCAGCGTCGGTTCATGCAACTGCCCGCGGAGGATGAAAACACCTTTATTTACACGCGTCCTGGACAGGGTATCTGCCGGATTGTTTGCATCGGTGAGAAAAACCCATGAATTCTCAGGCAGGCCGCTAATCCGTCCCTCGAGTTGATAATTTCCAGGATTCTGTGCTTTTCCGAATAATGGAAAAAGGAAAAATAATATGAGATGTTTTTTCATGATGCTTTCCGGGTGTGGCGTTTTTGTAAAACGTTGCTGATGTCTTTTAAATTATGTCCCTTTGCTTCCAGGAGCACCATATAGTGAAACAGCAGGTCAGCTGCCTCGTTGACAAAACGAATATCGTCCCTGTCCATGGCTTCAATAACGAGTTCCACCGCTTCCTCTCCCAGCTTTTGAGCCATTTTGTTCATTCCTTTCTTAAACAACCCGGAAACATAAGAGTTTTCGTCGGGAAATTTCTTCCTGTCTTTAATGATCTCTTCCAGCCGGACCAGGAAATCTGCTTCATTCCGGTCATCCCAACAGGTATCCGCACCCGTATGGCAAACGGGACCCAAAGGGGTGGCCTGGATAAGGAGACAGTCATTGTCACAGTCTATCCTGACTTCCTTCATCATAAGAAAATTACCACTTTCCTCGCCTTTTGTCCATAGTCTCTTTTTCGAACGGCTGAAAAATGTCACTTTACCTAGCGAACGACTCTTTTCAAGTGCGTCTTCGTTCATATAACCAAGCATCAGCACTTTTCGTGTCCGGTCATCCTGGATGATCGCCGGTACGAGTCCGTCGCTGTATTTGGAAAAATCAATATTCATTGGGCAAATTTAGATCCTTATCGCGATTCCTTCGGCTTTCAGAAATTGTTTGAGCGTCGGTATTGCGATTTCACGGAAATGAAAAATACTGGCTGCCAGGGCAGCATCGGCCTTTCCTTCCTTAAATATTTGCGAAAAATGCTGCAGTGTTCCGCCTCCGCCTGAGGCGATGACGGGAACCGGCAGTTTTTCCGCAAGGGTTTTTGTCAGTTCGACGGCGAAACCCGATTTGGTACCATCGTGATCCATCGAAGTCAGGAGGATCTCTCCCGCGCCACGGGATACACCTTCCGCGGCCCATTCCATACAGGTTTTTTCCGTAGGCTGCCTGCCCCCGTTCAGATAAACGTAGTATTGTCCGTCCGCGGATTTCTTTACGTCGATGGCCAGTACCACGCACTGACTGCCAAAACTTTCCGCCAGGCTGGTGATCAGCCCCGGATCCCTGAATGCCGCCGTGTTCACCGAAATTTTATCCGCTCCGTTTTCAAGCAATACCCGGACGTCCTCGCGCGAAGAAATTCCTCCTCCTACGGTAAAGGGAATATTGATATGCTTGGCGACGCGTCTTGCCAGTTCACCAAGGGTTTTCCTTTTTTCGTGTGTTGCGGTAATGTCTAGAAAGACGAGTTCATCGGCTCCCTCTGCGGCATAGCGCGCACCGAGTTCAACAGGATCGCCCGCATCCCGGAGATCCACGAAATTTGTACCCTTCACCGTGCGGCCGTCTTTAATGTCCAGGCATGGAATGATGCGCTTAGTTAACATGAGCCAGTTCTTTTAGTGTAATCATTCCTTCATATATCGCCTTGCCTACAATGGCGCCGCGACAGCCGGCTTCTTCCAGTGTATAAATGTCATCAAGCGAACGCACACCTCCGCTGGCGATCAGATGCAGGTCCGGTTCACGGCGAAGAATCTCCCGGTAGAGATCCAGGGAAGGCCCCTTCATTGCCCCATCCCTGTCGATATCGGTGCAGAATATCCGGCTGATTCCCGCTTCCCTGTATTTTTTAATGAAATCATAGATCACCAGTTCTGTGTCCACCTGCCATCCACTGATAGAAATTTTCTCCTTGCGGGCATCAGCGCCCAGCAGAAAAGCGTCAGGACCGAAAACTTTCATCCATTCCAAAAACAATTTCTCCTCCCTGGCGGCGACACTTCCTATGGCTGCCCATTTCGCTCCGCATTCGAAGATGATCTGAAGGTCCTTATTCGCAGAAATTCCTCCGCCGAAATCTATCTTCAAACCCGTTTTCGCTGCAATCGATTCAAGTACTTTCCAGTTTTTTACGCGGCCTTCCTTCGCTCCGTCGAGATCTACAAGATGCAGTCTTTTCAGTCCGGCGTCTTCGAACTGGAGCGCCACTTCCAGCGGATCCTCATTGTAAATTTTCTGGCGCGCATAATCGCCCTGTGTAAGGCGCACGGCTTTTCCATGAAGCACGTCAATGGCAGGAATAATTTCTATGGGCATTGCTCTATTGAATTTTCATAAAATTTCGCAGGATCCGCTCGCCGGTGTCCGCACTTTTTTCCGGATGAAACTGAACCCCGTAAAAATTCTTCCTGTGCAGGGCTGAGCTGTAAGGAAGAATATAACCGGTACGGGCAATGGTATCGCTTCCTGTTGCGGCGTAGTATCCATGAACAAAATAACAATAACTGTTCTCATCAACTCCCTCAAAGAGTGCGGTCCGGAGTCCGGAAATCGTATTCCATCCTATCTGGGGTACTTTCAGGTCCCGGGCGGTACCCGGATTGAATTTTCTGACCATCTCGTCAAAAATACCCAGACAGGCCGTATCGTTTTCCTCGGAATGTTTACACATCAGCTGCAACCCCAGACAAATGCCCAATACCGGCTGCCGGAGTCCCGTGATCAGCTGATCGAGCTTTCTCTCCCTCAGGTAATCCATGGCCGAACTGGCTTCTCCCACGCCCGGGAAAATGACCCGTTCTGCAGACAGGATCTTTTCGGGTTCATCGGTAACCAGGGCCTCCGCGCCGATGCGTTCCAGTGCGAATAACACTGAACGGATATTTCCGGCATTGTACTTAATGATTACGGTGTTGTTCATCGCAGGGATTGTATAAAGTTTTTGCATCGCGTTCCAATATCTCCGGATCCTTCCTTTTCCAGCGCCTCAATAAATGCGGTACCCACGATGGCACCTTGTGCCTGACGGCAGGCCGAGTAAAAACTCTGTCTGTCCCGGATACCGAAACCTATCATCACCGGATTCTTCAGCCGCAGGCCGCGAAGACGGCGGAAATAAACTTCCTGATTATCCAGGACGGCATGTTTACCGGTAGTGGAGGAGGAAGAGACGGCATATAGAAAGCCGCTGCTGAGTTCGTCCAGTTTTTTTACTCTCTGGTCTGACGTTTCGGGTGTTACGAGAAAAACAAAGTCAAGTCCCGCCTTCCGGATTATTTTTCCGAATTCGGTTTCGAATTCCATTGCGGGCAGGTCAGGAAGGATGAGACCATCGATTCCAAGAGTTGCCGCTTCCTGGCAGAACCGGTCGAAACCGTATTGCATCACCGGATTCATGTATCCCATGAGTAAAACGGGAATATGAATTTCATTTCTGAATTCCTTCAGCTGTTCAAACAGTGTCGCGATGGACATTCCGTTGGCGAGCGCCCGGGAACCGCTGCGCTGGATTACCGGACCGTCGGCCAGCGGATCGCTGTAGGGTACGCCGAGTTCGATCATATCGGCACCTGCTTCCTGCAGTGCGTGCAATACCGGTATCGTATCTTCTAAAGCGGGAAAACCGGCCGTAAAATAAATGCTCAGTATATCCTGCTTTTTTTTATCAAACAATTTTTTTATCCGGCTCATGAGTTCTGTTAGTCTTTCATATTTTTCATATACGTATCCAGATCTTTGTCACCTCTGCCGCTCAGGCAGATGACTACCTTTTCTTCTTTGTCAAAACGGATCTTCTCCAGCACGGCCAGCGCATGCGCGGATTCCAGGGCGGGAATGATGCCTTCCGTTTTGGCAAGCAAAAAACCTGCGTCGAGGGCTTCCTGATCCGTCGCATGATAAAACTCCCCCCTCTTTGACGTAAAGAGGTGGGCATGCAATGGACCGATACCCGGATAATCAAGTCCCGCAGATATACTGTGAGGTTCCACCACCTGACCGTCATCTGTCTGCATGAGCAGGCTCCGGCTTCCATGGAGTATCCCGGGTCTGCCAAGTTGCGTGGTGGCCGCCGAACGGCCGCTCCGGATTCCTTCACCCGCAGCTTCCACTGCGATCAGGCGGACATTTTTTTCATCCAGGAAATGGTAAAAGGCGCCCGCCGCATTACTGCCGCCTCCCACGCAGGCGATCACCGCACCGGGCAGTTCACTACCTGTCTTCTCTTTAAGCTGGCGCCGGATCTCCGCACTGATAATACTCTGAAAGCGCGCCACCATATCCGGGTATGGATGAGGTCCGACGACACTGCCAATAATATAATGCGTATCGGTGGGATGGTTGATCCAGTCGCGGATGGCTTCATTGGTTGCATCTTTCAACGTCCTGCTGCCACTAAGCGCCGGAATCACCCGGGCGCCGAGCATCTTCATTCGTGCCACATTCGGCGCCTGGCGTTGTATATCCACTTCACCCATATAGACGATGCATTCCAGTCCTTTCAGGGCACAGACGGTTGCTGTGGCCACCCCATGCTGTCCGGCTCCTGTCTCCGCAATGATCCTTTTTTTGCCAAGCCGCTCGGCCAGCAGGATTTGCCCGATGGTATTGTTGATTTTGTGGGCACCCGTATGACAGAGGTCTTCTCTTTTCAAAAAAATACGGGTACCGTATTTTTTACTGAGACGTTCGGCGAAATAAAGAGGCGTGGGTCTGCCGGCATAATCCTTCAGCAGGAGCTGAAAAGATTTTTCAAAATCCGGATCATCGATGATCCGGCGGTAGCGCTTTTTCAATTCCTCCACATTGGCATAGAGCATTTCAGGAACAAAGGAACCTCCAAAGTTTCCGTAGTAACCCTGATCATCGGGCTGCTGATAGGTAATTGTCCTCTTCATCTTTTTATTTTTCATTCAGGGCATCCCGGAACGCCTGTATTTTTTCCAGATCTTTTACCCCGTTGTGTATTTCAAACCTGCTGTTGATGTCGACGGAAAAAAGTTTTCTGCCATAATCTTCCGCCGCAAAAGCCCGCAGTCTGCTATCGTCCTGCGGCTCAATGCCACCGCTTAGAAAAAATAATTTATCCGGACCCGCCGGCCTGAGCAGGTCCCAGTTGAATTTTTTTCCCGTTCCTCCATAGCCCACCCCCAGGGTGTCGAAAAGAAACATATCGCAGGACTCCTCAAAGGGTTTGACGATCCAGGGTATCGGATCATTTTCCCCCAGCCGGAAAACTTTAATGACCGTGACGTAGTTGGCAATCTGTTCACAGTTCCGCGGCGTCTCATCACCATGAAGCTGAACCATGTCCAATCCATATTCATCCACTGTGCGCATCATCTGTTCATAGGGTGTATTGACAAACACGCCCACTTTGGCGATCCGGAGTCTGGCCTTGCGCAGCTGCTCGCCGGATATATGCTTTCCCACATACCGGGGCGACTTAGGATAAAAAATAAATCCCGCGAAATCAATTCCGATCTCGTCCAGCTTCCTGACCTGGTCGAGCTGCGTCATTCCGCAAACTTTCACTCTCATTTAGTTTGGTTTTTAATTCTTCCACAAAAGAGGCAAAAGCAAACGCAGGTTCGGGAGCATGCATAAACTGCTCACCGATAAGAAAACCATGAAATCCCGCAGAACGCAGTTTCATCAGGGTTTCCACATCCCGGATCCCGCTCTCGGCAATGCGTACGATTTCAGCAGGAAGCTTCTGCGCCAGCCGGATCGAACGGTCCGGGTCAACCGAAAAGTCGCGCAGGTTCCGGTTGTTTATTCCAACGACATCAATACAATCCGTCAACTGACCGAGTTCTTCTTCTTCATGAATCTCCAGCACTACCTCCAGGCCCAGTTCCCGGGCCTCGCGTGCGAGCATTTCCGTTTGTCGGGGGCTGAGGCAGGCAGCAATCAACAGGATGGCGTCGGCCCCCATGGCCCTGGACTCTGCGAGCTGGTAGGGATCCAGGATAAATTCTTTTCGAAGGATGGGCAGCGCATTGAAACGCGCCTCCGACAGGTCATCGGCAGATCCTCCGAAAGAAGGTCCGTCGGTTAGCACGGAAAGTGCAGATGCCCCGGCACGCGCATAGCCGCACGTCACTTCCTGAACCGTAGCCCGGTCGTTGAATACTCCTCGTGAAGGCGACTTTCTTTTAAACTCTGCGATGATGCCGGTTTTTTCAGGCTTCAGCAGAAATTCCCTAAGGGAGTAGACAGGGCGGTTAAACCCTTCTTTTTTTTCCAGTTCGCGACGCGAGACGGATTGCATGGCAAGTCTGATCTCTTCCTTTTTATAGGCGACAATCCGTTCGAGTATATCTGTCAGTGTTCTGTTCATTGCATTGAAATAAGCGTATCAAGAACGGATTTCGCACGACCGGATTCAAGGCTTTCAACCGCCGCTTCAAATGCCCTGTCGTAGTCAGGAAAAGCTCCCGTGCAGTGAAGGGCCATCGCAGCGTTTGCCAGTACAACGGCATTTTGAGCCCAGGACCCCTCACAGGCCAAAATGGCCCGGAATATTTTTGCTGACTCTTCGGGTGAATTTCCCCCATAAAGATCGGATGGTGACACCATCCTCTTTCCGAGTTGTTCCGGAGTCATCACCGTTTCTCCTTCCGTGGTGATCACGCGTGCGTCGCCTGTCAGAGAAAGTTCATCATACCCGTCGAGGCTGTGGATAATGGCAAACCGACTGCCGCTCTGCTGAAGCATGTAAGTATAGATCCTCGCCATCTCCAGATTGTACACTCCTACCAGCTGAAATTTCGGCGATGCGGGATTGACGAGGGGTCCGAGCATGTTGAAAAAAGTACGGATTCCCAGGTTTTTCCTGATACCCGCCACCGCCCTGAGGGCAGGATGGAACAGCGGTGCGTGCATGAAGCAGATCCCTGCTTTGTCGACTTCTTTTTTCAGCTTCTCCGGATCGTTGCTGAGTTTATAGCCAAGTTGTTCCATCACGTTCGAAGCCCCGCTGATACTGGTCGCTCCATAATTACCGTGTTTGGCAACTTTCTGTCCCGCACCTGCCACCACGAAACAGGCGAGGGTGGAAATATTAAACGTGTTTTTTCCGTCGCCACCCGTACCGACAATATCAATAAGCTGATCCCCGTCGAGGCCGGAACGCACCGCGAGGGCGAGCAGGGCATCCCGGAAGCCCTGCAGCTCGTTAATGGTGATACTGCGCATAAGGAATACCGTGATGAATGCCGTTACCTCGGTATCATTGTACTGTCCGCGCGAAATATTCGTCAGCACGTCGGCCGCCTGCTCCCGCGTGAGCGTTTTATATTCAAAAAGTAATTGCAGGATTTTCTTCATCTTGTTTTATTGACTGTTCATTGAAGCCAGTTCCTCATGATCTTTTCGCCGTCGGGCGTCAGCACACTTTCCGGATGAAATTGCACACCCAGAACGTCGAGTGAGCGGTGGCGCATGGCCATGATATAACCGGCCGCATCCGTAGCCGTCACTTCGAGTTCATCCGGAAAACCCTCCGTATCCACCACCCAGCTGTGATAGCGGCCGGCAGGGAACCCGTCCGAAAGCCCCTGAAAAAGGTCGGCATTGGATTTTTTTCCGTTTGTGCCCCTTTTTAAAACCTGAACCGGCGTAGCCACACCATGAAATACCCGGGAAAGATTCATCAGCTTACCGCCAAAAACCTCCCCGATCGCCTGATGTCCCAGGCAGACGCCGAGTATCGATTTGGATGCAGCATACTCGCGGATCAGCGGCAGGAGCATACCCGCCTCGGAGGGAATACCCGGTCCGGGCGATAAAATTATTTTATCATATTCCTTCACTTTCTCAAGCGGTATCTGGTCGTTGCGGAAGACTTCCACCTTACCGGCAATAATCTTCTCGACAAGATGCACGAGGTTATACGTGAAAGAATCATAGTTATCAAAGACAAGGATCTTCATTGTTTACAAGTTTTCTGCGAGCCCGATGGCGCGCTTAAGTGCGCCGAGTTTATGGTTTACTTCTTCCAGTTCGGATTGCGGTTTGCTGGCAGCCACAATGCCCGCACCTGCCTGGTAAGTGAGCACATTGTGCCTGCTCAGTATACTGCGGATCATGATGGCCTGGGTACAACTGCCATCGAAGCCAACAAAGCCGATACAGCCGCCATAATAACTTCTGGAAGTGGGTTCAAATTCGCTGATGAGTTCCATGGCCCTGATCTTCGGTGCGCCGCTGAGCGTACCTGCCGGAAAAGTGGCCGCCATCAGCTCAAACGGATTGCTGTTTTTCTGCAGCTTTCCCCTTACCTCGCTGACGAGGTGAATGACGTGCGAATAATACTGAACCTCACGGAAATGCTCAACCGCAACCTCCGAACACTGACGGCTGAGATCATTGCGCGCCAGGTCTACCAGCATAATATGCTCGGCATTTTCTTTGGCGTCGGCAAGTAAACGGTCTGCATTTTCCCTGTCGGTTTCTTCATCGCCCGTCCTGCCACAGGTTCCTGCAATAGGATGCATCACAGCCCGGCCGTCGCGGATCAGTACCTGGGATTCCGGTGAAGAACCCATTAGCCTGTAGTCGCCGTAGTCGAAATAAAAGAGATAGGGACTCGGGTTTACATTCCGCAGGGCCCGGTATACATTGAATTCATCTCCCGAGAAACCAAGCCTGAACCGCCGGCTGAGTACAATCTGAAACACGTCTCCGCGGTGACAGCTTTTAATTCCCTTTTCCACCATCTGCCGGTAGTCTTCATCGGTCATATTGCTGGTCTCCTCACCCCTGACTTCAAAAGGAAAAACAGGCACATCCCTGGAACGGATCAGGGATTCTACGACAGGCAGCTCTGAAGGCAGGCCATCCACGACGTTTTCGCAGATATACAGTTCGTCCTTGAAATGATGGATTGCAATAACATACTGATAAAGGCGGTAACGCATCAGCGGGATGACGGGCTGTTCGTCCTTTTCTTTCAAGCGTATGCGGTCAAAAAAACGAACGGCATCATAGGTGGTATATCCGAAAAGCCCCTGAGCAGTCTTTACAGGTTTCTCCGTCGCGCTGTCGACCTCAAAATTTCCCATGAATTCCCAGAGCCACGCAGGAACGGAGGCATCACTGAGCGCGTGCTTTTCGGCAGGACGGCCCGGCAGCTTCCATTCCATCTGTTCGTTGTTGCGGATCTCCACGCCGCCGATGGCGTGAATGCAGATATAAGAGTAGCTGCTTTCTGCCGCATGGTAATCGGTGCTTTCCAGCAGTACGGTATCCCTGAACCTGTCCCGTATACGGAGGTAGATTCCTACCGGTGTATATATATCGGAGAGGATCTTTTTATGCGTCGTCCGCAATTTTATTTTTTTCATCTTCTGTCTTTGTAACCGCCCTGCCCGAAGGGCAAAAAAAAACCCCGGAATTCACCGGGGCATCATATGTTAATAACATAGTAATCGCATTACGCGCCCCGAAAGCCGTTTGTATGCCACCACCAGTTTGTATTTATGCGCTGTTTTATCATTCTTTGCAAATATGCCTGCTAATTTCGAAATTTCCAAATCCGGTTTAGAGCACCCCCTTGGTAGTGGGCAGTTCCTCGCTGAGCGGATCTCTCTTAACTGCCATGCGGATGGCCTTTGCGAAGGCTTTAAATATGGCTTCGATTTTATGGTGTTCGTTTTCGCCATGGCAGGAAATATTCAGGTTGCATCGCGCCGCATCAGAAAAGGATTTAAAGAAATGGAAAAACATTTCCGTCGGCACGTCGCCGATCTTTTCCCGCTGAAATACGACGTTCCACACGATCCAGTTCCGGCCGCCGAAATCAATGAGCACTTTGGCGTCTGCATCGTCCATGGGCAGGGCAAAACCGTAACGTTCCATCCCTCTCTTGTCGGCCAGCGCAGAGGCAAATGCCTCACCCAGCGCAATGCCCGTATCTTCCACGGTATGATGCTCGTCGATCTGCAGATCGCCCTGAACCCTGATATCAAGATCCATCCTGCCATGGCGCGCGATCTGATCGAGCATATGGTCAAAAAAACCCAGCCCGGTATGTATTTCCGACTTCCCTCTGCCGTCGGCATTCAGGGCAATGCGTATTTTCGTTTCGCGGGTATTTCGCTCGTGAACAACCTCACGGAGACCCGATTTCAGGAATGCATAGATATCGCTCCACTCACCCGTTTCAAGCGCAGTGCATTTTTTCAGCGTTTCCCGTGAATCCCTGACTTCAGCCCCGCCAAGTCCCGCATCCTGCTTAAGCCAGATGGCCCGGCAGCCAAGGTTTTTAGCCAGCTGCACATCCGTGATCCGGTCTCCTATGACGTAGGAGTTAGCGATATCGTATTCTTTATTTTCCAGGTAAGTCTTCAGCATGCCCGTCCCCGGTTTGCGGTCGGGGGAATGATCCTCAGGATAGGACCGGTCGATATGAATCGCGTCGAACCGGATACCTTCCCCTTCCAGTGTTTTCATTACAAATTCCTGCACGGGCCAGAAACTCTTTTCCGGAAAATCTTTTGTTCCCAGTCCGTCCTGGTTGGTCACCATCACGAGTGTATAGTCCAGTTCCCTGGCGATCCTGCCCATATATTCGAATACGCCTGGATAGAATTCAAGCTTGCTGAAATCATCAATCTGATAGGTTGGCGGAGCCTCCCTGATCAGGGTGCCATCACGGTCTATAAATAAAATTCGTTTCATATTGGTTTCTTCAACCGGGTCCGCACGGCCTTAACCTCCGGCCATTTTACCGGAGAGGCCTTGTTCCCGGTTTTTACCGTTCATACTACTTGTAAGAAATTTTCCAGACCGTTCCTTTCACATCATCCGTCACATAAATTGAACCGTCAGGCCCCTGTGCAAGTCCGCAGGGCCGGTGCGCGGCGCGGCCGGAAGCTGTTTTCTCGGGCCCGCCGGAAAATCCGTCTGCAAAAACTTCCCATTTACCGGAAGGCTTTCCATTACTGAAAGGAACAAACACCACATAAAAACCGGCCTGGGGTTCAGGTGCGCGGTTCCATGAACCATGGAACGCGACGAATGCACCGTTGCGGTATTTCTCCGGGAACTGTGTGCCGGTATAAAATAAAAGTCCGTTGGGCGCCAGATGGGCAGGAAAGGCTACAACGGGATTCAGTGCAGAATCACCACCGGTTTTCACACCGTCACCGCCGTACTCCGGGTTCAGCATTTTCTGTCCCTTGGCAGGATCGAAATAAATATAGGGCCAGCCCGCATCCGATCCCTGATGAAGTTCATACATGCATTCTGCCGGAAGCACGGCATTTGATTTATCATCCCACTGCGGAAACATATTCAGCTGGTCGCGGCCATGCTGCATCACGAAAAGCGATTGCGTCGCGGTGTTCCAGTCGAGTCCCACCACATTGCGCAGCCCGGTCGCATATCGCTGCCCATCGGCATAGGTCTGGTTTTGTTTGTCTCCACTGAATTTCCAGACACCGCCGGCAGAATCCAGAATCGGACAGGGTTTCATACCCATGGATCCTTTCTGACGGTCTACCATCTGGCAGGAATTGGAATAGGCGCCAATATTCACGTATATATTTCCCTGCGGATCGAGTGCAAAAGCCTTGGCTTCATGTTCACCCCTCTCAATGAGTCCCGTAACAATGGTTTCCGGCTGGGCAGGATTGGCAACGGTGCCGTCATCATTCAGTTTAAAGCGGAAGACGGAAGTATTGGAAGATGCATAAAGCCATCCGTTCCGGATTCCTATGCCCGTACCTTTAAAACCTCCAAAGTCCAATTCTTCGTCTGCTACACCGTCTCCGTTAGTATCTTTCAGTCTTGCAATGGTTCCTTTATTTCTCGTGCCGTCGAGTTTTACATAAACATAACCCGAAGGTGTAACCACGATATGGCGGGCCTTACCAAGACCGTCGGCAAATACGGCCGCTGTGAATCCTGCCGGAACCGTGAGGGTCACGTCAGCTACGGGAGGTTTAAGGGTGGCTTTGGACGTATCCGAATTATTTGGTTCATTGCCGGAACCGTGGCAGGCCATGGCTGCCAAAATAATTACATACATGAATTTGGCGACGTACTGTTTCATAATTTCTGTTTTGAAAGGACAATAAAATTATGCTTTTACCGGATTCCGGAACGGTTTAATGTTTCGATTAACCTTGTGTTTTCTTCCGCCGTCCCCACGGTGATACGCAGGCAACCTTCACATCCCGGTGTATGACTCCGGTCTCTTACTACGATACCGGCAGCCAGCAACTCCCGGTATACCATACCCGCATCACGGATCTTCACCAGCAGAAAATTAGACTCACTGGGATAAACGGCTTCCACTGCGGACATGCGGCTCAGTTGCCCTGCCAATTCCTGCCGCATCCTCACCAGCTCACGGATCATTTCATTCACTTTTCCCGTTTCTTCCAATGCTGCCAGCACCAGGTCCTGGGTAGCCTGCCCGATATTATAAGGCGGTTTAATGCGGTTCAGCACGCCGGTAATTTCATCATTCGCAAAAGCCATACCCACGCGCAGTCCTGCCAGTCCCCACGCTTTGCTCAGCGTCTGCAAAACAACTAGATTGGAATATTCTGTAAGTTCCCGGATAAAAGAAACGTGCTTCGAAAAATTGATATAGGCTTCGTCGATAACCACAAGGCCGTCGAAATTGTTCAACAGGATCTCTATATCCTGTTTGGGAAAAGCATTTCCGGTTGGATTATTGGGCGAGCATATCCAGATGATTTTTGTCTTCTCATCGATGGCAGACTCGAATCCGTCCATGTCAAGTGAAAAATTTTTTTTCAGCGGCACTTTCCTGACTTCCGCATCATGTATACGGGCGCTGACTTCATACATGCCATAGGTAGGCGGATGAATGATCACGTTGTCCTGTCCGGGATTGCAGAAAGCCCGGTAGAGAAGATCGATGCACTCGTCACTCCCGTTTCCAATAAATATATTTTTTGCAGGCACTCCTTTTATAACAGAAAGCCTTTCCCTGATTTTCACCTGATGGGGATCGGGATAACGGTTATAAGACGGACTTACCGGAGAACCGAGACTGTTTTCGTTGGCGTCCATAAAAATGTTGGCCGTGCCGCTGAACTCATCGCGGGCGGAGGAATAAGGAACCAGGTTCCGGATGTTCTCCCTGAGCAGGGAATTAATATCAGTCATGTGTTACGATTTCTTAAACCGGATATCGACGGCGCGTGCATGTGCTTCAAGTCCTTCTGCCCGCGCCATGTTTACAATAGTTTCCTGAATGAGACGAAGCCCGTTGGGTGTCAGCTCCTGAAAACTGATTTTCTTGACAAAACTATCCACGCTTACCCCGCTGTAAGAACGGGCAAACCCATTTGTCGGTAGTGTATGGTTGGTACCGCTGGCATAATCTCCCGCGCTTTCCGGAGAAAAATTTCCCAGGAAGACAGAACCCGCATTTTTAACAAGCCCCGTCAGTCGGCCCGCTTGTGCGCAGTTAAGGATCAGATGCTCCGGCGCATAGGCGTTCAGCAGGTCCATGGCCTCAGGAATTCCATTGACAAGAAAGATACGGCTGTTCGCCAGTGATTTTCCCGCCACATCCTTCCGCGGCAGGGTTGGCCATTGAATGGCCAGCGACCTTGCTACGCTGCCGGCCAGCGCGCGGCTTTCTGTAACTAAAATCACCTGGCTGTCCGACCCATGTTCGCATTGAGACAGGAGGTCGGCCGCAATGCAGGCAGGATCCGCCGTATCGTCGGCGAAGATGGCCAGTTCGCTGGGACCGGCCGGCATATCGATTGCCGTCCCTTCCTGCTGGACAATTTTTTTTGCTTCCGTGACATACTGGTTACCCGGCCCGAAAATCTTATTCACTTTCGGAACCGTTTCCGTACCGTATGCCATAGCGGCGATAGCCTGCGCTCCTCCAATCCGGAATACATGGCTGATACCAAGTTCGGAGGCGCAAAATAAAATGGCGGGATGAACACTGCCATCGGCTAACGGCGGGGTACAAACGACGATTTCCGTACACCCTGCGAGGCGGGCTGGAATTCCCAGCATCAGCAGGGTAGAGAACAGCGGGGCAGTCCCGCCGGGAATATAAAGCCCCACCGGATCAATGGCGACCGCCTTTCTCCAGCATCTTATCCCGGGCCCGGTTTCGACCCCGGGTTCTTCAGAAATCTGACCGCGGTGAAATTTTTCAATATGCTCCCTGGCCTGCCTGATCGCCTGCTTCAGGTTTTCATCCAGCCTTCCGGCTGCACTTTCCCAATCTTCTTTAGAGACAGAGAAATCTTCAAGCAACACTTTATCATATTCTCTTGTACAGGCTCTTACTGCCGCATCGCCTCCCAGCCTGACTGACTGCAACAGTTTTCTCATGGGCTCTTCCAGGTTCGCCGCGGTCATGGCAGGCCTGGCCAGCCATTCATCCCATTCCCCTCTTTCAGGATTCTCTATCAGTTTGATTAATGACATCAGACAATCATTTTTTCTATCGGTACCACAAGAATACCTTCTGCACCGGCGGCCTTAAGTTTTTCAATGATCTCCCAAAAATCATCTTCGTTCACCACGCTGTGCACGCTGCTCCATCCCGCCGCCGCCAGGGGAAGCACGGTGGGGCTTTTCATGCCCGGAAGCAGGGAAATAATCTGTTCGAGCCTGTCATTGGGTGCATTGAGCAAAATGTATTTGGTATGTCTTGCTTTCCTTACAGAACGGATGCGGAACAACAGTTTTTGAAGAATCTGTTCCTGTGCCGCATCGAGCCCGGGACGACGGATCAGCACGGCTTCTGAATGTAATATCGTCTCTACTTCCTTGAGCCCGTTCATAAACAGCGTAGACCCACTGCTGACGAGGTCCGCGATGGCATCTGCCAGCCCGATCCCCGGTGCAATCTCAACCGACCCGCTGATCTCATGAATTTCCGCCTTAACATTTTTCTCCTTAAGAAAACGACCGAGCAGCACCGGGTACGTGGTGGCAATCCTTTTGTTTTCCAGCGAATGACTGCCGGCATAATTTTCATTCCTTCCCACGGCCACCGACAACCGGCATTTGCCGAATCCGAGTTTTTCGCAGATGGTAACCTGTTTGCTTTTTTCGAATATCACATTCTCGCCCACGATTCCCACATCCGCCACTGCGTCCTCCACATATTGCGGAATATCGTCGTCGCGGAGAAAAAACACTTCCAGCGGGAAATTGTCGGCTTCCGTTTTCAATTTGTTGATGCCGTTTTTCAGGTCGATGCCACAATCCTTAAGCAGCTTTAATGAATCATCATAGAGCCTGCCCGATTTCTGGATTGCAATTTTAAGCCTGTCTCTCATACGATCGTTTTAACTGGTAAAAAAACAAGGGGCTCACCGTTTGGTAAGCCCCTGCTATGATATGATCCATACAAAACATCAGCAGCCTACCGGCGGGGTAAGTGATGATGATGGTGGATGGTGATATAAATTTTCATGATTTCCAGGCGCAAAAATATGACAGCAGCACGTAGATCCAAAATTATTCTTACTTGGCACTCTTGGCATCTGCCAAAAACTTTGCCAGGCCGATATCGGTTAGCGGATGCTTGAGCAAACCCAGTATGGGTTCCAGCGGGCTCGTTACCACATCGGCGCCGGCTTCCGCACACTTAACAATATGCAGGGCGCTGCGGATGGATGCGGCAAGGATTTCGGTCTCATATCCCTGGATGGAATATATGCTGGCAATCTGGGCGATCAGTTCCACACCGTCCCAGTTTGAATCATCTATCCGTCCGATGAACGGCGATACGTATTTAGCGCCGGCTTTCGCCGCCAGGATGGCCTGCCCTGCAGAAAATACCAGGGTGCAGTTGGTGGCAATACCATTGTCGGTAAACCATTTCATCGCCTTTACGCCTTCCTTGATCATGGGTACCTTGACGATAATGTTGGGATTTATCTTAGCCAGTTTCTTCCCTTCCGCAATGATACCGTCAAAATCGGTAGAGATCACTTCGGCGCTGACATCACCCTTGACCAGGTCGGAAATTGTCTTGTAGTGTTTGATAATATTTTCTTCACCGCGAATACCTTCCTTAGCCATAAGGGAAGGATTGGTCGTTACCCCATCGAGGATGCCGAGATCGTTAACTTCTTTAATCTGATCCAGGTTCGCGGTATCAATAAAGAATTTCATATATCGAGTTTAACAGATTTTAATAAAAATGGCAAGTTACTTATATCGCACCGCTCAACCACCTACCCTTGCTGCCTTCCGGCCCTGGGGGATTCAGCAGGAGCTGGCCGTATAAGACTTGCCGCCGCAAAGTTAAGTATTTTTTGGTTGAACCGGATCACTCTCCAGAAAGCATTTATGGTTCCTTATCTCACCGCGCCCCCTGTGTTCAGTGAATATATTCCGACGAGCTGATCGGCTCTTCCACCCAGCGTCCTGTAGTATACGAGGATATCGTAGTTATTCTCCGTCTCAAAATGATTGCCTTCGGTGACTTCGAATGAAGGCGTGGGATGGGGATCTCCGGTATTAACCGTGACATAGGCATAATTGTAATATCCCATCTTCATCAGGGCAGAGCCTTCATATGCGCCGGTCGAGGGGTTGAAGACCAGCTTCGTACTTTCGTTGAGCTTGTATCCAGTGAATTCTCCGATCACATAAAGATCCTTCCCATCCAGCGGCTGATTATCCGGAGGCACAAAAACAAAACGAACCCGTCCATAGTCTCCCTGCCAGGTTACATTGATAGGATCTGTACTCTGGATATAATACTTTCCGTTATTATCGGAATATACATAGTAAGGAATTCCCGAGCGGTCTTTGTCGGGCTTGAGCAGGACAACCGAACCGCTTTTAAGAAAGTCCACTTTGGCGATCCGGTCACTCTGAAAACGAAAGCTTTGCAGGTCCAGCCATCTCCACTGGTTTCCACCCTGAAAAACGGGAATGTCGTCGCTGTTATACTGAAAATTAGTTCCTGAATAAAATGAAGGATTACCCATATAGATGGCATTGTCCCACCGGCTGTTTTGCAATATCACCACGTGAACCTGCTGAAAGGGATTTGAAATCGGAAGAGCCCTGGTATTTACGGTAAACTGTAATTTCTGGGATGTCTGAGAGAACTGAGGGTTCATCGGAGGCATTTCCTGAACAGAAAAAGAGACGGCTGTCTGCACTACCATCAGGCGTTTGGTAAAAGCCAGCCTGGAGGTGTCGTTGTCGAGATAAACTTTTAACATATAGTTTCCCGAAGCCGTAAGCCGGGAATTGTTATCCGGAAGTACAGCATGATAATGCGTATATCCGATCAGTGACAGGGAAGAATGCCGGTAATCAGTGATATGATTCTCGGCAAAGCCCCGGATATAGTCGAATGTACTCACCTGCACCGGCGTCCAGTCTGCATTGCAAAGCTGGTAGGTATATGAATAATTCTTTACATCACCATCCAGATCGTCGAATTCAAGTTCCATTTGCTCATTGCTGCCCAGGGAGAGCAGCGGATAAGCCAG
>Ga0163163_10000652_pt1 | contig 29704 bp, 19 predicted proteins | sample S65metaG_FD_119766 | JGI IMG/M metagenome (GOLD analysis project Ga0163163, IMG submission 119766) | Switchgrass rhizosphere microbial communities from Kellogg Biological Station, Michigan, USA - S6-5 metaG | ecosystem: Host-associated > Plants > Roots > Rhizosphere > Soil | place: USA... | reverse complement strand
ACATTGTCTGAATTAGCCATAATCTCCACATTCTGTCCCTCAAGGTAAGCATGTGGCACACCAGCATCCTGGAAGATGCCTTCCCCCGTTTTTAACTTCAAAAGATTAAAAAAATAAATAGAGAAAATGCCACGATCAATTTTTTGAGGTTTCAATGATTGCTCATCAAAGGTCAGGGATGCCCTGGCAGCCCAAAAATTTTCATCTCCCTTTTTTAACCGCCCTTGCTTGTACTGTGGAATTATCCTCTGAAGCAACGGTTCCAGTAACTGGTTTACCGATTCTTGCGGCATTTCCATCACTGTCTTGTAGAGCTGATCATAACCGGTGGCATCAAAAATTTCCAACAACGGTTTTAATTCAGAAATATTTCGAAGTGTCACCCTTAATTTTTCTACAGGTTTAAAGCCATGCAACAACCAGAAATCACCCAGGGCCACCATTAATTCCGGCTTGTGATTATCGTCCTTATAATTGCGGTGGGGCGCGTTTGATGGGATCCTTTCCTTGTTTTCTCTTGCAAATTCAAGTTCCGCTTCGTGTTTGGCTGGATGAACCTGGATAGAAAGCATATCCCTGACGTCCAGGATCTTTAAAAGATAGGGCAGTCTTCCGAATTTTTTTGCTACCGTCTTACCAAGGGTCTTTTCCTTATCTTTTTCTATAAATTGATTCAACCCGATTTCACCGTCTTTTGTAACAAGAATTGACGAAGCTGAATCATGAGCACCCAGCCAGTATTCAGCCATAGGCTCATCTTTGGGATTTGGGCGGGATAGTAATTTTGAAAGAAACTCAACTCCTCCCCAATCATAATTCCTGATAACTCCTTTCAGTTTGTAAATGGAGGATTCGTTATTTGCCATCCCTAAGTTTTGTATTTTAAAGTAAAGATAGCATATGGCGTCACACAACGAGTTGGGAAAGGAAGCAGAACAGATGGCAGTAAACTATCTTACACAAAAAGGTTATACGATCCTTCACTGCAACTGGCGGCATTCACGTTATGAAATCGATATTATTGCGATGAAAGATAAATTGCTTCGAATCATCGAGGTAAAGTCACTGAAGTCATCTGAGCTTAAATATCCCGAAGAAAGTGTGACGAGGAAGAAATTCAAATACCTACTCAAGGCCGCTGATGAATTTCTTTTTCAAAATCAGCAATACAGGCATGTGCAGTTCGACATACTTTCGATTGTATTAAATCGTGACAAGGAGCCGGAATATTTTTTGATCGAGGATGTGTTTGTCTAAAAGAATATAGAATCAATCTGCCACTGTTGGGCGTTTTAATTTTTCCATCATTCGTTCCACCATTCGATAGGTCGCCGGGCAATATTCAAGGTTCTGCTTGTGGGTATGCATGTAATAAACCATTTTCTTTTTCGAAAAGTGGGGGAATCCTGCGCAATCTGCCGGCCTTACCTCATAAATTGAGCACATATTGGTGTCCAGATCAAGGAACTGGCAGGGTGTGCTCTTGTTCAACCAATCTCCGGTACCTCGCTGTTTGTACAGCCATTTGTCCTTAAACTCCTGCACTGTCATATTTAAATGAGCCGAGATCCTCTTCATGTCTTTTTCCTTAAAAGTCGGCGTCATTGTTTTGCAACAATTACCGCAGCTAAGACAATTAACCTCTCTCCACGCATCTTTTTCTGCAATGGAAGCTAATTGGTCAAGTTTTTTTGGAGGATCTTTTTCAAGTTGGCTAAGAAACCTTCTGAAAGCTCTCTTGCGGTGCCGGACTCTTTGCTTGAATGATCTCAGGTTGACAATAGACATACTCACATCTGAATATCGAAGGTAACAGAAATAATTACTCAAATAATATACCGTAACAACTTTTCATCATTAAGGCTATTTTTGCTGGATATAAAAAACCAACTCATGCATTTACGGTCTGTCATTGTCCTGTCTGCTGCGATAATCATTTTTTTATCCTGTAATAACAAAAGTTCAACAAGGGGCGCAAAGGCTTCATTTTGCGATACTACTTGTATGCAGGATAGCGTGAAATTCATTGACAATAACAACAAGCTGAAACCCTATGTTTATATCAGTGCAAAAAACTGCATTGGCGACACACTTACCTGGGGGTTTATCGGGCAAAATAAAAACATCCCTTTCGAATACCGGCTCAACAAAGATTATTCAAGATGTTATATCAAGGACACAAGCTATGCTTTGCTTGTCTTTAATACCTGTGAAAATGGAAGAGGGTATTTTCTAAAACTATCGTATGCTAAAAAGAGCAGTTTCAGAAAGTCAACAACGGCCATCAATAACTTTGATCCCAGATTTTCCGTTGCAGATAGTTTACTTGCCTATACAGATAAGGGAAATCTTTTTGTGGAAGATATAGGAAACGATAAACAAGCATCGATGACCTTTGGTAAGGAGCTGGATTTTGATTTTGATGCGATCCATGAAACACTTGACTCGGTAAGTATTACCCGAAACCGCATTTGGGCCAAAGTAAAAGTTGACGGGGAGTGGAAGACCCTTGAAAAGAATATTACTCTGCAATAAATACCTCCAAATTTCAAATTCGGAATTTGAGATTTGAAATTTAGAATTTAATCAGCACATGTGGGAATCTTATAAAAAAGGATTCAAGGCCTATCTGCAGCTTGAAAAATCTCTTTCTGATAATTCAGTCGAAGCTTACCTGCGTGATATTGAAAAACTGACCGAATATCTTCAGCAATCCAACAACCTCAAAGCACCCGCGGAGGTTCAATTAAAAGATCTTGAAAATTTTTTAAAATGGATCGCTGAATTAGGTCTGAATGCGACGTCGCAGGCGAGGATCATTTCAGGCATCCGGGCATTTTATAAATATTGCGTTTTGGAAAATATTGCGACGAAGGATCCTGCTTTCCTGCTTGAAGCGCCCAAACTAAAAAGAGTCCTGCCCGATATTTTAAGTTTCGAAGAAATAGAGAATATCATCTCGCAAATAGATCTTAGCAAGCCAGAGGGGGGTCGCAACAAAGCCATTATAGAAACAATGTACAGCTGCGGTCTTCGGGTGAGCGAAGTCGTCAATCTGAAAATATCCAACCTACATCTTGAAGTCGGTTTTATCCGTGTAATTGGCAAGGGCGATAAAGAGCGATTGGTCCCCGTTGGTAAAAGTGCAGTGAAGTTCATCAATATTTATAAGAATAAAATAAGAGTACATACAACAGTGGTGCCTGGGAACGAGGACATTTTATTTCTTAATAGCCGGGGAAGTAAGTTATCAAGGGTAATGATTTTTTTGATCATAAAGAACCTGGTGAACAAAGCAGGGATCAAAAAAAACATTTCACCTCACACTTTTCGTCATTCTTTTGCTACTCATTTAATAGAAGGCGGCGCCGACCTCAGGGCTGTGCAGGAGATGCTTGGCCATGAAAGTATTACCACTACAGAGATATATACTCATCTCGACAGGGAATTCTTAAGGAAGACTCTTGAGAAATATCATCCCGCTTTTCAGCATCCCTGACACTATTTTTTCTTTGATTTCAAAAATTTTCCCAGCGTAAGTCCATACATCGAGTTATAAATGGAGGGGCCCTGTTCTTCATTATTCATGCTGATCATACCATGGAGGTAATACGCATAAATGGTAAAGCCCTTTGAAGTTTCGAACCCGAATTGACCGAGAAGAGAAGCGTTATACCGGCCATAGCCGTTCGTAGTGCTGAAGGTCATGCTATGATCAACAGATTCACCGGTTGCGAGGTTGTATTTCTCGTTCCCCAATAAAATGAAATTAAAAGAGGGCCCTACCCTGATAAAAAGATGACTTGGCTTTTTGCTCAGATCAAATTGCAATAAAGGGTCTATATCAATTTCATGAAACGTAGTGTTGTTATCAGTGGCAAGCAGGTCGGGAGGAAATGAAGGCTGATTAAATTGAACTTTATACCCTCTCATCGCATAAGAAATGGAAGGATGGAAAAATAATATGCCTTCAAAGGGAATTTTATATCCCATCCCAAGGTGAAATCCAACCTTAGAATCCGTTGGTTGCGTCTCACTTTTTACCGAATAACTGGTGGATGCAATATGAGGGCCCCCAAAAATTTCAAACTGTACCTGGGAAAAAATAGTATTACAGTACAGTATAAAAGCAAAATAAAATATGATCTTTTTCATGATGATGTTTAGCAGCGATCCATTAGGTCAGTTGCTGGTTAATAATTTCGACGCCAACTTGAGATAGAGAATCAAACGGCTTTGCAAAGGAAGTCGTTGTGAGAGGATTTTAATCAAATAAAAATAGAAATTAATTTTTATTTGAGCAAGGTGTCAATGTTATCTCAACGGGAAAACTTTTTTGCCGGATCTTTTATATGGTCCCCCGTGTTATATTGCTGCGAGCCTTTCTTAGGGATTGACAGGCTTTTCCATTCCTCATTTTTAATTAGCCTGCCGATATAAACGATCTGCCCAACATGATACGGATAATGAGCAAGTTGCCGGCTGATCGCATCAATTGCCGACAGAGTTTCATCGCGGATGTAAATCGTTTTCAAAAGATCTTCATCCTTTAACAACGAAAGAGTGTCTAAGAAACAAGTCCAACCCTTATTCCATAGATCGATAAGTTGCTGCCGGGAATAAGTGTGCGCTTCGAATTCATCATCCCTGTCACGCCAGTTCTTTTCACCGTCTTCTGTCAGGAAATTTGTCCATCGGCTAAGCATATTCCCGGAAAGATGTTGAATGATGACAGCAATACTATTTGATTCTGATGAAGGCTGCCATTGAAAATCTTTTTCCTCGATTTGTTCGAATGTTTTTTCACCTAACTCTTTATAGTATTTTAATCGCCGGATTGCCGTTGAAAGGTATTCTTCTCCTAAGCTCATATTTATTAGTTGTTAATTAGTAATTATTAATTGCGTCAGTATCCTTCCGCATCGTCATCGCCACGAATATCTCCTACTGCCTCAAATCTCCCATCCTTCAAAACTTTAATCGCCTCTGTCCTGCCAATACCACCTCGTTCATTCATTTTATATCCCATTTTTTCCAGTGAATCGATAACATCCCTGGCAAATCCTTTTTCAATATCTAAAGTATCAGGCAGCCACTGGTGGTGAAACTTTGGTTTGTACACTGCATCTTCCGTGCTCATATTAAATTCAAGAACATTGACGAGCGTTTGAAATACGGAAGTTGGAATGGTCGTTCCTCCGGGCGTTCCCACAACGAGGTAGGGTTTATCATTTTTCAAAACAACCGTCGGTGTCATGGAGCTAAGCATCCGTTTACCGGGTGCAATGGCATTGGCCTCGCCGCCAACAGCGCCATACAAATTGGGAACTCCGGGCTTCGCACTGAAATCATCCATTTCGTCATTTAAAAAAAAGCCCGCGCCTGCGACGACCGTTTTACTTCCATACGAATTATTCAATGTCGTAGTCACCGCTACAGCGTTCCCCTCTTTGTCAATCACACTGAAGTGGGTAGTTTCTTCACTTTCTTTTTTGGGCAGATCTCCGGGTTGAATTTTTTTACTATCGCCTGCGATTCCGGCAACATAATCCTTCATCCTTTCTTTTAGATATTCATCACGCACCAGCATTTTCTCCGGTACTTTATAAAAATCTGCATCACCCATATATTCCGCACGGTCAGCAAAAGCTCTTCGTTCCACTTCGGCCATCAGCTGTACGGAAGCAGCAGTCTGAAAGCCCATGGCTCCAATATTTTTATCCTCGATCATCTTCATCATCTGGTGCACTAAAATTCCCCCGCTACTTGGCATTGGCATACCTACAATTTTATAGCCCTTGTAATCAAAAACATGAGGCTCTCTGAATTTTGCTCTGTAATTTTTCAAATCCTGCGGAGTTATGATACCCCCTCCTCGCTTCATTTCTTCAACAATAAGCTTTGCCGTTTCTCCCTCATAAAAACCCTTTTCGCCCTCATCGCGAATACGCTTGAGCGTATTGGCGAGATCAACCTGCACCAAAGTGTCCCCTGTTTTCCATCCTGTTTCTTTTACAAATACAGGCATTACGGTATTATATTCTTTCAGATCTTTCTGAATACTGTTGAACGATATAGCTTCATTTTCTGTCAGCACAAAACCTCTTTCCGCCAGGTCAATAGCAGGCTGTATCAATTTAGCAAATGAAAGCTTTCCATATTTGGCAGATGCAAATAATCCGGCTACAGTACCCGGCACACCTGTTGCAAAATGTCCATTGAGGCTTTTTCCATCTTCGACATTTCCATGCTCATCCAGATACATATCACGATCAGCATGAAGCGGCGCTGTTTCCCTGTAATCAAGTGCCAGCAATTTTCCGTTATTCAACCTCGCCACCATAAACCCTCCTCCCCCAATATTTCCAGCATTTGGATATACTACAGCTAGTGCCAACTGGGTGGCGATAGCTGCATCAATAGCATTGCCCCCTTGCCTCAATATTTCAACACCAACTTTACTTGCAAGCGGGTGAGCCGAAACAACGGCTCCGTTGGCGCAAACAATTTTCTTTTGAATACTAAATTGAAATGCGTTGAAGTTTAGGCTTTCGGCCGTGGTCTTTTTCGGAGAATGGCAGGCAAAAGAAAGACAAATCAAAAAGAGCGATCCAATGAATAAATTTTTCATATCTAAAATTACTAAGGCAATCGATAACCAATCTTGAAAACTTTATCTGTGGCGCTGGTGATAAATCTCTGCCGTTTCATAAATTGCCGGGTAAACCGACGACATGATAAGAGCCACCTTCCTCTTTCTATCACTTACATCATTCATTCTTATAAAAGCCCAGTTAAAATCGCCAGAACAGTTTTTAGGTTACAAACCGGGGTCACATTTCACCCCACACTGGAGAGTAATAAGCTATTTTCAGCAGGTGGAATCTAACGCCTCAACTATGGTCAAACTTCAGCAATATGGTGAAACCAATGAAGGTCGTCCATTGACGGTTGCTTTTGTTTCTACACCAGAGAATATTCATAACCTCGAAAATATCCGCAAAAATAACTTGCAGCTGGCTAATCAAAGTTTGGATAATGCCGACAGCCATCGGGAGGCACCCATTGAAAATACTCCCATCATAGTTTGGCTCAGCTATAATGTTCATGGCAATGAGGCTTCCTCGACAGAAGCAGCCATGATGGTGCTGTATGCACTTGTTGATCCTTCAAACACAAAAACAAAAAGTTGGTTAAAGAACACGGTGGTGGTGATCGATCCATGCATTAACCCTGATGGTCGTGACAGGTATGTGAACTGGTTTAATACAATTGTTGGGAAAGAATCTAATCCTTCTCTCAATGCCAGGGAACATGACGAACCGTGGCCGGGAGGCAGAACCAATCACTATAATTTTGACCTTAACCGTGACTGGGCCTGGCAAACACAGATTGAATCACAGCAAAGGATGAAACTCTACAATGAGTGGTTGCCCCAGATCCATGTTGATTTTCACGAACAAGGAATCAATAATCCTTACTACTTCGCCCCTGCCGCCCAACCCTATCATGAAGTGATTACGCAATGGCAAAGAGATTTTCAGGTAACCATTGGGAAAAATCACGCAAAGTATTTTGATCAAAATGGTTGGCTTTATTTCACAAAGGAAGAATTTGATCTGTACTACCCCTCCTATGGTGATACTTACCCGGTTTATAATGGTGCAATAGGCATGACTTATGAGCAAGCAGGAAACGGTGCGAGCGGACTTGCTGTCATGCAGGACGATGGTGATACATTAACGCTCGTTGATCGCGCCACTCATCACTATACAACTTCGTTAAGTACAATTGAGATATCCTCATTGAACGCGGACAAATTGATCAAAGAGTTTCATAAATTCTTCAATAACGCAGTGACAACGGGTGTTGGTGATTATAAATCGTATGTAATAAAAAATTCACCGGGTGATAAGGAAAGAATACGATCTTTTCTCCAGTTGCTTGACAAGAACAAGATCGCCTACAGCGCCGCTAAATCAGGAACGGCCAGCGGATATAGTTACAATACCCGCAAAACGGAAAATTTTTCTTTTGACGGAAAGGATATCCTTGTAAGCGCACTGCAAGCAAGATCAACCTTGATCAAAGTTTTGCTTGACCCAAATAGCAAATTGGTTGATTCGGTCACTTATGATATCACTGCCTGGTCTGTACCGTATGTGTATGGTTTAAATGCGTATGCTACAAAACAAATTTTACCTTCCGCAGGTCCCTGGGAGGATTCAATCAGAACCAAGCAGGATGCAACCAGCGACTACGGATTTGTTTTGCCATGGAAGGGACTACAGAGCGCGAAAACGGTTGCTCAATTATTAAATAAGGGAATCAAATTGAGATATGCAGAAGAGCCTTTTGAGCTCAACGGTACCAAATTTGACCGCGGCTCCATATTAATTTTAAGAACAAGTAATAAGGCCAGCGCCTGGGAGACCGTTCGCAATGCCTGCAGTGAAAACAATATAACTCCTTATCCGATCTCCACGGGATTTGTTGACAAGGGATTTGATTTTGGTAGTTCCAAAGTGCATTATATTAAACCTCCCAAGGTCGCACTAGTGACCGGCTCCGGCGTAAGTTCGAATGCAGCCGGCGAGATATGGTTCCTTTTTGAACGCGAACTCAACTATCCCCTCACCCTCATCAATCTCAATAACCTCTCACGTGTGAACTGGAATTCATTTGACCTGTTAATCATGCCTGACGGCTATTATTCTTTTTTGTCTGATAAAAACAGTGCTGAAGAATTTCGCAACTGGATCAACAGGGGTGGAAAGGTGATCGCAATGGAAAATGCCGTTTCGCAATTATCAAGACTGGACTGGACCATCAAAATGAAGAAGCCATCTGAGGATAGTGACAAAAAGGATTCCATTTATGCCGCCCTGCATCGATACGAAGATCGTGATCGGGAGCCAATAGCAAACATCAGTGCCGGCTCAATTTACAAAGTAGAATTGGATAATACGCATCCGCTTGCCTTTGGATATCCCAATTACTACTACACGCTAAAACAGGATGATAACATTTATGAATTCATGAAGGATGGGTGGAATGTCGGTATTGTCAGGAAAGATGAACCTATTGCAGGCTTTGTTGGTTACAGATTAAAGTCAAGATTAAAAGATGGATTATTATTCGGAGTAGAAAATGTAGGGAATGGTTCCATAACTTATCTTGCCGATAACATTCTGTTTCGTGATTTTTGGGAAAATGGCAAGCTAATGTTTTGTAATGCCGTGTTCCTGGTGGGACAATAGAATAGATTCAAAGGCATCTGATCGTTTAATGCTGGTATTTACGATCAAAATTCATACTCTACAATACCCTCCGTCCTAAAATATTGGCTAGCTTGTTAAACGTCGGCTAATTTTATCCGGACGGTTTTACCCACTTGCCAAATAGCTACTATATTCGCCGAATAAATGTCGCTGATGAGACGATACTTGCTTCTGTTCACTTGCATTTTGTTCCTTGTGCCTTATACCTTTTCACAGCCACCCGTTACCTGGACTTCCGCGGACATGTATTTGGCGATCCGCAAATTGAACGTCCTTGGTTCGGTTCTTTACGTAGCTGCACATCCTGACGACGAAAACACAAGATTGCTCGCTTATTTTTCGAAAGACAAAATGTACAGAACGGGTTATTTGTCGTTAACAAGAGGTGATGGAGGTCAAAACCTGATCGGTAATGAGCAAGGCATCGAATTGGGATTAATAAGGACCCAGGAATTACTGGCAGCAAGAAGAGTTGACGGTGCTGAACAATTTTTTACAAGAGCATTTGATTTTGGGTTTTCAAAGAGCCCCCAGGAGACTTTTACAAAATGGGACCGGGAAAAAATTTTAAGCGATGTTGTGTGGGTGATACGAAAATTCCAACCCGATATCATCATTACGCGTTTTCCAACGACCGGGGAAGGTGGACATGGTCATCATACCGCCTCCGCCATACTTGCCAACGAAGCTTTCACGGCAGCGGCCGATCCCAAGCGTTTTCCTGAACAATTGAAATATGTAAAGACCTGGCAACCGAAAAGAGTTTTGTGGAACACTTTCAATTTTGGAAATACGAATACAACCAGTCCTGATCAATTCCGATTTGACGTCGGTGGGTACAATCCTCTTCTTGGGAAAAGCTATGGAGAAATTGCTGCGATCAGCCGAAGCAACCATAAAAGCCAGGGTTTTGGAGCCTCTGCATCAAGGGGCGAAGCTTTTGAATATTTCAAAACAACAGAAGGAGCGGGGCCGACAAACGATTTGATGGATGATGTGGAATTGACATGGAAAAAAGTGCAAGGTGGAGACGTTATTTCAAAAATGGTCGACAAACTCGCCACTTCATTTGATCTCCTTCACCCCGAAAACTCTGTAAAAGGACTGGTAGAACTTTACCAGGCTATAAACAAGTTATCGGACGGATATTGGAAAAATCAAAAACTAAAGGAAGTACAACAATTGATCGAGCAATGCAGTGGCTTGTTCCTTGACGCAACAACTTCTGATCAATTTGCCGTCCAAACAGATTCTGTCAGGATCAATTTTTTACTAAACAATCGAATGGGGGTCAACGCAACACTTAAAAATATTTCTATTGACGCCCTTGATACAATCTTTAACCTTCCTCTTGCGAAAAACAAGAATGTGACCTTTGGAAAAATATTTTTTGTGCCGGCAACAAAACCCATTACTCAACCCTATTGGCTACAAAACAAAATGGAGGAAGGATATTTTAATGTGAAAGATCAGCAAAAGATAGGACAGCCGGATGTCGATCCGGCTTATATAACAAACTTCACTATCAATATCGAGGGCCAGGATTTCAGTTTTGTAAAACCCGTAAAATATAAATTCACTGACCCGGTGAAAGGTGAAATGTATGAACCCATTGTAATAATCCCACCTGTAACCTTCAGAGATTTTGATCCTTTATATATAAAAACGGAAAAACAGACCGGTATTGAAGTCTCCCTTTTTGCAAACAAATCGGTGACAATCGCATCTCCCGCTACCGGTGCTTCTCAAATATCTGCCACAACAACCGATACATTGCCTTTGCTGATAGGAAGTGTATCGTTGGGTAAGAATCAACTGTACACTGAAAACATTGCTGATAAAGATCTAAATCCAAAAGTATACAAAATAAATACTGCGCCGGATTCCAACCATGGTGGTTCTATACAAAAATCCATCAGCTACGATCACATTCCGTACATTACGTATTTCAAGGAAGCATTGTTAACAGTAAAGAAATTCGATCTGAAAATTGTTGGTAAAAAAATTGGCTATATAGTTGGAGCCGGCGATAAAGTGCCTGAAGACCTGGAACAAATGGGATATGATGTTACCCTGCTAACTGACAAGGAGCTTTCAAGAAATAACCTGCATCAATTTGACGCGATTATTACTGGGGTTAGAGCCTACAATACAGATGTATGGTTGAATAATTACTATGACAAGCTAATGAAGTATGTAAACGAAGGTGGAAATCTTATTGTTCAATACAATACAACCAACTTCGTTAGTAGCGTACCAAACAAAATCGGCCCGTATAATTTTGAAATTGCCAGGACCAGAATAACTGATGAGAATGCCGAAGTAAAATTTTTAAAGCCGGATCATTCTGTTCTGCATTTTCCCAACGAGATTACCCAAAACGATTTTAAAGGATGGGTACAGGAACGAAGTATTTACCATGCTACAAAATTTGACAAAGACGATTTTGAAACTATTTTTTCTATGCACGATCCCGGAGAAAATGATGACGATGGTAGCCTGATCATTGCCAAATACGGAAAGGGAACGTTTGTTTATACAGGGTTGGTCTTCTTTCGTGAACTACCTGCGGGAGTCCCCGGCGCTTATCGCCTATTGGCAAATCTCATTGCTTTAAATAAACAAAAAGCTTTTTAAACCAGATCAGACCTTCAATGAACAAAGATCAGCAGGCAGAAATTACAAGACGAAATATAGCTGGAGTGGTGGCCATTTTATTAGGATTGGCCATCGGCCTCTTTATCAAAAGAGTAAAGATTGGTTTACTGATCGGAATTGTGCTGGGATTTATTGCTATTTCTTTGTTCCGGCGAAATAATCGCTGAAAATCTGTGTAAAAAATAGCGGGCGGTAAGTCTTTTTATTTTTCATTTTGATTTTTCACTTTTTTTTGGGATTTGTGATTTGTACTTTGAGACTTCAAATGGACTCTGATAACGATAAAATTCCTGTATTTAAAACCTGGAACCAGTGGTATTGGTTTGTCATTATATTTTTAATCCTGCTCATTGTTCTTTTTAATCTTTTCACTAAATATTTTTCTTAATAAAAATAAAAGCAACAAAAAACAAGAACCAAATAATATTATCCATGACCAGCGAAGTGAGTTAGTACCAGGCACCAGCATTTTATTTGGATTTTGAGATTTGTTATTGAAATTCATTTTATGACTTCACTGGATTGGATAGTTCTGATCCTTACACTTGCCGCGACGATTGCTTATGGACTTTATAAAAGCCGTACATCGCATAGTCTTGACGGATATATCCTGTCCAACCGCAGCATGAACTGGGGCCTTATTTTACTCAGCATCATGGGTACACAGGCGAGCGCGATCACTTTTATTTCCGCACCCGGCCAGGCATACACGGACGGCATGCGTTTCGTGCAATATTATTTTGGCTTACCACTGGCAGCTGTCGTCGTGTGCATTTTTTTCGTTCCAATCTTTTCCAGGTTAAAAGTTTATACTGCTTATGAGTATCTTGAAACACGATTTGATGTAAAAACAAGGACACTAACTTCTTTTCTTTTTTTATTAAACCGCGGCTTGTCAACCGGAATCAGCGTATTTGCTCCTTCTATTATTCTGTCTTCCCTGTTTGGGTGGAATATTTACTGGACAAATCTTTTCATGGGAGGATTGCTGATCATTTACACTGTAACAGGGGGCGCTAAAGCAGTTGCTTATACTCAACAACTACAACTGATCATTATTTTCACCGGGATGTTCCTTGCTGCTTATTTGGTCGTCAAAATGTTGCCCGATAATATTGGATTCTTCGATGCATTACACATCAGCGGAAAGCTGGGAAAACTAAACGTAATAACTACAGGGATAAAAGATGGAAAGTTCAACTGGAGTGACCGGTATACTCTTTTGAGCGGCCTCATTGGTGGATTTTTTCTCTCTTTATCGTATTTCGGCGCTGATCAATCACAGGTAGGAAGATATTTAACAGGCAGTTCGATAAAAGAGAGCAGGCTGGGTTTGTTAATGAATGGAATTGTAAAGGTTCCCATGCAATTTCTAATCCTCCTGATAGGTGCCCTTGTTTTTACATTCTACCAGTTTAACAATGCCCCGATATTTTTTAATGATACACAGATCACCAGGCTCGAGAATTCTGAATACAAAGACTCTTTTAATGTTGTCCAGGCGCAATATCTCGTGATAGCAAAGGAAAAAAGAGAAGCCATCGCTAAATTTTCTACAGCACTAAAATCAAATGGTAGAAATGAGATCGATGATAGGACGACCCAACTGCGAAGATTGCAGCAGAGTTCAGATAGTCTTCGGGGAATGGTCACAAAATGGATAAAGGCGGCTGGTGGTGATAATAGCGACACCAACTATATTTTTCTTCGCTTTGTAGTGGATTATTTACCAGCAGGGATCGTTGGATTGTTGATCGCGATAATTTTCCTGGCATCATGGGGAAGTATCGCTGCCGCGCTTCATTCATTGTCCTCCTGCACGATGATTGATTTTCATAAGCGGTTTTCAAAGCGGACCTTGGAACCCGCCAAAGAGTACCAATGGTCAAGATGGTATACGTTAGGATGGGGGGTGTTTTGTATTGTCGTAGCGATGTTTACGTACGATTTTGGCAACAGTCTAATAGAAACAGTGAATGTTCTTGGTTCATTATTTTATGGTGTGATACTCGGTGTTTTTCTGGTAGCATTCTTCCTTAAGAAAATCAAAAGTGGTCTCGCTGTTTTCCTCGGCGCCCTGTTAGCCGAAGTTCTCGTGCTGACCGTCTTTACTCTTGTTAAGCTTGATTATTTCCAGTTAGGCTTTCTTTGGTTAAATCCGATTGGCGCATTCGGGGTTATTTTATTTAGCCTGATCTTTCATTTCCTGCTTCGAAGCGGAAGAAATGAAATTTCCCTTAAAGAAAAATCCTCAGCCTGATGACCGGGGAAAAATTTCATTGACTTCAATTGGATATACTACTTTAATTGCTCCAGTAATTTTTCATTGAGGCGAACGTAGTCATCATTCTTGGCTTCTTTAGCCAGTTCGATCGATTTCTGTGCAGTTGCTTTTGCTTCATCTTTCTTTCCAAGTTTAGCAAGCGCATTGGCTTTTTGATGATATATCCAGTAACCGTCAGGTTGCTGCGCAATGGCCTTGTCGAACCACGCGACCGCCTGGTTAAGATCTTTACCATTGTTAAGATAATAAAGGGCCGACTGGAAATAAGGACGATTGTCTTTGTTCATCGCGTCATCGATTTGCTTCATCACAACAGTTTCTACATCCGAGGAAATGGGCACAACAACAGCTGTGTTCTCCCACATGATCTGCAATTCACAGGTAGATGACTTTACGTTGGCAAACTGCATCGTAAAAGTCTCCATTTTATCCTTCATAGTCATCGGCTTCACGTCAACTCTAACCACATCACTTTCCTGCTTATAATCGGCCGGGTTTGTCACTTCCAGCTGTTTCGTGATGATCACTTTCCAATTATCCTTATCGGGGATGGTGAGCAAGCCATATTTACCGGCCGCGACCTTTGTTCCGCCAATGGTCACGTCATCCCCAAAGTCAATCGTAGTAGCGTTATTGGCACCCGTACGCCACACCTTTCCGTAAGGCACAAGGTCTCCAAAAACTTTGCGTCCTTTTATACCGGGACGCGAGTAGGAAAGTTCGATTGAAGAAATGCCAAAATCCTGCTTAATAGTTTGCGGTGGACTTGGAGGCGGCATTTTGATGGATTGGGACCTTACCGAAAATGTAATTGCAAAAACAATAAAACCCAAGATAAATTTTCTCATAGCAAACAAATTTTTTTAGAATATGAATTGAATAAAATTAAGGATAAATCAATTAGTAAGTTATATTAAACCCTGTTGATGCCATTCCTTATATCCTATCGCTAATGCTTCTTTGATCTGTGAAAAGATTTCTTTATCGAATTTTTTTATGTAGAAACATGATTTCCCTTTTAAGCATTTAAGCAACTCGGGTTTGATCAACTTCTTTATTGAGGCGTCTGCATATACTGGCATGTAATAGAATCCAACGTAGCCCTTTTGTACCAATGCCCCGGCAAACCAAAGTTCATCTTTTTTCCGGCCAGGAATTTCATCAGGCTTTTTACTCACAAGCGCCACCTTGCCATCGAGTCCATCCAATAGTTTCATTGTGCCCTTTTTATAACGAGCTAACATCTTTTTTATTTCTTCGAATATTGGAACGAGTTGCGGCTGGCCCGGCGATTTGTCGGAATATTTGATCCCTGATTCATTCTTCGGTTGATTCAATTTTTTCGATTGCTGGTCGACGGAAGATTTTTTAGCAACTGCTTTTGCCGGCATAATGCTCTTTTACCAAAAATAAGAAACTCATTCCTCTGTATCAAATGGGACTGATATAGTGATGCGTTTTGCTTTTTGATTTTTCTTTTTCCATTTCGGGCCTTGTTTCACTACCCGAATAGCTTCCTCATCGCATTTTCCGCAAAGAGATTTTTCAATCCTGATATTGACGGGATCCCCCTGCTTGTTAACCTCAAAAGAAAGAAGCACCTGTCGCGTCACATCCTCATTTCTTTTTAGATCTTCAGGTACATTTATATTATTGGCCAAATAAGTACTATAGTTGCTCCATCCGTCGACCGGTTCAATTTCTTCAAATTTTACATTTGCGGTCAGTGAGCGATCAGTCTTGGGTTGTTTAACACTGAGACCTTTAGCCGCTGGTGTCTTACTCTCCTGCAGGACGACCTCATTATTCGCAACATTATTTTTTAACTGCACAGTACTATTTTCAAATCCCACAGAGCGCACCTTCACATTAAGTACTGAATCGGGAGCTACTAAAGTAAACCTGCCCTGTGCATCGGCATATGTCCCCATATTGTCGCGCGTATTGGTAATGTTGGCAAAGGGAAGAGGATTGTTATTCGCATCTTTTATCCTTCCCTTAAAATAGCTTTCCTGTTGCCGATTGATCGATTCTTCTTTTTTAGACTGAGGTGCTTCATTTAGTTTATAATCGGCGGCGGCAGCAGATCTTTTTTCTACGGCTGCAGGCGCTTTCACTGCTGATGATGGGTTAACGTCTATCGAATCTCTTTGCTCCTTATAGTTCGAAGCTGGCTGGGACGGCTTTGCAATTTCAACCGCCAGATCACTTTTATTTGCTTCAGTATTCAAATCTGACTGAGTCGTCTTTTTTGTTTCAGCATTTGATTTTGTTGCTGCCTCACTCTGTTTCTTCGTACCGGCCACACGAGTACTTTCCGCGCTTGTTGACTTGCTTGAATCGACAATAGTTGAAGACGTCGGTGCGGTTGGCTTCTTCTCTTCCATTTTAACAGCAACCTCTTTAGTTTTACTACCTGTCGACACCTGAAAGATTAAATATCCCAACCCGCCTAAAATAACGACTGCCGCGGCCACCTTCCACCATTTGAAAGAACGCCCGGATGGAGCTATGCTGATCACCTTCTGATCAGAAATTTTTTCTTCTAATTTATTTTTCAGCTCCGAGAGGTCTGACGAAATATTTTCTGCGGTTGCCTCATAGCCTTCCAAAGCATCTGCTAAAAAAGGATCGTCAAGAGCAGCTTGCTCAAGTTCATTCATTTCCTTGGGCGATAGCAATCCTCTGTAATATTTTTCAATATCTGCAGCTGTGTAATTTTTATATTTTTTTTCTTCAGACAATCTTTACGTTTGAAGTTTTACTTTTTACTTTTTACTTCTAGGTCCTTTTTCTCCATACAAATCTTCAAATTTCTTCTTCCATTTTGTATATAGCTGCGTACCTGGCCCCACTCCTGCCCCATCAATTCAACGATCTCATCATAACATTTGCCTTCAATATAAAAAAGTTGAACAGCTTTTCGCTGATCCTCTGATAAGGTAGCGAGGCAATATTCAAGCCGCTGAAAATTCTCTTCTTTTTCCAACGCCAGGGACACTCCGTTGGATACACCATCCAGATGCATATTTTCTTCACTTTGCATAAGAGATTCAGGGAGTTCCACCGTTTTTAAATTTCTTGGCGTTCGTAATTGCATCAGGCAATGATTTTTTGCGACCTGGTACAACCAACTCCTGAAATTTTCAACTTCATGCTTTTTCAGTTTCAAGATCAGCTCTTCGAAGACGTGCATCACCGCATCCTTTGCTATTTCCGATTCTTTCAGGTATTTTAAACAAACACCATATACAAGATCCATATATCGCTGGTACAATTGTCCCAACACTTTCAGATCACTTGTTTTCTTATACAGAGAAACCAGTTCGGCGTCGGTAAATGGATCGCGTGATATGTCCTTCAAAAAAGTCACTATGCTTAAAATTAGCAAATAAATTTCCGGGGGAAGAGTTATGCAATTCTTAAAACAGTTGCATCTCGTTTCTAGAATTGTTTTTGAAAAGATGAGTTCCATGCTCGTTTCGCTGCATGTAACAATGGTCCCAATCGGGCGTCATACAGCTTGAACAGAGCGGTCACTTTTTAAAGGAAAAATACGATTATCAAGGGCTTCAGTCACAATACTATTAACAGCCGGTTAATGAACGGAGCTGGTTTTTACGGGCTCCCATTTTCATTACTTTTTTGGAAACGTTGCACATTAAGCCACGGGGGGAATCATACACAGAAATATTAATTGCGAATTAGGCAGGCTAGCATGAATGGTAAATGGCTTGCGGTACCACCCACACTTGTTACTCGCCGCCTCCGCTTGCCAAGGTGCCCTTAAAAAAATTGTTAAGAAAAACTTTCATCCCAATCATCTTTTGAAATTAAGTACCTTGAAACCCTATGAAAGCCTTTTCCACGGCCATTTCTGCATCGCTTGTCGCTATCTCTTTTTTATCACCAGTGACCACTTCTGCCCAATGGACAGATTCCGTCAAATCATCTTTTCAAAAAATTCAACCTGTACCACCTCCAAAAAAATATCTAACTGCAAAATCCTTAATCGTTCCGGTCGTATTGATCGACTATGGCTTCGCTTCATTAAAAAGTGAGGGATTGCAGGAAGTAAATAAGAAGATCGCTGAGGAGGTGACAGAAGATGTCAGTGGTTTTAAAACAAAAGTCGACGACTATCTGAAATATGCACCAGCTGCTACCGTTTACCTATTAAATGTGGCAGGCATCAAAGGAAGGCATAAAATCCTTGCCCGTACCGTCATTCTTGGAATGTCTTCTATCTTGTCTGACCAGGTCGTTACACTTCTTAAACATGGCACTCACCAATTAAGGCCTGACGGATCTACATATAATTCATTTCCTTCAGGTCACACGACAGCCGCATTCGTTGGCGCAGAAATGATGAACCAGGAATTTGGCTGGCGTTCACCATGGTACAGCGTCGCCGGTTATACCATGGCTACGGCAACAGGCGTTTTGCGGATCATGAATAACCGGCACTGGTTGAGTGATGTGGTGACCGGCGCAGGCATTGGAATGCTTACGACCAAATTCAGCTATTGGCTTTACAGCAAATGGGAAAACAGGAACTGCCCCAAGCGAGTATTGTTGTATTGATTCTCAACAGGCATTTTATTTGCAACCTTCAAATAAACAAGGATTTAACAAGGAAGCTGGTACTGTATTTGCCCTTAGGCTGTCGATTAGCTATTTTTACATCTATTTAAAGGCCTGACCCTGAAGAAATTTTTCAAAATATTATGGCGATCGGTGCTGGTGATCCTCCTACTGATATTGGCTGCCTTTATATTCATTGAAACACCCGCCGGACAAAACTGGCTTGCAAAAAAAATAACAAAGAAGTTCTCACGCGAACTCCAGACGAAGATCACTTTCAAGCATATCAGCTTTTCCCTGTTTAACAAACTCAATCTTGAAGATTTTCTCTTAGAAGATCAGCATCGCGATACGCTGCTTTTTGCGGGAAAGTTACAGGTAAGAATAACTGACTGGTTCTTTTTAAAAGATACGGTCGAGTTGAAATATATAGGTCTCGAAAACGCGGTGGCCAATCTAAAACGAACTGACTCAGTTTGGAACTACCAGTTCATTGCAGATTATTTTACTCCGTCTTCCTCAACCTCGTCGGCGCCATCCAAAAAATCAGGCATTTCATTTAATCTGAAAAAGCTGAGATTAAGGAATGTTGTCTTCCTTCAGAAGGATGGCTGGACTGGACAGGATATGACGGCGGCCGTTGGAGATATGCAAATGGATGCAAACGACATTAGCCTCGACAAAAGGACTATTGATATTGTTTCGTTGAATCTTGTTAAGCCGTTATTTAGTATCTACAACTATCCGGCGAAAAGAAATCCAGGTCAAAAAAAAGATACGGTCTTATTAAATTCATCAGCAGCCATCGATTCATTGTTGAAATGGAATCCGGATGGATGGACAATGAAAATCGCTTCTTTTCAAATTACCAATGGAAGCTTCAAAAATGGAAAGCAGGACCACCAATCGGCGCCCGATTATTTCGATCCGCAAAACATTGATTTTGTAAATATCAATGGCCAGTTTCGGAACTTAACACTGGATAAAGATACTTTTTCAGCAAGGATGGTTCTAAGTACTAAAGAGAGAAGCGGGCTTATTGTCAAGTCAATGAAATCTGACGTAAAGATCAATCCACAGGGAATGTTTTTCGACGACCTTGATCTGCGCACGAATAGTAGCATCTTGAGAAAGAGTTTTTCAATGACCTACGATGATATGGATGACCTTTCCGATTTCCTGGTCAAAGTAAGAATGGACGCAGATCTTGACCACTCGCAAATCAATAGTAGTGACATTGCTTTTTTTGCACCCGAGCTACGCAGCTGGAAGAAAAATATCAGTATCACAGGTAAAATATCAGGAACCGTTTCAGATATTTCCGGAAGGGGACTAATAATAAATGCGGGCAATAGTACTTATGTTAATGGAGACGTTGTCCTATCGGGTTTACCTGACATCAATCAAACTTTTATTGACTTTAAATCGAATGACTCAAGAACAAACTATGCTGACGTTGTAAGATTTGTTCCGGCGGTAAAAAACATTACAGAACCCGACCTGGCGAGTCTTGGCAACATTCATTTCACGGGAAGCTTTACGGGTTTTATTCATGACTTTGTAACCTTCGGCGTTATCAATACCAACCTGGGAACCGTCAAAAGTGACCTCAACATGAAATTGCCACAAGGCAAGGAACCCATCTATTCCGGTAACATTGCCACCAGTAGATTTCAGTTAGGAAAATTTATTCATAGCTCGCAGGTTGGCCTCATTTCTTTTTCAGGTGTTGTACATGGACATGGATTTACGGTAAATACCCTTTCGGCGGACCTGAAAGCAAACATTGGAGAACTGGAGTTCAAAGGTTACAGGTATCACAACATAGTTACGAACGGAAAGTTAGAAAAACAATTGTTCAATGGATTCTTTTCCATAAACGACTCAAATCTACAGGCAACATTAAACGGACTAATAAACATCAATGGACCCCAATCACAATTCGACTTTGTGGCTGATGTGCAAACCGCAAAACTGCAGTCCCTGAACTTTACAAAGGATAATGTCAATTTTAACGGACGATTCAATTTAAATTTTACCGGTAACAACATCGATAATTTTCTGGGTACGGCCCGCATTACCCAGGCCAATCTTCTCAAGAATGATCAGCGTCTGACTTTTGATTCATTGATCGTTCATTCCGATTATGTGAACGGGATAAGAAACCTATCGGTTAATTCGAATGAGTTTGATGGAAACATCACCGGTGACTTTTCCATAGCCGACCTTCCCAATGCCATCCAATTGTTTCTAAACAAGTATTATCCTTCCTATATTAAACCGCCTTCACAGGTAATACCCCGTCAAAACTTCAAATTCGATTTGGTTACACGACAGGTGGATGAACTTGTACATATGTTTGATAAAAATCTGAGTGGGTTCAATGATAGCAAGATCGAAGGTTCACTTGACCTTGCTCAAAATCAATTACAGCTTACTGCAAAGGTGCCGCAATTCAAGTATGGCAATCTTAGTTTTAGCAACACTAATATTCGTGGTGAAGGAACACTCTCGCGATTAAGTCTTAACGGCAGCGTTCAAAATATTTTGGCGAATGACAGCCTTAGTTTACCCAATAGCAGTTTTAGTATACTCGCCGAAAATGATTCGTCGCAGATCAAATTATCGACGGCATCCACGCAGGCAGTAAGCAAGGCAAATCTGAATGCAAGTGTCATTACCTATAACGATGGTGTAAAAATTAATTTTGATACATCGTCTTTCGTTTTAAATACGAAAACATGGACAATTGACAAAGGTGGTGAATTAAGTTTTCGAAGCAATACAATGGCAAGCGGTGAAGTTGTGCTCCACGAAAGTAACCAGTCAATAAAATTAAAAACAGTTCCCTCGGAGGAAGGCAGTTGGAACGACTTGCTTGTTGACCTTACCAATGTAAATATCGGGGACATATCTCCTTATTTTATTCCCAGGGACAGGCTTGAGGGTTTGCTATCGGGTAGTGGAAAAATTGAAAACCCGGGGTCAAAGATGACAGCTACCGGTGATTTTAAAACTGAGTTTTTCCGTTTCAATGGTGATTCGATCGGACAATTAAATATCAACCAAATAAGCTACGACAATCAGAAGGATGGTAATCTGAAATTTGTGGTCACTAATCCGGATAAGGAACACAGGGTGAACGCCTCAGCCAATATCTACCTGAAGGGCGAGCATGATGACAACCTTATAGCCGTTGAAACAAACGAATATCAACTTAATTTCCTTGAAAGTTTTTTAGGGAGTTTATTTTCCGATATAAAAGGCTATGCCACGGCAAAACTTGATATTAAAGGAAATCTGAATGCTCTTGATTATGTAGGAACAGCGCACCTGCATGACGCCGGGTTAAAATTAAAATTCACACAGGTTTTTTATAAAATAAAGGATGCCGACGTTCAATTGAAAGAGCACGAACTGGACCTGGGCACCATTAAATTAATTGACACACTTACCGGTGGTACAGCAACACTATCAGGGAGTATCTATCATGATTCCTGGAAGAATATGAATTTTGACCTTGATGCCAGAATTGACAGTAAACCAATCACACTGTTAAATACAGATATATCCGATAACACAAGTTTTTATGGCCACGCGGTCGGAACTGGTTCCATGATCCTTGTAGGATCAGACAATGATCTATACATGACAGTTGATGCAAAATCATCTGAAACAGACAGTTCGCACATTGTAATTCCACCTACACGAAGCAGGGCTTCTGAATTGGCCGAGTTCCTGGTTGAACGCACGCATGGCTATACTATGAGCGATTCACAATCTGCGGCATCAATTAATAAAATGACGTTTGACATAGACCTCACCGCTGACCCCCACACAACTATTGAAGTAATACTTGATGAAACCACAGGTGATGTGGTAAAAGGCAGAGGCCGCGGTTCATTGAATATTCACAGCGCAACAGACGAGCCCCTTACTCTCAATGGAAATTTTGATATCGAAGATGGAAGTTATCTTTTCACCTTTCAGTCTTTTTTCAAACGTCCCTTTGAATTGAGAAAAGGTTCTGACAATTTTATACGATGGAACGGTGACCCTAACGATGCTACTATTCACTTCGATGCGCAGTATACCGCCGAAAATGTGAGTTTTGCTCCTCTGGCCAGTTCAATTCCGGGAGTTGACAGTCGCGCTCAAACCACCAGGGAAAATGTGAACGTGATCGTAACAATGTCAGGTAAACTCTTACAGCCTAAATTTGATTTCAAACTTGATTTTCCATCGTCAAGCATTACGATCAGTGACCCTGTACTTGCATTTAACCTGACGCAGATAGAAAACAATCCAAATGAGCTGAATAAACAGGTTACCTACCTCATCGTATTCAATAGTTTCTCCCCGGTAGGGAGTCCGGGTAATACAAGTACTGCTACAGCAGCCACCGCATCAGGTGGACTAACAAGTGCCATCAATGAATTGGCCTATAATACGATCAGCAGCTTGCTGTTTAACGAACTGAATAAACAATTTAGCAATATACTTGCACAGATATTTAAGGATGATAAATTAAAGGTGAGCCTGAGTGGTTCTGTTTATAATAGAAATTTTGTAACCTCAACCGCTCCATCAAATGGCGGCAATGATTTTAATATCAATACCGGCAATGTCAACCTCACTGTGAGCCGTGCGATGTTAAATAATCGCTTGGTCATTACGGCGGGAAGCACTTTGGATATCCCCTTTCAAACTACCCAGGTTGACCAAAAGTTCCAGTTTTTACCAGACGTAACTACAGAATGGCTGATCAACGAAACGGGAACAATCCGCGCTACTTTCTTTTATCGTGAGAATCTTGACTTCCTTACAGGAAATACCAGCACCAGCACTTCAACTATCACTAAAAGAATTGGAGGCGGTCTGGCATATCGCAAAGAAGTTGATCACATCGGTGATCTGTTTCGGGGGAAAAAGAAACAAAAAAAGCAAAATCAGAATACTGCTCCTGCTGCCGAATCAACTCCAATCCAGCAACCGCAAAATCCAAAAGGTTCTAATTAGTCAAATTCTTGAAGCACCGCAAACGCCGATCACATGGTTACCCGCTATTCATCATCGAGAATTTCGTGACCCAGTTTGTCCCTCTTTGTTTGCAAGTATCGTTCATTGTGAGGATTGGGGTGAACCTCAACAGGAACATTTTCCACTATCTCCAGGCCATAGCCAATAAGACCAACACGTTTTTTTGGATTGTTACTTATAAGGCGAAGTTTTGTGATCCCCAAATACCTGAGAATTTGCGCACCCACGCCATAATCCCGCTGGTCCATTTGAAAACCGAGATGGAGATTTGCTTCGACAGTGTCCATGCCCTGCTCCTGCAACCGATAAGCTTTCAGCTTATTCAGCAAACCAATACCACGACCTTCCTGGCTCATATAAAGTATAGCACCCTTACCTTCTTTTTCCACCATCGTCATGGCCGCATGCAACTGTTCGCCACAATCACAACGTAATGATCCCAGGATGTCGCCAGTAAAGCATGACGAATGTACACGGACCAATACAGGTTCATCTTTTTCCCATTGACCTTTCACCAGAGCGAGGTGTTCATTGGTAGTGTTCTTTTCCTGGAAAGCGAACAATTTAAAATGGCCGTATTTCGTAGGCATGTCAACACTTACTATTTCTTCGATCAATGAATCTCTTTTGAGACGATATTCAATAAGATCTTTGATGGAGACCAACTTAAAATCAAATTTCTCCGCGACTTTTTTTAACTGCGGTAACCTGGCCATGGAACCATCGTCATTCATAATTTCAACCAGCACGCCGGCGGGCTCAAAACCCGCGAGTCTTGCCAGGTCAATGGCAGCTTCTGTATGTCCTGCTCTTCTCAGAACGCCGCCTTTTTTTGCCCTGAGTGGAAAGATATGACCAGGCCTTCCCAGGTCTTCTGGTTTTGTTGTTGGATCGATCAACGCGCGTATCGTTTTCGCCCGGTCATGAGCAGAAATTCCGGTTGTACAGCCATGGCCCAACAAGTCAACCGAAACGGTAAATGCAGTTTCGTGTAATGCTGTATTGTTGTTCACCATTAATTCCAACCCTAACTCATTGCAGCGCTCATCAAGCAGGGGCACACAGATCAATCCACGACCATGTTTTGTCATAAAATTGATCACTTCGGGAGTTATGTTACGTGCTGCTGTAATAAAGTCACCTTCATCTTCCCGATCGTCATCATCAACAACTATCACTAATTTTCCCGCCTTTATATCTTCAATCGCAGACTCAATAGAATCAAGCATAGAAATATTTTTTACAAAGTTAAATCAACATTTATCAAGGCGCAAATCACAGCTCACTCCAAACACCATGACATAAAAGGTTAATCGACAGGGAATGTAACAGTCGTTGCCCCAAATCGAAAAATAAAAATTAAAAAACGCCATAATGGATGGTAACAAAAACGCAACATAGGCAAGCAGCAAGTATTTTTTTTTGTTGTCTTCAAATAGGTCTAAATTCCAATAATGAATTGTTAATATTTGGCGAGATTTAGTTTTGGATTATTCCCTTTCTTTGTAACGAAACTAAAATACATATATGCTTACGAGATTAACTATTCTGCTTACTTTTCTTTCAGCAAGCATTTTTTCATTTTCCCAGGTCACCACTAGTGAAATGAGCGGTATCGTAAAAGACAATAATGGCCAGTTACTGGCAGGTGCCAGTGTCACCGCTGTTCATACGCCATCAGGAACAACTTATACTACTGTTGCTGGGAAGAATGGTGTGTTTAATATCCCCAATATGCGAGCAGGCGGACCCTATTCGCTGAAGATCACGTTTGCAGGGCAAGAACCTTTTACCCTGGAAAATATAACCCTGGAATTAGGCCAGCCCTATCATGTTAATGCTACTTTAAATCAAAGCACTCAAATCCTGGAATCAGTAATTGTAACTACTCGGTCACGCAGAGCGGCGGTCGACCGGATTGGAATGAGTACAAATATTAACAGCAGGCAACTTTCCACGTTACCAACGATTACGCGCAGTATAACTGATTTTACACGCATTACACCGCAGGCCAATGGAACCAGCTTTGCTGGCAGAGATAACAGGATGAACAATGTGACCGTTGACGGCGCCAACCTGAATAATAATTTCGGCTTATCATCTGATCTCTTACCTGGCGGTGGCAACCCAATTTCGCTTGATGCATTCCAGGAAATATCCGTAAATCTGTCGCCTTTTGATGTAAAACAATCCGGGTTCACAGGTGCCAGTGTCACTGCTATTACAAAAAGCGGAACCAACACTTTTCATGGAAGCGTGTATGGTTCGTATCGAAACCAAAGTTATAATGGAACTAATATCGCAGGCACCAAGTTACCGAGCCCCCCGGCCACAAGTAATAAGATATATGGTGCCACTCTAGGCGGACCCATTATAAAAAATAAATTATTCTTTTTTATGAACGGGGAAATAGAAAAGGCAAATTTCCCGGGTGTCACCTATGTACCCAAAGGCGGTTCAGGAAACGGAACGGTTTCAAATGTGCCAATCGATTCATTAAGTATATTGTCCGGCTATTTAAATAGTAAGTACAGTTTTGATCCGGGTGTTTACGATAACTTCCCCAATTTCACCAGCGATAATCATAAGCTCCTTGCAAAGGTTGACTGGAACATTAGCACCAAGCACAAGGTCACAGCTAAATTCAGCGACTTTCAAAATACCGGTGATGCAATGATCAGTGCAAGTGGAGGTATTAATGGAGCGAGCGGGCAAAGTAACATTATTGTTTATACCCCTCCCCCCGGCAGATTTGGTCCAAACTCAATGGGCTTTGCGAATATAAATTACCAGGTCGTTGATAAGGTGCAGACTGGCTCTTTGGAGTTAAACAGTAATTTCAATAAGAAATACAGCAATCAGTTTTTAGCAACCATTACAAAAATAAGTTCTATCAAAGGACATAATGGAGCCACATTTCCCTTTGCAGATATTATCAATTCCAGTAAAAATAATTACCTGAGTTTTGGGAATGAGCCTTTCAATGGAAACAACAACCAGGTAATAAATAATATCTACACTTTCACAGACAACTTTAACTACTTTGCCGGAAGGCATACTTTGACAGCAGGGGTAAATTATGAATATCAAAAGGTCGGGAATATGTTTATGCCTGGCTCACAAGGATATTATGTGTTTGGATCACTGGATGATTTTGTAAACAACAAGCCCCCGAAATTATTTTCGATTAACTATTCTCTCGTTCCCGGACAAGACGCAGTATTTTCGGCTAATTTGAAAGTAGGTCAGTTGGGCGTTTACTTCCAGGATGAGATCAATGTCAATCCCAATTTCAAATTAACGCTCGGTTTGCGTGTTGACCGCCCCGTCTATCCCGAACAGCCATTGGAAAACCCAGCTATCACAGCACTTTCACTTTACGACGAGAACGGAGAGATCAAGAATTACAGTGATGGCAAGTGGCCAAAATCCACATGGTATCTTGCTCCCCGCGTTGGGTTCCGCTGGGATATGTACGGAGACAAAAGCATGGTTATTCGCGGAGGAACAGGCGTGTTTACCGGGCGTATACCTTTTGTCTATTTGACAAATGCACCAAGCACAAGCGGCATGTATGCATTTGGCGCACTGGTCACTTCACCAGCTGATCTGCAAAATTTTACGTTCAGCACAGACGCTCATGCATACAATCCTTTTTTTAACAAGAACCTGAATCCCGCACAATTTCCAACAACGGCGGGGACTGTAGCCCCCAGCGGAGGTTTTGCAGTTATTGATCCGCATTTTAAATTCCCTCAGGTTTGGAGAACCAACATTGCAATTGAAAAGCAACTGGGTAAAGGTTGGGGCTTAACTGTTGAAGCGTTGTACACAAAAGACATTAATGATCCTGTTATGCGCAATGCAAATCAAAGGCCGACAGATACAGTTGTGGTGGTGGCCGCAAATGACATAAGGGGACGCTTTAGCAATAGCTCCGCGAGAAGACTGAATGCCGGAATTGCAAACGCCATTGTTCTACAAAATACAAACAGGGGTAGTTCATTTGTGTTTACTGCACAGATTGCAAAAAGTTTTACAAAGAATTTTTATGGATCCTTTGCCTATACTTATACCTATGCTGCTGACGTAACAGCCAACCCTGGAAGCCAGGCTGCGTCTGTTTGGTCAGTGAATCCGACTTCACAAACTCAAAACGACCAGGAACTTGCCTATTCCAACTATGCGGTTCCTCATCGCTTTGTTGGTACTTTTTCATACAGGTTTGAATATGTGAACCATCTTGCTTCAACTATTACTTTGTTTTACGAAGGGGAGAAACAAGGCTACATCGGTTCTACATTATCGTCCTCTTACAGTTATATTTACAATGGAGATGTGAACAACGATGGTAATTCGGCTGATCTCATGTATGTTCCAAAAGATCCCTCGGAAATCAAATTTGCAAACTTAGCTCCGAGCGGCACTACACCAGGGTTTACTGCTCAGCAACAATCAGACGCGTTCTTTCAATACATCGCCCAGGATAAATACTTGAGCAAACATATGGGCCAGACAGTGGAAAGAAATGGCGCAAGATTTCCGTTCTTCCATCGCGTGGATCTCAACTTCCAACAAGAGCTCTTTAAAAACATCGGGCAGTACAGGCATTCACTGATACTTGGAGTTTCAGTTCTCAATTTCCTGAACCTCCTGAGTCATGACTGGGGAATCAGAAAGCAATACGTTGTAAACAATCCTTTGAGAGTAGCGAGTGTTAGCAAAGGCGTTCCAACATATACGATGGCTACATTTAACGGTGATCTTGTACGATCTTCATTTATCAATGTAAATTCGACCCTCACAACCTGGGGACTTCAACTTAGCCTGAGTTACAAATTCTGACAAAAACAAATTCTGTAAAAAAACCTCCCAACTCTGGGGAGGTTTTTTATATATAATGTTTCCAGCAACGAATTTAGCCGGCAAATGACATAGATTTTTACAAAGAAGAAAATAATCAGGTCGATTGAAGTTTATAATTTACTCCATCCCCATTTCAAAAATTCCGGCATTGCCCTCGCCCACGTGGCAATATCATGCCTCCCATCTTTATAGTTAAGGTATCGGATGTCTTTCCCATTATTATATCCCAATGATTCAAGATCGTCGATCAGGGCCATGGTATCATCAATTGAATCAATGATACCATTGTTATTTCTGTCATGAGTTTCATCAAGCGATCCCGTTGAAAAGAAAAATTTCAAATTAGGATGATATTTCCCTTTCTTGATCTGCTGGTGCATAATGCGATGCAGTTCGTCATCATAATTTTCGTCTTCGTGGTCAAGACTTCTCCACCACAATGAACCAGAAAAAACTCCCGCCTTAATAAATTCCTCAGGATAATTCCAAACTATGTCCAGGGCCATCAGGCCACCGAGCGAAAAACCTGCAAAAGCCTTTTCCCCAAAATGAAAAAGAGGGAATTTCTTTTGAATCTCCGGCAATAACTCATCCCTTATAAACTGGGTATACAAGCCGGCTTTTGCCCCCCGGCCAAGATAATCAGCCTGGATCGCCGTTCCATATTCCATTTTCCGCTGACTACTAGCATGGATAGCTGCGATCACCATGGGCTTTAATCTGCCTTCAGTGTTTAGATTCTCGAGAATATTTTCCAGGCCCAGCTCATTCATGTTCTGACCATCGTTGATCAGTAATAAACATGCATCCGCGGCATCGCCCATATCCCTTGGAAGCAAAAAATCAATTTGTACATCTCTTCCAAGACACTGAGAATGGACAACAACATTTTCGGTCAGAATAGAGGACAGACTGGTGGGCGGCATAATTTTCAAATTAAAAAGTAAAAAACCAAAAATCAAAATCCTTTTTAATTTTTACTTCTTAGTTT
>Ga0163163_10000649_pt1 | contig 29746 bp, 20 predicted proteins | sample S65metaG_FD_119766 | JGI IMG/M metagenome (GOLD analysis project Ga0163163, IMG submission 119766) | Switchgrass rhizosphere microbial communities from Kellogg Biological Station, Michigan, USA - S6-5 metaG | ecosystem: Host-associated > Plants > Roots > Rhizosphere > Soil | place: USA... | reverse complement strand
TGGGCGACATCGTCCAGAGCCTGCCGGCCAACATGAACGGCACCAACCCGCAGGTCAACAACGGCGGCGGTTCCGGTTCGGCCACGGTCAGCCTGCGCGGCTTGGGGTCACAACGCACTCTGGTGCTGATCGACGGTCATCACGCAATTTCCGGCCTCGGCGGCGGTGGTTTCAATATCGATGCGATTCCGATCGCCGCCGTGGAACGCATCGAGGTCCTTACCTCAGGCGCATCGGCAATCTACGGTTCGGATGCGATCGGCGGCGTGGTCAATGTCATCCTGAAGAAGAACTACCAGGGCGCGCAGTTCAGCGCCGACTACGGTATTTCCGATCACGACGATGGCCAGCGCAAAGGCGTGCATTTCCTGTTCGGCCACACGTCGGACAAGGGCAGCCTGATGGCCGGTATCGACTACAACAAGCAGGACAGCGTGCTGCAGTCGCATCGCGCGTTCGCGCACGATGCCAAGTCGCTGTATGGCCGCAACGCGGGTACTTCGGCAAGCGGGTCGGCTCTCGGCCCGATCCCGGTTGAGTTCAACCCGGCCAATGTCGCTCCGGGTGGTTCGGCCACCGGCCCGAACGGCCGTTTTGCGATTCCGGGCAGCGGCCCGCTGTTCGACAATTACCACTGCCGCACGCTGGCACATACGCCGGGCACGAGCGGCGCGAATCCGCTGACCGACTACCACTGCTTCGTCAACAACGGCACCGCAACGACGCCGTCGGACAAGTACAACTTCGCCGCGGTCAACCTGCTGATGACCCCGCAGGAACGCACCTCGCTGTTCATCAATGGCACCTATCACCTGACCGACAACGTTGACGTCTACCTCAACGGCATTCACAACAAGCAGCAATCGGGCTTCCAGCTGGCGCCGGATCCCCTCACCACCGGTGGCGGCTGGGTCATTTCCGCCGATAGTATGTACAACCCGTTCGGCATCCAATACGGCGGCGACGGCGGTCGCGCAGCCGGTCTGCGCCTGGTTGCCGCCGGCAACCGTGCCGCGAAAACCAATAACGTCCTTGACCAGTTCAGCGCCGGTTTCAAGGGCCATTTCGGCATCTTCGACCAGGACTGGAACTGGGAACTCGGCAGCGATTACGGCCATATCTCCCTGATCGCGACGACCTTGGGCCTGCCGAACGTCGAGAAGGTGAACCTGGCAACGGGGCCGTCGATGTTGGTCAACGGCGTGCCAACCTGCGTCGCCACACCGGGCGATGCCAGCACGGCGATCACGGGTTGCGTGCCATTCAATGCATTCAATCCGTATTCGCCGGAACAGACGGCCATTTTGCAAAATCTCGCGTCGCCGGCGCTCACGAATGTCTGGACGCAGGAACGCGTCCATCATCTGGATTTCAATGGCGGCGTGTTCAACCTGCCCGCCGGCACCGCCCAGCTCGCGGTCGGCGTCGACTATCGCAAGGAATACCGCAACAACACGGTCTCCGCCGACTTGACGATCAACCCGGTGACTGGCAACTGCACGCTCGGCAGCCAGTGCTCCTCGCATCTGCAGGGCGGCTACAACGTCAAGGAAGCGTACGGTGAGTTGTTCCTGCCGATCCTTAAGGAACTGCCGTTCGCCAATTCGTTGAACGTCACGCTCAGCGATCGTTGGTCCAAGTACAGCAGCTTCGGCAGCACCAACAATGCGGCTATCGGCGTGGAGTACCGCCCGATTGCCGACCTATTGCTGCGCGGCAACTACAACAAGGTGTTCCGCGCTCCGACCATCGGCAACGTGTTCGGTCCGCCGGTCAGCTCGGCGCCGAAGCTCAGCCGCGATCCGTGCGATTACTCGGGCGCGACCAATCCGAACGCCAGCAATCCGGCCTGTGCGAACGTACCGGCTACGGGCGGATTTATCGATACCGCCGTCGCCCAGAACCTGCAGATCAAGGGCATCACCTCCGGCTCGCAATACGCCGGCTTCCCGATCAAGGCCGAGCATGGCTCTACGTTCAACTGGGGCTTCGTGTATTCGCCGCACTGGGTCGAAGGCCTCTCGCTCAGTGCCGATATGTGGCGCGTGTACCTCAACGACACGATCACGACCGTTGGTGCGCAAGCGGTGCTGGATAGCTGCTTCGCTGGCGTCGCTGCGTACTGTCCGCTGATCCACCGCTTCGCCACGGGTGACGTCGGCCAGATCGACAACATCCAGCAGCCCACCGGCAATGTCGGCCGCATCGACGTCAAGGGCACCGACTTCTCGATCAAGTACCGCCTGCCGCAGTTCGCGTTCGGCCAGTTCTCGGTCGGCCTGGATGCCACGTACCTGGCGCAATACAACCAGATCGTGACCCCGGGCATCATCAATCCGGCAACCGGCTCGGTCACGGTCTTCCACAACGCCGGCCACCTGCTGAATTTTGGCTCGGGTGCCAATGCCGCGTGTCCCGACGCCGCCTCGGGCGTATGCCTGATGCCGCGCTGGCGTGCCCTGGCCACCATAGCTTGGAACATGGGTCCGTGGGATGCTTCCTGGCGTATGCGCTACATCGGCAAGTTCCGCATGGGTTCGGGCAAAGCCGACGAAGACGTCTTCCCGGCCGGCCAGTGCTATTACTCCCAGTTCGGCAACGACTGCTCGATCCATGGTCTGCAGTTGCATTACGGCGCGCGCACGTACAACGACATCCAGGTGGGTTACAACATCGAAGCGATCAACACGCGCGTCGATCTGGGCGTCGACAACGTGGGCGATATCCAGCCGCCATACCTATGGGCGAACAACACGCTCAATGCGAACACGGACACAGCCAACTTCGACACGCTGGGTCGCTACTACTTCGCACGCGTGACCGTGAAGTTCTAAGCCAATCGCAAGTCTTGTCCCCGAGCCGCGCGAGCAATCGCGCGGCTTTTTTTATGACCAGGGACGGTCGGTATTGCCGAAAATGCAGGAGCAATTTTCGGCAATATGGCCATGGATGGTCGGTACGCCGGAAATGCAGGAGCATTTTCCGGCGATGTCCAGGGATGGACGGTGTACTGAAAATGCAGGCGCAATTTTCGGCATTAAAACTTCAGCAGCTCCGGTACGAACTTCGCGTAATTTCGCCAGCGTTCGACCGAACGCGTGTACACCGGCTGGCGCGCCTGCCACAGGCTCGCGGTGCTGATGCTGGCAACAGGTTTGGCAGGCTGCGTCATCGCATCCGCAGGCAAGCCGAGCCAAGTAGCGAGTTCGGCAATAACGTTTTCGGGATTCGCGGCAAGCTGTTCGTACTGCACTTCGCGAATTGCATCGGGATAGAATTTCTGCCAGCGCGCCATCAAGCGCTCCGCGTCGCGCATGACCAGCGCGATGTCGGCAAAATCATACGAGTAACCCTGCACCTCTTCGAGGAACGCTTGCGACCACAACGATAGTGCGTTGTCGCGCGCGTTGCGCCGACAGTGGATGATCCGCGCGTTCGGCCACAACGCGAGCATCAGATCTACGTAGCGGAAGTTCAGCGGCTGCTTGTCGATGAACCAGCGCGCAGCGCCGGCGTCGTCCTGCAGCAGTTGCGCGGCATACGCCGCGGCGCTGCGCTCGAGCAGCGCGTGCGACGGTTTTCCGGCCAGCGCCGGCTGCGTCGCGAGCTGCGCCAGCCCCGGCAATTCGCCGCGATTGCACACAAGCGCACGGCGCGCGAGCAGTTCGGCCACGAGCGTGGTGCCCGAACGCGGCATGCCAACGATGAAAATCGGCTGCCACTGCGGAGCATCCAGACGTTGTGCAAAAGGTTTCGCCGCCAGGCGTGATTCGAGCGCGCGTTTCCAATTCTTGCGCGACCATAGGGTTTGCGCATGCGCAATCGCGTTCGCGTCGCGCCAATACCGCGCCGCCTGAGCGTAATCGCCGATGTCGTCACACGCCTTGCCGAGCGCGAACAGCAGATTCGAACGCGCTTTGTCGCTGAGGTCGGTGCGCGCGAGATTCTCGCGGAACAACGCAAAATCCGCATGTTCCGCACTTACGTAGCGTTGCGCAGACGCTAGGCCGTGCGGCGCATTCCACTCGCAGGCACGCACATCGTGCGCGAGCGCGTACAGGTAATGCGCGCGCGCCTGTGCAAACTCACCGGTCTGTACCTCCAGCATTCCGGCATACGCATGCAGCCGCGCGTCGTCCGGATACTGCGCGATCACGCTCTCAGCAATCGCGGCGGCATCGGCCTGGCGACGACAGTCGTCGAGCAGCTCGATGGCGCGGATCGCCAGATTCGCATCGTGCGCACCGCTTTCGAAACACCCACGCAACACGTGAGCCGCGCCGCTCATGCGGCCGGCGTCCCGCAGCAGCTCCGCGAGCGTGAATGCCGCCGCGGCGTCGCTTGCATCGCGCGCAAGGACTTCGCGCAGCAGGGTCTCGGCCAGCGCATCGCGTTGCGTCTGCCGATAGATGCCGGCCAGCGCGCGACGTAACTCCAGCGACTGCGGATGCGTCTGTAGCGCAGCGACGGCCACGCATTCTGCACCGCTTGTATCACCGCGCAAGGCGAGACGGCGCAACTCGGCGAGTGACTCCGCTTCGCGCATGTCAGGCCGGCGGGTTCAGGGCTTGACGCAGCGGGTCGAGCAAGGCGCCATAGCGCGCGGCACGCGCCGAGTCACGCAGCGGCTCGCGCACCTGCGCCGCACTCGGCGAACGCACGTCGCGCACGGTTTCGTGAAATCGCAGACAGTTTTCCTCGAACGGCAGACCACAAAACTCCAGCAGTGCACGGATGCCGCGGTCCGGATCGGCAAGCAAATCCTCATAGACGTGTTCGTACACGTGCGCCGGATGCGCGCGCGCGAGTTGGCGCGCGCTACGGTCGAACTCGTGCCAGTAGGCGGCAAGATCTGCGAACGTGCGCGTGTAGTCGTTGCCGGCAAAATGCTGGCGATAACACGACAGGCAGGTTTCCAGCGGATCGCGCCGGCACACGACGATGCGCGCCTGCGGCAGCATCGCACGGATTGCCGCGATGTAGATCCAGTTGTTCGGCAGCTTGTCGACAAAGATCGGCGCATGCTCGCGCCAATGCGCCGTGCGTTGCAGATAGTTTTCACCGAGACGGCGCCAGTCATGCGCCTGCAGCGCGCCGACCCAGCGCGGGAACGGCTGTTGCTGGCGCGCGGATTCGGCGTTGATCAGCAGCGGCAGATCGGGCAGTTCGCCAGCGCCTTCGACCTGCGAATGCGAGGCGAGGATCTGCTCGGCCAGCGTCGTGCCCGAACGCGGCATGCCGAGGACGAAAATCACTTCGCGGCCGAGGTCGTTCGCGGGAATCGGCACAGACGTGAATGCCGCGTCGATCTCGCGCAGCGCCGCGCTGAACGCGGCCGCATTCCAGGTCATGCGCCGCCGCGCCAGCGCGTTCGCCTGTGCGAGCGCGTCGAACGATTCGGCATAACGGCCGTGATCGTCGAGCGCCTTGGCCAGCGCGAAACCGAGCGCGATGCGGTCGTCATCACTCGCACGCGCATCGCTCACGCCAGCACGAATCGAATCGATATCGGCACCTTGCAGGCGCACGGTCTTGATATTCGCCAGGCCCCACCAGGCCATGCCGGACCACGGCTGTGCCGCAATCACCTTGCGGTATTCGGCAATCGCCTCATCGACATGGCCGCTGACCTTGAGCGCATCGGCGAGTTGCGCGCGCGCGAGGGCGTGCCGCGGCGCGAGTTTCACGGCGTGGCGCAACGCCGCGCCGGCTTCCGGATAACGCACACAGCGCGCGAGAATGATGCCGAGGTTGTACCAGGCCGTGGCCAGATCGGGCTGCAGTTCCGTCGCGCGCCGCAACGCCGCGATCGCGCCATCGAACTCGCCCGCGTCGGCGAGCACGGTGCCGAGCGTGTTGTGGTACAACGGGTCGTCCGCGCGTTGCGCGATCGCGCGCTGCATCGTCCTGATCGCCTGCACATGCTGCCCGCGCAAACTCAAAATTCCGGCTTCCAGGCGCAGCGCTTCCGGATGATCCGGATTGCTCGCCAACACGCCACCGAGCCACTGTGACGCCTGATCGGGCCGGCCGGCCTCCAGTGCCTGCGCCGCCGCGACGACCAGTTGTGCCGCCGCTGGTTTGAGCCCCTGCAAACGTGAATTCATTCACTCTCCGCTACGCGGCGCCGCGCGCCGAGCGCGTTATGTTCGCATGAATCCGCCCGCCCGTAGCGCTGTGGCAGAATCGCCGCATGTCCGCCGTTTCCTTCGAAACCCAACTCGCGCACGCGCGCCGGCTGTGGCAACAAGACGAAGTCGCCGCTTGCGAAGCGTTGCTGCGCGACCTGCTCGCGCGCGATGCCGCACACGAAGATGCGACGTTTCTGCTCGCCAAGTTGCTGCAGACGCAGGGCCGGCTCGATGCCGCCTGCGCGCTCGTTTTCCACTGGTGCGGCCCGGGTGATTTCGCCTTGCGTGCCAGCGCACGCGCCGCCGAATTCATGCGCGAATGTCAGCGCCAGACGCTGGCCGATGACGTGTGCGAAGCTGCGCTGGCGCGGCAACCCGCGTCTGCTGAATTTCTCGCTCTGGCCGGACATGTCGCGCGCGAAGTCGGTGATTTCGAGCGCGCGCGCAGCCGCTATCTTGCCGCACTCGACGCCGGCGTCGACCTGGATGCTTCCTACGTGCTCGGCGCGTTGGCGAACACGTTGCGCTACGAAGATGCGAGCCATCCGGATTTCACGCGGCTCCGCGCCCATTTCCGCGATGGGAGGGCGTTGCGGGCGCGTGCTGCAAGCGGTTTCGGCTTGGCCAAGGCGTATGACGACATCGGTGATCGGGAAACGGCGGCGCGCGTGCTGTACGAAGCAAACGCGATGGTTCGCTCGGTGCAGCCATGGTTGAGCGCGGACTGGCGACAGTTCGTGGCGCGTCGCAAGCACGAACAGATCGCTTGTACGCGCAATGCGGAACTTGCCGACTTCGCCCCGGTGTTCGTGCTTGGCATGCCGCGCAGCGGCACCACGCTGACTGCCACGCGGCTCGCGCAACACGCACACGCACGCGACCGCGGCGAGCTGCGCACGCTGCGCTTTATCGCGCAACAATTGATCGACGGCGATCATCTCGCGGATGTGAATGCGATCGAGGAAGCAGCCGCACTTTACTACGCGCACGCGCGTCAGGACGATAAGGCGGCGACGTGGTACATCGACCAGGATCCGCTCAATTTCCGCTACATCCATCTCATCGCGGCGATGTTTCCACAGGCTCGCATCGTGCTGTGCCAACGCGATCGGCGCGACACTGCGCTGTCGCAATGGAGCCAGGACTTCGCACATGCGGACTGCGCGTTCGCATACGACTTCGCCGACATCGGCGCGTATGCCGCCGGTTTCGATGAGCTGATCGCGCATTGGCAACGAACGCTGGCGTTGCCGATTCACGTTGCGCATTACGAAGAGCTCGTCGCCGATCCGCCGCGCGCACTCAGCGCGCTGCGCACGTTTCTCGGCATGGCCGGGGATGAAGTAACCGATACCGTGGCAGCGATCAACACGTCGAGCATCTGGCAGGCGCGCCAGCCGATCTACACGCGCTCGGTCGGACGCTGGCGCGCCTACGCGCCGTTCATTCCGGAAGTATCCCAATTCGGCGGAGCGGGTTGAGCCCGCCGCCTTAGTCGTTTTTGCGCAGCTCCAGGTCGCCGCTGAACGACTGCATCTCGATCTGTGCATCGCCGTCGCCGACTTTTGCGTCGAGACTGCTGCCAGGACCATGTTCCTTCGTTTGCGTCTTGCCGAAATCGCTGTGGATATCGCCGCTGAACGTCGACGCATCCACGTGCGCGGACAGGTTCGCCGGCACGTACAGACGCACATCGCCGCTCATCGCTTCCAGATGCAGTCGCGCATGCGCCGCGGGCGTCACGTGCAGACGTGCATCCCCGGACACGGTGCCGATTTCCAGTTCCTGCACCGGCGCGTCGTCGAGGCCGATATCACCGGACACGGTTTCCAGCTTGACGCGCCCGCCGAGATTCTTCGCATTGATGTTGCCGCTGACGGTCTGCAGGTGCGCACGGCCGTTCGGGCTGGCTTGGGGCGCAGCGAACGATACGTCGCCGCTGACGCTTTCGACATCGACTTCCGGTGCGGCGCTGCGCACGCCGAGCGTGCCGCTGACGCCGTGCACCGCGATCGACTTGCCGGCCATGTCGGTGATATTCGCGTCGGCACTGACTACCTGCACTTCGAGCGCGGCAGCGCGCGGCACGTGCAGGACCAACTCACTGTCGCTCTGCGGACCGTGTTTGCCGAACCAGCCGTTTTCCGTGCTGTCGACTTTCAGTCCGAGATGCCCGGAGTCGCCGGAAACCACGAGCTTGGAGCCGGCGCCGAGACTGCCGCGCAATTCCACCTGCGGTTTGTCCCAGCCGCTAACCGTGACGTTGCCGCGCACGTTCTCGACGGCGATGCGCGCGTCGGCGACGACATTCCAGGATTCATTCAGCGCCTTTTCTTCGCTGCCCGCATCGATCGAGCGGTTTTCGATCGCGTCCGCGGCGACGACACTGGCGCCGGTCAAGGCCATCCAGATCGACAACACCAGCAGGCGCACGTTGTGATTGTTCATTTCATTGTCCTCGTTAAGCGTGGGTTTGCGATTGCCGTAGCAGACGCATGCGTTGACCATTGGCGCGATTGAGCAAGCCAACCAGGAACACGGCGTCGGGATGTTGCTCCAGCGCTTGTTGAATTTGCGCGCTCGCGTCGTCCAGATCGCGCGCGGCGGCGGCGAGTTTGGCGTCGCGCGGCTGTGCCCAAGCCATCGCACTGGACGGCGGCAAGCGCGAATCTGCGTTCAAGCTTTGCCAGTTGCCTCGCTGCGCCACGAATCCTGCGGCGAACGCGATCACGAGCGTAGCGGCGATGGCGAACGCGATCTGCCAGCGATTTTGCCGGAGCGTGGATCGCGTCGCGATCTGGGCGGCAATGTTCGGCCACAGATCGTGCACCGGTTCGACACTGCCGCCGAGTTTGCGCATTTCGCTGCGCCATTCGAATTCGTTGTTCATATCTCACCTCCGAGCGCACGCCGCAACAAGCCGCGAGCGCGATGCAACTGGGCTTTTGACGAACCCACTGCCATGCCAAGCTCCAGCGAAATCTCTTCGTGCTTCCAGCCTTCGACGTCGTGCAACACGAGCACGGCGCGCGCGCGCGGTGGCAAGTTGGACACCGCCCGCTCCAGATCGGCGCGCTCACCGGCGCAGAACGGCACCTCGCCGCCCGCCGCGGCTTGCAATGCGTCGTCATCCATCGCCTGCTCGTCGCGCCGGCCGCGCAATTCCATCAGCGCGGTGTTGACGCCGAGCCGGTGCAACCAGGTAGAAAACGCGCTTTCATGCCGGTAACTGCCGAGTTTCTGCCACGCACGCACGAACGCTTCCTGCGTCAATTCCTCGGCGCGTGCCCGATCCATGCCGAGCAGGCGCAGGATCACGCCGTGCACGCGGCCGACATGGCTGCGGTAGAGCTGCTCGAACGCGGCGGTGTCGCCTGCCGCGGCACGGCGCACCAGCACGGAATCCGCGTTGGTGGCTACGCTTTGCGTCAAACCGATGTCCAATGTCAAGGCGGCGCCATCCATTTGTCAGCTTGGATGCGCAACGCGGGCCGCGGGTTTAACTGTCCCGCGTCTCCCGGCGGTCAGGGTGTCCCCACCGCTTCGACTTCCTCGCCCGTCAACAGCGCCGCGATGCGCTGCTGTTCGTCCAGCAATGCCTTGGGCATGCGCGCGCCGTACGAAGACAGGTATTCGCCGATGCTTTCATATTCGGCGCTCCAGCTCTCCAGGTCCACGTGCAGCAGCGCTTCGAGCTTGGAACGCGGCAGGTCGAGTCCGTCCAGATTCAAATCCTGCACGCGCGGCAGGTTGCCGATCGGCATTTCTTCGGCGCCTTCGTTGCCGGTGCAGCGGCCGAGGATCCACTCGAGCACGCGCATGTTGTCGCCGAAACCCGGCCACAGGAACTTGCCGTCATCGCCCTTGCGGAACCAGTTGACGTGGAAAATCTTGGGCAGCCTGGCGCCGGGTTTGTCGAAGCTCAACCAGTGCGCGAAGTAGTCGGCGAAGTTGTAGCCGCAGAACGGCTTCATCGCCATCGAGTCGCGGCGCAGCACGCCAACCGCGCCGGTCGCCGCCGCCGTCGTTTCCGAACCCATTGCCGCGCCGACCAGCACGCCGTGCGTCCAGTCGCGCGCTTCGAACACGAGCGGCACGAGGTGCTCGCGGCGGCCGCCAAAAATAATCGCCGAGATCGGCACGCCCTGCGCGTCTTCCGCGTGCGGCGACCAACTCTGACACTGTCGCGCGGCAACAGTGAAGCGCGAATTCGGATGCGCCGACGGGCCGTTCCCAGGCGTGTAGTCGCGGCCCTGCCAGTCCTTCGCCGGCGTGCCTTCGCCCAAACCTTCCCACCACGGATCGCCGTCGGCGGTCATCGCGACGTTGGTAAAAATCGTGTCGTGGTTGAGCATTGCCAGTGCATTCGGGTTCGTTTTCGCGCTCGTGCCGGGCGCGACGCCGAAATAGCCGGCTTCCGGATTGATCGCCCACAAGCGGCCATCCGCACCCGGCGTCATCCAGCAGATGTCATCGCCAACCGTCCATATTTTCCAGCCCGCCTTGCGGTAACTTTCTGGCGGGATCAGCATGGCCAAGTTGGTCTTGCCGCAGGCCGAGGGAAACGCGGCGGCGACGTAGTGAGTTTCGCCTTTGGGGTTCTGGATGCCGACGATCAGCATATGTTCGGCCAGCCACCCTTCCGCCCGCGCCTGCCACGAACCGATGCGCAGCGCATGGCATTTCTTGCCCAGCAACGCGTTGCCGCCATAACCGGAACCGATCGACTTGATCGTGAGTTCCTCGGGGAAATGCAGGATCAGGCGCCGGTGCGGATCCAGATCGCCTATCGAGTGCAGGCCTTTGACGAATGTTCCGTCACGCTCGATGCGCGCGAGCGCTTCGCTACCCATGCGCGTCATCAGCGCCATGTTCGCAACGACGTAGGGGCTGTCGGTGATCTCCACTCCACAGCGTGCGAGCGGCGACGCGATCGGACCCATGCAATATGGAATCACGTACAGGGTGCGGCCTTTCATGCAACCGGCGAACAGCGCGTCGATTTTGCCGTGCGCTTCAGCCGGTGCCATCCAGTGGTTGTTCGGGCCAGCGTCGTCCTTGTTGTGCGTGCAGATGAAGGTCAGATGTTCAACGCGCGCGACATCCGATGGATTCGACCGGTGCAGATAGCAGTTTGGATGCGTACGTGGATTGAGCTCGATCAGATCGCCGTTCGCGAGCATCAGCTCGACGAGCTTGTCGTATTCGGCCTCCGAGCCGTCGCACCAATGGATGCGGTCCGGTTGGGTGAGGTGGGCGACTTGGTCTACCCATTGGTTCAGACTTTCCAACTTGCTGGACATGCTTGTAATTTTCCGGGTGCGAGAACCCGCCTCCAACGATTAAGAAAAACCACGGCGCGGCGATCGATGTCGCCGCTGTTTTTTTGTTCAGTCCTGGATATCAGGCCGGAATGAGTGTGTCTATTACGTGCTGCACGTAGGCATCGAACTCGGCGTGCTCGAGCCGCGGCATGCCGAGTTGCAGCGCGAGCTGCAGAAATCCAACGTAAGCTGCATACGCGAGCCGGGCGCGATGCGCGGCGATATTGCGGTTCATGCCGACCTGACGATAGGCGCGGGTGAGGAAATCCATGCGCCGCTGCGACACCCGCGCCATCACCGGCTGCACGATAGGATGATCCAGCGCGCGTAGCAATGCGGAATAAATTACGTGCGATTTCGCTTCGCGGCCGGTGCGGCGGAACAGTTCGCACAAGCGCGCCCGCGGATCGGCAATCGGCTCGACCTGATTCAACAACGCATCGATATCCTGCTTTTCCCAACGCTCCAATGCGGCCTTGAGCAGCGCTTCACGTGTCGGAAAATGCCAGTAGAAGCTGCCCTTGGTCACGCCGAGCTGGCGCGCGAGCGGCTCCACAGCCACCGCGCTGACGCCCTGCGCCGCGATCAGATCCAGCGCGGCCTGTTCCCAATCATCGGCGGAAAGGCGGGTACGCTCGAATTTTTCAACGGCCTGCAGCATCGGTGGATTTTAGCGGTTGGCGGCGCTGGGCGGGAAGCGCATGGTTCGCTGCACTGCAGCAAAAATATCGTAAACTCAATAACCTGGACCATGCGCCGGCGTATTGACAGCTCTAGACGAGCTAAACATACTCTGGCGTATGGTAGCAATTTTGCAGTCGTCGACGTCGCCTGCCGTGCGCAATACGCCTGCGCCGCGCCTGCGCGCGCGCGATGGCGTGGAACTGGCGATCGAGCAGTTCGGCGCTGCTGAATCGCCGGCGCTCGTATTCGCCCATGGTTTCGGGCAAACCCGACAGGCGTGGGCGGATGCGGCTCGCGGACTGGCAGTCGGCGGTTGGAACAGCATCACGTTCGATGCGCGCGGTCACGGCGAAAGCAGCTGGCGCGACGATGGCGCGTATGAGTTTGCTCAGTTCATCGACGATCTGGTGCACGTCGCCCGCATCCCGACGGAGAAGCCAATACTGATCGGTGCCTCGATGGGTGGCCTATTAGGCCTGCGCGCCCAAGCCGAGCATGCGCCATTTCGCGCGCTTGTGCTCGTCGATATCACGCCGCGCTGGGAAGCGGCGGGCGTCGAACGCATCCTCACGTTCATGCGCGCGCATCCGCAGGGTTTTGCCTCCGTCGATGAAGCGGCCGACGCGATCGCGCAGTATCTGCCGCATCGCGCAGAGAAAAAATCGCCGGAACGCCTGCGCAGTCTGCTCGTAACCACGGCGGATGGGCGCCTGCGCTGGCACTGGGACCCGCGTCTGATCGACCGCATCGGTGCAAGCGGTGAGAGCGAACAGGCTGCACTGCTCGAGGCGGCGCGCGCGATCGATGTGCCGTGCTTGCTGATCAGCGGCGAGTGCAGTGATGTCGTTTCCGCTGCCACGATCGAAGAATTCCTGCAGTGCGTGCCGCACGCGCAGCACACACGCGTCGCGCGCGCGACGCACATGGTCGTCGGCGATCGCAATGATGCGTTCACACAAGCCGTCCAACAATTCATCACGCCGCTGCGCGCCTGCAGCGGCACAAGGAGCTACGCATGAATTCCTGGTATCCGTTACTCGCCGTGTTCGCCGCCTCCCTGGTTTGCGCGTATCTGCGCACCGGCTTGCGCACATGGACCGTCGCCGGCTTCGTCGCGCTGTTCGGCGCGGCCTGGTTCGCCCAATCATCGTGGCTCGCCATCGCGATCACCGCGGCGATCTTCGCCGCTGTCACGGTGCCGCTGAATCTGCCGGAATTCCGCCGCCGCAAAATCACGGCGCCGCTGCTTGGCGTCTATCAGAAGATCACGCCGCAACTGTCGGACACTGAACGCGTGGCGCTGGAAGCCGGCACGGTCGGTTTCGAAGGCGAGCTGTTCAGCGGCAAGCCGGATTGGAAAAAACTGCTGAGCCAGCCGGCAGCGCAGTTGTCGGTCGAGGAGCAGGCGTTTCTCGATGGCCCCTGCGAAGAGCTGTGTCACATGGCCAACGAGTGGCAGATCACGCACGAACTCGCCGACTTGCCGCCGGAGATCTGGGAGTTCATCAAGAAGAAGAAATTCTTCGGTCTGATCATTCCGAAGGAATACGGCGGCTTGCAGTTCTCCGCGCTCGCGCAATCGGCAGTGCTGCAGAAACTCATGGGTATATCCGGCACGCTGTCCTCCACCGTGGGCGTACCCAACTCGCTCGGCCCGGGCGAACTGTTGGTGCACTACGGTACTAAGGAACAGCGCGAATACTACTTGCCGCGCCTGGCCGACGGCCGCGAGATTCCCTGCTTCGCGCTGACCGGACCAAATGCCGGATCCGACGCCACCTCGATTCCGGATTACGGCGTCGTCTGCAAAGGCGAGTGGCAAGGCGGCAATGTGCTCGGCGTGCGCCTGACGTTCGACAAGCGCTACATCACGCTGGCGCCGATCGCCACTCTGATCGGCCTCGCCTTCCAGATGCACGATCCGGATCATCTGCTCGGCGACAAGGAACACTTCGGTATCACGCTCGCGCTGATTCCACGCGATACGAAAGGGCTGGAAATCGGCCGCCGCCATTTCCCGCTGAACGCCGCGTTCCAGAACGGCCCGCTGCACGGCAAGGACGTTTTCGTGCCGCTATCGCAGCTGATCGGCGGCGAAGAAATGGCAGGGCAAGGCTGGCGCATGCTCGTGGAATGCCTGTCGGTCGGCCGCGCGATCACGTTGCCCTCCAACGCATCCGGTGGCGTGCGCATGGGCGCTATCGCGACCGGCGCCTACGCGCGCCTGCGCAAGCAGTTCGGCATGGCGATCGGTCGCTTCGAGGGCGTCGAGGAAGCGCTCGCGCGCATCGGCGGTTACACCTACGCGATTACTGCGTTGTCGCGCGCCACCGCGGCAGCGGTCGATCGCGGCGAGAAACCGGCCGTGCCGTCGGCGATCGCGAAATACCACTGCACCGAGCTCGGCCGCGAAGTCGCCAAGGACATCATGGATGTGCACGGCGGCAAAGCCGTGCAGCTCGGGCCGAACAACTATGCCGGCCGCGGCTGGCAGACCGCGCCGATCGCGATCACGGTCGAAGGCGCAAACATCATGACGCGCAGCCTGATGATTTTCGGCCAGGGCGCGATCCGCTGCCATCCACATGTGCTCAAGGAAATGCAGGCCGCGCAGATCCCCGACTACGCGACGCGCCTGCGCGTGTTCGACCGCGAACTGTTCGCGCACATCGGCTTTGCAATCTCGAATGCTGCGCGCAGTTTCGTGCTGGGCCTAAGCCATGCGAAGCTCGGCCGTGCACCCGGCGACAAGTATACAAAACGCTTCTATCGCAAATTGAACCGGTACGCGGCCAATCTCGCGCTCGTCGCCGACAGCTCGATGCTGCTGCTCGGCGGCAAGCTCAAGTTCAAGGAAAAACTTTCCGCGCGGCTCGGCGACGTGCTGTCGAATCTGTACATCGCCAGCGCGATGCTCAAGCGCTACGAAGATCAGGGCCGGCCGATCGCCGACCAGCCGCTGCTGGCCTGGGCATTCCATGATTGCGCGTTCCGCATGCAGAACGCGCTCGACGGCGTGCTGCGCAACTTCCCGATCCGCCCCGCCGCATGGCTGCTGCGAGCGCTGGTGTTTCCGCTCGGTCGCCGCGAAGCGCCGCCCTCGGATCGCCTCGGTCATCGCGTCGCCGCGATTTTGTGCGCACCGGGCGAAGCGCGCGATCGCCTGGCCGAATGGACCTATCTCACACCGAGCGCGAACAACCCGGTCGGGCGCATGAATGCGCTGCTGCCCGACGTGATCGCCGCCGAACCCGTGGAGCGCAAGTTCGCCAAGGCGCAGAAATCCGGCGCGATCAAGAGCCTGGATGCCGATGCCCAGCTCGCCGAAGCAGAAAGTATCGGCGCGATCACCAGCGAGGAGCGCAAGCTGCTCGAGCGCGTACGCGCGGCGATCATGGAATTCATCAATGTCGATGACTTCGATCCGGCGGAATTGCCGGCCGCCATGTCGCGGCCGAAGCCGGGATTGCGCTCCGTCGCCTGATTACGAATTCATTTCACGCGTCGCGCGCAGCTGCCACGCAATCCAGACGGCGCAGACCGAGGCGAGCGATGCCAGTGCGGCGATGATCGGCGTCGTCGCGCCAAACCCGCGCAGGATTTGCAGCGTGCCGACGACGAGCACGTCGCCGAGGCGCCAGATCGCGGTGTCGATGAAGCCTTTCGCCTTGTAGCGCGTTTCGCGGTCGACGCGCGTGAACAGGCTGTCGATCGCCGGATTGTTGACGCCATAAGAGCCGGCGCGCGTGACGACGAGCGCAACCGCCACGGCCGCCGGCTGCGCGATCAACGCGAGCGTCGCCAAGGTGAGGAACTTGACGACTTCGGTCCCGGCGATGCTCGGTGCCGGCCCGTAGCGCGTGAGCACGATGCGCGTGACGAAGATCTGCAGCAATGCCATCAGCACATTGGTCGCCGCATCGACATTGGCGAAGAACTCCGTGCGCTCTGCGCCGTCCGGATAATAGCGATGGCCGATATCGGTCTGCAGGTTGTAGAGCACGCCACCGACGCTGTCGCCAAGCAACACCAGCGCGGCGACGCGCAACAGGAACGACGATCGCACCAACTGTTTCGCACCGGCCCAGAAGCCGCCGCCGATCAATTCCTCGTTGCGCCTGATGTCGTGCGCGACGGGATGGCGCCGCGACCACGCTACGAGCCCGAGGATGCATGCCACTGCGCCCACGAGCAGCAAAGCAGCCACTCCGAGCAACGGCGGAATGCCGATGATGTGCACGAGCCATTTCGTCAGAAGCGAGCCCGCTATCGCGCCGAGCGTGCCCCCGAGCGCGACGATACCAAACAGCCGATACGCCTGTTCGGCACTGAAGATGTCGGCGACGAAGCTCCAGAACACCACGACGACGAACAGGTTGAATACACTCATCCAGACGAAGAACACCGCGCCGAGAATTTCCGGGTTGAGCGTGTCCTGCGCCTGGAATGCCGGCATGAACGCGAGCAGATTGACGATGAAGAAAATGTACACCACCGGCACGAAGCGCTTGCGCGGAAAGCGCGCGACCAGCCAGCCGTAGACCGGCGTCAGTACCAGCGTGGCGATAAACGTCGCGGAGTAGAACGGCAGCAGCGCCTCAACGCCGCTCGCCGCGGTAAGCTGCTCGCGCACCGGCCGCAACACGTAATACGCCGCGAGCACAAGGAACAAGTACGTGAACGCGAGGATCACCGCCGGCCACTCGTGGCGCTCGATGCCAGTGAGCGCCGCCGTGCGGTGCGTAGCGTGGTCCGTTGCCGCCAAGTCGCGTGTCCTGCCCTCGAAGCTGCAGCGAAGCGTAGCACGCAGGCCAATTGCCGTATCCTGCGCGGCATGACCGCTACCCTCTCCGCGATCCATATCTTTCCGCTCAAGTCCGCCGCACCGCTCACGCTCGATGCGGCTGTCGTGGAGACCCGTGGCCTGGTACAGGACCGGCGCTGGATGGTGATCGACGAATCGGGAAAGTTTGTCACCGGGCGCCAGCAATCGCGGTTGACGTTGATCCACGCGCGCATAAGCGGTGGCGACCTGGAATTGGCCGCGACCGGCATGCCGACGCTCCACGTCAAAGCGCCTGCGCAGGGAGTGCGCGTCGATACGGCGGTCTGGGGCGCCGCCGTGACGCCGCAGCTCGCGGATGAATCGGCGCATCGATGGATAAGCGCATTTCTTGGCGCGCCGCACCGCCTCGTGCACATGGACGACAACTGCATGCGCCGCCTCAAAGCCGGCTACGACGGCCGCTATGGCGAGGACAGCGACGAGGTGAGTTTCGCCGACGGTTTCCCGCTGCTGCTGATTTCGCAAGGCGCGCTCGACCTGCTGAACTCGAAGCTGACCCAGCCCGTACCCATGCTTCGCTTCCGGCCGAATCTCGTCGTCGCCGGGACGACGGCGCACGCGGAAGATGACTGGAAGCGCATCCGCGTCGGTGCCTGCGAGTTCGAGGTCGCCAAGCCATGCACACGGTGCGTGTTCACCACGGTCGACCTCGAAACCGGGATGCGCGATCCGTCCGGTGAACCGCTGCGCACCCTGACGAGCTATCGTCGCAGCGCCGACGGTGTCACGTTCGGTCAGAACCTGATTCCGCGCAAGCTGGGAGCGGTGCGTGTCGGCGATGCGGTCGAGGTGCTGACTTAGCTTTCCCTTCTCCCGCTGGCGGGAGAAGGTGCCGAAGGCGGATGAGGGTGGCACTGCCGAAGGCTAAAGCGTTCCCACAGCGCCACCCTCACCCGCCGCGCTGCGCGCGGCGACCTCTCCCGCCAGCGGGAGAGGTGTCGCTTGCTGCGCTGCGATGGAGCATCTGCTCTATCGCCAGCCCGTAGCCTCACGCGCCTATGACCTATGACTACATCATCGTCGGCGCCGGCTCGGCCGGTTGCGTGCTGGCGAACCGGCTCAGCGCGAATCCGCGCAATCGCGTGCTGCTGCTCGAAGCTGGCGGGCGCGACTGGCATCCTTTCATCCATATGCCGGCCGGCATCGCCAAGCTCGTTGGCAAGAAAGGCGTGAATTGGGATTACACGACCGAGCCGCAAGCCCGGCTCAACAACCGACGCCTGTGGTGGCCGCGCGGCAAAGTGCTCGGCGGCTCCAGCTCGATCAATGCGATGTGCTACATCCGCGGCGACGCCCGCGACTACGATGAATGGGCGCGCCTGGCCAGCGATGAACGCTGGAACTGGAATGCTGTGTTGCCGTATTTCCGGCGCTCCGAAGCGAACACGCGGGGTGCGGACACATTGCACGGCAGCGAAGGCCCACTGTGCGTCTCGGATCTGCGTCATCACAATCCGCTGTCGCAGGTGCTGCTCGATGCCGCGAACACGGTAGGCTATCCGCTCAACCGCGACTTCAATGGTGCGCAGCAGGCAGGCTTCGGCTTGTACCAAGTCACGCAGAAAAACGGCGCACGCTGTTCTGCCGCGGCCGCCTACCTGCGCCCCGCGCGCGGACGCGCGAACCTGCGCGTGCTCACGCGGGCAGCCGTGCAGCACGTGCGCATGGACGGCCATCGCGCGGTCGGCATCGATTACCGCCATCACGGCCGGCTCACGCGCGCCGAAGGCAGCGAAGTGATCCTGTGCGGCGGCGCGGTCAACTCGCCGCAGCTGCTGATGCTGTCCGGCATCGGCCCGGCCGATCATCTGCGCACGCTCGGCATTCGTGTCAATCAAGAACTACCCGGTGTCGGCACGAACCTGCAGGACCATCTGGACATCTGCACGCTGCAGCGCACGCTCAAGCCGATCACCTACGATCGCCTGAGCGATGCACTGGTCGCGCTGCAATACTTCACTCGGCGCGCGGGTCCAGGCACCTCGAACATCGCCGAAGCCGGCGGCTTCGTGCGTTCGAGCCGGGCGCGCGACGAGCGCTGCGATCTGCAATTCCATTTCGTGCCGGCGCTGCTCGACGACCACGGCCGCAACCGCCTGCCCGGCTACGGCTACACGCTGCACGCGTGCGGCTTGCGGCCGCAAAGCCGTGGCACGATCCGGCTAAAAACCGCCAATCCCGCCGACAAACCGGAAATCCAGCCGAATTACCTGAGCGACGCGGAAGGTGACGATCTGAAAGTACTGATCGAAGGCGCGAAACGCGCGCGCGAAATCTTCGCGGCGGCTCCGTTCGACGTCTATCGCGGCGACGAGATTTTCCCCGGCTGCGACGCCTGTACCGATGCCGACCTCGCCGCGTTCATTCGGCGCAAGGCCGAAACAATCTATCACCCGATCGGCACCTGTCGCATGGGTTCCGACACCGATGCGGTCGTCGATCCCGAACTGCGCGTGCACGGCGTGGCCGGATTGCGCGTCGTCGATGCGTCGGTGATGCCGACGTTGCCGGGCGGAAACACGAACGCGCCGACGATCATGATTGCAGAGCGCGCGGCTGACTTTGTTCTTGGTGCATAGTTTTTCTTCCACTCGCCTTGCGGGCGAGCGAGTGACCTTCGAAAGCAGAGCTTTCACTCGCCCTGCGGGCGAGCGAGTGACTTTCTCTTGCTCGTGCAAGAGAAAGTCACCAAAGAGAACACGCCCTTGGCATTGCGCTTTTCGGGCTCCTGCCCGAAAAGTACGCGGCCGCTTGCCTGTGTTCCGCTGACTGCACATCCCTGTGCAGGGCAGCGGAATCGGCGCGATCCTCGCGCCGCCGCTTCGCGCATCGCGGCCGCTGCCGCCGCAATGCAAAAGGGGGAAGACAGCGCGCATCCTGCGCGCCAAAAGCGCAAGCGAAAAGAACTCTGTCGATCAGAGCCGGAACGAGCTCAGAGCCGGAAAAGCGCAGTCCAGGGATGGACGTGTTAGCAGTGTTCCCGGCGCCGTTCGCGGTGCCGAGCATCGCAGGTGTGGCGGGAGAATGCCCGTAGGGTCGCGGCGATGGATCGCCGCGATCGCGAAGCAGTACAGGGATGTACTGTCTGAGCGACCCCGCCGCGGCGAGAAGCGCAGGGCATTCCGATTCGCTGACGCGAATCGGAACACCGCGGTCGGCGCCTAGCCTTTTTGGTTACTTTTTGGGTAATGCCAAAAAGTAACCCGCTCGGCCGCAGGCCGAGTGGAAGCATTTGCTTTCGAGAGTAACTCGCTCAGCCGAAGCCCGAGTGGAAGTTCCACTTGAAGGCAGCTAAGCCGCCTGTTCGAGCTGCGGTGGCAGCGGACAGTGCAACCCCGCACAGATCGTGCGCAGCAATTCCGCCTCGCTGACCGACACTTTCCCGTCCGCCCCGATTGCGCGCGTAAGCCCCTTGATAAGCAGTTCCTTGCCGGCCGGCGCGAGCAGGTCGAGTTTCGGCAAAGCCTTGTCGAGCGCGGTGGCGAAATCGACCGGCGGCGCATAGACGTCAATCGCACCGGGCAGCACTTCGTGCATGCCGAGCAGATAGGCGCGCTCGGCTTCGCCGGCATCGTCATTGCCGTAGCGCGCGATAACGGCGATGACTTCGGTAACTTCGCGTTTGCAGTCGGCTAGCTTGTTGCTGCCTGACATTTTCGCCTTCGAGGGATCCAGCGCGTCGATGACCTGCACGCTGACCAATTTCGCCAGGCAATACTCACCGAGTTGCACGCGGCCGTCGGCCTGGATCAGCTCGTTGAGTGCGATCAGAAAGATCTGCAGCTGTGGCCGCGGACGCCGGCGCAGTGCCGGAAAAGCGAGCTGCGCGAGCGGCAGTCGCTGCAGCGGATGGAGGTCGGCGATCTCGCCGGCGATCTCCTCGAGCCCGGCGCGCGTAGCCGCATCGTAACGTTTTTCGATCAGGTGCAATTGTTTCTCGCGCACTTCGCCGGTTGTGTCAAGCGCGAGCGCGAATATCACTTGCATGCAGCGCTCGGGCGCATACGCGAATGCGCGCACGCGCTCGGAAATCGTGGTGTGGATTGCAGTCGCGGCGCGGTAATCGTCCGAGCCCGGATGCGCGACTTGGGTTACCACTTTCTTCGGTGTCAGCGCTATCTGCGCATTTGCCTTGGGCAACAACGTCGCCTTCGTTCCCGCGGACACCCCGGCGACGAAGTTGGCCGGCGCGAAACCCGAAATCGACACCTGCGCGCCTTCCGCATCGCCAACCTGCACGGGCTGCGCCCAGGCATGTGCGATCTGCGCGAATTCGCGCGGATCGAAGGTGGGTTCGAGGATCTTGATGCGCGCGTCCAGCGGCGGATGCGTGGCGAATAGCGCCGAGTAGCCGACGCCATCGCCGAACAGCATGTGCGAGACTTCTTCGGCTTCCGCACTCGCGAGCTTCGAACCTTGGGCGAGGCCGCCGATCTTCTTCAGCGCGCCGGCGATGCCGACGGTCTGGCGCGTGAACTGCACCGCCGAGGCGTCAGCCAGATACTCGCGCTGGCGCGAAATGCCGGCTTTGATCAGGCGACCGAAAAACACGCCGATATAACCGATGACCAGAATCGCGATGCCGAACGCAACGACACCGCCGGAGTCGCGACTGCGACCGGTGTTCTCGATCAGTTTGCGTCCGGCAATGCCGATGACCAGGATGCCGAACACCACGCCCATGAGCCGAATGTTCAGGCGCATGTCACCGTTGAGCACATGGCTGAACTCGTGCGCGATGACGCCCTGCAGTTCATCGCGCGTGAGCTTGTCGAGGCACCCTTGCGTCACCGTAACCGCCGCATCGGCAGGCGTGTAGCCGGCTGCGAATGCATTGATGGCGGTCTCGTCTTCGAGTACGTAGATCTCCGGCACGGGCACGCCGGAGGCGATCGCGATTTCTTCGATCACATTGCGCAAGCGGCGATGCGCGAAGTCCTGCGTGCGTTCCTCGATCTGCGTCGCGCCGAACTGGCGTGCGACCGCGGCGCCGCCGCTGCGCAGCGTCGACACCTTGTACAGCGTGCTCAAGCCGATCACCGCAAGGACCAGCATTGTACTGACGACGAGCGCGCCGGTCGGATTTGCAGAATAGCCATGCCGGCCCGCCGTGCCGAATGCGATCAGCATGACGAAATCGACCGCAAACACGATCGCCGCGACGGCGAGCACGAATAGGATCAGCATGCGCTTGGTATGCGAGCGCGCGCGTTCCTGCTGGGCGAAGAAGTTCATCGCCGGCTCCCCACGAACGTGTTCAGCTGAAGGAGACTTTCACCGCCTTCTTCGCTTCCGGCGTATCCACTTCCAGCGGCGTGGCCGGCGTGAAGCCGTAGCGAGTGGAGATCAGTGAATTCGGAAACACTTCGCGCATGTTGTTGTACGACATCACGGCGTCGTTGTAGAACTGGCGCGCCGCGGCGACTCGGTTCTCCGTCGAGGTCAGCTCCTCGGTGAGCTGCATCATGTTCTGGTTCGCTTTCAGGTCCGGATAGGCTTCGGCCACGGCCTTGAAGTTCAGCATCGCGTTCTGCAGCTGCGTCTCGGCCTGGCCGAGCTGCTGCATCGCCTGCGGATCGCCCGGGTTGGCCTTAGCTGCAGCGAGCCCGGCCATGCCGGCGCTGCGCGCTGCCGTCACGGCTTCGAGGGTGCCTTTTTCGTGCGCCATATAAGCCTTGGCGGTTTCGACGAGATTCGGGATCAGGTCGTAGCGGCGCTGCAGCTGTACATCGATCTGGGCGAACGCGTTCTTGTAGCCGTTGCGACCGCCGACGAGGCCGTTATAGATACTGACCAGATAAAAAATGATGCCGGCAACGATGATCAGAAGAATTATCAAGGCCATAACACTTGTCCCTAGGTTTGGCGCTAGACTCACGCCCCGTGCGAAAAGCATAGCACGGGCTCGATTTTTGCAGCCTTGTGGTAATAATAATTTTGCGAGGGGAGGCTGCTCCGTAAATGAAGTGTTGTAGTGCGCTGGCACTGCTGGCGTCTCTCCTGCTTGGCCTGCACGTTTCCGATTGCGACGCGCGTACGCGCGCACGTCCGACCCCGCACAAAGCCGCCGCTGCGCCGGCACGGCAGGTAACCATAACCAGTGGAGCCCCGCGCGACGCGAACGCGGTCGCTACCGAATTTGCCGGCTGGCTCGACGCGGTCGCGCAATCCGGCCAGGTGTCCGGGCTTGCCGCGGCCATCGTCAAGGGCGACGAGGTGTTGCTCCAGCGTGGCGTCGGTTACGCCGATGCAAGCGAGGGCTTGCCGGTCACCACCGACACCGTTTTTCGTCTCGCTTCGTTATCCAAGGCTTTCGCCAGCGCACTCACCGCGTTGCTCGTCGACGAAGGCATGCTGAGCTGGGACACGCGCATCACCGGCGTGCTGCCGACGTTCGAGCTGCACGACGTGAATGCCAGCAGCAAGCTCACCGTGCGCGATATTTTGAGTCAGCGCGTCGGCCTGCCGCACAATACATACGATCGCCTGCTCGAACAGGACGAACCGTACGCGGAACTCGTCGAACGCCTGCGCGACGTGCCGCTGACCTGCGAGGTCGGCAACTGCTACGGCTACCAGAACATCACGTTCGCGCTGATCGGGGATATCACCTACGCGGTGAGCGGCGACTTCTTCTATCACCAGGTCGAGAAGCGATTGTTCCATCCGCTCGGCATGGAGACGGCGACGTACGGCCGCGACGCACTGGAAGCGAGCCCGAGCTGGGCGCGCCCGCACGCGCACACCGCACGCGGCTGGGTACCGATCGGCATCAAGGAATCGTATTACCACGTACCACCGGCGGCCGGCGTCAACGCCAGCATCAAGGACATGACGCAGTGGCTGATCGCGCAGATGGGAGGACGTCCCGACGTGTTGCCGGAGGCCGTGCTGACGACGCTGCACACCCCGCTGGTGACGACGCCGTCGGAGCGTCACGTCTCGCCATGGCGCAAGGCCCGGGTCAGCGATGCGAGCTATGCACTCGGCTGGCGCGTGTTCGACTACGCGGGCGAAACGGTGGTGTTCCACGCCGGCGCCGTGCAAGGCTATCGCGCAATGATCGCCTTCGTGCCTAAGGATCGCTTCGGCGCTGTGCTGATGTGGAACTGCGAATGCGCGCTGCCAAGCGGACTGCTACCGATGCTGTTCGATCGCTATCTCGGCTTGGGTGCAGTCGACTGGGCCGGGATTGAAGAATTGCACTCGGCCAAGCACGTGGCGAGTGGCAGCGGAGAATAACCGCTCAACGCTAGTGTGACCTGAGCGCACGTGCCGCTTGCTAGCAGCCGCCCCTGGTGCTCCTCCGCTCGGCGTCCTGCCTCGCCCTCACAAACTGCTCGAGGTGCGCTTCAACGCACCCTCGTAGCGCTGTTTGTTCGACCTGCTGGGTGCGTTCGGAGTCGCGCGAGATGCGTTTACTCGCGCCATCCTAGTCCTTCGGGCCAGCTCCGCTGTTCGGCGCGCTTCCGGCGCGCGCAGTCATCGCATCACGCAAACGCCCGGTCTCACCCACCCCCTAACTTGAACTCGATGCGGCGCGACATGCGCTCTTCGACGGCCTTGCCGTTTTCCAGGCGCGGTTTGAATGTCCAGCGACGCACGGCATCGAGCGCAGCGGTGTTGAACAGGCGCGGCGGGTCGGCGTTGGCGACCTTCGCGTCGGTGACCTGACCGTTGGCATCCACGGTGAACTCGACCTGCACCCAACCGTCTTTCTTTGAGCGCACGGCTTCCGGCGGATATGCAGGCGCCGCGGATTTGACCAGTTGCGCCGGATGCGTCTCGCCCGCCGGCGCGGCGGGAGCCGGCGCTTCGGCGACCGGCGGTGGCGGCGCGGGTGCGACCGGCTTTGGTGCGGGCGTCGTTGCAGCCGGAGCCGGCGTGGTCGCAGCGGTCGCGGCTGGCGCGGCAGCAGGTGCCTGTGTCGCCGCTGCGGCTTTTGCGGCAGCCGCTGCGGCGGCCGCCGCAGCCTGGGCCTGTTCCTTGTCGGCCTGTTTCTTTTTCGCGTCGAGCTTGCCGCGCAGAATCGTCAGCGTGTAATTGGCGGGATCGGCCTTGGCCAGCAAATCGATTTCGCGCGTGGCTTCGTCGAGATTATTGCCGTTGATGTCGGTCTCGACGATCGGCGTGGCGAACGGGAACATCTCGCGCAACGCGTCCTTCGCGATCTGGTTCGCCGGCTCCTTGTCGAGCACGCGCAAATAAAATTCGTACGCGTTGTTGCCAGCCGGCGCGACATAACGCTTTTCGCGGAAGGCAGTGCCGGCCTCCTTGAGCAGTTGTTCCTTGCTCATCTCGACCACGGGTGCCGGAGCGGCGGGGGCTGCCGGCGTCGCCTCGCCAGGAGGCGTGCCCGCCGCGGGCTGTCCCGCGGTCGGCACCGGAGCTTTGCCGCCCTTGGAGCTGAAGAACAGGAACCCGCCGATCGCCAGAGCGACCACGATGACGATGATCGGCAGAAACTTCATCAGCGGATTGGACGGAGGAGCGGTGCGAGGGTTTCTGTCGGCCATGGCTCGAGGTTCACCAGATGAGTGAGTTTTGTCGCGCGCTGCGCTCAGGCCCAAGCGTCCTGCCAACCAACCGGCAAACTTCTCGTCCTTGCCGCCGGCCCCCACGCAGAGATTACAAGTTACCGCTTTTCTGACCGCCGTGGCAATTTTTTTTGCGACGCGAGCGCCCGAGTCGACGTCCAGGTGCGGCTCTATTCGAAGCCATCCTTGAAAATCCCGTCGTCATTCGGGACGACGAGCAGGTTGGCCGACATTGCCGGCAGCGTCGTGGCACCAGTCAGACTGAGCGTCGTACCGGCAATGCTGCCGCTGCCAATCATATGCAGCGCATGCGCCGCGTCGAAACCATAGAGCTTCCAGGTCCCGGAGCGAGCCGCGTTGAAAACAACCGTCACATCGTGACTGGCGGAGTCCTTGTTGGTCAGCAGCAGCATCGTGCGCTGACCGTCCAGGTTGAACCCATAAGCACCAACCTTATCCACATTGGTGCTGGTCGCGCCGACGCTGTCGCCCTGCACGTTGGCGCCGGCACCGTCGTAGTTCAGGAATATCTGGAATGCGCGCTCGGCCAGTGAGTTGGCCGCCGGCGCTCCCCAGCGCGTAGCCAGATCCACGCCCTCGCGCGCGAAGATCGCCAGCGCTTCGGCCTGGGCAACGGCGCCACTGGACGTGTCATCGTTACCCCAATTGTATTCGGTGATCGCGAGCTTGGTGCCGGGGCAGTACTGGTCGATCCAGGCGCGCACGCGCGGAATCAGGTTGGGTTTGTCGTAATGGTTGTAATCGGTGTCGCCCAGGTACTGGCCGATCCACGATTGCGATACCCACGTCGGGTCGTACAGTTCCTTCAGCGAGCGCAAGCGCAGGCCCGCCGTCGTTGCATCATCGGCGTCGCTCAAGGCCACGCTGTCGCCCTGCGGGTAATAGTGCAGATCGAGGTAATCGACGAGGCGCTTGCCGCCGAGCGGGTTCGCGCAGACCTGCTGCAGGTACCAGGCGACGAAAGGCAGGTCAGCGTGATTCTGGCGATCGCTGCCGTCGCTGCAGTTGCAATTCGCCGCGTCCTGCGCCGAAGTGAACAGGTCGGGATAACCCCAGGTGACGGGTCCGGTGACGAGCGCATCGGGGTCCTGCGTCTTGATCGCGCCCGCATAGTCGAGCGTCGTGTTCCAGATTTCGTTGTAGCTGGCCGGATTTGGATGCACGTCGTGGTGTGTCGAATCCCACAACATCACTTCGTTGTCGAGCGCATAGAATTTCACGCCACCTGCCGCTGCCGTTCCAAACGTCGCTTGCAGGTGCGCAACCCAGTTCTGGTCGAAAGCGGGATTGATCTGGGCCGAGGTATCGTGCCAGTCATTGCCGACGATGAGGCCGTCGGCGCTGCAGTGCCCGGTCATGTTTATGCCCGCATCGCAAAATCCGCTGCCCGCATCGGGGTCCCACTGAAAATCGGTCGCTGCATTGCCCCACGGCGTGGGACTCTGCGCGCCGTACTTGGCCACGGACGAACCGGCAAAGAATGGATGAGTGGCTGGACTGTCGGCACGCGGCGTGAAACCGATCGTCGGCATCGTCATCAGCGCTTGCCCACCGGCGGCTCGCGCACAGTAGACAAAAGCGTCGGCGGAGTTCGCGGGCGGAGTACCGGCACAAACGACTGGGTCGTTCGGAATATTTTCGTAGTACCAGTCGGCCGCGTGATTGCTGAAGTCGGTCTGCCAGTTGTAGCGCGTCGTCGAGTTGCCGCCCCAGCGATCAACGGTGTAATGCATCTGTGCGTTGCGTGTCGGGTCGCCAAATGCAACACCGAAAATCAGCGGGCTGAGCGGGTGCACGTTGCTGGTCACATCGACGCTGACGCTGATCGTTTGCGCCTGCGCGACCGAACACAGCACCAGTGCCAGATAACCGGATTTGCGCATGGCTGTTCTCCGCTGCCGAGTGCGCATCATGCTAACACCGGCCTCACGTCAGGACTGAACCGCATCGCAGGCGCACACGTCCGCGCGGGATGCAGGCGAGTTACGAAGTGTGCCGGGGAGATCGCTCGCGCGAAAGCTCTGGCGCGGCGGATTGCATCGCAGGGTTGCGGGTTAAAGTCTCTCCCTGCGCTGGGCAAGTCGCAGGGAGAGATAACCGACTTCAAGATCTAATTTGTATCGTATGCGTTGACCGTGGCGGTTGTAGGTCTTGCCACGAAACCGGCCGCTGATTCCTCGGCCAGGTTGCTCAGGCCGGTCCATCGGCCATTACGAGCGACGTGCTTTGTATGCGAAGTTCTACTTCTTCTTCGCTGTCTTGCGTGCAGTCTTCTTGGCGGCCTTGGCTTTCACAGTCTTCTTCGCGGCCTTCTTAGCGGGTTTCTTCTTTGCAGCTTTCTTCATAGCCATATCGCGTCTTAGCTCCTCGTCAGTTGGTAGTTGCTGCCCAGTAAAAGCGTGCAGGAACGCTTCGCACAGCAGATCGCTGTTCGTGGCGTGCCTGAGATTGTTCACTTGTCGGCGGGTGCGTTCGTCAGAGAGAAGACGGAGCACGTGAAGCGGTATCGACACCGTCACCTTTTTTACAGCGTCGGCTTTGCGGCCGTGCTCTATGTAAGGTTTGATGAACTTCGCTGCCGTCATTTCGTATCGTGCGTTACGCGTGTGTTACGCCGAGCAAAAAATTATTCCGACAAGGCGTCGCTGTCAACAGGCGCGCGACCGCGCGGACGCCCGCGGGCGCGCCAGCGCGCGCGGTGCGAGCGTTGCGGCAAGTCAACGCCGGCGGCCTTTGCAGAAGGCCGACGTATTAAGTCATAGATGTATAGACGTCCGAAACGACAATGACAAGACTGCCGTATCCATCGCTTCGTCAACGCAGGCAAACGCGCGCAAGTCCAGTATTTATGCGGTTTGCGACCCGAATCGTCCGATCGCGCGCGGAAAAATGCACGCGCGCCAATGCGTGGTCTCGATCGAACACGAGCGCGTGCAAAAATATTTTTCCGTCGATGACACGCGTGCCGCGCGCGGGAAAAATTCCGCGGCGATGCGCTCCGGTGGCGGCAAAAAAAAAATTTCACGTGACGCAAAAAAAGACGCAGTGAATACGCGATTTGCGCAAAATTGCGCAAAATTCCGGGCGTGCTCTCCGCCGCCACCTCGAGCGAATCGCCGTGCTGCGTGGCGAGCGACGAGGTGAAAACAGCATCGCTCGCGATCGCATTCGTCATCGCCGCACCGACTTCGGCGCGCCGCGATCGTGAGTGAACCGCAAAAAAAAACCCGGCTGCGTGCCGGGTTTTTCTGCGCGGGAAGATCGCGTTCGGTCAGTGCTCTTCGCTCTCGATCAACTCGGCATACGCATCCGGGTCGAGCAGCTCTTCGGTTTCCTCGGCGAGGTTGGTCGGCTTGACGACGAAGATCCACCCTTCGCCGTACGCATCCTCGTTGATCGTCTCCGGCTTGTCGGCCAGTGCCGAGTTCACCGCCGTGACCTTGCCCGAGATCGGCGCGTAGACATCGGACGCGGCCTTCACGGATTCAACGACCGCGCAGGCGTTGCCCGCCTGCACCTCGTCGCCGATGCTCGGCAGTTCCACGTAAACGAGATCGCCGAGCAAGCCTTGCGCGTGATCGGAAATACCCACGGTCACGCTGCCGTTGTCTTCCACGCGTGCCCATTCGTGGGACTTGAGAAATTTCAGATCGCCGGGGATTTCGTTCATCGTTGCGTTCCTGGAGAGCATCGCTGGGAAGATTCTACACGGGTTGCGGCAAGGTGGACCGAGGCCAAGTCAGACGCCCTCGCCGGGCTTATTCTCGCGCACGAAAGGATACTTCACCACACGCACCGGCACGAGCTTGCCGCGGATGTCCACCTGTGCGCTGCCGCGAGTTCCGGCTGGCACGCGCGCGAACGCAATCGCCTTGCCGAGGGTCGGTGAGAATGTACCGGACAGGATCTCGCCATCGCCGTGCGCGGTGACGACGCGCTGGCCGTGACGCAACACGCCTTTGTCATCCATGACCAAGCCGATCATCTCGCGCGGCACGCCTTGCGCCTGCTGCTGTTCCAATACGGCGCGACCGATGAAGTCGCGGCCCGCATCGAGCGCCACCGTCCAGGCGAGTCCGGCTTCCCATGGCGTCACCGACTCATCCATGTCCTGGCCATAAAGGTTCATGCCAGCTTCGAGCCGCAGCGTGTCGCGCGCCCCCAAGCCCGCCGGTTTCACGCCGGCGGCAAGCAGCCGATTCC
>Ga0163163_10000648_pt1 | contig 29778 bp, 19 predicted proteins | sample S65metaG_FD_119766 | JGI IMG/M metagenome (GOLD analysis project Ga0163163, IMG submission 119766) | Switchgrass rhizosphere microbial communities from Kellogg Biological Station, Michigan, USA - S6-5 metaG | ecosystem: Host-associated > Plants > Roots > Rhizosphere > Soil | place: USA... | reverse complement strand
TTCGACGTCGCCTACGAGCTCGAACGCAAGCTCGAAAGCAGCGGCAAGCACGAGCTGCTGGCGCTGGTGCGCAACGTGGTTCCGAAGCACGTGCGCTGCGTGTTCGTCACCCAGTCCGAAGCGCTGGGCCTGGGCCACGCCGTACTGTGCGCGAAGCCGGTCGTCGGTGACGAGCCGTTCGGGGTGATCCTGCCGGACGATCTGATCTGGAATCATGGCAAGGGTGCGTTGCGCCAAATGGCTGAGTTTGCCGCGCAGGAAAATGCCGGCGCGATCGCGGTGGAGGAAGTGCCGCGCAGCGAGACGAACAAGTACGGCATCGTCGATGCGACGCCGACGGGTCCGCGCACCGCGTTGATCAAACACGTTGTCGAGAAGCCCAAACCGGAAGTGGCGCCGTCGAACCTCGCCATCGTCGGACGCTACGTCCTGCCGGGAAAAATTTTCGAGCTGCTCGAGACGACGAAACCCGGCGCTGGCGGTGAAATCCAGCTCACTGACGGCATCGCCGCGCTGCTGAATCAGCAGAAAGTCTATGCCTACCGTTTCGACGGAACGCGCTTCGATTGCGGCAGCAAACTCGGCCTGGTGAAGGCAACGCTGCATTTTGCGCTGCAGGATCCAACGCTGGCTGAGGCGACGCGCGAATTCGTGGCTGCCTCGAAGCACTGATGGACCTGAGCCACATCCTCAACCACCTTGGCGAAGACCGCGAAAACTATCGCGGCGCGGTGTCGCCGCCGATTTTTCAGAGTTCGATTTTCGCGTTTGCCGATGTCGCCGCGATGCGCGACGCGTTCCGCGACGAATACCGGCGCACGACCTACACGCGCGGCAACAACCCGACCGTGGAGATTCTGCGCAAGAAAGTCGCGGCGCTGGAAGGCGCCGAGGATTGCCTGATGTTCGGCAGTGGCGCCGGTGCGATCGCCGCGGGCGTGATGGCGAGCGTGTCGGCCGGCGATCACGTTGTCTGTGTGCAGCGTCCGTATTCGTGGACGCGCACGCTGCTGCGCGACCTGCTCGCGCGCTTCGGCGTGACCCACACGTTCATCGACGGCACCGACATTGGCAACTTCGAGCAGGCAATCAAGCCCGAAACCAAGTTGATCGTGCTCGAAAGCCCGAACTCGATGACGTTCGAGCAGCAGGACCTGGCCACCGTGGCCAAACTCGCGCAGGCGCGAGGTATCCGCACGCTCTGCGACAACAGCTACGCCAGTCCACTCAATCAGTCGCCGCTCGCGCTCGGCATCGATCTGGTAGCGCACTCGGCGACGAAGTATCTCAACGGCCACAGCGACGTCGTTGCCGGCGCGCTGTGCGGCAGCGAAAAAGTCCTGCGCGAGGTATTTCGCGGACCATTCATGACCTGTGGGGCGATCCTTTCGCCGCACGACGCCTGGCTGATGATCCGCGGCCTGCGCACGCTGGCAGTGCGCATGCAGCGCATTGCGGGGACAACACAAGCCGTGCTGGCATTCCTCGAACAGCATCCGCGCATCGAAAAAATCCATTACCCGCATAGCGCCGCCAATCCGCAATTCGCGCAGACCCAGCAGCAGATGCGCGGTGCGAGCGGATTGCTCACGATCCAGCTGCGTGTCGACGATGTCGCGGGCGTCGAACGCTTCTGCAATGCGATCAATCGGTTCCTGATGACGGTGTCGTGGGGCGGCTACGAGTCGCTGATGTTCCCGGTCTGCGCCGTGCATCCGCCGCAGGCGCCGCTTAAGTCCGGCGGCGCGCTGCCGCTGAGCCTGGTGCGCCTGTCGATCGGCCTGGAAGAACCCGAAGTCCTGATCGCCGACCTCGAACAGGCGCTCGCGGCGATCTGATGTCAGCACGGCGCCATGCGCCGCCACGGTGCAAACATGAACGCGCCAGAAAATCTCCACGCGCCAATGGCTTGATGTCTACCACGGACAGGAGCCTTTGGGTACGATCGCGTGGACGCTGTACGGGTGGGTCATGTTGCGGCGTTAATACGGGGGATCGTCTCGCGCGGCTTCGCCGCCATCACATTGGGGATTTCGCATCATGGACGTTTTGCGTTTTCTACTGCGTTTGCCGCTGTTGTTGCTGCGTGCGCTGTACTGGCTGATCAGCCGGATTCTCGGCGACTTTTCCTGGAATGCGCCGGCATGGTTGCGCGGCGTGGGCAGGGGAGCCACGCGCGCGGGTGCGGCGGTGCGCGCGCGACCCGGGCGATTCGCTGGCGCGACGGCGATCCTGCTCGCGTTGATCGCGAGCGGCTGGTTTGGTTATCGCTGGTATCAGTCGCAGCCGCGGCCGATCGTGGAACCGCCGGCAACGTTCACCCTGCACGCGCCGGATGTGACCGACTACGAGCAGACTCCGATCGTCGTGCACCCGCTGACGCTCACGTTCAATCGCTCCGTGGCGCCGCTCGCACTGGTCGGTAAGCAGGCGAGTGCGGGCATCGAACTCAAACCGGAACTCGCCGGCAAATGGACCTGGGCCTCCGATCATGAGCTGAACTTCGCGCCCAAGGAAGACTGGCCGGTCGGTCAGGATTTCGACTTGCGTTTCGACCCCAAGCTCGCTTTCGCCGAGCACGCGCGCGTGGAGAAGGACCGCGCGCAATTCAAGAGCGCGGATTTCATTGCCAAGGTATCGCAGACCGAGTTCTATCAGGATGCGCAGGACGCCGCAGCGAAGAAAGGCGTGATCTCATTGCGCTTCACGCATCCGGTAGACACCGCGAGTCTCGAGCAGCGCGCGCATCTGAAGCTCGAAGGCTCGCCTGCAGGTTCCGGACCAAAGAAGTTCGTCGTTACCTACGACGAGCGCAAGGTGCAGGCGTTCATCCATTCCGAACCCCTGAGCATTCCGAAAGACGACGCGCGCATAGCATTTACACTCGATGCCGGCGTGCGTGCCGCGCGCGGCGGCCCGGCGACGCCCAAGGCGCTCGACGGCACCGTGTCGATTCCCGGCCTGTACAGCCTCAGCATCGACACCGTTTCGGCGACCCTCGTCGACAACGCGAAGTTCGAACCCGAACAGGTGCTGATCGTCGAGGCGTCGCAGGCCGTCAACGAAGCCGAGACCACGAAGGCCGTGAGCGCGTGGGTGCTTCCCGAATTCAATCCGAAGACGCCGGAAGATCAGCGCACCGAGCCGCATGAGTGGTATATCGGCGAGATTGGCGAAGACTTGTTGAAGCAATCACAGAAGCTCGCGCTCGAAGCGGTGCCGACCGAGCGCGAATTCGAGACGCTGCATAGTTTCAAGTTCCACGCGCCGCCACGGCGCTACGTGTTCGTCAAGGTTGCCAAGGGCGTGCATTCGTTCGGCGGCTACGTGCTCGGCAAGGGTCGCGGCGATGTGGTGCAGGTGCCGGAATATCCGCACATCCTGCGCTTCATGGCCGATGGTGCCCTGCTCTCGCTCTCCGGCGAGAAGCGCGTGTCGGTCGTCGCGCGCAATGTACCCGGCATGGAACTGGAAATCGCGCGCATCCTGCCCGATCAGTTGCAGCATCTGGTCGGATTCAACCGCGGCACGTATGCGAAGCCCGAGTTGTATTCGTTCAACCCCGACCAGATCACCGAGCGCTTCGTGCAGAAGACGCCGTTCGCCGCCGGCGATCCGATCAAGGCTCATTACGAAGGCGTCGATCTCGGGCAGTACCTGGGTTCCGGCGCGAATGCCAAGCGCGGCGTGTTCCTGCTGAAGCTCGCCAAGCTCAAGCCGGAAGAAAAGCCCGCTGCGACGGACGAGGAGAACGAATCGCAGAACATCGACGCCGGTGACGGAGAATCGGAAGGCGAATCCGAATCCGAACCATCGGACAGCGCCGATGAGTCGCACGTCGGCGACTCGCGCCTGATCGTCATCACCGATCTGGGCGTCATTGCAAAGAAAGCGCTCGACGGCAGCCAAGACGTGTTCGTGCAGTCGATCCACAGCGGCTCGCCGGTGGATGGCGTGACGGTAGATGTGGTCGGCCGCAACGGCGTGACGCTGCTGAGTCAGACCACCGACCGCGACGGCCACGTGCGTTTCGACACGCTCGCCGCGTTCACGCGCGAGAAGGCGCCGACAATGTACGTCGTGCACAAGGGCGACGACGAGTCGTTCCTGCCGGTGCTCGAACACGACCGCGTGCTCGACTACTCGCGCTTCGACATCGGCGGCGAGCCGAACGCGCGCAGTTCGGGCAAGCTGTCGGCATACCTGTTCAGCGATCGCGGCATCTACCGGCCCGGCGACACGTTCCATGTCGGTCTGATCGTGCGCGCGGCGGACTGGGCGAAGAAGCTTGCCGGCATTCCGCTGCAGGCCGAGATCGTCGATGCGCGCGGCGTGGTCGTCGAGCAGCGCAAGGTCAAGCTGCCCGACGGTGGCTTCGACGAGATTTCCTACACGACACAGGAAGCGGCGCCGACCGGCGCGTGGAGCGTCAACGTATACATTGTGAAAGATGGAAAACCGGATACGCAGATCGGCTCGGTCAATGTGCAGATCAAGGAATTCCTGCCCGACCGCATGAAGGCGCAAGCACACCTGTCGCGCAATGTCGTCGAAGGTTGGATCAAGCCCGACGACCTGAAAGCCGAATTCGAATTGCAGAATCTGTTCGGCACGCCGGCGCAGAATCGGCGCGTCGAAGCGACGCTGAGCCTCGCGCCGTATTTTCCGTCGTTCCGCAATTATCCGGGTTACCGCTTCTTCGATCCGCAGCATGCCAAGGAAGGTTATAGCGAGCCGCTCGGTGAACAGCAGACCGATGACAAAGGACTGGCGGAATTCAAACTCGACCTCGCCAAATACGGAACGTCGTCGTACCAGCTGCGCTTCTTCGCGAAAGGTTTCGAAGCCGAAGGCGGACGCAGCGTCGCGGCCGAAGCGCACGCGCTGGTGTCCTCGCTCGATTACCTGATCGGCGCGAAAGCGACTGACAACCTGGATTTCGTCACGCGCGGCGCCAAGCGCAGCGTCAATCTCGTCGCGATCGGCCCTGACACCGCGAAGATCGCGGTGAAGGACCTGAAAGCCGCGATCATCGAGCGGCGCTACGTCTCGATCCTGACCAAGCAGGACTCCGGCCTGTACAAATACGAATCCAAGGCCAAGGAAGTTCCGGTTTCGGAAAAGCCGCTCGACGTCGCACAGTCCGGCGATGATTACGCGCTGCCCACCGATAATCCCGGCAATTACGCGCTGGTGATCCGCAATGCGCACGGTGACGAGTTGAATCGCATCGACTACACGGTGGCTGGCGAAGCGAACGTGTCGCGCTCGCTGGAGCGCAACGCCGAGCTGCAGTTGAATCTGTCCAAACACGATTTCGCGCCGAACGAGGACATCGAAGTCGCGATCCGCGCGCCGTACGCGGGTTCCGGTCTGATCACAATCGAGCGCGACAAGGTCTACGCGCACAGCTGGTTCCATAGCGCCACCACAGGTTCGGTGCAGAAGATCCGCGTGCCGGCCGATTTTGAAGGCGACGGCTACGTCAACGTGCAGTTCGTTCGCGATCCGGCTTCGGACGAGATCTTCATGAGTCCGCTCAGTTATGGCGTGGTGCCGTTCTCGGTCAATCGCGATGCGCGTCGCGTCGCGCTGAAAGTCGATGCACCGGCGCTCGTCAAACCCGGCGACACGCTGAAGATGAAAGTGAGCGCGACGACGCCGACGCGCGCGGTCGTGTTTGCGATCGACGAAGGCATCCTGCAGGTCGCGCGCTACAAGCTCGGCGACCCGCTCGAATTCTTCTTCAAGAAACGCATGCTCGAAGTGCGTACGAGTCAGATCCTCGATTTGATCCTCCCCGAGTTCAGCAAGTTGATCGGGATGGTGGCGCCGGGCGGAGACGCCGACGATCTGCTCGCGCGGCATCTGAACCCTTTCAAGAAGAAGCACCAGCAACCGGTCGCCTACTGGTCGGGCATCGTCGAGGTGAGGGGCGACAAGGAATTGAGCTACGCCGTGCCCGATGACTTCAACGGCCGCCTGCGCATCATGGCTGTGGCCGTGCGCCCGGACAAGATCGGCATCTTCGAGAATTCGACGACGGTGCGTGGGGATTTCGTCCTGTCGCCGAATGTGCCGGGCATGGTCGCGCCGGGTGATGAGGTCGAGATCAGCGTCGGCGTCGCGAATAACCTCACTGGCCTTGGCGGCAAGGAAATTCCGATCAAGCTGACCTTGCAGCCATCCTCCGCATTCGAAGTCGTCAATGGCGGCGATCAGGAATTGAAGCTCGGTGAGATGCGCGAAGGCGTGGCGACATATCGCCTGCGCGCCAAGCCGTCGCTCGGCCCAGCGAAGCTGGAGTTCCGCGCGAGCTATGGCGACAAGTCGGCGAAGATCGCCACGGAAATCTCCGTGCGCCCGGCTGCGGCGTATCGCACCGAGCTCGCGGTTGGCCAGCTCGACCAAGGGAAAGCCGACGTCACCCCACTGCGCGACATGTACGAGCCGTTCGCCAAGCGCGAAGCCGCGGCCTCATATACGCCGCTTGTGCTCGCGCAGGGCCTGTCGCTGTATCTGGATTCGTTCCAGCACATGTGCACGGAACAATTGGTCAGCAAAGGCATGCCGGCGCTCGTGCTCGGTCAGCATCCGGAATACGGCCGCGTCAAGAGCGGCGACGACGCCAAGCGCGGCGATCCGTTGCAGGCGCTGTACGGTGTGATGCACACGCGCCAGAACGGCGAGGGCGGCTTCGGCTTGTGGACGTCGACGCCGGAATCCGTGCGTTACGTGTCAGTGTACGCGATGCAGTTTCTGATCGAGGCGAGCGATCGCGGTCAGAAACTGCCGGGTGACATGAGTGCGGCTGGCGAGCGCTATCTCAAACAGCTCGCTGCGGACGAAAGCGATGGCTCGCTCGCGGGCCTGCGCGAGCGCGCGTATGCGACGTACCTGCTCACGCGTCAGGGCAACGTGACCACGAATTACCTCGCTGCGTTGCAGAAGCGGCTCGACGAAAAGTATGCCGACAAGTGGCACGACGATCTCGCCGCTGCGTATATGGCCGCGACGCTCAAGCTGCTCAAGCAGGACAAGGATGCCGAGCGCCTGATCGCCGGGCCGCAAACCGTGCTCGTGCGCTCGACGATCGAAAATGCCTACCGCTTCGAGCGTTACTACGATCCGCTCGTTCGGGATGCGACGACGCTGTACCTGCTGGCGAAACACTTCCCGGAACGCGCGCGAGCGCTCCCGCCCGAAGCGATCGGCAACATCCTGCGCGTGGTGCAGCGTGGCTGGTACAACACGTTGTCATCGGCGTGGACGATCCTCGCGCTCGACGCGTATGGCGCGTCAGCGGCAGCGGATGGCAAGCTGAGCATTAACGAACTGCACAAGGACGCCACGGCGGCGGTATTTGGTGCCCAGCAAGGCAGCCTGATGCACGGCACGTTCACGGCTGGCGCAACCGGAGTGCGCGTGCAGAACGACGCGAACCTGCGTGCCTGGTATGCGGTAACGCAATCCGGCTTCGATCGCGCGCCGCCAGCGACGGAATTGAAGCAAGGCATCGAGATCGTGCGCGAATACACGAATGAGGCGGGCAAGGCCGTGACCGCAGCGAAGCTCGGCGAAGAACTCGACGTGCACGTGAAGATTCGCGCCACGGAGGCCGACAGCGTCGGCAGCGTCGCTATCGTCGATCTGCTGCCGGGTGGCTTCGAACCGGTGCTGACGCCGCCGCCGGCGCCCGAACCTCCGGCAGAAGGCGAGGAAGCTTCGACCGAGCAACCCGCGTGGCGTTCGCCGATCGGCACGGCAGCATCGACTTGGGCGCTCGAATACGCCGACGTGCGCGACGATCGCGTCGTGATCTACGGCACCGCGATGCGCAACGTCGAGGAGTTCGTCTACAAGATCCGCGCGACCAACGCCGGCACGTTCGTCGTGCCGCCCGCATACGGCGAGTCGCTGTACGACCGCAACGTGCAGGCGCGATCGCTGGGTGCGAAGATCGAGGTGAGCAAGAAGTGATCGAAGTCATTCCGGCGTTCGCGCTGGAATGACGAGCAAGGCCAGCCGATGACGCGCTATCTCAGCAACCTGATCCGCCGTTGCCAGAACTTCCTGGTGGTCGCGTCGCTGATCGTCGTTGCGCTCGTTGGCATTCGCCTGTGGCCGCATCAACCGCTGTCGGAACTCGCCCCGACCTCGACGGCGGTCTATGACGATCACGGCCGCCTGCTGCGCTTGACGTTGGCGAGCGACGATCGCTATCGGTTATGGACACCGTTGCGCGAGCTGCCGTCCGCGCTCGTCGACGCGGTGATGCTGCAGGAGGATGCCTGGTTCCGCTGGCATCCTGGCTTCAACCCGGTGAGCCTCGTGCGCGGCGCATTCGTCACCTACGTGCGCGGCGGCAACCGCCAGGGCGGGTCAACGTTGACGATGCAGCTCGCGCGGTTGATGTATCGCCTCAACACGCGAACGCCGGCGGGCAAGCTGCGCCAGGTGCTGCATTCCATCCAATTGGAATTGTGCTATTCGAAGGATGCGATCCTCGAAGCGTACTTGAACTACGCGCCGTACGGCCGCAATGTCGAAGGCGCCGGCGCGGCGAGTCTCGTCTATTTCGACAAGCCGGTGGCGCAGATCACGTTGCCGGAGGCGCTCGCGCTGGCGGTGATACCGCAGGACCCGAGTCGGCGTGTACGCGATGCAGCGAGCGAATCCGACGATGTCATCGGTTCGCGCCTCGCCGCTGCGCGCGCGCGCTTGTTCGCGCGCTGGCTCGCGCGGCATCCGGACGATTCCGGTTTCAGTTCATTGATGCGCCTGCCGCTACGTTTGCGTTCGCCCGAGCATCTGCCGTTCGCGGCGCCGCATTTCGTTGAGGAAGTGCTGGCGGAACGGCGTATCCAGGGCCACGCCGCGCAACCGGTGCTGCGCACGACGCTGGACGTCGATCTGCAGCATTTGCTCGAGCGGCAGGTCGTCGCGCATGTGGAACATAGCGCAGACCGCGGCGTACGCAATGCGGTCGCGCTGCTTGTGGATACGCGTGATCTCGGCATCAAGGCTCTGGTCGGCTCGGCGGATTATTTCAATTCCGCGATTGCTGGGCAGGTCAATGGCGCGCTCGCCAAGCGCTCGCCGGGATCGGCGCTGAAGCCGTTCATCTACGCACTCGGATTCGATCAGGGCGTGCTGCATCCGCAGACCGTGTTGCGCGACGTGCCGACGTCATTCGGCCCGTTCACACCGGAGAATTTCGACGGCCGCTTCCTCGGCCCGGTAACCGCAACCGAAGCGCTCGTGCGCAGCCGCAACATTCCGGCGGTATACGTCGCATCCAAGTTGCAGGACCCGGATTTCTACCAGTTCCTCAGGGGCGCCGGGGTCAGCCGCATGGCGAGCGCAGATCACTACGGCCTGGCGCTCGTCCTCGGCGGCGGTGAAGTAACACCCGAGGAACTCGCGACGCTGTATGCGTTGCTCGCGAACCGCGGCGAACTTGGCAGCCTGCGACGCCTCGCCGAGACACCGCGCGCCACGCCGGCGCGTGTGCTCAGCGAGGAGGCGAGTTTCATGGTGCTCGACATGCTGCGCCAGAACCCGCGTCCGGACGACAGCGCAATTGCGCAACCGGCCCGGTTGCCGGTGTACTGGAAGACCGGCACCTCGTGGGGCTTTCGCGATGCCTGGACTGCCGGCATTGTCGGCCCCTACGTCATTGTCGTCTGGGTGGGCAATTTCGACGGCAGCAGTAATCCCGCGTTCATCGGCGTGGAAACTGCGGCACCGTTATTTTTCCGCATCGCCGACGCGCTGCGCGCACGCGATCCACGGCTCGCCGAGCCGCCGCACGCGCCGCCGAAGAACCTCAAGCGCGTGCAGGTGTGTTTGGCCAGTGGCGATCTGCCGAACGCATGGTGTCCACAACGCGGCAACACCTGGTTCATTCCGGGCAAGTCGCCGATCCGCGTCAGTAACGTGCACCGGCCGATCGTGCTCGACAATGCGAGCAATACGCCGGCGTGTCCCCCCTTCGCTGCGGGTGGCACGCACACGGAAATCTTCGAATACTGGCCGTCCGATCTCGCGCGTGTGTTCCGTCAGGCCGGCATTCCGCGGCGCACACCACCGGCGCTGCCCGATTGCGACAGCGGCGTCGACGACGGCCAGGCGCCGCAGATCACGTCGCCGCTGCGCGGGGAAACCTACACGCGGCGCGTGAGCCGCGGCGGCGAGGAACGTATCGCATTGAACGCAACGGTCGATGCGAACGTACACAGCGTGTACTGGTTTGTCGGTGATGACTTCGTCGGCGCCGCCAACGCCGGCGACCCGCTGCTGTGGCAGCCGCAACTGGCGGGTAATTTCACCGTGCGTGCGATCGATGATCACGGTCGCGCGGATGCGCGTGCGCTGAAAATCGAAGTGACGGAGTGACTTCCGTTATGCTTCAGGCACGGAGGTGAAGCATGTGCAAGTGGTGGATAGTGGCGGCGGCAGTAGCGCTCGGCGGTTGTCAGACTGCGCCGGGGCGCAGCGCCGGCAGTTCGGGCGATGCCCTTGCTCGGTTGACGGCAGCGTTGCCGGGCGAGTACGACAATCATGAGCAGGCGACGCGAGCGAATGTCGGCGTTGCCGTGCCGCATCTGCGCGAGACCTGGAAAGCACTCGGCGCCGACCTGTGGATCTGGAAGTTGCAAGGCCTCGGCACGCCTGCTGCTACGGAAGCAACTTGGCTGTACCGCCTCGCTGCGCTGGATGGCCGCGTCAGGCTGACCCCATATCGAGCGCTGGATCCGGCGATCGGGAAGATTGCGCTGGATGAAAAGTCGCGCTTCCGCTTCGACGCTGCGCAGTGGGCCGAACTTGCGCCCTGCGCGCAGACCGGCGAGTGGAAAGGTACACAATTCAGCGCCGCAGCCGATGCCGGCGCGTGCAGCGCGCTGCTTTCGGGCCTGGGCGAATCTGCCGGCCTGTTGCCGTTGCGCCTCATGCTCGACGGCGACATGCTGCACTCCGTCACCTTCGCCGACCAGGCACGCGGCACAGATGCGGGCATCGATGCGCGACGCCTGCGCTGGTTCGGTGGCTGGGCCGCGATCAACGGCGGCGGGCCGAAAGCGCAATCCGACAACCAGGACTGGCATGTGCAAAAGGATCTGCGCCTGTCGAGCGAAGGCGGCCGCGTGCCGCTGCGTTGGCGCGATGGCGCGGTGAGCGGATGGTCGCTGGAACTGGCACGCACGAGTTATCCCGAACGCAAGCTGCGCGTGCTGCAGCTCAACGTGATCGACGATGCGAGCGGTCGCGTGCTCGATTACGTCTGGGCGAATCCGGAAACGAACGCGCTCGGGTTCAATCTGGGCTGGCTGCAGGTCGGGTTGACGCAGGATTCGGCGACAAAGTAACTCGCACACGCCGAAAATTGCTCCTGCATTTTCGGCGTACCGGCCATCCATGGCCATAAAGCCCGGCGTTGCGCCGGGCTTGTAATCTGTCGATTGTGTATATGACTACGGCTTGGTCAGGGCGACCTCGTTACTGGCTGCGCCGACACCCTGTGCGTTGACGGCCTTGACGACGTAGTAGTAAGTCGCCGCCGCGCCCTTGCGCGAGTTGTTCGTGATGATGTCGTCGAACTTCGTTGTCGTGCCGTTCGTCTTGCCGACCATCGTTGACTCGTTGCCCGCCGAGGTGCCGCGGAAGACACGATATTGGCTGATTTCCGCACCGCCGTTGTCGGGCGCATTCCAGCTCAAATGCGCTGCGTTGACGTCGCGCGAGCCGACAAGGCACGCGCGTTTCGGTAGGGCGGGTTCAGCACTGTCGAGCCGTGCGAACAGGCTCTTGCCGCCGCTCTGGCGTGCGACGCGCATATAAGCGACGAAGTCGTTCGGCGCCGTGCCGGCAATGCAACCGGGGCTGACGCAACCGTCGCTGTATCCGTACAGCGCATGACCCTTGCTGTCGACGGTGATCTCGTTGAAGTCGAGCAAGTTGCGGTCTTCATTGCCACCACCCTGCTGCCAGATGCCGGTCTTGCTCTGCACCGGATCGTTCGGCGTGGCGTTGACAGTCGACCAGGTCTTGCCGCCGTCGTACGTTGTCGCCATGAACGCATACCAGACGCCGGGGAATGCCTGCGACTGATAATCGCCGGCGACGTTCGTGCCGATGAAGCCGCACGCGGCGCGGCCCGAGCTGCCGCCGACCGCTTCGGGCTGCGCGGCGTTGACGATGCCGTGCGATTTGCCGATGTCGACGTCATTGATCCAGGTGGCACCACCGTCTTTGCTGACCGCGACATGCACATGACCTTCCGGTGGTGCGTTGGCGGCGACGGGTTCGTTGTTGACGTAGCAGTAGTACGCCGTGTTGTCGCTGTCGAGTGCGATCGACGGATCGGCGCCGTTGGGTTGCGAGAGCGCATTCGTCACGGCAAATTCGTTCCACGTCGTGCCGCCGTCTGCGCTCGTGACGCCGCCCTGGTTGCCGGTGCATTGCGCGACCGGCAGCCAGGCAGTGCCGTTCGCGGCGATATGCACATGTCCGTGCAGGCCGCCGCATCCGTAGGTACCGAAGCTCGTATACGCCGGCACCCCCGGGCCCCAGGTCGTACCGAGGTCGAGACTGCGTTGGCACATCGCTGGCCCGACGATGTCCTGCGAGCAGTACAGCGTGTTCTGGCCTTGATTGAGGGGAGTGGAAAGCAGCGACAACGCCGCGGGCAGCGGTCCCGTGCCGATCGTTTCATGATCGGCACCGCCGTCCGGCGGACCCGCGCCGATCGGAATCCAGGTGTCGCCATCGTTGTCGCTGTAAGCGTAGAGCGCATTCGCGCCGGCCGTGGAATTCGATGCGATCGTGCGGCCACTCTTTTGATCGGTCCACAGGATCGGATCGACGCCCGTATCGGTAACGGTTGACGATTTGTCTTCCCAAGTGGCGGGGCAGCTTTCCGGATTCGCCGAATTGGCGACTTCCGCTGGCGTCAGCCGCCAGATCGGTCCGGAATTCATCGTCATGATGCGGCCGGTGCGCGGGTTGTAGCCGATATTGAATTCGCCGTTGCCGTCCTCGGCGGAAGTGCCATGCGGCGCATAGAAATTTTGATAGCGCGGTGCGCCGGGCAGAGTTCTGTCGGCGCCGCCGAAGGGCGCCGGCGTGCAGTTGCTCGTGCACAACGGCCCTGGCAGCAGTTCCATTTTCACATGCACGGTTTCGCCGGTCGGGGTAAACGGCACGACCTTCACGGTGATTGTGTTCGGCACGCCGTCCTGCAACGACGCGATCGCCAGGTCGCTCACTTCGGGATTCGCACTCGACGCCGATTGCCAGTCGGCAGTCTCACCGCCATTGGCATTGATGACCGTGCCGCGGAAAACCCACAGATCGTAATCCGCCTTGCCGGTCCCGGTATCCGTCCAGTTCAAGGTCACGCGAATTTCCGCCTGCGGATAGCTCAGCGAGTAGCCGCTCGGCAATGAGACGGTCAATGCATAATCGTCGCAGGGCTGCACCGGATTACTGCATTCCGGTCCGATGTCATATTCCGGTATCGGTGTTGGATTGGCGAGCGTGAAGGGGCCGGCGCTGTAGGTCAGCGGTCCGGAGGTTGCGGTCAGGGTACCGGATGCGGGTGTCGCCGCCCAAACGGAAATGGGCGCGGCCAAGGCGCACCCGATAAAACGAGCGAGTTTCGTTCTGCTAATCATGTCGCGAGCTCCCTGCCGCGATCCGCATCCCTGCGGCAGCAGCATGTATACCACTGGTCATGTCGCCATCCTTGACGGCACGCCCCTCAAGACTTCGGCAATCTAGGGGTCCAGCAGCGGCGCGTACATAGGTCTTTCCCCCATGTTGCGTGAGGGAAAAGACTCAGGGGAAAGATCCTCCACGGGTCCCGGCCACGTCATCCTGCGAGCCCACTTGTTTGCTTGCAGGTCGCACCAATCTGGTAAGAATGCCTCGTCGCACGATGGTCCTCAGCATTCTTGTGCTCGCATTTTTCAGCGTTCAAGCGAACGCGCGCACGGTTTGGCGTTGCCTGCGCGACGGCACAGTGAGTCTGGCCACGGCGCCGGAGCCTGGATCGCAGTGTTCAGCAAGAGCGTTGGACGACAATTCGCCGGCACTGCCAAATCTCTGGGGGCAACTCGGTGTGTTTCACGGCACGCTTTATCAGCGCGAACAGGACGGCAGCACGGTTTACAGCACGCGTCGTCTTCCCGGTTCGGTAGCAGTGCAGCAATTTACGGTGGCGACCCCGCCCGGATCGCCGGCTCATAGTGGACTTGGAAATGTCGGCTCGCCGCAAACCAATATCTATCGCCGCGAGTTCGCGAACGCAGCGACAAAGACTGGCCTCGATGAAGCATGGCTGCGCACGATCGCGCACGCCGAAAGCGACTACAGTGCGATGGCCATATCAAAAAAAGGTGCGCTCGGAGTAATGCAGCTGATGCCGGAGACTGCTGGCGATTATGCCGTTGCCGATCCGTTTTCCCCGCAGCAGTCGATACTCGGCGGCGCAAAATATCTCCGGGCGCTCGACCAGCGATATTCGGGCGACCGCGTGCTCGCGGCCGCCGCCTACAATGCGGGGCCCGCCGCCGTAGATCAGTACGGCGGCGTGCCCCCTTATGCCGAAACGCGCGAGTACGTTGCCAAGGTCAAAGCCTTGTATGCCCGCTACCGAAACGCGCTCGGATTGCCGCCGCGTTCACTGGAACTGATGCCGGCGCAATAGGGTCAGCGATAGTCCATGTCGAGGGAATGCACGTTGCCGAGGCGGTCGACCGTGCACGACATCGGGCCTTTCGGCGTATTCACGTTCACCACGAACATGTCGTCGCTGACGCGGCGAATATCGTTGGTGCCGATTTCATTGGCGTCGAACGGCTGGTCGGTACTGATCCGTACCAGGCAAGCATTATTGGCGACGCGACGCCCACGGTCGTCGCTGGCGTAACGCGAGCCGTAATAGCGAGTGCGCTCGGTACGCTGGTAGACGGGGTCGTCGTCGTAGTAGTCGTCCTTCATGCTGGTGTATCGCGACTGCACGTCGAACACGGCGCGGCAGCCACCGGAGACCCAGATGCTGTCATCGTCTGCACCCCAGGTGCTGCCTTCGATGCACGGGCTTTTGCTGATCTGGTCGATCACTTGCACGCTACTGCCGGGTTGCACGGTGCCGCAGGCTTCGGCGCGCCCGCCATGGGATTCGCAGGTGATCTGCTCGGCCAGGACGTGCGTACTGCACAAAGCAAGGGCGAAAATGAATACTGAGCGTAATAGAGTCATGTGACCTCCTTTCCAGGCCGCGCGCCGGTGTGAAAATTCGCCGGTGTGGAGGGCGCGCGATGGATTTTGCCGCCGCCACGTGCGGTCACTTCACCTTGCACGCTGCGCCGGAAACAGGCGCTGAACCTCGCGCGACCCCGGCAACGATCTTCAGCCGCGGTTATGCGGCGAATTGCAATCGCGCGAGTTGCGAGTACAAGCCGCCTTCGCGCAGCAGTTCCATGTGTGTGCCCTGCGCAATGATCCGGCCGCCGTCCATGACGACGATGCGATCGGCTTTCTGCACGGTCGCCAGGCGATGCGCGATGACAAGCGTCGTGCGCTCGCGCATGAGGTTTTCCAGCGCGTGCTGGATTGCGGCTTCCGATTGCGCATCGAGGTTGCTCGTGGCTTCGTCGAGCAGCAGGATCGGCGCATCTTTGAGGATGGCGCGGGCAATCGCAATGCGCTGCTGCTGCCCGCCGGAAAGGCGCACCCCGCGCTCCCCCAGATAGGTGTCGTAACCTTGCGGTTGCGCGGCGATGAATTCGTGCGCCTCGGCCGCGCGCGCTGCGGCGATCACGGCGGCTTCACTTGCCTCGGTGCGCCCGAAGCGAATGTTATCGGCCGCCGAGGCGCCGAAGATCACCGTGTCCTGCGGAACCAGCGCCATCGCGCTGCGCAAGTCAGGCAGGGCGAACGCGCGCAGATCCGTGCCGTCAATCGCGACACTGCCATGCTGCGGATCGTAGAAGCGCAGCAATAAATGAAAAATCGTACTTTTCCCGGCACCCGACGGGCCGACCAGCGCGACCGTTTCGCCGGGCGCGATGTACAGGCTGAAATCGTGCAGCGCGGGCGCTTCCGGACGGCTCGGATAATGAAATTCGACATGCTCGAAACGGATGTCGCCGCGCAGCGGACGCGGCAAGGCCAACGGCGTTGGGGGCGAGGCGATGTCCGGTCGCGCCGCGAGCAATTCGTTGATCCGCTCCAGCGCGCCACTCGCGCGCGAAATTTCGCTCCAGACCTCGGTCAACCCGCCGAACGATCCGGCGGTGATCACCGCGTACAGCACGAACTGACCGAGCACGCCGGCATCCAGGCCGCCGCTCATGACCGAGCGCGCGCCGGACCACAGCGCGAACGTGATCGCGCCGAAGATCAGCAGGATCACCAGCGCCGTCAGCCCGGCGCGCTGGCCGATGCGCTTGCGCGCAGTGGTGAGCGCGCGCGCGATCGCGGCGTCGTAGCGCTGCTTCTCGACCGGCTCGCGCGCATACGCCTGTACCGCATACATCGAGTTCAGGGTCTCGTTCGCGACCGCTGAAGCGTCGGCGACACGGTCCTGATTCGCTCTTGCCAGTCGTTGCTGGCGGCGCCCGGCGAGCACGATCGGCAGGATCACGACCGGAATCACGAGTGCCGCATAGCCAGCGAGCCGCGGACTGGTCTGCACCAGCATCAGCGCGCCGCCAACGGCCGTGACCACGCTGCGCAGCGCTACCGACATGCTCGAGCTGACGACGGTCTGCACGAGCTCGGTATCGGCACCCAGGCGCGATATCAGCTCGCCGATGCGCGTACGCTCATAGAACGCCTGATCGAGCGTGAGCAGGTGCGCGTACAGTTCGCGGCGCAGCTCGGCAACGACACGTTCGCCGAGCACGCTCACGCAGAAGTAGCGCGCCGCCGTGGCGAGCGCGAGCACGACGGTCACGGCGAACAGACCCAGAAAGCTGCGGTCGACAGTCGTCGGATCTGCATGCGCAAAACCATGGTCGATCATCACGCGGACGGCGATCGGCAGCGATAGTGTCGCCAGTGACGATACCGTAAGGAACGCGAGCCAGCCGAACAAGAAGCCGCGAAAGCGGCGGAAATACGGCAGCAGCAGGTTCAGCGCGGAAAAACGACGAGTGTGGGCGGATGCGTCCGTCATGCGTGTTCCAAGTGGGCGTCATGCCGGCAGGGATTGCCAGCATGCAGACTGAATTGACGCCGGGCCACCGGCAGTCCTTGTCCAAACGACGAAGTGGAGATCTTAGCGCGCGTCGGTCATTTCAAGTCGCGCAGATCGTCCGGCAGGTGATAGTTCGGGTACAGCCTGCGGAATTCCGCCAGGCTGCGCAATGCTTCGTCGCGCTGGTCTTCGCGCAGCATCGTGCGAATATTTTCCAGCCAGTGTTCCGGATACAAGCGCGCATTCGGATCCTTTGAGCGCGGCGCCCGTTGCAGGGTTTTCGCCGCGGGGGCGGCAATTGTCGATTCCGCCGCCGCATCGGTGGGAGCGGATTGTGGCACGGGTTGTTCGCGCGCCGGCGGTGGCGGCGGAGTCTCAACCGGCATCGGTCGCGTGGTCTTTTCCTCGCGAGCTTTCAAAGCGGGTCGCTCAGGAATGCTCTGCGAGGATTCGTCGCGCGTGCGATCGCGAGCTTGCACGTCGAGATCGCCGACAGCGCCAGACTGCTGCATAGGCGCGCTCGCGCCAGCTGCGGCACCCGTTTCGGCCGGCTTTTTTTCCTGTTCCTGCGCGGCCCGTTTTGGGAAAGCCTGCGGCGCTGGCGCGTCGGCGCGGCGGACGGGCGGTTCCATTTTGCGCAACAGCGCGCGCGTTTCCGGACCGGCGGGCGCCGAGTAAGCGGGCGGCGCTGCGGGGACAGCATCGCTCCTCGGTGCGGGCGCTATCGCGTTTTGCGGCGCAGCCTGATCTTTCAATGCATCGGCTTCGGTGCGCTGATTCGTCTCGACATGGGCGGCGGCAGGCGCGGGCGCGGCTGCATTCTCGCCTACCGGTTTTTGCGCGGCCGGGGCTGGCTGTTGCTGCCATACGGTGGGCCCGGTACGAAACGCGATACCGGCGGCGAGCGCGACCACAGCGGCGGCGCTCAACGCCGGAATCCAACGCGGCGTATGCGCTCGCGGGCGCGGCGCTGTCGCTGCGGCGCGCCGCGCCATTGCCAGCACCGACGCGTCGAGCTTCGCGTCAGGTTCAGGACGCGGCAGCTTGCGATAAAGTGCAGCGATACGCGAGTCTTCCTCGTTGAGGAATTTCTCGAATTCGCGTTCGAATTGTTGGTTGTTGCTCATTCGGCAAATTTCTCGCGAATCTTCGCGAACGCATAACGCAGCCGCGATTTGACGGTTTCCTGCCCGGCGCCGGTGATCTGCGCGATCTCCGCCAATCCCAGCGCGCCCTCGACGCGCAGCAGAAACGCCTCGCGTTGCTCGTCCGGCAGGCCATCCAACGCCAGCTGCAAGCGGCGGCGCTGTTCGAAGTCGCTCAACACCTGCTCCGGACGCTCGTGCTCTGGCACGTCGAGTTCGCGCAGCACGGTTTCGGTTTCCTCGGCGCCGGCCTGCGGCCGCGCGCGCCGAAAACTGTCGATGATGAGATTGTGCGCAATCTGCAGCAACCAAGTGCTGAACTTCGCTTCCACGCGATACCGCTCGCGCGAAGCGATCAGCCGGCTCCAGGTTTCCTGGAACAGTTCGTCGGCGCTGGCGCGATCGGGCACGCTGCGCAGGATGAAGCGATAAAGCATCCCGCGGGTGCGCGCGTACAGCGTGTCGAAAGCACGCAGATCGCCGTCAGCATAGGCGAGCATGAGCTTTTCGTCCGAGTACGCTTCCCCCATGGGGAAAGAGGTTACGTGAATTCGGCGTGGCTGAGTAGTTCATCTGCTGTGGAACGCAGACACCAGTACGGCGGGGTTACGAATCTCTGATTACCAGCAAACGGACCTCGGTCATGTCCTCGATCGCGTAGCGAATGCCTTCGCGGCCGAGCCCCGAGGCCTTCACGCCGCCGTACGGCATATTGTCGGCGCGGAACGAAGGCACATCGCCGATGACCACGCCGCCCACTTCGATCTCGTCCCAGGCGCGCAGCGCCTTGCGCATGTCGTACGTGAACACGCCGGCTTGGAGTCCGTAGTCGCTCGCGTTGACGGTGCGGATCGCATCGTCGAAGTCGCGATATTTTTGCAACAACGCAACCGGTCCGAATGCCTCGAGGTAGCTCACTTTCTGCAGCGGATCGACATTTTCCAGCACCGTAGCCGGCAGCATCGCCTTGTCGCGCTTGCCGCCGCAAAGCAATTTGGCGCCGCCTTTGATCGCCTCCTGGATCCATCCATCCAGACGCGCGGCTTCTTTCTCGTCGATCATCGGGCCGATGAATGTTTTTTCGTCTTTCGGATCGCCGGCGACGAGCTTCTCCGCCGCGGCGACGAACGCGTCGCGAAAGCGGTCATAGAGGTCTTCGTGGACGAGAATGCGCTGCACGCTGATGCAGCTCTGCCCGGACTGGTAATACGCGCCGAAGATCATGCGCTCGATGACGAAATCCAGGCGCTCGGCTTGATCGGCATCGACAATGCATGCCGCGTTGCCGCCGAGTTCCAGGATGACTTTTTTGCGTCCCGCCTTGGCTTTCAGCTCCCAGCCGACTGCTGGCGAGCCGGTGAATGAGAGCAGCTTGAAGCGCTCGTCGATCGTGAACAGATCGGCGCCGTCGCGATGTGCAGGTAGAATCGAGAACGCGCCTTTTGGCAGATCGGTTTCGGCGAGTACTTCGCCGATGATCAACGCACCGATCGGCGTGCGGCTGGCGGGCTTGAGCACGAACGGGCAGCCCGCGGCGATCGCCGGCGCGACTTTGTGCGCGGCGAGATTCAGCGGAAAATTGAACGGCGAAATGAACGAGCACGGGCCGATCGGCACGCGTTGGCTGAAACCGCGATAGCCCTTGGCGCGCTGCGAGATTTCCAGGTTCAGTACTTCGCCATCGATGCGCACCGCTTCCTCGGCGGCAACCTTGAACGTATCGATCAATCGCGTCGCTTCGCCTTTCGCATCGCGGATCGGCTTGCCGGCTTCAATGCACAGCGCCATCGCGAGTTCGTCGTAGCGTTCGCGAAAACGAGTCACGCAATGTTCGAGAATGGTCTGACGCTGGAATGGCGCCAGCTTGCGACAGGCTTCTTGCGCCGCGACCGCAGCGGTGATCGCGGCATCGATGGCTCGCGCGTCCGCCAGTGCCACGCGCGTGGCGACTTCACCGGTGTACTTGTCGGTGACGGCGAGATCCGTATTCGCCGCAACGGCCTGATTGGCTAGATAGTAAGGATAGGTCGGTTTCAGCACGGTTCGTCTCCTTGATCCGGTGCGGATATCGGCGATTCTACGCGCAAGCGCACCGCCTGACGAAAGTTGGCAGCGTGACCTGTCATTGGACGCGTGGTGAAAGAAACCAATGCAGCCGTTGATCTCTTGCGCATGGCCGGATCGGGGACGAGGGCGATGAAGCAACGGATTCGGGCAATCTCGCCGTCGATCCGTTGTTCGCCGATGTGCTGCAAGGAGATTTTCGCCTCGCCAGTGCGTCACCGCTGATCGATGCAGGACTCGACACGCCACACGGCGGCCTCTCAGTCAGCGATGTTGCCGGTGCGGTGCGCCTGCTAGGTGCACACGTCGACGCAGGCGCCTACGAATCGCCGCCGGCGTTCATTTTCCAGGACGGTTTCGAGTGAGCTCGCCGCGCGGCCAAGCTACCCGCGCATCCCGAACAGCGCGCCCACTCCCGCCGTCATTGCCATCGCCGCGGCACCCCACAGCAGCACGCGCAATGCGCCGGCTGTAACACTCGCTCCGCCTGCGCGCGCCGCGATCATGCCGAGCGCGGTCAGCACGAGCAGCGAGAATAACGTGGTGCTGGCACCCAAATGCGATGTGGGCGCTACAAGGACCATAAGCAGCGGCAGCCCCGCACCGACCGCAAAACTGGCAGCCGATGCCATCGCTGCCTGCACCGGCTGCGCGCGCTGGGTCGGCGTGATGCCGAGTTCGTCGCGCAGATGCGCGTCGAGCGCGTCGTGCGCCATCAGTTGTTCGGCTACCTGCTTTGCGAGCTCCGGCGTCAAACCGCGCTTGGCATAGATGTTCGCCAGTTCCCGATGCTCGCCGGCGCTGTCTGTCTCGATCTCTTTGCGCTCCACTTCGGTCTGCGCGTGTTCCATGTCGGCCTGTGAACTGACCGACACGTATTCTCCAGCGGCCATCGACATCGCGCCGCCGACTAGGCCTGCCAGACCGGCCGTGAGGATTGCTTCATGACTGGCATGCGCCGCTGCGACGCCAACGATCAAACTCGCCGTCGAGATCACGCCGTCGTTCGCACCGAGCACTGCTGCGCGCAGCCAGCCGATACGGTGGGTGACGTGGTATTCGCGATGCCAGCGGCGCATGTGGCTACTCCGGATCGTGCTTCAGCGGCAATTCGCCATCGGTCAGACGTGCAAAGAAGCGCGAGTGCGCCTTGGCTTGCGCGAGTGTGAGCACGACACGGCCGTTGTCGCGTTCGGTCAGGATCGCATAACCGCGCTGCAGCGTCGCCAGCGGGCTCACCGCGTTCAGCGCGCGCGCGAGTTCGCCCAAGTGCAGCGCATGCGATTCGAGCCGATGCGCGAGACTGGCACGCAGCGACCGCACGCTGATGCGCAACTCATTGCGCCGACCGGCGACGAATATCGCCGGATGCTGCCGCTGCAGCCGGGCGTGCAGATGCGCGAGACGCTCGCCGCCGACGCGCAGGCGTGCGCGCGGCTGCTGCATGCGCAAGCGCGCGACGGCGTGATCCATGCGCTGCGCGGCTGCGTGCAGGCGATGGCGCATGCGCTGGCGCAGGCGTGCGCACTGGTGCGCGAGTGCGCGCAGCAATTCATTCGCGTCCGGCACGAGCAGTTCGGCTGCGGCAGACGGCGTCGCGGCGCGCAGGTCGGCGACAAAATCGGCGATCGTGAAGTCGATTTCGTGACCGACGGCGCTGACGACCGGAATTGCGCTCGCGCGGATAGCGCGTGCGAGCGCTTCGTCATTGAACGCCCACAGATCTTCAAGCGAACCGCCGCCGCGCGTGAGCAACAGCACGTCGTGACGACGCGCCTTCGAAGCGGCTCTGAGCATCGCGATAATTGCGGCCGGCGCTTCGCGGCCCTGCACCGGCACCGGCAGCACTTCGATGTCGGCCAACGGAAAGCGTCGTCGGATCACACTGAGCACGTCGCGAATCGCGGCGCCCGTTGGTGAGGTGATTACGCCGATGCGGCGCGCGATTTTCGGCAGGCCACGCTTGAGATCGGCCGCGAACAGGCCTTCGGCGGCGAGCCGGTTCTTCAGCTGCTCGAATGCGCGCAGCAGGGCGCCTTCGCCGGTGGCCTCCATGTGCTCGACGATAAGTTGGAACTCGCCGCGTGCCTCGTACAGACTCAGGCGCGCACGCACCAGCACGCGCGCACCCTCGGCGGGCTTGAAGCGCAGCAGCAGGGCGCGCGAGCGGAACATCGCGCAACGCACCTGCGCCTGCGCATCCTTCAGGCAGAAATACATGTGCCCGGAACCCGGGCGCGACAGGTTCGAGATCTCGCCTTCGACCCAGATCAGCGGAAACGTGTCTTCCAGCACGTCGCGCGCCATGCGCACGAGCGCGCTCGGCGAGAAGACTTCGCGCTGTTCGCGGGCAAACAGGTCGGCTGGCGAATTCATGGAACCTGCAGCGTAACCCGTGCGGGGGATTCAAGGCAAAGCTACGCAGTGCCTGAGCGCAGACCACGCTGTGCGAACCAAGCGATGATCAGGCCGAACAGCCACATTGCCGCCATGTTCGTGCTGAAGCCGTACAGATCCATCTGCGGGAAATCGCGGTGCATCGACAGCGGCCGCACGACATAATTCATGACGAAGAACACGACCACGCCGTAAGCGATTCCCGCTGCAACCCAGCGCCGCCGCAGCGCGGGAATGCGCGTCGCGGCATACACGAAAATCGCCGCGATGATGAGCGACATGAGCCATTGCAAGACGAGCCCAAGCGCTGCCGCCTGCAACCCCATGGCTTTCGCTGCCGGACGTCCGATCAGGCCGCCGGCGATGAAGCGCAGCACGCCGATTGGATTGATCCAGTAGATCAGCACGGGTGCGAAGACATCGATCGTGCCGGCGATCAAGCCGCCGTAAAGAATTGCGAGCCAGGCATTGCGACGCATCGGCATGTTTCCGTTATGGGTTCGCTTCAGCGACGCAGCAACGGGCGCCGGCGTTGCAACGCGTTCAATGGCAGTGATCGACGCTGACGCTCCCTTCGAAAGCGCTGTCGTCCGGCAGCTGGCAGCGCAGTCTCAAGGAGCCGGCGAATTCGCGCACCTCGTTGACGCGCCAGCCGGTCGGCTGAATGTCCAGCTGCAACTCTGCGCACTCAGCAGCACGCAGTGTTGCCGTGCCTGCGGGCGTCGTCCACAACACCAGCGTTTCTCCCGTGGGCTCGCGTATGGCACGCAGACGGCGCCCATCCTGCTTGGAGTTGAAATCCAGGCCGAGAAAGTAATTCAGATCGCCAGAGGTGCAGCGCTCTGGCGTCCACTGCGTCTGCGCGCCGTCAGCGCCGCGCACGAGGAGTGTGCCGCTGACTGTGGGACGCACGACCGCGCCGATCTGGCCGAGCGCGCAGGCGTGCAGCAGCGGCCAAGCGCAGCAGGCGAGGAGCGGGCGCAAATTCATTTCTCGCCACCGGGCGGGCCGTAGAACACCACCCACGCAGCAAAATCCGGGGAGAAGTTTTCGAAGCGATGTTCCTCCTGCGCGGCGACGAACAGTGCGTCGCCGGCGACAAAGGATTTGCGCTCGCCGGCGTGTGCGAATTCGCCGCTACCCGAGATCACAAAGTATACTTCATCGCGATCATGCGGATCCTGTGGGTCATTGCCGCGTGGTGCGTAGAGCTCGACAATGAGCGTGCCGTGCCTGAACGCTTCGATGAAGCGCTCGCCATCCGGCCATTTTGCGGATCGAGGCCCGGGCAGCCGGCGCAGGAGTTCGGAACTGCGCGCGAGCATTTCAGATTCGCCTTTGCTGGAAATACATCGTCAGCGCGAGAAATGCGATCAGCACGAGCATTGCAGCAGGCGGCAGGGCTGGTGCCGGATCAGCCGTAGCGGTCGGCAGCGACGGTGTCGGATCGGAAGCGCCCGCCGTCGTCTGAATGATTTGAAACAGATTGGATGCCGGTGATGACACCGGAAAATCGGTATAGGTCTGACCGTTGATGACCTGCGACCAGTTCGCACGCGTTGCGAACACGCTGTAAGCACCCTCGGCACTTCCCGCGACGAACAGCGGCGCAATGGCCGTACCCGACAAATCGGTCGTAGCGACCGCGTCACCAAGAAAATGACCGTACGCAGACGGTGCCGGGCAGGGCGAGGATCCAGGCGGCAATTCCGGCACGCTGGCGCAGCTGTTCACGCTGAATGCCAGGTCGAGTCCGACGACCGGGTTGCCATCGTCAAAAGTGACTTGAGCGATGAACGGTGTGGGCAATTGCTGACCAATGGGGATAGTTTGTGGCGTGCCGCCGATGGCGCTGATAGTGATGTGGGCCGAAGCGGCGAAACCCGGACCGTTCAGCGCCAGCAAGGGAAGTGAAAGGAACAGTTTGCGCAACATCACAGGGCCCTCAAAAACAAAACGTTCGCATCCCCTTTGCGATACTGGTTTCGCGCGGCGGCGTCTGCCGCGGCGCATCTATTCTCCGCGACTTAGGGTACCACCGATGCACCTCTAGGCCCGTGAAAAGGCCAACGCTTCGATCCAGCGGACGGGATCTGCCATGATTCCGCCATGACCGAATTCCTCGGCGATCTGGAAACCTGCGTTGCACGCATCCTTGCGCATGCGCATGGAACCCTGCGCCTGGCCACGCCGCTCGGCTTGGGCAAGCCAAACGTGCTGCTCAACGCGCTCTACCGGCGTGCGGCGAATGATTCGAATCTGCGGCTCGACATCTACACCGCGTTGTCGCTGGCGCGGCCGCAGGCAAAAAACGAACTGGAGCGGCGCTTTCTCGCGCCATTCCTGGAACGTCATTTCGGCAAGGATTATCCGGATCTGGCATGGGTCGCCGCGCAGCACGCGAACGCGCTGCCCGCAAACATCCGCGTGCACGAGTTCTATCTGCAATCCGGCGCGCTGCTCGGCGTCGAACAGGCGCAGCGTGATTATGCCAGCCTGAACTACACGCATGTCGCGCGCGATCTGGTCGAAGTCGGCGTCAATGTCCTCGTGCAGTTGATTGCCGCGCGCGAGGAAGGCGGGCGCACGCGCTACAGCTTGGCCTGCAATCCCGACGTCACGCTCGATCTGGACGATCGGGTCAAGGCCGTCGGCCAGCCGCGGCCGCTGGTCGTCGGGGTCGTGCATCCGGATCTGCCGTTCGTGGGCAACGAAGCGGAAATCGACGTCGGCTTCTTCGATGTCGTGCTGCGCGATCCGGCGTGTGCACACACGCTGTTCGCGCTGCCGCGCGAGCCGGTGGGTGTGGCTGAATATGCGCTTGGCCTGCACGCGAGCGCGCTGGTACGCGACGGCGGCACACTGCAGATCGGCATCGGCGCGCTGTCGGATGCGCTAGTGCACGCGCTGCGGCTGCGCCACGCGCAAAATGCCGATTATCGTGCGGCGCTCGCCGCGCTCGGCGGCGCCGACAACGCGCTGATTCCGCGCATCGGCGGCATCGAGCCGTTCGCCACCGGCCTGTACGGCGCCAGCGAAATGGTGATGGACGGGTTCATGCACCTGGCGAACGCCGGTGTCATCAAGCGCTGTATCTATGACGACATGGACGTGGAACGCGCACTCGCGCAAGGTCGTGAAGTCGAGGCAGGCAAGCGGCACGGCGGTCGTTATCTGCGTGGTGCGTTTTATCTGGGCTCTAAGCAATTCTATGCGTGGTTGCGTGCGCTCGAAGGCGCGGCTTTCGAAGGCTTGTCGATGACGCGCGTCTCCGACATCAATCAGCTTTACGGCGGCCGCGAAACGCTCGACGCGCTGCAGCGCCGCGACGCGCGCTTCTTCAACACCTGCATGATGGCGACCGTGCTCGGCGCGGCGACATCCGACGCGCTGGAGAATGGCCAGGTCGTCAGCGGCGTCGGTGGCCAATACAACTTCGTGGCAATGGCGCATGCGCTGCACGGCGGGCGGTCGATCCTACTGTTGCGCAGCTGGCGCGAGAAACGCGGCGAGGTGGCGTCGAACATCCTGTGGAACTACGGCCACGCGACGATTCCGCGGCACCTGCGTGACATTTACGTGACCGAATACGGCAGCGCCGACCTGCGCGGCAAGTCCGATGAGGACTGCATTATCGCCATGCTGGCGATCAGCGACGCGCGCTTTCTCGATCAGTTGGCAGGACAAGCCAAGGCGAACGGCAAGCTGCGGCGCGATTTCGCCATTCCCGAGCGCTGGCGCCACAACACGCCGGCCCACCTGGCGCACGCCCTGGCGCCGCATTGCGGGAATTTCCCGCCGTTTCCGTTCGGCAGCGACTTCAGCGCCGAGGAACTGGCGCTGTTGCCGGCGCTGCAACGTCTACAGAAGGTTTCGGGGCGCAAGACCAAATTGGCCGCGTTTTTGCTTTCCTCCATCTGGAAGGCACGGGAAAAGCCGGAAGACGAACCGTTATTGCGCCGGCTGGACCTGGCCACACCGCGCAATCTGTCGGAGCGATTGTTGCGCCGGCTCGTGATCGCGGCCTTGCGGCAGCCGTAAAGCTGCTGCGGTGAGGGGTATACTGGTGTCGTTGGAAGTCAGGGGCGAGCAATGAGTGCGCTGTTTCAACGCCTGGTGCAGGGGCTTCCCGAACGTCATGCGCCGGCGAAAACTTCCTTCGCCACGGATGCGAAATCGCTGCGCGAGTGGATAGCGCAGCTGCCGCTGGCCAATCCCGGCGCGAGCGCGCGGCTGCTGATCGGCGCACTGCGCGAGATGAATCAGTTGCGCGTGGATGCACAGCAACGGCTCGAAGCGCTCGAACTGCTGCGGCCGCAAGTGCACCGCATCGTCGTCACGCTGGGTAACCAGGTCGTCAGCGACTGTTTCCCGCTGCCGCCGCAGAAGCGCAAGCTCGGCGAACTGGCGCAGGATTTCGAACACGAACTGGCGCTCGCCTATTGCGCTTGCGTCTACGATTTCTGCGCGCCGGCCGGCGCTGTGCCGTTCCTGCGCGGCAAGTCAGTCGCGATCGCGCTGGCGCGCGCACTGCAGCACCGCGGCGAGTGCCTGTATCAGGCTTATCTGCGCTATCACGCGCCACCGTCGGGTGCTTGGCAGAACCTGCACGACCTGTTCCGTTTCGCCGTCGCGGTGAAGCTCGACGAAAAGCCGGTCGACGATCCGCTGTACGGCGCGCCGGTCAGCGTGCGGCTCGCCTACGCGCATGCGCTGCTGTTCGCACTGAGCAACCCGTATCGCTTCACGCAGCGCGAAAACCGTGAAATCCATGCGCTGACACGGGTATGGACGGAGCACTGCGGATTGCGTCAGGGCCGTGCACCGGACGGCGCGATCGCCATTCGCACCGACACCGACCGCAGCATCGGCTACCTGCCGGAGGAACGCGAAGCGCCGGAAGCCGGACTGTGGGCATTCGAGATCAATGCGCTCGTGCGCCATCTCGACGGTCATTTGGCGCTGTTGCCGCCGGGCGCGACGACGACGCAGTTCGGGGCCCGCGGCAGTCAACCGGTATCCGCGCATGCGGCGTTCGTCGACAAGCTCATGCGGCTGTGGGAAACCCGCGCCGAGCGTGAGCAGCAACGGCTGGCGGCCGGGCACCTGCTGGATGCCGTCATCGGCATGCACGACCTGCACTACGTGCTCGCCGGAAATCTCGATTTCGACTCGTTCCTGCGCAAGAATCGCGGCGTCACGATCAGCCTGCAGGAAAATGAATACGTCGCCGCCTGGGCCGGCCCGGGCAGCGCGCAGGTGTACGTGAAACACCCGCCGGCAAAAGTGCTCGACCAAAGCCTGCGCGGCTATCGGCTGCTGTGGGAGAAACTCGATGGCTTGCGCATCAAGGTCGGCGAGCTGGTTGGCCTGGCGACGATGGCCGAGGATGAAGACAGCCAGGACTGGATGATCGGTGTCGTGCGCTGGCTGCGCATCGACCCGACCGGATCGATGGAGACCGGCATCGAATTGCTCGCACGGCGCGCCACCCCTGTTGCAGTGCGCAGCATGAATGGCCACGAGCCGATCGGCGCCACGCTGCGCGGCGTCATGCTCGACGCGCTCGACGCCGGTAGCGGCGCGATCATGGTGCCGCAGCTGTTCGATCATGAGTTGCATGAAATCGAATTGACCAGGCCTGCCGATCCGCTCGGCTGGCCGCCGGAACCGAGCGTAGAAATGCTGGCCGGCATCCGCGTCGAAGAACACGGCGGCGGCTACCTGCGCATCGACTTGACGCCCGCCGGCGAACCCGGCCAGTCGAACCCGCTGCCGGTTGCCGCCGCGAATGACGATACCAGCACGCAGGCGGTCGTTGCCGTGATTGGCGATAACTGATTGTTCGCCTGCGGACGAGGCGAACCCGCTAAAATTCGCCGCATGAGCAAGCTTGAACTTATCGGCGCCCCGGCGCGGCGCGCCAGCATCGGTGTGCGCGTCGGCAGCGTCGAGGTCGGCGGCGACGCGCCCGTCGTCGTGCAGTCGATGACGAATACCGACACCGCGGACGTGGCGGCGACGGCGCAGCAGGTTGCACAACTCGCGCGCGCCGGCTCCGAGCTGGTGCGCATCACGGTCAACACGGCGGAGGCCGCTGCCGCGGTGCCGCGCATCCGCGAACGCCTGGACATGATCGGCACGAACGTGCCGCTGATCGGCGACTTTCATTACAACGGCCACCAACTGCTCGCGACCGAACCGGCATGCGCGCAGGCGCTGGCGAAGTACCGCATCAACCCTGGCAATGTCGGCTTCGGCAAGAAGCGCGATACGCAGTTTTCCGCGATCATCGACTTCGCGCTCAAATATGAAAAACCTGTGCGCATCGGTGCGAACTGGGGGTCGCTCGATCAGGCGCTCGTCGCCGCGCTGATGGACGAAAACCACGCGCGCGCCGAGCCGTGGGACGCAGCGCACGTCGCCCGTGAAGCGCTGATGCGTTCGGCGCTGGATTCGGCTGCACGCGCCGAGGAACTGGGTTTGCCGCGCGACCGGATCATCCTGTCGTGCAAGGTTTCCGGCGTGCAGGAACTGATTGCCGTCTATCGTGAGCTCGGCGTGCGCTGCGATTACGCGCTGCACCTTGGGTTGACCGAAGCCGGCATGGGCAGCAAAGGCATCGTTGCTTCCACGGCCGCATTGGCTGTGCTGCTGCAGGAAGGCATCGGCGACACGATCCGCATTTCGCTGACGCCGGAGCCAGACGAATCGCGCACGCGCGAAGTGATCGTCGCCCAGGAGCTGCTGCAGACCATGGGGTTGCGCGCGTTCACTCCGCTGGTGACTGCGTGCCCGGGCTGCGGACGCACCACGAGCACGCTGTTCCAGGAACTGGCCAAGACCGTGCAAGATCACGTGCGCGCAAAAATGCCGGAGTGGCGCGTCAAATACGACGGGGTGGAGAACATGACGCTCGCGGTGATGGGCTGCATCGTCAACGGTCCCGGCGAATCCAAGCACGCC
>Ga0163163_10000646_pt1 | contig 29808 bp, 30 predicted proteins | sample S65metaG_FD_119766 | JGI IMG/M metagenome (GOLD analysis project Ga0163163, IMG submission 119766) | Switchgrass rhizosphere microbial communities from Kellogg Biological Station, Michigan, USA - S6-5 metaG | ecosystem: Host-associated > Plants > Roots > Rhizosphere > Soil | place: USA... | reverse complement strand
CGACAGATCCGCTCGAGTATTCCCATATCGCGCTGTGGATGATGATGGGGTGGACCATCTACAGCGTCGCGATCCTGATATGGCTTCGAACCACTCATCTTCCCAAACCTGCGCCGTACCTGCTCCACGCACTGGATGTCGTATGGCCCGCGGTCATTTCACTCTTCACCCAAGGACCCAACAGCCCATTTTTCGCCTACACGGTCTTCGCTCTCGCGGCCGCGGCCTTCCGCTGGGGACTCCCCGAATGCTTAGCCACAGCTGTCGCCGGCATCGGGCTTTTGGATATTCAGGCACTAATGCTGACGGGAGGTCCCCCAGCCTGGGAGTTGACCCTGCTCGGAGAGTTTGACGTCAACGGTCTGATCATCAGGTGCTCTTACCTGCTGGTTCTAAGTCTTCTCATCGGGTACTTCGGAGAATCAGAAAAGGAGCGCCGCGCCGAATCCATTGTGCTCAACCGTATCCTTCGGACGGTGCGGGCAGAACAAGGTTTAGGGACAAGCCTGCATAATGCTCTTAACGAATTTCTCCGTATCTACCTCGCTGACAATGCCTATGTAGTCATGCAGGATTTGACTCGGGATCGCGTCTTCCTCTGGCAGGCCGATGCAAAATTGCCGCCGGAGACGCAGTTGTTTGCGACCGAACTTTCTTCTGCGCATATATCCAGCTATCTAGTGCCGGAATCCCTGCCAACTTATTACGCGTTGCGTACGGAGGCCGGTGTGCAAGCCCTGGCTCTACAGGCTGGAGCCATTAAAGAGTTGGCCACTCCGGAATTCCCCGCCCTGCCATTTCATAAAGGTGAAGCAAGTTCTGTTCTTTCGACTGCGGCCGAACTCGGGCAGGAGTGGTTTGCCAGGCTCTACCTCGTGAACGCGCGCATTGGAACCAATCGTGAGCAGGAGCTGCAATTCGCGGAGCGAATTCTCAGGCAGGTAGCTCCGGCTCTCTATAGCGTGTTCCTCGTCCGACGTCTGCGAAAGCGCGCCGGTGCCATAGAACGCGCTCGCGTCGCTCGCGAACTACACGATGGTGCCATACAGTCGCTCATTTCTGCGGAAATGCAGGTTGATGTTTTGCGCCGCCGCGCTGAACGCGAGCATCAACCCATGAGTGCCGAACTGGAGCACATCCAACAACTATTGCGCGCGGAAGTGCTCAATTTGCGTGAACTGATGCAACAGATGAAGCCGCTTGAACTGGGGCCTGAGCAACTGCTCGACCACATGGCTGACTTGGTTGACCGCTTTCGACGGGATACCGGCATCTCCGCGCAATTTACAACTGAACTGCAGGATGTTCCACTAAGTCCTCATGCATGTCGTGAACTGGTTCGAATCGTTCAGGAAGGACTAGTTAACGTTCGAAAACACTCTGCCGCCCAACATGTATTAGTCCGATTTGGCAGAGATAACGGGTTCTGGAAACTCACGATTGCCGACGACGGTGCCGGATTCGGTTTCGACGGTCGTCTTACTCACAATGAATTAGTAAACTCGGCCCGGGGACCGGCAATCATTAAGGAGCGCGTGCGCAATATCGGTGGCGAACTTGATCTTGAATCGCATCCCGGTGAAGGCGCGCGGCTTGAAATTACGATACCTCAGAAAGGACATATCATTCATGGATAGCCGAAAGACCCGCATCCTGATCGCCGATGACCACACAATTTTTCGCGACGGCTTGCGACGCCTGTTGGAATCTGAACCGGAGTTTCAAGTAGCGGCTGAGGCCGGCGACGGCGCCGAGGCCTTACAACTCTCTCAACAGCTTAAACCTGACATTCTTCTCCTCGATCTTGCTATGCCACGCATGCCTGGCCTCGAGACCCTGCGTGAGCTGTCGACGCAAGGGTCTCCGGTTAAAACCATCCTTCTCACCGCCGCCATCGAGAAACGGCAAATCGTGGAAGCGTTGCAGATGGGCGCTCGCGGCGTGATCATGAAGGATGCCGCCACCGTTCTACTGATGAAGGGCATTCGTACCGTCATGAATGGCCAGTTCTGGGTGGGCCGCGAAGCAGTGGCCGACATGGTCACCTACCTGCGCGACAAGGCCGCACAGCAGCCACCCTCGCCAGCCAAGGCCTATGGACTCACAAAGCGGGAACTGGAGATACTTTCGACCATCGTCTCCGGCTTGAGCAACAAGGAGATCGCCCAGAAGTTCTCGCTCAGCGAAGACACGGTAAAGCATCATTTAACCAATATCTTCGACAAGGTCGGGGTTTCCAGCCGCCTGGAGCTGGCGCTATTCGCTCTCAATCATAGGCTTGTGGAACCGAGCTAACTTACGTTGGCTATGGGAAACGCATCGACCCGGGAAGTGTCTCCCCGGGTCGACTCATTTGGGGCGAAGGGGGTAGCCCCACAGGTTCTTACACTCCCATCGTCTCGGGTTCAGGCTTGTCAACTGGCTTTCGCTTTGGTTCGTAGACGCAATATGGCTCTTCGGCAAACATGTTGCCCGTCAAGGCATGGGCACGCGCTCGAGAGCCTCCGCAGATTTCCTTGAACTCGCAGCGTCCACACTTACCTTCCAAATTCGCTGTATCTCGTAACGCCGTGAAGAGCGGTGAATGACGATAGAGATCCGCCAGCGATTCCTTGCGGACATTCCCCGCTGAAACCGGAAGGAACCCGCTGGGAAATACTTCGCCCAAGTGCGAGATGAAAACGAATCCCTTTCCGTCGTTGATTCCCTTCGGTGCGCGTCCAATCCCATCAGCGCTTCCTATTCCAAGAAAATGCGGCATCTTATTCGGCGGCTCACTCCCTTGTCGCCGCAACTCTGTACGCTTCTGCAAAAGATACCGGCGGTAGTGCTGTGCCTCGGTGCTCTTGATGTCAAACAGTACTCGACGGCTTGTTTCATACAGTTTTTCGAATACCTGTTCGAACTCCTCAGCAGAAATCAAGTCGACAGTCTGACCTCGCCCAGTTGGAACCAGGAAGAACACGCTCCACAACACGATTCCCAACTTCTCCATCAACGCAATCATCTCGTCAAGATATTGAAGGTTGTGTCGAGTAATCGTGGTGTTGATTTGTACCGGCAAATCGACCTCGTGGGCGTACCGCACTGCGTCGAGAGTCCACTGGAACGACCCTGGCACGCGGCGGAACGCATCATGAATATCTGCCGTTGGTCCATCGAGGGATATTGCCAGTCTGGCTAAGCCGGAATCCTTCAGCATCGCAACCGCTTCTCTCGTGAGGAGCGGTGTAGCGCTGGGTGTTAAAGAAGGCCGTACACCTCTCTTTGCAGCATGTCGAACCAATTGATAGATATCTGGTCGCTTCAGTGGGTCGCCACCAGTCATGACGAATAGCGGCGCCTCCATCGCGGCGATCTCATCTATCATCCCCATCGCTTCTTCCGTCGTCAGTTCCTGTTTGCTTCGAAATGGCTGGGCGCAGGCGCGGCAATGAACGCAAGCAAGATCACACGCTTGCGTCGTTTCCCAGATAACGATAAAGGGCTTCTCGTCAAAATCGATTCTTATGTCCACTGCACGATCTCCTCGCCTGTCACAACGCTAAATCTTGACTTCGCACTCAAGAATGTCATTCGGAAGCCTCGTTGACTGTGATTTTTGTCACTCTTTCTGACATTTTCCATCCGTCCCCTAAGCCACCTAGTCTCAACACTTTCCAAACCTTTTCGAGCATCACGCGCCCTGGTGTTTGAGGTCACTTCTTCTGAAATCGGGGAAGCAGAGAATTGACCCACTAGGGGTGCGAACCTGTTTGTGCGCTGGAGGCTGCGATGTCGGAGGATCGACGGAGTGTTCTGGAAGTTCTGCGATACGAACTCAACTTCTTGGAGCAGGGCGGTTACAGCAAGAAGGCTAGAGAAGGCGGCCATGACATCTCCCCGTTTCAAGACAATCTAAGCTGTCTCAACTTCGGAGAGCCTCTCCGTCCACACGCATGCCATGAATGCCTGCTCTATGATTTTGTTCCCCTCGGTGCCCGAACGGAAGAAGTTCCCTGCCATCACATTCCACTCGATCCCTCCGGGAATACCGTCGCAGGACTTTTAGTAGACCATCGGTCTCAGGACCTCGAGCGAGCCCTGAAAGTATGGTTACGTCGAATCATCGGCGACCTCAACCGACAAGCCGAAGAGAAGCCGGATCGCGGCCGCTAGTTACTAGCGTGCTTCTTATCACAGACTGGCACTGGCGCTTGGTATAGAACAGCCTAAACTGTGGGACAACAAGGGCCCGCAAGGAGTAACAAGTCATGAAGCGCGAATTCACGTCGTTGACGCCGCAGGAGGCACTGCACGTTGCCGTCTTCATCGAAGAACGCAACGCCGCCTTGTACCATCGGTTCGCGGAGATGTTCGTTGAATTTCGGGACCTCGAATCGCTGGAAATCGCCGGCGTCTTCTGGGATATGGCAGTTGAAGAAAACCATCACAGCACTAGGCTTTTGGAACTCTATGCAGAGCGCTTTGGAAATACGGCGTGTACAGTCACAGAAGAAGATATCTGCGACATGATTGAAGTACCTCGCTTGGAAGATGGAGACGTCTTCGCGAGCGACCCTCACAACACCAACTCCGCCCGGGAGCGCGCTTTGCAGGTTGCTCTGGCCGCGGAACTGAATGCCCGCAAGTTCTATTCCGGGATCGCGACTGCCACAACGGACACTAAGTTGCGGCGGCTATATAAAGAACTCGCCGAATTCGAAACCGATCATGTCGAATTCCTCGAGCGTAAGGTCTCGCAAACCGCCGCAGGAAACGATCAAACAACGTGAGTTGAGTATCACGCAGCCATAGTTTGTCCGCCCAACACGGTCAGGACTTCGCCGGTGATGTAGCTCGAGTCCCCTTCCGAAGCAAAGAACACATACGACGGCGCAATCTCTTCCGGCTGTGCCGGCCTTTCCATCGGCGTCTTCTTTCCGTGCTCGGCAACCTGTTCTGGTTCTTTATCCGCCACATTCAGAGGCGTCCATACCGGCCCCGGTGCGACGCAATTCACTCGAATCCCACGATGAACCAGCATTTGCGCAAGTGACTTCGTAAACGCGTTGATTGCTCCCTTCGTAGAAGCGTAATCCAGCAGCTGCTTATTCCCCTCCAGCCCTGTCTCTGAACCGGTGTTAATGATCGAGCTGCCATCCTTTAAGTGCGGGAGCGATGCTTTCACCATTCGGAAGTAACCGTAGATGTTCGTCTTGAACGTGCGGTCCCACTGCTCATCGGTTACATCTTCTGGATTCTCCTGGTGCTCCTGGTAGGCGGCATTGTTTACCAGCACATCCAGCTTTCCCAGTTCCTTCACCGTCTTCTCCACCGCTTGTCGGCAAAACTCGGGCTCCGTCACATCGCCGGGAATTAGAATGCAACGCCTGCCCTCCGCTTCAATTGCTGCCTTCGTTTCGTCGGCATCGCGCTGTTCTTCCTTCAGATACACAATGGCGACGTCTGCACCTTCTCTCGCATAGAGGAATGCCACGGCTCTACCAATACCGGAGTCGCCTCCGGTAATGAGCGCTACCTTGTCCTTAAGTTTGTTTGCCGCTTTATAGGCTGGGGCTTGGTATCGGGGACGAGGCTTCATCTTGGCTTCAATTCCCGGTCTCTCCTGCTTCTGCTTAGGAAATGGAACTTTGGGTTCTTCCTGCTTGCCTTCCTGATCATCACGCGCCGGAAACTCACGGAGGTTACTTGATTTAGTATTGCTGCCTTGCTGTTCTGTTTTCTTCCTCAAACGTCCATTTTTGGTAGGCATCTGCTCTCTCCCTAGGGTGATTTCTCTTGGGATGCACTCGCACTGTGGACGCGATGCGCCGATTCGTCAGAAGCTCCGGATACCAGGAATTCATGCGACCTCCTGTTCATTTGGCGTTATCCCTATCAACACTGGCAACTTCCTCGCCTTGCAGGCTTTCCAAGCTCAGATAAGCGTCCAAATAAATCAGAAGCATTCATCGGAGTTGATCATGAAGAACAAACAGTTTTGGACTGGGGTTGCTGCTGGTGCAGCAGCTACGGTGGGAACAGCCTGGGCACTTAGATTATCCGGGCGTAGCCGCATCATCCGACTTGAAAAAAGCGTGCAGATCGGCCGCTCGGTCGAGGATGTCTTTCAGAGCTGGTGCGAACTGGAATCCCTGCCTCGCTTCACCTCACTTCTTCGAAGCGTTCGTCGATTCGGCGATCGCTCCCATTGGATCGCCGAAGTAGGAGGTCAGCCAGTGGAATGGGACGCGGAAGTTGTTCAAGTTCTTCCGAATCAGGCGATCGGCTGGAGATCGTCAGCAGGCAGTCAACATACCGGTCGCATTACCTTCGCGCCCATCGGAGACCAGACATTGGTCCACGTCCAAATGAACTATGCGCCGAGACCGTGGCTACTCCTTCCGGTATTCGCAACCCTGGCCGGAAGTATCGAGGGTTACATTGAGCAAGCATTGCGCGACGTGAAATCAGCACTCGAGAGTAGGCGCGGTGGAATTGCTGGCACCACGGAAGCACGCGAACCCTCCGTGGCTACGGGGACGTAAGCCCAACTGTTCTTCCGATTTCGCGATTTGGGATGTCTACGATTCCAGTCGTATCCACGCGTCTGCCCGAATCAAAAAGCTAAGGCTTCTTTTGCGGGACATCCTCGTCCAAATCCTGCGGGAATGACTTCATTTCGATCTCACGCGACTTGGACACAATCTTGTTGTCGGCATTATTACTCGATTGCGTTAGCGTTCCCCGGATGACCCGATAACCGTCGTCGTGAGGCGTCTTTCCCGAACCCCGATCGACATTGCCATCGAAGTCGAACCATACCCCGTGTACCTTCTTCGTCGTGAACGTCAGGTGCTTATCCTTTAGAGCAGCCTTGCTGAAAAACTGGTCGAGAAACTTCCCCTTATCGTCATCCGATTCTCCGAAGCGCGAGACAAAACCGGACACGCCGCTCTCTTCCACCGTTATCTGCACAAACTCTCCTTCCTTTTGAAAGGAATACATCCCGGAGATGTCATCGGGGGCCGCGGTCGTCTGGCCAGAAGGCGCGGCGGCAGGCGCTTTGGGCTGTTGCTGACCAAATGCAGCGAACGAGAGGGTGATCGATAAGACCAGCACAAGAGTTTTCATCGGAGTACCTGCAATCGAGTATATCGAGATTTCACAGTTTCGAACGGACTGGAGGATAGAGAACTAGGGTGAGACCCTGCCGAGCTCTCTGCCAGATCAGGCGTTCTGGAGTGGTAAAATCACTCAACCCAACCTTGGTTGACGCATGTTCCCCGAACCCAGCCACGAGACTCCATCGACGTTCGAAACTGTTCCACCGCTACTTCTCGTCGATTGGAGTTCGCGCTCTGGAGTCTTCTTCCGCAACCTGTGGGACACGTTGGTTCCGCGCGCAGCCGAACCTTTTGAAGTCACTTCTGAACCCAGTACCACCTTCTGGCAATCGATCTTTGTTAAATATCCTTCGCGATTCCGCTTTCTATTTGATTCATATGCAGTTCACGTCCTCTTCGTGCTGATCGTGTACGGTCTATCGACTTCTCCCCTCTTACAGCGGCATCCACAGCTGCTGAAGGATCCCTTCGCGAATACGCACATCGAGTACTACCCTGTAAGTCCCTATCTCCCGCCCGTAGCGACGGTTCCCAAGGCGGCCAAGCAACCGCTGGAAGGTCAGCCTGCGTTCGCAAAACAGGAGATCATCTCCGTTCCACCCGAGCCTGATAACTCCCGCCAGACGATCGTCACTCCGGACCTACGTCTTCTGAAGAGAGAGATCGCTCTGCCGAATGTGGTCGTCATGGGGGAAAGAGCCGCGCCGATTCAGCCACTGTCAGCTTCGGCCGCGCTGTCACAGCCTAAGCTTCTTTTGCCACCAGATGTCATCCCTCCGCCGCTGGAAGAACTCCCACGCTCCGCTCGCCTGCTTCCCCAACAGCAGCCCGACGTAATTCGACCCGCGGTAGAGATGCCTCTGGATGCCAAAACGCGTGCGACGTCTCCTCTCACGCCGTCAGTGATTGAGCCCCCGCCCTCAGCAGACACCCTTCAGCGCAGGGCGGGAGCAATCAACATTGCAAAGTTGGGGCCGGAAATTTCAGCCCCCAAACTGCCCGCTCCAGAACAACGTTCACCAGGTAATCTTGGCGACTCATCATCCAAGCCCACTCCGGCACCCGTACCGCCAGCATCACCGTCACTGCAAGGCTTGGGAACCGGCAAACCGGAAGGACGAATGCTCGCATTAAGTGTTCAGCCCTCGGATGTAAGAGGTCCGATTGAGGTTCCGCAGGGCTCGCGGAAGGGTATTTTTGCGGCTGGCCCTGAAGGAAAAGAAGGCGCTCCGGGAACGCCAACCATTCCGGGCGGCAAGGACGACACTCTCGGCCCGGGCAAAGGTGCGGCCGCATCCCCACACGATCCGCTGGAGGGTATCTACATTGGCCCGGCTCCTGCGCCCAAAGCGGCGCCTTCCGGATCGCCCGATCCGAGTGTTCGGAACAAATTGCTCAACGCCATGAAATCGGCCGCTACAGATGTCCCGCGACGAGCAGTTCCGCCCGCCGGTCCAAGTGGCGATACTCACATCGAAAACCGGGTCTTCGGCAGCAAGAAGTTCTATTCGATGGTTCTCAACATGCCAAATCTTTCTTCCAGTTCCGGAAGTTGGATTGTCCGCTACGCTGAGCTGGCTCCGTCTCCTGACCAGGCCAATCTGAGCGCCCCATATGCACTGAGTAAAGTTGACCCCGCATATCCGGCAGAGCTCATTCGCGACAGGGTGGAAGGAACCGTCGTGCTCTACGCTGTCATCCACGCCGACGGGACTGTCGACGGTATTCGCGTGCTCGAAAGCGCCAATGACAAATTAAACCAGATCGCAATGAGCGCGTTATCGAAGTGGCGCTTCAAGCCGGGAACAAAGCAGGGAGTTGCCGTCGACATCGAGGCCGTAGTTCAGGTTCCATTCCGAATTACGAAATGGCGGCCGTGAGGTTATTGGGTAACCATGGCACGCGAACTCTTCGCGTCAAGCAGGTCGTACACGGCAGCATTCGTACACACTTCGTAGTAGCGGCGATCGGTCCATTCCCGTAACGACATGTCGAGTGCGTTGATGTGAGGAATACGAGCATCTCGAACCACGATCCGGTGGAAAGTAGCTGTCCCTCCTGCGTTTGTCGCAACCGGAACCAAGCCACTATAGAGCGTGGTTTTCTCTTTGCCCCATAGGCCCGGCAATTCAATCTCGTGCAAATGCAGCTTGATCTCCTGCTGCAATTTCTTAAATGCCTGTTCGTTGATGTGTACGCCCCCGATGTTGTAGCGAATCAGGAAGTCCTCCGGCGTCCCACCTGTATCCGCATCCTCAACTGTTTTGAATGCAAATACGTTGAACAGGTTCTCGTTGAGCCCCGCGTACTTTCTCGCAGCCTTGCTGCACGAAGAAAGACGGTCGCTCTCGTTCAATGCCTTGGAAATCATGATCCGGCTACTACCATCGACCAGGTACATCGGCGCCGAATCCTGGAAGCAGATCCCTATACCCAGCTCCAGAATCGGAAGCCCTGCCTTCTGCGATTGCTCGTTGTAGCCCCGCACGATCCCAATCATCTCGCGGGCCATCATGCAGGTTCGCGCAACCACGAAGCCCTGTTCACTCTCGCGCTCAAACATCGCCAGGATGACGGCGTCGCCTTCGATGAAAACTTTGCTAGCGCCATACTTTGGCAGCAGCTTGTTCACGGGTTCATAGAAATTCAGGCTGAAATAGGATGCGGGGTTAAGTCCACGCTCAAATAGCGTCCGCGTCAGATATGTCGAATCGCGAATATCGGCCTTGAGAATGACGTGGCAGCTGACCTTGTCTTCCGCCGGTTTCTGCTCCTCGCTTAATAAGACCTCATATAGCGTGCTGTTGATTGACGAGAGTTCGCGCAACTTCTCATTGTTGATGACATTCACGCTCACCAGCGCCGCATTCAATGCCTCAAGCCGACGAAGGTCCCGGTGATATCGCATGAAATCCACAAGAAACCTGCCGGCGACCTTGCCGCGATCGTTTGAGGAATAACCTTCCAGTCGGCGAACTGCACCCTGCAACTTCTCCGTCGAAATCTTCCCATGCTCATCTAACAACTGCTCGACGCGTTTGCGTTCGGTACGCGAAATCAGAGCATTCTTCAACTGCTGAGGGTTGATGATTGGCGCGTATTCCCCAAGTAGCGGCACGACCTCGTACGACGAGATGACGTGTGGCATGACTCCCGAGTCTTCGAGGGATTGCGTCCATGCCGCCAGCAGCGCTCGCTGTCCACGGCCCATTGTCGCGCTTTCGTCCGGGCTGCCTCCGGCCACCAACAATTGCGCATTATCTGGGGAATTCAACCAACCGCCCACACGAGCTCGACGTTCCTCCGGATCTCCGCCGTCCGTAAGACCTACCTTTTCCAGAAATTCTTCCACCGTTTCCAGGATGAATTGAAAGCGATCGACGTCCCGATCGTAGTTGCCAAGCATCACGTAATGCTCGGCATTCAGATAATCGTCTCGTCCATCCTCCGTGAAAAGCAGCCGATTCATGAACAGGTAATAAACTGGCAGCTCCGAATCGCCGAAGAGTGATCTCCGCATTCGAGCAAGCGATTCCTTCTCAATCTCCCGCATCGTAGCGAAGAGTTCCTGTCCCGCCTTACGAAGAATGATCTTCTTGGAGACCTGCAGGTTTAGAAAGCGGTCGCGAAGCGCGAGGCTAATCTGATTCGAACGTGGCCCTTCGTATTCCTTAAGCTTCGCGCGACATCGCTCCAGTACTTGTGTGAATTGTGCCGCAAGTTCCAATCGTAGGAATTTAACGACCGCGAGCCGGCAGAGAATATCAACACTTATGTTTGACTGGTTCTTTGCCTGGTTCACAGACGCCAGTTGGAGGTCGGCCAAGACGCGCTTGAACTCCGCTCCGGTATCCGTAGCCTTCGGTTTAGCCTCGGGCCTTTGACGAACCCATGCCGGCGTACTCTGCTGCCCACTCTTGAGCGGATCGCCATGAACGAGGTCCTCTACGGCTCCGTACTTCGCAATGACTTTAAAGAGATAACCGCGGGCGATTTCGGTGAATTTCGGGCTGAGGTAAACGTCGTGACGAAGATTGTCAACGCCGGTCAGCAATCCTTCGAGCTTGATTTCAGGCGTGTAGCTGCTCAACGCCAATTGCTTGACGTGATCAGCGACATTCACCCGCTCGAAAAAAGGAAAGCGAGCCATTCCACCTCAGAGAGTCTCTTGGTCTTTGAACGCCGATGTGTCCGGAAAAATGTGGTGAGACTCTAGCACAACCCAACCGTGCCCGGTATCGACTTTGAGAATACCCGGCCCTCAGAAAGTTACCACCTCATCAACGGCCACGCTAGTTACCTTCGGAACCAGGAAACAGGGCGCACAGCCGAAGCCATGCGCCCTGATAATCCCCACAAAAGCTGCTATTGTTGGCCCTCAGCAGCCTTGCGTTGAGGCTCAAATTCGTCGCCGTGACGCCACTGCACCAGAGTCGGAAGGTCCGCAGCCTGCCACGCCAGTGCCAGCCCGAATCGCGACATTACCCCGTCTGCTCGGTAATCACCATCTTCCTGGAACTGGTCCGAGGGCTGGTGGTAACTGGTCTCGTATTGCTTCTGCCGTTCCTTCACCCAGTCCTCGGCATGTCCTTCGAACCTTCCACCCGTATTCAACGAGAAGGCCGGAACACCAACGCGAGCGAAACTGAAGTGATCCGACCGGTAGTATCCGCCCGACTCCGGATGTGCCGGCGGTTGGATATTCATTCCAAAATCAGCAGCGGTCTTCTCGAAGATCGATGAAAATGTCGTGCGCTCGTAACCACTGGCGCTCACCTCTTTCGGAATCCCAAGCGGCGCAATCGAGTCGAAATTGAGGTTTAGCGAAATACTTGCGTCTGGAATCGGAGGATGTTGCCCTAAGTATTCCGACCCGAGCAGTCCCTGCTCTTCGCCGGTCACGGCAGTAAAGAAGATCGAGCGTTTTGGTTTGGCGGAAGCCGCCGCCGCGGCCCGCGCCATCTCCATCAGCATCGCCGTACCCGAAGCATTGTCCAAAGCGCCGTTGTAGATATTGTCACCCTTCATTTCCGGACGGATCCCCAGGTGATCGTAATGCGCTGAAATGACCACCGCCTCATCCCTCAGCTTCGGATCGGCACCTTCCAGCTTTCCAATCACGTTGAAGGAATCAAACGGGCGAACCTCGTTGACGATGTGAGCTTGCACTTTGAATGGAAGTGGTATCGCTTTGAAGCCACGCTGTTGTGCGCTCTTCATCAATTGATCCACGTCTTTGCCGGCGTCCGCGAGCATCTTGCGCGCCACGTTAAGCTGAATCCAGGCAGCAAGACTGAGTTTCGGCTCCTGATTTCCACGCAGGTAAGAGCGTTCTCCTGACCATGAACTTCTTACGACATCCCAGCCATAGCTGGCCATCTCCGTCTTGTGGATTAGAATGACCCCTGCTGCGCCCATCTTCGCTGCGTGTTCGTACTTGTAAGTCCACCGTCCGTAGTAGGTGAGCGCTTTTCCTTTGAAAAAACTCTCATCGTCAGACGGAGGTTCGTTCACCAGCATCAACAGAACTTTTCCCTTTACATCCACACCCGCATAATCGTCCCAGTTGTATTCCGGAGCCGTGATTCCATACCCCACGAATAGAACGTCAGCGTTGACGTCGCTCTGCGGCTTTTGAGTTTCATCCATGATCACGCATTCATCGAGTTGCTTCAGGCGCATGGTCCCATTCGGGGCGATGATGGAAAGCGTGCTCTCGGGGGAAGTTGTTACACCAATCATCGGTACCTGCTGGAGGAATCCGCCCTTGTCTCCCGCGGGCTTCAACCCTGCCAGTTCAAATTGAGTGGCGATGTATCGCGCGGCGATGTCCCCGCCCCGCGCCCCGGTTCCTCGACCTTCCAATAGATCGCTGGAGAGAAAACGGATATCGGCCTTGATGCGCGCATCACTTACGTCATGCATCGCAGCCATTACCCCAGGAGGCATTGCGCCGGTATAACGCTTCTTCTTGCTAGCTGTTTTGCTGGGAGATTGCGCCGAAGCTGTAGCCGCGATTAGGGCGCAGGTCAAAAGAAAGAGAATTGCTCTTTTCATCTTTGTCCTGGAAACTGAGATTCAGTACCTAGTTCTCATTGTACGGGAAGCGTCGGCATCACAAAGACGGTATCAGTCAAAAAACAAAGCCCGGCATGCACCGGGCTCAAGCGTAATCCGCGACCGCGGATCAGTTCTTGGAATCTCAACCAGGCTTGAACTCTGCGACCTTTTCCCCAGGCAGGAAAATCGGCGACCCTGCCGTCTGGCTGTCCCAGAACTCTCGGTACAATGCTTCCATCTCGCTCTTCGACCAACTCACAATACTGTGTTCAATAACGCCATTTTCGCCTACGACAATCAACGTCGGCACATTTGTTAATCCATAGGCTGCCGATATCGGGTAGCGGTCTGGTTGGTCCAGCGCGATCGGAAATGTCACACCGAAGATCTTCGCAAACTCGGCTGTGTCTCGCGAATTATCCTGCGACACGCCTATAAAGGTTATCCCCCTCCCTTTGAGTTTTTGGGAGAACCTCTCAAAGTAGGGAAATGCATACTGGCATACCGGGCAGGACACTTTGAAAAAGGCCAGCGCCACTCGCCCCTTGGAGAGGGCGTCGGTCAGCGCGAAAACACCGCCGTTTACTAGCGGTAACCTGACGTCCGGGGCCTTGCTTCCCGGGTTCAATGCAGACATACGGTCTCCTGACTCCTGATCGATTAGATTCACTCCACGGGCCAGAGATTCGCCGCCCTCAATATCTTCCGGGTCAATCCGGTGACTGGCAACGTCGATAACCTACTGCGAGCCACCCACGTGCCATCGTTCATGTCACTACTGCGAGCCTCAACCACTAATACGCTGTAGTCGCTGTTGGTAATCGAGTGCCGCGCTCGATGCACGACCTTGGCCTGCTTTCGATTTATGCACGTTGGGAGTTCCCACATGCCTGCCATGAGCTTATCCGTAGCTCGTCGCTGCACCAGGTACACGGAATCCTTACGTTTCGCCAGGCTGAACACGACCTCTTTCTTTTGCCTAACCTCTCCCGACTTCTTAGCTACTCTTCCCGGGTCCGCACACCACTTTCTCAGCGGACAAATCAGGCACTTTGGTTCAACTGGAAGGCACGTCGTCGCGCCGAGTTCCATCACCGCCTGGTTCCAATCGCCTGCATGTTCGCGCTGAAGAAATCGCTCAGCATATCCCCAAGTCTCCCTGCGATCTCGTAGGTCCTCTCCGATCAATCTACTCAACACTCGTTCGACGTTTCCGTCCACCACTGCCGTCGGTTCGCCGAACGCAATGCTGGCGATCGCCGCAGCCGTATACCGGCCGATTCCCGGCAAAACCTCCAACTCTTTTGCAGTTTGAGGAAATACACCATCGTGGTCGTGTGTGACCTTTCTGGCTGCAGCATGCATAGCTCGTGCCCGGCGGTAGTAACCCAAACCGCTCCACGCTGCCAGGACGTCTGTTTCATCCGCTTTGGCGAGAGCTCGAACATCTGGGAAACGGTCGAGAAACCTGCGGTAGTAGTCCAAAACCGCCGCCACCCTTGTTTGCTGCAGCATCATCTCGGAAACCCAAATGCGATACGGATCCCGAGTCTCACGCCACGGAAGCTGCCGCTTGTTCTCACCATACCAACCAAGCAGGCCGGTCTGAGCTCGTGGCAAAGTTCGCGGTCCCAGTATGTTCAAAATCGGTGGCATGAGTTGCTGATTCTACGAGGCTTCGGCTGGTCGTACAACAGGCCATCCTCTACTGCGCATCTCTCGACTATATGGTGAGGATGTGAACACCACCTGGTTAACCCCCGTCCTAATCGTTTCGCTCATTGCCTCCATGTCCTGTGGCGGAGGCGGTGGCAGCAAAACTAGCGGTAGCTCCGGCGGAGTGGTAACCCCACCCAGCGGCGGAACAACCGGAAATACTGGATCACTGGCATCGCCTACCGCCGTGACAGTCGCTGCCAACTCTCCCACTACCGGCGTGGACATCACCGTACCCACGGGCACCCCAACCTTGAACGCGCAGGTTCTCGGCGTATCCCCAGTCAATACGAGCGGCGGAACCGCGTCGAATACCGGCGGCGTCATTCAAAAAGGGATGCAGGCCAACGTTTTGCTCTTCGGCAAGGGCCTGGGAGCGAACCTGACAGTTTCCGTCTTGGGTCCGAACGATCTCACTATCAGTGCCATCCAGGCGATTAAGTCCACCACAGGTCTACCGGGTGTACAGTTCACGGTTTCCGTCAACGGCAACGCGACTCCCGGCGCTCGAACCGTCGTCTTACAGGATGCTCAAGGAAATGTCACCACCTTCACCGGCGGATTGGAGATCCAGTGAAAGCGCAGCGCGTTCTTTTTGCTCTCGTCTTCATCTCCGTCGCGGCATTGGCGACAACTGTGGTTCCGGCCTCCATAGAGCGCCTGACCGAACAATCTACGCACGTCACACTGGCTCGCGCGGTTGACAACCGCTCAGTATGGGACGCCTCCCACACGCGGATATATACCCTGACACGCTTCCAGCCCGTTCGACTCATGAAGGGCGCTCTTCCCGCAACATTTACGGTAAAGCGACTTGGTGGCCACGCAGATGGATACACGATGAAAGTGGCCGGAGTGCGTGGCTGGCAGCCCGGTGAAAATGCTGTCCTCTTCCTGCAACCGGACGTCGACGGCAGCTACGTCGTAACCGGACTCATGCAAGGAGATTTTCGGCTTGGTCGTCAGGCATCCGGAGATCTGACCGTCAGCAATGGCGTACGTGGAGCAAAACAACTGGACGCGAATGGACAGGTTTCTGAATTCCAGGGCTCCCGAATGACCTTGACGGAACTGGAGCAGCGCGTGCGAAAGGTGGCGGTCCGATGAATCGCGCCCTCAGCAGCCGGATCTCGATCTTTATAGTCCTGGGTGTCGCGGTACTCGGGCTGATTCTTTCACTGCCTGCGTTTTCCTATCTTCCGATGTTCACACGTACTAGTTCCGGTTCCGCAAAACCTGACCATTGGGTTCTCAACGCGTTCCCGCTCACATACAGCGTAAACCCATCGCTTGGTTCGAACTTTGTCGGCGGTGGCGATCCAATTCAGATTGTCAGCTCTTCGTTCGATACCTGGACGAAAGCTCCCAATACCGGTCTAACAATTACGCGAGCTTCCGATACCAGTGCACACTCCGCAGCATTCGATGGAATGAACCTGATCTGTTTTATCTGCCAGGACAAATCCAGTTTCGGTGGCACCACCGACACCCTGGCCGTTACGGTCACCACGACCTCCGATGCCCCCGGCCAGGACACAAGACACGGCGTCAGTTCCACGGCAGCTGGCCAGATCGTGGATGCGGATATTGAATTCAATCCCGACGTACAGTGGTCTACCGGCTCAACTGTAACCGACAGCCAGCAGCACCTCCAGACCGTGGCAACCCATGAGATCGGACACTTCTTCGGGCTGGACCACTCAGCAGTCGTTCGCGCCGCCATGTTCCCGTACGCGCCGGACGTGTCGACAACACTGAGCTATGACGATGTCGCTGGTATTTCTCAGCTCTACCCGAAGACTTCGCCCGACGTAGCAACCGGATCGATTACGGGGACGGTCAAGTTCCAGGGAGGTGCAGGCGTCTTTGGCGCCCACGTCTTCGCCGACTCCACCGGTTCCAGCCTTCCGTTTGGCACAGGCGTACGCAAGAGCCCAATCGGTGCGATGACCGGCCCGGATGGCTCCTACACGATCAGCGGAGCACCCTCAGACAGCTATACCGTTACCGCCGAACCCCTCGACGACCCGGTCACCGACTCTGACATCTCGGGCTACGCTTCCGCCCTCTCCAAAGCCAGCGTCCAAACCAACTTCACCACCCGCTGGCATTGATCGCCAAAAAGAAAGAGGGCTGCCGAAGCAGCCCCTCTCAGTCGGTAGCAGACGACTACTCTGCTTTCTTGTTCTTCTCATTTTCAATCTGCTTCTGCAGGTCTTCCTGATTGTGCCGGTATTCCGACAACGTCGTCTGCTGGTTTGAAATGATGTCCAGGTACATGCCTCGGCGGTTTTCGTCAGCTTCGTTATCGGCTTTTTCTTGAAGTTTTGCGAGTTTCTGCCGGAGGTCCTGCTCTTCGCGTTTGGACGTTTCCAACTTTTTCTCAAGCTCGCCCTGCTTCGTTTCCTTCACTTCCGGTTTTTTCTCGTCGGCTTTGCCATCCTCAGGCCTGCCCTCAGCCGGCTTGGCTTCTGCCACAGCCGACGGAGCTTCCTTGGTTGCACCGCCCTTGACATCGCTCACCGCAGCTCCCTTAGGAGCCGTAGCGGGAGTTGGGGAAAGTTCAGGCCTCTCCGGATAGTCTTCGTTCGTAAAGACACGTTTCGCTTTCTTGTCTGTAGATTTCTGCTTCGACGCCTGCACCAGCGGACTTTCGCTCTGTGCCAATGCGGTCGTGGCAAACATCATGCTCATGGCGAAGGCAGCAACTAAGATTCGTTTCATCATCATCTTCCTAGTAAGTCGCTTCCCTGATGCTGATCAGGCGAGGCGGTTGCGGTGTCTGATTCTGCTTCAAAGCACACGAGCTGAAATTGATCGAAGCGCTGCCGCCCAGGGTGTTGTCCACATAAGACTCCTGTCCGGCTAATACCGCTCCGAAGATGTTTGTCGCATCTGATCCGCCACCGGTGAACTTCACGACGCCACGAACCAGAATCAGGCCATAGAACTGGAGACCGCCGTGAATATCCAAGTCACCATCTACGATCAAAATCCCGTTACCAACAGAGCCCGCAGTGATTTGTAGATTTCCCGGAACGTAGGTCACCTGTGAAGTCGGTGCTGGGTTTGTCCCCGATGGCCACGTCAGGGCGCCAGTGGAGTCATACGTCGGAGGAAATGGCGGAGGAACTCCAAATGTCTGCGAAGAGTGTGTTCCGCAACTTCCGTTTGCAGTCAGGTTCCCGCTGGAATCGTAAGTGTTCGCTGTACAGCTGTATCCGTAAGGAGAGCCCGTTACAGGTACCGCTCCAGCTTTGTAAGTGTTTATCAGCCCGGCGATGTCGTAGTTCCACGGTTGGCTTTGTGCGATCGCTGGAGTCGTCCCGGCGACAATCGTTTCCGAGCTGTTCGGGTTGTCCACCGTTCCAGCCGCATAAATGGCGTACTTGGTCGTGTCGCAAGTGTATGGCGCCCTGTTAGGGCAGTTCGAATAGGTAGTTACTCTATTACTACCGCTACCTGTCGTCGTCGCCGTGCACGCCGACATGTCGTAACCGCTCCCACCGAAATTCCCAAGGTTGCAGCTACAGGCATCAAACCCGTTCACGTTCAGCTGTCCGTTCAGTGTAACGTGGTCCTGCGAATCGACCGCAGCGTTTGTGACCAGAGGTGGGGTATTTGCAACCTCTGCAACCACCATTCGCCGTGTTCCAATCTTCGTTCTTGCTAGCGATGCGACCCGATATACCGATTCGTAGTAGAAGCCGAGCGAGTGGTCCGTACAAGATGTCATACCTGCCGGCATCGGGATCTGCTTGAGACCATCCCAGCAGATAGGAACGTTGTTATTTGTGGAATTGTTTGCGGCCACAAGATACGGCCATGAAGACCGATTCTCCTTGAGACTGATTCTCACCCACTTGTAATCGAGGGCAGCGTTCGTACCCGTGTTAGGATCCGTGCTCGTCTTGGTTGTGTACCAGTTGTTCGCGGCTGGAGACTTTGTACAAGGCACATTTGAGCTAGCGCCGGTGTCGGCTGTATCAAAGATGTTCGTCAGCCCTGGGTAATATTCGTGACACAACTCATCATCGAAGAAATTGTTGGTCGTGGTCCAGGGCTCGATCGTGTCACTGCCATTCGAATTCAGAATGTACACAACCCCTGTCGCATTGGTAGTCGCAGGCATCCCCGACGTTCCGCCGTTGGGTAACACCCCGCCGCTTCCGCCAGTTATCACCGGTGTGTTCTCCGTCAGGATTCGAACACGCGCCTCTTGGATACCGGCCAGCGCTGAGAAGTATGCTTTTTGCGAATCCCGGTAATTGGCACTGATCGATGTCTCCGTGTCCGACATCGCCATCATCGCCAGCGCGATTCCCGTAACCAGTAGGAGCGCAAAGATAACAATCAGCAGCGCGACTCCTCGCTGTTTTCGCTTCTTATTGTCTTCCATCATGATCGTCATAATGTCTCCTTACTGATTCGGCAGGCGTACTGCAGCCGAGTACGACATCACCGGACGCACGCCAGTTTGTAAATCGCCTTGCCGGGCAAGCACGTTCAGATTGATTTGGATCACCTTGATCTTCGCAAGGTTCGTCGCTCCACTTGCGTTACTGATATCTCCAGGCTGCACCGCATTTCCATCTGCGTCGTAGTAGGTGAACAGATTTGCCGTTTTGTAATTGCTGAACATCGAGTCGTTGGTTTGAGTTGTTCCTCCTACAACGCTCGAACTCCCGGTCACCGTGTATTTTGCCGACCCGCTGGAATTGCCGCCCGCACCACCACTGTTGATCACATCCGTCAATTCCATGTTGTAGGAAATCGTTTGTGATATCGGGGCTGTACCGTTTAGCTTGTTCACTTGGCTTCGCGATACGCGGCAAGGGCAGTTACCGGTTCCCGAGTCCGCTTGGAGTTTGTAATCGATAACATCCACGTTTCCGTCGCCGTCAACATCACCCTCAAACCAGAGCTCGTCGTAAGCGACTTTCACTAGGCCGACAGCTACCTTTGAATCGTTGTTGACTGGAGACCCCAGTACCGCCGTCGAAAACATCTTCGATGTCGGGTATCCGATGCTGTGCATATCCCGAACAATCTGGTCCATGAACTCGCGCGACTCTTGGGTCAAGTCCAACTTCATCTCTTCCGTGCGATAGCGCTTCTGAACAAGGTTGATCTGGGTGAAGACAACACCCATCACCAGGGTGAGGATCGCTATGACAACCATCATTTCCAGGAGCGAGAAGCCTCTCCGCCGAACCGTTTTGGAAATTAAGTTCTTCATGATCGCCTCAGTTTCCCGTCGCCGAGATCGTCCGCAGAGTGACCGGCGGATTGAAATACTTGGCCTGGTTAGCGGTGCCCAAAGCCGCCACTGCATTTGTCTGTGCGACCCCAACCGTGATCAATTTCGAATATGCGGAAAGCGTTTGGATTCTCCACCGCACGTCATACGTCACCTGCTTGCCGGCGGGTCCACAACCCACGTACAAGGTCTTGTATCCAGTCGTCACAGCTGAGGCCGCTTGCCCCTGGAAATCGATCCGTCCCGTTCCATCGCTTAAAATGTTGGCGCCCACATAGATCGGAGAACTGCCAACAGCGGGACTCGCTGTCTTGACCGTGATCGGATTTCCCGCGCAGTCCGTCATGGAAACATCCGTGCCAGCAGGCTGCGCTGCGATCGTTTCCAGCACTGCCTGCGCAGCAAAGGTTCCACCTGTATCGAGCTTGTTCCGGTTGTTCGAAGCGATCGCAACACTGAACAACCCCATCAGCGCCAACAGCCCGACCGTCAAGACTGTCATAGCGATCATCAACTCGATCAATGTCATGCCGCGCTGCTTGTTTCGTCTCTTAGTTTTCATTCTCATGGGATCGCATCCTTACATCGGCGAGTACGCCGAACCGTTGTAAAACCAAGTGCGAATGCGCCCAGCCGGAGTGATCGTAACGGCCCCCCAACTGGATACTCCAAACGTCTTGTCGTTCTTGAAGTACAGAACGAAGCCAACCTGCTGCGTTCCTCCGCCACTCACCGAGACGATGTTTGAGCAAGCCCCGCCAGTACCAACGCACGGTAGACCGCGAGCATTGAACTTGATCACGGCCGAGCTGACGTTTTGCGGTGTGTAACTCAGGCCAGTGGTCGCATCGCCTGGATAACCCGAGGAAACTACAGAAATATTCTTCGGGAGCTCAACGATTGGGTCGGGTACCGCGTAAGCCGCGGTGCCGCCGGCGAGGTCCACCCACGCGTAGGAACGCCCGTTGTCTTTTGTGCCCGGTGTAAGTTGAAGAGTCGTATTAAGCGTCACTGCCTTCATGCGTTGTTGTTGAAGCATGCCGGCTGCCTGCACCATGGAGGACTTCAGCTGATAGTCGGAAACAGCGGTCACGAATCGCGGCATCGCGATCGCGGCAACCGCCAACATGATCGCCATCACCATGATCAACTCGATCAGCGAAAATCCTTGTCGGCTTTTGAATTGCAATCTGCTCATATGGATCTCTCCGCCAAGAGGGTGTTGGCGTCTTGGGCCGGCTACAAATCAGCCCAAGCTACTTGTACTGCTGCAAGCAGAGTTCCACCAGATTACCTAGGTCTAGGTACCTTACATTGCAATGATTTAGAAGGGATTAACTGACATTGGTGAAGGGAGAATCGGGTTTGTAAATGTAACCTTTTGTTACATTTTGTGACGACGTTAGTCCGCTTGCGAGATTAGAGCCCGGCTTCTTGTCTACCTCTTACCGGCTGCTGCCACATCGGAGTGCGCAACCAGCACCCAGCCGTGCCCTAATTCCTGCCATACCGACATCATCCTTATAGGGGTTTCCGGCAGCGACTGCCCGGCATGGCTGCCTCGAGCCGTGATGATGTAGCTCACCAACAGGTCTTTCCCGGCCGGTCGCGTCTCAACTTCTCCAACCTGGAACGACTCCAGATCTATGCCCTTGAGGTGTTCCATCAGCCCCGCCCGATCCATCGTCTTATCCGGGCTGATCCCCATGAATTCGGCGCCGACGTGCGCTTCCAATCCCGCCCAGTTCTTCGCCTTCACTTCGTTCCAGAACAGGTTCACAAGATGCTCGCCGGAGGTCGCCTCACGCCAGCTTGGATGGCTCTTCTCGGCCCACTTCGTGCAGCCAGAAAGCGTCAACAGGGTCGAGACAATGAGCAGCGCGAGGAAGCGGCGTTTCATGCCGAAGATTGTACCGTACCGCCTCTACCTGTGCCCTTGGTGTCCTTAGTGGTGAACTACTCAGCAACCACCACAGCCGTTCCCACCAAACTGTTTCAACTGCGCCTCGAACGGCACCGAGAACTGTTTTTCGATCTTCTCCCGATAGGTCGGTCCGGAGTTATACGTACAGAACGGATACAGTTTTCCATCTGGCGCCGCATAGTGAATTACGCAACGCTTCACGCGCTCCACGTCATAGTTGTACAGATCCATGAAGTGCATGCCTGCCACCAGCAGCGTCCGGTATGTGAATGTCCCATCCATGCCGTCGCGGCCGAGCTTTTTATCTGTCATTCCCTGCAGCGTGTCGAGGAACTTCTGGAAGGTCAATCCCGGCGGTGCAAACTCCTGCTTGAAATGCCGGCGCAGCGACATATAAGCCTTCGAACCGTGGTAGTACTTCATCAAGCCGCCGGTCGCCTTCTTCGATAGTTCGTCCATCTCCTGCAGCATTGCCGGAATATCCACAAACTGTGTCACCGGCACCGCTTTGCGCGATTTCTCGTCCACGAACATGTACGTCCCCAGCGAGCAATGCGGATGACAACTGATCGTAGGTATTTCGCGGTTCTCCAGCTTCGCTTTCAACTTGCTGAACGGCGTCACGCTCGAGAGTGGGAACCAATCGTTGTAGTGATCGAACATACCTGTCTGGTCCGCCAGTGAATGCGCCAGGTCCGTCAGCGTGAAGCGCTTCTCTTCCAGTTCCCTCTTTGAAATGCGGCCCGTAAACGCAACCGGCTGGAAGCTGATACCGCTGACCGTATCGACGTTATCGATCGCCACCTTCAGGATGTCGCCCAACTGATGATCGTTGAGACCCTTAACGATCGTCGGGACGAATACGATCTTAATCCCGGCCTTTCGGCAGTTTTCGATGCATTGCATCTTCTTCTCAACCAGCGGCTCGCCACGAGTCTTGCGATATATGTCGTCGGTCACACCGTCAAATTGCAGATACAACGTCGACAACCCCGCCTCTTTACACCGCTTCGTAAACTCCAGACTGTTCGCCAGCAGAATCCCATTCGTCGCCGCCTGCAGATGCGAGAAACCCATTTCCTTCGCCATCGCCAATATCTCGACAAACTTCGGATGAATGGTCGGCTCGCCACCCGAGAACTGCACCACCCGCCCATCCACCGGGCGTTCATCCCGCAGCGCTTGCAACATCACCCGCACCTGGTCCATATCTGGCTCGTAGAGATATCCAGCAGCATTCGCGTTCGCAAAACATACCGGGCAAGTCAGGTTGCAGCGATTCGTCAAATCCACATTCGCCAGCGCCGTGTGCGACGTATGCAGCGAGCACATCCCGCAATCATCCGGACACACCGCCTCCAAACCTTTATTAATGGCCGGGTTCGAGAGCCCGCGGTTGTCCCCAAACTCCCACTCCTCGATCTTCAAATAGATGGCCGCGTCGGACATGATGCAGTCTTTGAAGTACCCGTGCTCCGGGCACGTCTTGTCCATCATGACCTTGCCGTTCTCTTCGAACTCTCGCGCGGGAATTACCTTTGTACATTCCGGACACAACGACTCCGTGAACTTCGGAAGTCCCTTCTGCAGTTTCTTGATCGGACCGCCCGTATACGTCGTCTCGGGCTGAATCACCTTCAGGTCCGAACGCTTGGCGGTGGGGGACAAAGTCGCAGTGCTCACAGTTACTCTCCAGTAAATGAATTTTTGGGACTTCCCAGAAATTCCGGAATCGCTCCGGATACACGTATACCTATGGAAATCAGCTACTTATTGTCTTCCCAAAACGGCACTCGAGGCTGTGAACTCAGTCACGATTTCCCGTGACCCCACTTCTCAGCGAACGGCAAGTTCATGCATTAAACCGCGATTCTCTTGATTAGTTCGGGTTGTTGAATCCTTCAACTTCGCGACCTTCGTGCCCTTCGTGGTTATCTTCGCCCCTGATTTTCCCGAACGCTCCTCCTCCTCTCGCGGTCTTCATCTCCGTAACCTATCCGCTTACCGCGGAGTTATCAGTTCAGGGGGAAACTATGCGGCGACTCGTGGTGATCTTTCTTCTTCTTGCAGCCGTGGCTTGGGCCGAAGAGCCCTCATCGAAAACTCCAGCCGAACTTCCGGTCAAGCGTGTCGTTCTCTACAAGAACGGCGTTGGCTACTTCGAGCACGCTGGACGCATCTCCGGCAACCAGGAACTGAACATCCAGTTCACCACCGGCCAACTCAACGATGTGCTCAAGTCGCTTACCGTTGTCGACCTCGGCGGCGGAAAGATCAGCAGCGTCCGCTATAACTCTATCGCCCCGCTCAACGAGCGCCTCAGCACCCTGCGAGTCCACCTCGGCGAGCATACCTCGCGCGCTGAATTTCTCAACGCCCTCCGAGGCGCCCGCGTCGAAGTCCGCGACGGTACCGTCTCTGCCATTGGCAAACTTCTCAGCGTCGAAGCTACCCGGCATTTCATTCACGACCAGTTCGTCGACGAACAACAGGTCGCCATTCTCACCGATACCGGCGAATTGAGAACGTTCGACCTCACTCCCTCAACTTCGGTCCGGATTGTCGAGCAAGATCTCAATCATGAAGTCGGTCGTTATCTCAACCTCATCGGCTCCTCGCGCGCCAAGGATCTCCGCACTATGAACATCGCCACCGCCGGCAAAGGCGATCGCGACGTCATGGTTAGCTACATCAGCGAGGTTCCGGTCTGGAAATCGACATATCGAATCGTCATGCCCAAGGATGCAAAGCAGCAGCCGCTACTACAAGGCTGGGCCATCGTCGACAACACCATCGGTGAAGACTGGAAAGACGTCCAACTCTCTCTTGTAGCCGGCTCGCCACAATCCTTTGTCCAGCAAATCTCGCAACCAATGTACGCACGTCGTCCATCCGTCGATCTGCCGCAGTCGGCAATGCTAACGCCGCAGACACATGAGGCGACCATGGAGGTGCTGGCCCCACCGCCCCCTCCGGCTAGTGCTATGAGCATGAACGGGAACGGCGGAGGCGTCGGCTCAGGTTTTGGCGGTTGAATCACTGGAGGCAACTTTGCGGTTGGCGGACCCCGTAGCCGAGCTGACGCTACTTCCACCGTTTTTGGCCGCGTCCTCGATTCATCGGGTGCAACCGTTGTCGGAGCTCGTGTGACGGTCGTTAACAAGCAAACAGGCGATACTCGACAGGCCACAACGGACGCTTCCGGCAACTACAATCTGCTGGCGACTCCGGGCGACAGTTCCGTCACGATCGACTACCCAGGCTTCAAGAGCATGCAATACCAGCAGCAACTCTCGCCTTATTCTTCGAAAAATTTGAGTGCTGCTCTTCAGGTCGGAACAGCTTCCGAAACCGTTGAAGTCAACGCCTCCGTACCGACTGTAAACACAGAATCGGCCACCCTCTCCAGCCGCACCTCCAGCTTGGCTGTCGATGCCGAAGGTCGTCCCCTCGGCCAGCTTTTCGAGTACGCTCTTCAGCAGAAGATCACCGTCCTGCAAAATCAGTCTGCCCTCGTCCCCATCGTTCAGGCACCGATCACCGCTGAGCGAGTCACTCTCTGGAACAGCGAGGACGAGGCCCCGCTCCGCGCCCTCTGGGTCAAGAACACCAGCGGCGTCACTCTCGATGCCGGCTCGTTCAACATCATCGAAGGCGATTCCTTTGCCGGAGAGGGCATGCTAAGCGAACTGCACCCTGACGAGCGCCGCCTCCTTTCCTATGCCGCGGACAACGCTGTCCGTGTCGACAGCGAAGACGATGACAAGAAAGACGATGCCCCTTATACCCGCATCGTGATCGCCAAGGGCATGATGAAGTTGACGCACGAGGAGCGCAATGCCGTAACTTACAAAATCCGCAACGCCGACACCCAACCCCGCGAGGTCATCATCGAGCACCCCGCACAGGAAGGCTGGAAACTGGAAAGTGGACTCAAGCCGGAAGAAAGTTCATCGTCCTTCCACCGCTTCCGGGTGAAAGTCGACTCCAATAAAACTACAGAGCTGAAGGTCGCCGAGTTTCGCCCTGAAGAAACTCAGTACGTCATCTCGAATTTGACCAACGATCAGATCGCGATGTTTGTGGGAGAGAAGGCCATCACTCCAGCTCTTGAGAAATCCTTTCGCACCATCCTCGTCAAGAAGTCTGACATCTCCTCCGTCGACAACAGCGCCCTGATGCGGCGCCAGGAGATCAACCGCATCAATGGCGAGCAAAATCGTCTTCGCGAGAACATGAAAGCTCTTCGTGGAAGCGTCGAAGAAAAAGCTCTGCTGCAGCGCTATGTCCAGCAACTGAACTCACAGGAAGATCGCCTGGTGGCTCTGAACCGCGAAATCAACAACCTCGAGAACCTGCGATCAACCCTGACCGAGCAGTTGGACCAGATGGTCCAGAAGATCGCCGTAGACGAAAAGATCGACCACGGCGTAGAAGCCCGCGCTTCTAACTAGCATTTCTCTGTCTCAGTAGGATTTCTGTCTTAGAAGCATTCTCTGTCTCAGTAGGCCCGGCCGCCTCGGCCGGGCGCTTTTGCGTTCGAATCTTCGCGCCCTTCGTGTACTTTGTGGTGAGCCTTTGCCTTTCGACTAGAGGTCCGTCCGGTCCCCACGACTTGGCGGCACCGACACAACCAGAAATCTCACGTCCCGACCCGACTCATTCCTCGCCTGGTGCACCGTCCCCGGCTCAATCTCCAGCGCCGCTCCATGCTCGATCTGCACATCCCCTTTCTCAAACCGCATCGTCAACTCACCCTCAAGCACATAGAACAACTGCCTCGCTCGCTCGTGCCTATGCGCCTTCTCTTTAGTTCCCGGTGGCATCCGCTCTTCAATGACGTGCACCTCTGCTCGCCTTAACAGAAAATACCCATCACATCCCTCTCCCCATGTGTAATGCTCGGCATTCTTTCGCGAAACTGGCTCTGGCATCCGTCCCTCCCTTCCCAGAATACAAAACAAAAGGCCCGCCGAAGCAGGCCTTTTGGTCCTCTGTTATTCGGGTTCTTCCCGGTTATTTCTGTCCGTGCAGTTTGATACTCGCAATCGACCGCCACGCCATATTCGCGATCTCGCTTCCGCAGCAGGTCTTCCCGTCGTTCGGCGCAATCGCATCGGCAAACTTCGCCCCGTATAGGATCTCCGGAACGTTCAATCCATGGAACCCAGCCTCAAGTATCAGCCGGACATAGTCATGTAGATAGTTCGCGCCCGAGATGCAGCCAACGTAAGCTGCGACGTCGTTCTTCAACTGCTCCGGCAATTCCTTCAGCAGCACGATGTCGCTCACCGCGAAACGTCCACCCGGCTTCAGCACCCGGAACATCTCCTTGAACACCGCTGGCTTATCCGCGCTGAGATTAATCACGCAGTTGCTGATGATGTAATCCACGCTTGCGTCTTCCACCGGCAACTTCTCTATGTAGCCTTTGCGGAATTCGACGTTCGTCGCGCCAAGATTTTCGGCATTCTGCTTCGCCCGGGCCAGCATATCGTCCGTCATGTCAACGCCGATCACCCGCCCTGTTGGCCCAACCTGCTTCCACGCCAGGAAGGCGTCGAAACCTGCGCCGCTACCAAGGTCGAGCACCGTCATCCCCGGCCCAATCTGCGACATGGCGATCGGATTCCCACATCCCAATCCGAGGTTCGCGTCACCAGCAATCGCCAGGTCTTCCTTTGAATACCCGATCGCCTGCGCCACGCTATCCTTACTGGCGCATCCACAGCCCGAATCCTCACCACGCGCCACCTTCCCGTACTTCTCCTTCACGATCGTCAATACCTGTTCTTTTTCCATTTCGGCCTCGCTTTTCCGGAACTAATATATATACGCTTGCGCGAATATAGTTCTGTGCTACTATATATGTCAAGGCATATGTATAAGTCGCAAAAACATTCTGGCTTGGAGAACCTCCTCAAGACCCTCGCCGACCGTACCCGTCTCCGCCTGCTGAACTTGATGGGCGAGCATGAGATCTGTGTCTGCTTCCTCGTTGAGGGTCTCAGCACCAGCCAGCCCAAGATTTCCCGCCATCTCGCCTACCTTCGCCGCACCGGACTCGTCGCCGCCCGCCGCGAAGGCCTATGGATGCATTACCGGATCGTCCGTCCCGCCGACGGGAACCTCGCCAGTGTCCTCGACCAGGTTCTTCAGTCTGCCGCCCACGATCCCGAAATGAAGAAGGACCTCACGCGTCTTAATTCCGCCTGCTGCGCTCCAAAGCTCATCACGCTCCAGCGCGCACCCGCTCCTTCTCCGGCCATATAAAGGACGACCATGTCTGGAATAACCCGCAAACTCTCTTTCCTCGACCGCCTTCTTACACTCTGGATCTTTGCCGCCATGGCCCTCGGCGTCGCCATCGGCTATTTCTTCCCAGCATTCCTTTCGTTACTGAATCGCTTCAACGTCGGAACCACCTCCGTTCCCATCGCTGCCGGACTGATCCTAATGATGTATCCACCACTAGCGAAGGTGAAATACGAGGAGATGGGTGAGGTCTTCCGCAACCGTCGTATTCTCGGACTCTCACTGCTCCAGAACTGGCTCATCGGCCCAGTTCTCATGTTCGCCCTCGCGATCACGTTCCTGCGCGGGTATCCCGAATACATGGCCGGACTCATCATGATCGGCCTCGCCCGTTGCATCGCCATGGTCATCGTCTGGAACGAACTCGCCAAGGGCGACACCGAATACGCCGCTGGTCTGGTGGCCTTCAACTCCGTCTTCCAGGTGCTCTTCTACGCCCTCTACGCCTGGATCTTCATCACCGTGCTTCCGCCGTTGTTCGGTCTGCGAGGCGTCATCGTCCACGTCTCCATGCGTGAGATCACCAAGAGCGTCTTCATTTATCTCGGAATCCCCTTCGCCGCCGGCATCATCACCCGCTTCACTCTTCTCCGTCTCCGTGGCCGAGACTGGTACGAGCATCGATTCATCCCGAGCATCAGCCCCATCACTCTCGTTGCACTGTTGTTCACTATTGTTGTGATGTTCTCGCTGAAGGGTGAATACATCGTGCGCCTGCCGCTCGATGTCCTGCGCATCGCAGTCCCGCTGCTCATCTATTTTGTGGTGATGTTCCTGGTCTCGTTCTACTTGGGCCGGAAGGTTGGCGCCGATTACTCGAAGACCGCTACGCTCTCATTCACCGCGGCCAGCAACAATTTTGAACTCGCCATCGCGGTTGCCGTCGCCGTATTCGGAATCAACTCCGGCGCTGCCTTCGCCGCTGTCATCGGCCCACTCGTCGAAGTCCCAGCCCTCATAGGCCTGGTTAACGTAGCGCTCTATTTCCAGCGCAGATACTTCGCAGCCCCGTCAGCGAATCATCGCCCTGAACTCGTGTCATCCTGACCGGAATGTATTCGCGTCGCATATGCGAATACGCGAAGTCGAAGGACCTTTTGTTTTTGGCTTGGAACTTAAGATGAAGAAACGCGTTCTGATTCTCTGTACCGGAAATTCCGCTCGCAGCCAAATGGCCGAAGGCCTGTTGCGTCATCTGGCCGGAGATCGCTTCGAGGTCTTCAGCGCCGGCACGCATCCCTCCTCGCTCAACCCAAATGCTATCTCAGCCCTCGCCGATCTCGGCATCGACATCTCGCATCACCGCTCAAAGTCCGTCGACGAGTTCTCCACTCAGTCCTTCGACTACATCATCACCGTCTGCGACAACGCCCGCGAATCCTGCCCCATCTTTAGCGGCACCGGGCAACGCATTCATCACAACT
>Ga0163163_10000644_pt1 | contig 29940 bp, 30 predicted proteins | sample S65metaG_FD_119766 | JGI IMG/M metagenome (GOLD analysis project Ga0163163, IMG submission 119766) | Switchgrass rhizosphere microbial communities from Kellogg Biological Station, Michigan, USA - S6-5 metaG | ecosystem: Host-associated > Plants > Roots > Rhizosphere > Soil | place: USA... | reverse complement strand
GCTATGGCGCGCGACCGCCCACTCACCGGCTTTGGACTCGGGACATGGCCGGAAGCTTATCCCGCCTACGCGCGATTCGACGACGGCACATATGTCAACCAGGCCCACAATGATTGGCTTCAGTGGGCAAGTGAAGGCGGGCTGCTATTTCTGACGCTGATGCTGGCGATCGCCGGTTGGAGCGTAGGACCTGCGGTGCGATCGCTGTGGGGCGTGGGCATCCTCAGCGTCTGGCTGCACGCCCTGATCGATTATCCGATGCAGCAAAGGCCGGCCCTCGCGGCGTTTTTCTTCGCGCTGCTGGGGACGCTTGCAGCGACTAGCGCGCGGGATGACGCGCAAACAACTCCGCAGTTGAGTCCTGATCGATAACCGCCCAGGCGGCCGATTCGCGCAGGCGCGCGGAGAGTGGCGAGCCGGCTTCGGTCAGCACTCGGTCAGCCTGATACCGATCCAAAGTTGCCGCCCAGCCCGCTTGCCCGCTCAGCAGCGCGTTGACGGAGCGGTACATTTCTACGCCATAGAAGGCGCGGTCGTCGTAGAACACTTTCTGGCGCGGATAGTTCGCGTACAGCAGATAGTCCGCCCATTGATCGGAAGTGAACAGTCTGGCAGTCGCAAGCTCCGGATGCCGAGATGCCAATTCCACCGGAAACAGTTTCGCGTCGAAACCGGTGGGCCACATCTCCTGAGGTGTCCACACGAAAATCGCGGCGAGCCCCGCCAGCACCCAAACGCTGTTTCGCGAGAACGCCGCGCGCTTTTCGGAGGAAAGCCCGTCCAAGATCCGGGCTGCGGATTTCGGCGGCTGGCGCGCGACCCATGCTTGCCCAAAAGTAGAAAGCTCCGCAGCGATCATCGGCGCCGCAAGAACCACGAACACCGTGCTGTGACGCACCGAGATCAGCGAGGCGAAGGCGGTTCCCATGAGCAACAGCGGTTCCACAAATCTCCTGCGGCGCAAGTAGAGCCCGCAGAGCGCGAGGCCGGCCAACAGAAATCCCAGGTAAAACAACTGGGGCTGCGTGCGGAACGTCGGAGCTTGAAATTCCTGGATGAACTCGGTGGTGCCGTTTCCGTGCAGGAAAGAGAGCACATCGAGATGCAGTTTATAGCCGAAGGGATTCACCAGCGTTGCTATGGCGCAGACGGCAGTGAGCCTGGCGTAGCGCAGCGCCGCGGTGCGCGAACCTTCCAGCAGGCTTCCTACCATCAACACTCCCAGGTAGACGAAAAGTATTGTGAATCCCGGATGAAGATTGACCCACAGCACCGTCAATGCCGGCAGCAACCAGATCCAGCGCGTGGGCTGGATGCGATCCCGGATGACAATGCCCGCGGTGATAGCCAAGAACAGCAGCGTGAACAAGTGCGGCCGCGCATGATAGTGGATCAACAGAGCGTTTGAAGCCAGCAGTGCTATCAGCAGCGACAGCAGCACATCCGCACCGGCGGCCATCATGGTTCTGAGCAGAGCCACGATTATCGCCGCGATCACCACACCGCAGACGAACACGACTCCCTTCAAACCGAACACGTGGTTCAACTGCGCGAACAGTACTTCGCTGCCCCACTCATAAGGAATCCAGGGGACCCCGGGCTGCGTGAATGAGAATGGGTCGGTAGTGGGGATCGCGCGGTGGTCAAGAATCCAGTCACCGATCGCAATATGGATAGCGGTGTCGCCATCCCACAAAAGTCGGCTCCAACCAGTGCCAGAGGTCATGAACGACCATCCGATCACCGCCAGGAAGAACATGTCGCAGAGCGACGGGCTGAGCCAGGTTTTGAACGAACGCGTGCGTGGGACGACCAGCGGCACGGTCTCGAGAGTAGCGGAACCCATGGGAACTGTTGAGGCGGAGATCTCCTCTTACTTCTATCGGTCGGATATTAGGGGTTCCTTAGGCTCACACGTTGACGACCGGGGCGCTCGTGCTCCGCTTGGCGGGCAGTTGCGGTAGCCTCATAAAAGACTATGAAAGCGTTGACCTGTTTTGTTTTCGCGTTGCTCCTCACAGGGTGCCAGCGCACCGCTCCCCCCCAGCCGGCGAAAGAGTATCCGATGCAGGGTGAGGTAGTCAGCTTGGACCCCGCCGCACATCTCGCGACGGTCAAGGCCGGCAAGATCGACGGCTGGATGGAGGCCATGACCATGGAATACCCCGTCAAAGATCCCCAGGAATTCAGCAAGCTGAAAGTGGGGGGCAAAATCCAAGGGAAGGTCACGGTGCAAGGCACGGATTACTGGATTTCGTCAGTGAACGCGGAACCCGTGAAATAGGACGTCCATGAGCACTCGCCGCTACCTGCTTGGTCTGCTGATTTGCTCCGCGACGGCGGCTTGGGGCCAGACGGCACTTCCGCCCGCCGAAGTGGAGGCCGTGGTAACCACCGATCTCGGCACTTTCCGCTTTGAGTTTGCACCCGACAAAGCGCCCAAGCATGTCGAGCAGTTCATCGCGCACGCCCGCCAGGGCTACTACGACGGCAGCGCGTTTCATCGGGTAGTCGCCAACGGCATCATTCAGGGTGGAGATCCGTTGTTGAAGAATCCCAAGACGCCGAAAGCTTTGTGGGGCACTGGCGGCTTGACCCTGCTGGCCAACGAGTTCAGCGACATGAAACACGATCGCGGCGTGGTTTCCACCGTCAGCATCCCCGGCAAAGCCAGTAGCGAGGGCGCTCAGTTCTTCGTGTGCGTCTCGCCGCAGCCGGCGCTGGACGGCAAGTTTTCGACATTCGGCCGCGTCACCGAGGGCATCGACCTGGTGGAGAAAATCTCGCAAGTCCCGGCCGACGCTAACGGGATTGCGGAAAAGCCCGTTCGCATCCTGAAAATGACGATTGAGAAGAAACGCGAGGAGCCGTTTCTAAACGCCACGGTAGAAGAGATGCGCAAAACGATAACGCTGAAGACCACGCTCGGCAACATCAAGATCAGAATGGAGCCGGATTGGGCGCCGGAAAACGTCCGCAACTTCTTGAAGCTGGCACAAAGCGGCTGGTACAACGGGACCGTCTTCCACCGCGTCGCGAAAGACTTTGTGGTGCAGGGCGGCGCATCGGGGGGGCGCGGCTCCGGACCCAATCACTATGCCGATCGCTGGGTGCGTCCGGTGAAGGGTGAGTTCCGAACGGATGTGAAACACGTGCGCGGCATCATCTCCATGGCGCATGGGGACGATCCAAATTCAGCCACCACCTCGTTCTTCCTGATGTTGGGTCCGGCGACCAGCCTGGACGGCCAGTTCAGCGCCTTCGGGCGCATCGTCGAGGGATTGGACGTTTTGGACGCATTCGGCAAAGAAGACGTGGATGGCGAGACGCCGAAGCGGCGGCTGGAACTGATCGAGGCTTCGATTGACCCTAACTAATGTGTCGCCAACTAAGTCTCGAAAGCCGGAAGTGGTTCGACTTCTTCGACAGGCACTGATTCGAGCGGCAACCCGGCCCTCCTCCAGGCACGCAATCCGCCCGCGATCACAGCGACGTGAAATCCCCGATCGATCAGCGCCTTCGCCACGCGAATACTCGTGGCGTCTCCTTGGCACGTGCAATACAAATACACCATCCGGCCATCGGGCGGCACTTCGAGCGACTGCTGATTGAGCGCGTTGGGCTCCAGGCGCTTCGACCCCTGAATCCGCCTGGCCTTCTGGGTGTAATAGCCGTGGCTGCGGACATCGTATATCACGGCGCCATCTGCTGAGATCTTACGCGCCGCCTCGGTCGGGTGCACGCGTGGGATAGCGCCGAAGGTGCCCGCCTTGATCCAGTTCCAAATCAAATAAACCAAATAGCCGGTCACAACGACGAAAGCGATCCATCCGCCCACGCGGCTGAAGTCTTGCATGGCTCTCTTGATCGGGTCGACGGCATCGCCGAACAGGAATCCCAAAGTCCAATAGGCGCTGACGTAAAGGACGGCGCCGGCCGCGTCAAGACCGAAGAACTGCGTCCACCGCATGTTCATGCTGCCCGCCAACGGTGGAGCCATGGTGTTGATGCCCGGCACGAACTTGGCGAAGACCAGTAGAGCGCGGCCACGTTTGTAGAAGGCGTCCGCCGAGCGCAGAATGCACGACTCCGGGTTGATCGTGAACCGGCATAGAAGTCCGAGCAGCCACCATCCGGTGTAGCGGCCGAGGAGAAACATCATGGTGTCGCAAATCACTATGATTGCGAACGCACCGCCGAAGGTGGCGAGAGGGCTAAGAGAGCCGTGCGCGCTGGCAGCGCCTGCAAGCACCAGCGCAATCGCAGCCGGAACCGGAAAGCCGACGGCTTCGAGGAACACGGACACGAACAGAATGGCATATCCGTGACGCGCCAGTTCCGCGAGTATAAAGTCCATCAATCGCCCCGATCAAGTCAGTATCGGTCTCCGCAGGTCCGCACCAAGGCCCTGCGTCAAGTCTAGCAGGCGGAAAATCGCCTTTGTCGACCGCAGCATTATGACGTCGAGCTCGTCTGGAACTATTTTTTCTTGCTGTCCTTGGTAAACCACTCGACCCAGCGCTGGGGCGGGAAGGCAAAGAGCGTGATCAGCCCCACCATGAACAAAAGCACTACAATGAGAAAGAAGAGAGCCACGAGGTGTCCTCGCTTCCAGCTTAACGTAACCCGTCCTTACGCGAAACGTCTGATAATACAGAGGCCTGTAGTTTGGCATTGAAAATGCCGATAAAGAAGGCGGGTGAATGGTATGGACATACTGGGCGATCGTAAGTTCGTCGAAGTTCCTGGGACCAACATGCACGAGTTACCACCTCTGCTGGTCCGCATGTCTCCGCACGTAAGACGGCTGGACCGCGTGATGGACATGGCGAACCAGCTCATCGAGCAGGAAGACATGATCCCGCCGCAGACGGCCGGCCCTGTGGCCGACAGCGAATTCGAGCGCCGCCGCATGGACTTGGCGGTGAATCTGGTGGATCAATATCTGGCCTTCGTCCAGCATTGGCAGTGGGGCGACAGCATCCTCGAATGGATCCGGCAGTGCGAGACCACCTTCGACACTCGCGTCGATTTGCGTAATCTTTTGCGCGCCGACCTATGGCCCCACGCGGGGCGGTCGAGTTTCGTCATGCTCCTCGAAGACAAGTCGGTTGAGACCGGCGGCGTCGGAATCGAGAAGGCGATGGGGATGCGGCTCACGTTTCGCGAACCTCCACCCCTGAAGTGCTTCTCCAATCAATTTCTGTTTTATCTGAACTCGTCGGTGGCCAACAGCGCCTATCAGACCTGGTCTAAGATGAGCCCCAGCCCCATCAGCTCACTTCCACCGGAGCGCTTTCAGTTTCAAGTGCTCGACATGAATCTGGAATAAAGCGGGCCTTTATGGCGGTAGCGTCCTCATAGGTGGGGAGCTAATCGGGCTATGGGCGCGGCCGGTTCCCCTTACCGAGTGCTCGCAAAGCTCTGCATGCCTAAAGACACATCCTCGGCATTCCCGCCAAATACGTCAGCGCCCGCCGCCCTTCGCGCGGCCGTATCGACACCTGCAGGCGCTCCCCGCCGCTCTCCAGCGTCATCTTGACGACACCGCTTTCCGCCGAACCAGGCTGCGAAAAATAGATCAACGATCGCTGGAGCACAAACAACGCGCCGCAAAGCGCAGCATAAGACAATATCAATCCGATCATTATTCGCAACACGGTGCGCATAATGACCGGAGCCCTACTTCGCGATTCCCCGCTTGATCTTCGCGCCGATCATCTCCACCAGCCCGATCGCGCCCAGACCGAATAGGAAATGCACGACACGAATCACTTCGTGCGCGCCGCCCGGCAGCAGCCCTCCCATACGGAATGCGAAGGCGATCACAATCAGGCCGTAGAGCATCGCGCCCAACACTAATCCCGGCTTGACGCCGGCGCGCAGGCCCATAGCTGCAATGATCCACAGCAGGCTTACCAGTATTTCGCCCAGTCGCATGTGTACCGGGATAAGGTCGAAATTATGGCCCGACCAGAACATAAATCCCAGCACCAGCAAAATCACGCCCAGAATGCGTACGGCATTCTGGATCACCATCGTTGCGATTTTCATTATGGGTTTAGGATCGCACGACCCACGGCAGATTGCCGGTTCGGTGCCAGTCACAACCCGCCCGATCATCATGTTCCGAGTCTCATCAATTGGTTGTCAATCTAGTGCGCACGATTCCGCATTCGAGGGCACCACTATGGATTTGAAGCCTGTACGGCGGGCAGTCAAAGACGTTCTTGGGTTCGTTTGGTAATTTTCATGCAACTTAATTGTTATCCTTATGGTATGGAGATTCGGCACTCCGTCTGCGCGCTCGATTGCCCCGACGCCTGTTCCCTGCTGGTCCATATCGAGGACGGCTGCGCCACTCGCCTGCGCGGAGATCCATCCCATCCCGTCACCCGCGGGTTCCTGTGCGGCAAAGTCGCCCAGTATCTGGAGCGCGAATACTCGTCAGACCGCCTGCTCTATCCGCAAAAACGCACCGGCGCCAAGGGCGAAGGCCGCTTCACACGCATTTCCTGGGACGAGGCGCTCGACACAATCGCGCACCGCCTCGCCGCGATCGCGCAGGAGCACGGCTCCGAGTCGATTCTTCCCTATAGCTACGCCGGCACCATGGGCCTGCTCAACAACGCTGGAATGGACCGCCGCTTTTTTCATCGCCTGGGCGCCTCGCGCCTCGACCGCACCATTTGCTCCAGCACCGCCGGGGCCGCCCAGAACGCCACGCTCGGCTTCCGCTATGGCACCGAACCCGAGCAGTTCCCCGACGCGAAGCTCATCATCGCATGGGGCGCGAATATTCACGGAACCAACGTGCACTTGTGGCCTTTTATTGTCGAGGCCCGGCGCAAAGGCGCCAAACTATATGTGATCGATCCCGTCAGGACCCGCACCGCCGCGCTGGCCGATCGCTATCTTGCCATCAATCCCGGCAGCGATCTGGCTCTGGCGCTGGGTCTGATCCACGTGATCGTCGGCGAGAACCTTCACGATGCTGATTACATCGCGCGCTACACCAAAGGGTTCGATGAACTCGCGCAACTGGCCCGTGGTTATGATCCCGCGCGCGTAGCCGCGTTGACCGGTATTGCATCCGAGGACATCGTTCAACTAGCGCGCGAGTATGCAGGGACGCGTCCCGCGGTCATTCGTCTGAATCTTGGCGTCCAGCGCAGCGAGCGCGGCGGCGCGGCCGTGCGCGCGATCAGCACTTTGCCGGCGATTACCGGGTCGTGGAAAGAAGTCGGCGGCGGATTGCAGCTCAGCACTTCGCACGCGTTCCAGTTCAACACCACGGCGCTCGAAATGCCGGAGTTGCAGGAACGCTCGGCGCTCGGCCACCAGGCGCGCCTCGTAAATATGTCGGAGCTGGGCAAGGCGCTCACCGAACTGGACGCGCCGCCCGTGAAGGCGATGGTGGTTTACAACTCCAACCCCGCGAGCATCGCTCCCAATCAGGCGAAGGTCCTCGCCGGGATGCGGCGCGACGATCTGTTCACGGTGGTGCTCGAACAGTTCCAGACCGATACCGCGGATTACGCCGACATCCTTCTGCCCGCGACTACGTTTCTAGAGCACACGGATCTCTACCGTTCCTACGGACATTACTATGTGCAGCTCGCGCGCCCCGCGCTCGAGCCCCCCGGCGAAGCCCGCTCCAACGTGGAAGTCTTCCGCGATCTCGCCCTGCGTATGGGCTTTGACGACCAGTGCTTCCGCGATTCCGAAGACATCATGATGCGTTCGCTGCTCCGCTCTGGGCATCCGTTCCTCGAAGGCATCACGCTCGAACGCCTGGACCAGGAGCACTCCATCCGACTGAACGTGTCCGAACCCGGCACGCCATTCCTGCCGTTCGCGGAAGGCGGGTTTGGCACCCCGTCGGGCAAGTGCGAGTTCGGCGCCGAAAAACTCGCTTACGTTCCGCCGGTCGAATCACGCTTTGGAGACTCCTCCCTTCGCGCCCGTTATCCGCTGGAGTTGATTTCGTCGAAGAATGACGACAGCATGAACTCCACTTTCGGTAACCGGCCGGGTGTCGATGCGGATACTGCACTGCTCCATCTGAGTGGTCCCGATGCGCTGGCTCGCGGCATCCAGACCGGTGACCGCGTGCGCGTATTCAACGATCGTGGCAGTTTGCTCCTGCGCGCCGATGTCGATGGCGTGGTGCAACCCGGGGTCGCTCGCGCTGCCGCGGTGCGCTGGAATAAGCGCGCCGAGGATGCCCTTAACGTCAACGTGCTCACATCCGAGCGCCTCACCGACATGGGAGGTGGACCAACGTTCTACAGTTGCTTGGTGCAAGTCGAGCGTTGCGGCGATTAACAAAAGTCGGCGACTAGTGAACCGTAGCCGAGAGCGCCGCCGTCCGCTCCAGCATCGCATCCAGATCCTGCCGCGAATAGTAGTGCCCCCGCGACACCACCGCATTGATCTTCTGCGTGTTCTGAATGTCGGCTAACGGGTCGGCGTCCAGCAGCACCAGGTCAGCTGACTTCCCAGCCTCCACGGTCCCCGTCTCGTTCAGGATTCCGAAGTAGTGCGCTGGATTGCGCGTGGCCGTTTGCAGCACTTGCATGGGCGTCAATCCGGACTCGCGCAAGAGCACCAACTCCTGATGCAAGCCCCACCCCGGCAGCACCGGATTGAACGGGTTCATGTCGGTTCCGGCCAACAATTCCACGCCCGCGCGATTCATATCGCCGACCAGCTTGCGGTATCGCGTCAACAGCATGCGCATGCGCTGATGCAGCACTTCGTATTCGGCCGGCGGCAGATCGCGCAAATAAAAGATCACACGCGGGTCCCAGTTCACACTCCACGTCTTCGGCACGAAGCGCCGCCGGGGATCGTTTACAAACTCGTCGTCCAGTTCGTGGACGAACCCCGATAAGATCGAAAGCGTGGGCGTCTGCCGAGTCCCATTCTTCACGAACACACGGAACATCGCGGCGGCTTTCTCTTGGTCGTAGGTGTCCACCAAACCCGCAAGCATCGGCCAGGCCAGCAGGCGCAGTCTCTGCTCACCCGTAATTTGCTGACTATACATGGTGGCGACACGCTCCTCGCGCAACTCGGTCTCGCGTGTCGATGCGCCGAGCAGAAGGTTGTTCAAGTGTTCTTCGCTGCGCATCCCCTGGTCGGAGGCCTCGATCGGGCTGACCTCCTCAGGCACGTGCCCGGCGATGGGAATTCCCTCCGCGCGCGCTTCATCCGCCAGCGCCAGAAACGCGTCCCGCGGAACGCTGCTGTAGACCTTGAGGAAGTCGGCGCCCTCGGCTTGCAGGAACCGCACCGCCATCCTCGCCTGCTCCGCATTCGACACGGCGACAGCATCCGGCAACTTCCCCGCCCCCGTCATCAGCGGACCGTCGATGAATCCGGGAGTGTACATCCGTGGCGCGTCCGGCAACTGTTTCCATTGCCGAACCGTCGCTAGCGAAAATCCGGAATACATCTCGCGCACTCCCGTGATGCCGTTCGCGAGGAGCAGCGGAAACACAATCTCCGGTGCGGTGATGTGGACATGCATATCCCACAGCCCGGGGATCAGGTACTTGCCGGTGGCGTCGATCACGCGGACGCCGGGCTCCGTCTCAGTCCGCCGTGTGTCGGCCCGCGGCATCATCGACGCGATGCGCCCGTCGCGGACCACCACTGTAAAGTCTTTCTTGGGAGGCGCACCGGTGGCATCGATCACCGTCGCGTGTTCGAAAATCAGTGTCTGGGCGAGGCCCGCGGATGCGAACCCAACGAAGAAAAGAACGAAAGTGCTCGGGTGCCGCCGGCGGTTCACTTCTTCTCGAGCTTGAAGTTCAGGACCGCTTCCTTGCGATTGTCGAAAAGGCTCAGCTTCTTCGTCGCCGTCATTTCGCCGGATTTCGCCGACAACTCGTAATCGACATCGATTCGCAAGCCTGAGAAATGGTATTGCCCGTCGTCGAGCGTAATGTAGGACCGCACTTGCAGCGTGCGCATGTCCTTTAGCTGAACCACAGCTCCGGTCGCCACTTTGTCGTCCGCGGTGGTGACAGTTCCCATGACATTCCTGGAATTGGCTTCTTCGCGGCGCTCCTCGCGGGTCTTCTTCTGGGCGAAAAGCCCCGTGCAAAGAATCAAGGCCATTGCCGTGAGCGTCAGCACTCGTCTCATGTTCCGCCTCCGATTCATGGTTTTGCTTTCGCCCCTGTCATTTGGACTCGGCAGGTAACATTAAAGTTACCTCCACCCGCTCTTCGCCAGAGACAGACGCCTCTTTTTCAACGGCTTGAAATCCCTTCGTCGAGGCCCTGACGACGTACGTCGCGGCCCCGGGGGGCACGCGGAACGCAAACTCACCCCGGCTGTCGGACACGGATTGGAGCTTCTTCGCCTTTTTGTTCGCATCCTTCGCGGCCAGCGTCACCGTGGCCCCGGCCAGCGAGAACCCGTTCTCTCGAAACACCGTACCAGCCACCACGGCATGCGGAGCGTCGTTCTTGTCCGCTGCACCCAGCATCGATGCGCAGCCCAACAGCGCCGTCGTCATCATAAGGGCGAGCTTATATTTCCTAAGTCTCACTTCCAATCTTCGTCCTCATCGTCTTCGTCTTCATCTTCATCGTCGTCATCTTCGTCCAGATCGTCCTCGTCCAGATCCTCGGCCTCGTCGTCATCGGCGGCATCCGAGACCAGTTCCAGCGGGCTCACGCCGCTGACGTTCAGATTTGCACCGCACTCCTCGCAGATGAGCGAATCTCCTTCGTCCAGTTCATCCTCGTCAACATCTATGACCGCATCGCAAAGCGGGCAGTTGACCATCGCTCCCCCTCCTTCTTTCGTTACCGCACGTTCCAGACGCAAATTCACCCGTAAACGTCACTACCGTAAACCCTGAACTATATTTACCATGACTCGCCGCGGATCGCGGCTATACGGGCTGTGCCACTCGGGCGGCGCTCTCCAGATCGGCGCTTGACACGGTCACCAGGGTCTTTTCCAAGTCTTCGCCGGATGTAATCATGTGCGTCAGATGGCGGGCGGCGAGTTTCAGGCACCATGCATCCGTCAGCGCATGTCCGGATTTCGCGGCCAGCGCCAATAGCATCGGATGCGGCAGCGCGATGATTTTCTCCTGCTTTTCTTCACCGTGCGTCCACACAACGAACTTTACATCCACGGTATCAGCATGGCGAATGGAAATGCCGGTCTGCAGCCAGCGAAACTCCACCTCCCAGGTGCGGTCGAATGGATCGGGGCCGGCTTGGAAACGGCGAGAATTGGCAGGCATTGATATTTAGGGTAACAAATCGAGATCGTGCGGCGAACCGTGCGGACGTGCGAGTGTCGTGCCTTCACTACTTTGGATTAATCTGCGTCAAATTTACCTTCATGTAAGCGTTGACGAACTTGGCAACCTGTTCATTGACTCGGTCGCGGACGCTGCTAATGTTGGATTTGTCCACTGCGCCGAGAGATCCCACGTGCCAAGTCACGGCCGTCGGCACGAAGATGTCGGGGCTGCGCTTCAGCGTTGCCTGTTGCTCTAGGTTCACGTCGATGCTGAAGGGCCACAGGTCGGTCGTCGTGCTACTGGCTACGCTGACGCTTATATAGAGGGTCGGCATCCCAGGCGTGTCGATGTTCTGGGTTTTGCTCAACAGCGGAATCCCCGCCGCTTTCAGTTTTTGTTCCGCGTCGGCTTTGATATCGGCCGTTTTCAACCCGGCCTGCTCCTCCGGCGGGTTCAGGTCCTCGATCAAGACGAATACTCCCTGGAGTCCCTTCAGCGACGCCCTGTCGATTTCGCTATCGCTCGCTGTGGCCGGTGCTAGGGAGCACACCAAAAGCGCGCACGGCAAGAAGAACCGAATGTTGAACATGACTGCCCGATTTTAGCATCGCCGCGTTACGACGGCGAGCCACTGCGGGCAGTCATCTCCTGAGGTCCGCGCCGGAGGAGGCGCCACCGGTCCGAAATGATCGGGTTAGCTACTTTTTCTCAGGCAGCCGGGTGGTTTGACGAGCCACGATCTGCCAGCCGCTCGGTCCCGGGCCCTTCACCATGACCCACAGGATATTGAGGTGGTTGTCGTGCATGTCGCCCGGATTTCCGTTGCGAAGTTCGGTAACGCCTCGTACCAGCGCGACGTTGCCGAAAATCCGGATGTTGTTGTCGTGGAAGGTCTCGGATTCCGTGATCCCCTTGCCCGCGGCGGCCTTCAGCACTTCGGCTTTGTTTTGGAGCAATGCCGAAGAGTGGCTATACGTCAGTTCGGGATGATAGATCTTGTCAAGCGCGGCGATGTCCTTCTTGATGGTGGCTTGCGCCATCGCGTCAAGAGTGGCCATGACTGCTTTTTCGTCCCGAGCGTCATTGTTGGTCGCCGGCAGCGCGACGGCCGCCGAAAGGATTCCGCAGAGAACTACCAGAATTGAGTTTTTCATGTGAGCAGCATACAGGACGCGGAACGCAATGTCTACTGTCCGACTGTGCTTCCTGTTAGTGGGCAAAATCTGGGCCTCGAAGCAGGCTAGCTAAGAATCTTCTGTCCGTGTTTGGATGTCTGATGGCGCATATTGGTGATCCGCCCCGCAGTGGGGACAATCCGGGAAGGCCGCGAAGTCGCCCGTGATCGTCACGGTATCTGCCCCTGGCGCATCCCGGTCAATCATGATCTCCTGCTGGCAACTTTTGCATTGAACGAAATAGGACACGCTCACTCCCCCACCCCGCCGTTAGAGCATTGGTCGAGTTAATTGTTTCACACTGGAAGATCTGAAGCGGACCGAGGTGAAAACCACACAAAATTCGCGCAGAAACTGCCTCCTCCTGATAGACCCGCGATCCAGGGTGGAAGCACCGACCGCATTGGGGACATTGCGGAACTGCTCGTATAAAAGCCGCTCTGGCGATATGCGGTCGGCGCTTGACCGCCAGTGGTTAAATCCTTTCGCTTAGTCCTATTACTTGCCACGGCTTAACAAGGGACGGCAAATTGCATCAAGGTGCGCCATGCCGTTAGCACCGCGCCAGCAACGCCTCTTGGAAATCGAGACAGCCAGGATACGTCACGCGTGGGCCAAGGCTCAATTGGATCGCGGTGACTCAACCCCGGCGCTGGTGAAGTATCTGGAAGCCTCTTCCGGCGAACTGGACGCCCTGAAAAGCCGCAAATATTCAGATGCACCGTTCCACCCGATATCAAAGGAGTGACCCCACGGAAAAACCTACTGCGAGTTGCATCGAATGTGGAGCGAAAACGGAATTGTTCCGGGCGGAGATACCGTACTGCGTCGAGTGCATGAATCGGGTCGAGGCTATTTCAAAAAGGAATTTGTGCGGCAGGGCAAGTGAAAAAATCGATTCGGAATAGACCCTAGGAACCCCGGATGGAACTCTCACGTCCACTGGATTATCCTGGATACTTCCTAAAGTTGTGGTGTCAACCCATAACACTGGCGCTGTTGGCCCGTTGGGGCCCGACGCAGATTGGAGCATTTGTGCCAACTTGCGCCTTTTGTAAGGCCGAAGAAACCGAGTTGTATGAGAATGGCGTCCCAATTTGCCTGCAGTGCGCTCAGAGGCGGAATCCGAATCCACCGCCACCACCCAAGAATGATCCTCCGCGTCAGCCCGACGTTTAAGTCGAACCATCAACGCCCTTCTAGGACACTCCTGGACACCGACCTCTTGTTTGGATAACCTACACTGTGAGTTAACCTAAACTGACAGGCCCCCTCGTGTTTGGGACGGCCGCTCGCAAGGAGAAATTGCACATGAAGCGTTTTCTGATTATTTTGACGGTGATTGCGGCGTGGGCGATACCGGCGTCGACCGACGCGGTCAACAGCCTCACCCCCAAAGAAGCAGCCCAAGGATGGAAGCTGCTGTGGGACGGCAAGACCTTGAATGGCTTGAAAGTCTACGGGAAAGCGACCTGGACCATCACGGATGGCGCCCTGGTTTCTGGCGGCCCCGGCGGCTGGCTGGGCACCGCGGACGATTATTCGAATTTCACCTTGAAGGCCGATTTCCGCACCTCTGCGGAGAACATCAATAGCGGCATTTACCTTCGCCGCAGCCGGGAAGACGGCGACTCGCACTTTATCGGCTATGAGATGCAAATCCGCAACCCTAATCCGAAAGACAAGCCCTACGACGGCAAGTCCGATAACCATAACGGCTATTACACGGGGAGCTTCTCGGGCCATTTGAAGAGCCACAACGAGCCGGTCATCGAGATGGGCAAATGGAACACCGTCGAGCTGACCGCGCAGGGCGACCACTTCATCGTCGTCATCAACGGGAATAAGGTGCTCGATGATCACCAGGCAGACTTTAAGAGTGGCGCGATCGGTTTGCAGCATACCGGCCAGACCATCGAGTTCCGGAACTTAAAGATCAAGACGCTCTAACTTCATGCGACCAGTTGACCGCAATCGGGCAGCCCGAGTGGTGGCGGCTTGCGCGTTCTGCGCCGCCACCGGGTTGGCGCAGCAGCTTACCTTGGAACTCAAGGACTACGCCACCTTCCCCATCACCGGCGCCGCCGACAAGCCCACCAATAACGTCGCCGGCTTGCTCGCCCGTATCAATTTTATGCGCGACGAGCCGGGCGGCAGGAAGCGCTTCTTTGTAAACGATATCAACGGGCAGCTTTACATCCTGGACAAGCAGACCAAAAACATCACCACCTATCTGAATTTGAATGGCCGGGATGGCCAGCCTGGTATATTCCACAAATTACGTTTCGAAAACGGCCAGGCGGATGGCTTCGTCAATTTCCTCTTCGATCCCGATTACGCGCATAACGGGAAGTTCTATACCATCCACCACGAGGACCCGGAGTTGCCCGGTTCGAACATGCCGGACAACACCAATTTCCCCGGCCTGAAGCTGGACGGATACAAGACTACGGCTGCTATTGTCACCCCGCCTAAGCACCAAATGGATGGCGTGATCATCGAATGGACAGACACCGATCCTTCTAATACGACTTTTGAAGGCACCGCGCGAGAGATCCTGCGGCTGGAGCTCAACACCTACGGACATCCGCTGGGCGAAATGAGTTTCAATCCTGCCGCGCGCCCTGGCGACCCCGACTGGCGCGTGATGTATGTTGCCAGCGGCGATAGCTTCTCGGGCGAACAGAAGGACCCCGTCTGGCGGATGAATCCGCAAAGGCTGGATGTGCTGATCGGGAAAATCTGGCGGATCATACCCGATCCCAAGCCCGATCCCAAGGAACACGCCGATTCCAGCACGCTCAGTGAAAACGGACAATATCGCATTCCCGACGACAACCCGTTTGTGAACCTGGAAGGGGCGCGCAAAGAGATCTGGGCTTACGGGCTGCGTAACCCGGAGCGCCTCACTTGGTACGTTGACCCCTCGGATCGAAGGAAGACCACCCTGATCGCTCACGTGGTGGGACTACACACCTGGGAAACCGCAGTCATCGTCCACAGGGGAGCGAATTACGGCTACTCGCTTCGCGAAGGCAACGAACTCTTAAAGCCTGACAACAATACCGCCCCGCTGCCGGACGACGACCACATTCCGGTGCAGATCTCCGATACCAAGACTGCGGGCACGGTGGTTCCCACCTACCCGGTGATCCAATATCCCCACAAGCCGGGAGGCGGCGATGCCATGTCGAGCGGCTACGTTTACCAGGGGACGGCCGTGCCGGCGTTACGCGGCAAATACCTTGTTGGAGACATCACTACCGGCAACGTTTGGTATACGGATTTTAAAGATCTGTTGGCGGCCGATGACGGCGATCCCAAGACCATGGCTCCGCTGCACCGTGTGGACATTCTTTGGGACAGGGCAGACGGCAGCAAGGAAACTTACGCTTCCATGGCACCGGTGACATTGGCCGGGTATCATGCTCGCGGCGGGAAGGCGGAGACTCTGCCAGGCCGGGCAAGCGTATCCGGCGGCCGCTCCGATATTCATTTCCTCACTGACGATGCGGGTGAACTTTACATCATGAGCAAAAGTGATGGCGTGATCCGGGCCGTAGTTGGGGCGACGCTGAAGTAGGCGGCTATTTCAAGCCTAGTAGATAAGCCGGGTTCTTCCGCACCATCTGATCGATCTCATCCTGCGTCAGGCCCTCTTTGAGAAGTCCCTGAATGTAACTCTTCAGACCGGCGGTGTGCACCGGGTTGACGGCGTTGCCGAGGTCAGTGGACATGATGGCGTGAGCGGGTCCGACGGCCTTCATGTGTTGGGCATAATACGCCATGGTCTTCTGGCTGGCGCCGGAAAAAGGCAGCGTCCCGACGTAGCAATATTCGAGAAACGCTCCCATGGCGGCGGCTTCCTTCTGTTGCTCGATGCTCATCTCGAGGCCTTGCTCCGGATGCGTCACGATGATGCGGTTGACTCCGGCGCGTTTGGCTTCGCGGATCAGCATCAGACTTTCTTCGGGCGAGCTGTGGCCTGTCGCGAGCGCGATATCTTCATGCGCGATGATGGCGATCACCTGTTTGACTTCCGGCAGAAGCTCCCCGCCCTTGGCGATCGGCACGAAGGGGCGGTTCGGATTTGATCCGCGACGGGCCGTGTATTCGGAGTCCATCGTGGGCATCCACACGATGCGTCCGAACTTCCCGGGCAGATCGACCATCTGCTGCACGGCAACCGGATTCACGCCGCCTACCGCGCGATTGAGAGCAATTCCGCCGAACTCTTCGACGCCGGGGACAAGCCGGTGGACTAAGAACGCGATGCCTGTAGTCGGAAAGAAATGGTTTTTGAAAACCACGGCGCGCATGCCTTCCACCTGCGCCATGCGGGCGAGGGTGATGGCATCAATTGAGCGCGGAATCGTCTCGGGATCGACGTGGGCGTGGACGTCGATCACGCCCTGTAAGGATTGTGCGAGCGAGAGCCCGGCGCACAGGAGAAGCAAGCTTAGAGAGCGCATAGTTTTCCCGATTTTAATGGTTCGGCCTTAGCGACTGCAAACTGAGAAGTCGCTAGGGCACCGCTCTCGGCGATCGTCTGCGATACGATAGGCGGTGGCGTTTATGAAACTTGCAACACTTCCGACGATCCTATTTCTCGCGGCATGCTTCGCTGGGACCGCTTCCCCTGCGGATCCCCCTCACTGGGTAGTTGCCTGGGGAGCCAGTCCCGCGCCCCAGCTCCCCGACGAAGCGCAGATGCGCACCGCGAAGCTGATGTTCGATAACCAAACCATTCGCGAAATTGTCCACACCAGCATCGCCAGCGACACGGTACGCGTGCGCTTGTCGAACGCCTATGGCAAGCAGGCCGTCGAGATCGGCGCGGTTCACATTGCCTTGCATGGAAAAGGTTCGAGCATTGCCGCCGGCTCCGATCATGCGGTTACCTTTGGCGGACGCCCTGGCGTCTCGATCGCGCCCAACGCGCAGGCGTTGAGCGATCCAGTGAAGCTCACCGCACCCGCGGGCAATCTCGCCATCAGCATCTTTTTGCCGCACCCGGCGTCCGGCGCGGGCATTCATTATGGGGCGCAGCAAACCGCCTACATTGGGCCAGGCAATCTCACGGGCGCGGCCGAGATGGCCGAACCTACGACCATTACCTCCTGGGTTTTTCTCACCGGCGTGGATGCGCTGGCCGCTGAGGGAGCGTCAACCCTGGTGGCGTTCGGCGACTCGATCACCGACGGCGCGCGGTCGACCGTCGACGCCAATCATCGCTGGCCTGACATTCTGGCGGGGCGCTTGCGCGCCCGGCGGGGAGGCAAGCCCATTGGAATCCTGGACGCTGGCATCGGCGGTAACCGCGTGCTGTTCGATCCGACGAATGTCCGGTTTGGCGTCAATGCGCTGGCGCGGTTCGATCGCGATGTTCTGGCGCAGCCTGGGGTGAAGTATGTGATCGTTCTCGAAGGGATCAACGATTTGGGACACCCGGGCTCTTCGGCGCCGCTATCGGAGACCGTGAGCGCCGACGACATCATCGCCGGCTTGAAACAAATGATCGAGCGCGCGCACGAACACGGGCTAAAAATTTTTGGCGCGACGCTGACCCCGTTTGAGGGCACCACGATTCAGGGGTATTTCTCGGCGGAGAAGGAAGCCAAGCGGAAAGCCGTGAACGAATGGATCCGCACCGGCAAGGCTTTCGACGGCGTCATCGATTTCGACAAGGCCGCGCGCGATCCGGAGCATCCCGACCGAATGCTGCCGGTCAATGACGGCGGAGACCACTTGCATCCCGGCGACGCCGGCTACAAGGCGATGGCCGAAGCGATTGATTTATCGTTATTCAAATAGGGATGACCATCAACATCGAAGGAATGCACTCGGCGGCGTGCGAGAAGCGTGTCCGCATGGCTTTGGAACAGGTTCCCGGACTGCAAGTGCGCGAGGTGACGCTGGGCTCCGCGGTAGTCGATGGTGATGCCGAGCAGCGGGCCGCAGCGCTAAAGGCGATCGAGCAGGCCGGTTATCAGCCCCACATAGCGGCTTGACCGGCTTACATAAATTTCAGCAGCGCGTACACCGCGGGCACGCTGAACAGACTGGAATCGATGCGGTCGAGCCAGCCGCCGTGGCCTGGCAATCGCGTGCCGCTGTCCTTCATTCCCGCGCCGCGCTTGAACGCCGATTCACACAGGTCTCCAAACTGCCCCGCGATGTTACCCGCCGCCGCAAGCGCCAACGCTCCGGCCAGCGAAGCCTGCGGGATTAGATAGTGCGCATAGATTCCGCCAAACAGCATCGACCCAGCCACCGATCCGGCGGCGCCTTCCCACGACTTTCCCGGACTCACTCGGGGCGCCATCTTATGTTTGCCGAAGGGCCTGCCGACATAGAGCGCGGCCGTGTCTCCCGCCCAGCTCAGCGCCATCGCGAATAGCAGCCAGTGCGGATTGAGGGCACGCAGGTCCGCCGCGCAACGCCACGCTCCGAAAACGTACACCACGCCTAGCGAAAATGCGGCCGCCGCGGGCAGAGCCGCCGCGAAATTGTTCACGCGCAGAGCGAGCGTCATTCCGAGCATGGCGATCAGGACCAGAACCACAGCCGGATTCGGGGCCAGCAGCAGCACCAATCCGGCGGCCATTCCGGGGCATCCCGCGCGTGCGATGCCGCTAGCCGCGGCAATGTTGTCGAACTCGGAGTAAGCCAGCAGCCCGGTGGCGGCGAGGACCACGTAAAAGACCCACTGCGGCGCGGCCAGCGTCACCCAGGCGATAAACGGGATCAGGAGCAGCGCGGTAATGACGCGCTTCATCTGACGGTGGCGCCCAGAACTTCCCGGTAACGAGGTTCAGTGCCCAGGTGGGCCGGTCCGCCTAGTCCGCCGAAGCGGCGGTCGCGCTTCTGGTAGTCGAGAATGGCGCGGAGGAGATCGGCGCGTGTGAAGTCGGGCCACAGAGTTTCGGTGACATACAACTCGGCGTACGCGATCTGCCAGAGCAGAAAATTGCTGATCCGCATTTCGCCGGAGGTGCGGATGAGAAGATCGGGATCGGGGGTGCCGGCGGTATAGAGGTGGGAGGAGATCGCCGCTTCGTCGATCGACTCGGCAATCACTTCGCCGCGCCGCACCGCTTCCAGCAGGGCTTTCACGGCGTCGACGATTTCCGCGCGTCCGCCATAATTTATCGCCAGGTTGACCTGCAGCCCGCGGTTGGCGGCGGTTTCCGCCAGTACTTCAAGCAACTCCTGGTGCACCTGCGGGGGAAGCGCGTCCAGGCGGCCGATGGCGTTCATGCGGATTTGCTGGCGCATCATCTCGGGCAATTCGAGGCGCAGGTAGGTGCGCAGCAGGCGCCACAACATTTCGATTTCGGTGCGCGGGCGCTTCCAGTTCTCGATCGAAAAAGCGTATAGCGTCAGCGCCTGGATACCCATCTGCGAGCAGGTTTCGATGACCGTCCGCACCGGGCGCATGCCTGCTTTGTGTCCCGCGACGCGGAGTTGGCCGCGGCGGCGGGCCCAGCGGCCGTTGCCATCCATGATGACGGCGATGTGGGCGGGCAGGCGCTCGGGATTGATCGCCCGGGCGAGCACCTCATCGGGGTGCCCGGGCTTCAACGACTCCAGCAGGTCTTGCATCGGCAACTGACCATAGTATCAAAGGCGGTGAGTGCGCTACGCGAGCGTCCACGCGCGTGCCGACGCGAGTCACGACGGCGGATAACGACGCGGATAACGACAGGCACGTTAAAAACACTCGAAAAACCGCAAATTTCGCGGTGAAAATTTGACGCGCGGAACCCGCTGCGTTACCATAGCGTTGCGGGGTGGAGCAGTCTGGTAGCTCGTTGGGCTCATAACCCAAAGGTCGAAGGTTCAAATCCTTCCCCCGCAACCAACAAAACAATGTCCGGCCCGGAGACATGGGTAACAGAATGGTTCTACGCCAGCAACTGGGGAACGGCTCCTCATCATAAAAGAGGGCGGGAAAACTTGACTACTACAACGAGTTTTGGAGAACCGTTTGATCAGCTTAGAGGTGTTGGTAGCGTCTGCGAAACAGGCTCGCAAGTCAACTAGGATCAAGTCTTGGTCGTGGTAACACCGAGGAGACAGAATCTTGAAGGTTTACCCGTGAGTACATCCGCGCCTGAAAGCCGGGGAAGGTAATCCTTAATCGCAAATGATTCTTTCTTAGTAATTCAAGAGATGAAGGGTTCTGATGCGCCATTGATGAAGATGAAAGGCCACTTCGTCGGCGTCCGTGCGCGTTATCGTCTAAACTGACCGACTATGGCGAACATTTTTCTATCCCACGCATGGGCTGATTTGCCCACCGCGCAAGCCTTGGAAAATCGGCTTTTGGATAAGGGGCACAAAACCAGAATCCCGCTTGGCACCGCCGTCGCTGGAAACTGGCGAACGAAGTATGCGAAGGCACTCGCGGCGGCTGATGCTCTCGTCGTTCTAATCACTAACGCTTCGCTTCAGTCAAAAAATGTTCTTGGCGAGATCGGCGCCGCTCGTGTTCTCGAGCAGCTGAGGGGTATGCTCCTGTTGCCAGTGCTGACGGATGATATAGGAATTCCGGAATTCCTAAGCGACATTTACTGTTTTCGGCTGACACGTTCGGACCAAGTGGATACGCTCGTTGAGGAACTCGATAAAGCAATCGTAGACAACATTAAACTCATTCCCCGAATCTTCATAAGCCATCGCCACAAAGACGAGCCGATCGTGGCTGCGCTCGCTGCGCTGATTGAGCAGGCGTTTTATGTGGACAGGAACGACATTCGCTGCACGTCGGTGCAACCCTACATGCTCACTCCCGGAGAGCGAACTTCCGACCTTCTACGAACGGAGATCGGGGGGGCGGAATTGGTAATCGGTGTCCTCAGCCCGGACACTTCGGAATCCAATTATGTGCTTTGTGAACTCGGGGCTTCTTGGGGTCGTGACGTTCCGACCTTTCCTGTCCTGGCGCGTGGCGCAACCTATGTAGATATTCCTGCGCCTCTGAACGAACGCCACTGCGTATCCCTGGAAACCGAGGAAAACTGTTTGCAACTGGTGGAGTACATCGCAAGCAAAACGTCCTTGCGCCGGCGGGATGGCGCAATAGGGAAGGTTGCACAACAGGCGAAATTGCTCGCAACGGCGGCGACTCGTGGTGCGGGGACATGAGTTGCCCTGGGGCATGAGTTATGTCTGTGGACACGCGGGCGTGGGGGCGGGACAATACAATCAAATAGCGAGCGAAATCGGTACCGTGGTTTCGTTCCAAGAAGGTGTGTTGTGACAGCTTATTTTCCGAAAACGATTGACACGTCAAGCATTGAGTTGACATCCGATCTCCGGGAATTGGTTGAGCGCCTGGCGGAGAACAATCACGACCACTGGGCGCGGAAACGCCTGGACGAAGGTTGGCGCTATGGTCCGCAGCGGGACGACGCCGAGAAGACACATCCCGGTCTCATTCCATACGGTAAACTCTCCGAGTCGGAAAAGCAATATGACAGAACGACCGTGGTCGAGGCCATCAAGGCGATCATGGCGCTGGGCTACGACGTGAAGCGCCGCTAGCGCGTGGTCATTGCCCTGGGACGCTGACTGATACAGCTTCGGTATCTCCCTGGCCTTCATAAATGTCGGCCAAGACCTTGACTTCCTCCTCTGAGCGACCTGCGGCCCGGGCCGTGCGGATTGCCTGTTCTTCTATGGAAAGGACCTGCCATGGTTTAGGATTCATGCCTCGTACCTTTCGATGCTTCTGAAGAGCCTCTTCCCACCGGCCGAGAATCGTCAGAGCATCGCCTTCGGTCGCCGCACGCCACAATTCTTGCCTGGGATCTTGTGCTTTCTCGCAGTAATTCAGAACGTCCGTCGCGAGTTTCCGCGCTTTCTGAATTGCGGCTGCATAGTTTTGTGCGTGCGCCAGTTCCAGAAATGCGAGATTGATTCCGTGATAGTAAGCTTGATCCGAATCCGGCGGCACGCTGCCGGTTGCCTGTTCATAGGCTTGCTGGTAAAGGTTTGCGGCGCTTTCATAATCGGCTTCCGCACGATTCAGCAGCCACCGCCGTTTCAGACGGCCGGCCAGAACTCCTAGAACGTCGGTTCCTTGCGGTTTATGCGACGAAAGGACAGCAATCGCATCGGAGGCTCTCCCAAGTTGTTCGAGCGCCACCGCCAAATCCACGGCGCCCGCGTCATCCAGCCCAGTGGGCATTGACGCACCCGTGGGCCACAGTCTTTCGGCCAGCTGCGCGAACTCGCCGATTTCGGTTGCCACGCGTGCCGCGTTCCGAGGGCCGGCAAGCGCGGCGCCGCCCGTCAACCCCTCAGTCAGAACCCTGACCGACGGATCCTCCGGAGCATTCACGTCAAGCATGCTTAAGTGGTTTCCCGGTACAACTCGTCTGGTGGATTCGGTGAAAGGCGCCAACGACGAGGACGGTGGGACGAACTGGTCCAGTTCACCCGCTACGGTCAGAAATCTCAACGCCCGACCGGTATCCAGCCGCTGTTCCGTCCATCTGGCCCTCAAGCTCTTGATGAAGTCACCGTCTGAACTCATGTTCTCGATCTGCTGTTTCACGAAGCTAAGTTTGTCCGCTTTCGCCAGGCCAGCGCTCGGAGTGCCGAACAAAACAATATGGGTCGTTCGCGTGCGCAAGTCGGCATATTTTGTGACCGCTTCCTGCACTACCAGGCCGCCCATGCTGTGGGCCACCAGGGCGATTGCCCGATATTTCCCGGTTGGCATCTCCGTGGAAATGGTGGTGTACAACTTGATTGCGATCTCCGGAAGCGCTGCATCGGCACTCCACAAACCCAGAAGGTCGAATCTGCGCCGGCTTTCGAATCCGAAGCCGAAGAGATCCCACCCATTCAGCCTTGGATCCGCCATCAAAAACTCTGGAATCCTCCCCCATGTTTTCTGCCAGTCCCCGGTGAAGCCATGAACAAAGACGACGGCCGCCTCATTCCCCTCGGATCTCTGGGATGACTCTGAATCGAGCCTGCCGAAATTGATGGATTTTGCCATACGATCTACTCCACAGCTACTGAGTATGCAACGATTAGGGGCTTAACGCGAACCATCCGACCTTCGGTCGCGCTGTGGTAATCTCGCTCCTATGCCGACCTGTTTCGTAGTTATGGGGTTCGGAAAAAAGACCGACTATCCGACCGGTAGGGTGCTCGACCTGGACAAGTCCTACAAATACATCATCAAGCCGGCCGCGGAGGCCGCCGGTTACGAGTGTCAACGGGCTGACGAGATTCAGCATTCCGGAAATATCAACGTTCCGATGTATCAGCAGCTGTTGACCGCCGACGTTGTGGTGGCGGACGTCTCCACATACAATCCCAACGCATTCTACGAGCTCGGTGTGCGTCACGCACTAAAACCCTACACCACCATTACCATCGCCGAAGACAAGTTAGTTTTCCCTTTCGACGTGGGTCAAGTTGCCATCCGAACCTATCATCATCTCGGGGAGGGCATCGACTTTGGCGAAGTAGAGCGCATGCGACAGGAGTTGACGAATGCTATCAAAATTGTCGGCGCGAAGGCCGCCTGCGACAGCCCGGTCTACACTTTCCTGAAGGACCTTAACCCTCCGATAGTCGCCAAGGCGGAAGCCGAGCGTGCAGCGCTCGCTGCCAACCCGGACGCGGATACTGCAGCCAAACCGACAGTTCGGGTTCTCATGGACCAGGTTGAGGCAGCGTTCGCGGGGAGCGACTTCATTACGGCGAAGAGTCTCTTGACTGTTGTTCGAAGCATGATGCCCAATGAGGTGTTCGTCATCCAGAAGCTCGCCCTGGCAACCTATAAGAGCAAGCTTCCAACTGCGGTCGATGCGCTGAAAGAGGCCTGCGAAATACTAGAGGCCCTTGGCCCGGCGACCTCGACCGATACGGAGACCCTAGGATTATACGGCGCTGTACACAAGCGGCTCTGGGATGTCACGCAGGAGCCCTGGCATCTGGACAAGGCCATCTGGGCACACGAGAAAGGTTTTTACGTCAAGAACGATCACTACAACGGTATTAATCTGGCTTTTCTGCTCAACGTCCGAGCGGCCCTGAAAACTGACACCGATCCGCCGGAGGCGATCGCCGACTTTATCCTGGCGCAACGGACGCGCCGTGGTGTGCTAGTTGTCTGCGAGCGACTGTTACAATCCAAACCAGCGCCGGCGGGCGCCGAAGAATACTGGATCAAAGCCACTATGGCCGAAGCCTATGCGGGCCTAAACGATGCTCCGAAAGCGCAAGAATTACTGGACGCGGCCCAGAACGTCAACATGTCGGTTCCATCGCTTGAGTCTATTTCAGGGACAGCCCCGGGTTCAGGTACGGCCCCGGCTTCAGGGACGGCTGCTGCCCCGGCCCGATCTGCCGTGCCCGAATGGATGAGTCAGACAACTGCTCAGCAGCTTGCGCGTCTGCGGGACTTACTGGCCAAGTCTCCATTGAACCGGATCACGTAGGTCCCATTCCCGCTTCATGCCGAGCCACGAGACTGTCGGCCCGGTAAAACCGCCTGAAGCGCGCTGACAGGGCAACCGTAGTAGACTCCGAAGTAGCCATGCCCGGTGTCTTTCTCTCGTACCGCCGCTCCGATGCCGGAGGTTGGGCTGGCCGCTTGAGGGACCACCTAATCCTCCGTTTCGGTCCCGATCGCGTCTGGCAAGACGTCGATGACCTCCCTATCGGTATTGAATACCCACCGCAAATTTTCGAAAACATCAGCACCGCCGACGCCGTCCTCATCATCATCGGCCCGCATTGGTTAGATGAGGGCCCAACCGGCGGCAAGACCCGTCTTCAAGACCCCAAAGATGTCCTGCGCCTCGAAATCCAACATGCCCTGAAAAAGTCTTCCGGCGTCGTCCCGACACTGGTCGGCGGAGCTCAAATGCCCAATCCTGGCGACCTGCCCCGCTCCCTAGCACCGCTGGTAAAACGCACCGGTATAGCCCTCATCGATACGGATTGGTCCCGCGCGATGCAGCTGCTTTTCGAGAAGCTCCAGGATCTATCCCGCGCCGCCCGGACCGCTGAAGCCGTCGCTATTCCAATGCTGCCCGACATCATCAACAAGCTCGACCAACTCCAAGGTCGATACTTCGAGCAGCTAACCGGCAACGACCCCGTCCGGGCTGCCGCCGTCGCCCGCGAAGGCCTGCAGTTGCTCGACGACCAGATGCCCAACTACCCCCACGATCACACACTGCAACTCTTTCGCGGCTTCTTCCTGAAAAACCTTGCGATGGCCCTCCGGGACTCAGGCGACACGCCCGGCTTCGACGCCAACCTGGCTCTCGCCGCCCAAGCCTTCGAAACCATCCGTGACGAAGCCGAACTCCACCTGGCAAACGCCTACACCGGTGCAGCCGCGATCCCCGCGCTCCGCGGCGAAGGCCGCCCAGCCCTCGACCTTATCAACCGCGCCCTCAGGCTCGCTCCTAACCACCCCTATGCCCTTCACGACCGCGAAGAGATCCGCCGCATCTTCAACCTCTAAGGACCACGCCACGAATAAAACCTGAAAAAGAAGCTACACGCGCGGCAGTGAATGGTTGCCGCCAAGGGGTTGGCAAAACTTCAAAACTACCTTGCCGCGACCCCTTTGGGGTTCTTGTAGATCTGTTCGGCTTGCTTGATGGCTAGGTCACGTTGGCTGGAGACCGCCTCCTGCGTCTTTTGGAGTTTGAGGAGTTCAGCGTTCAGATTGGCAGCGCGTTGAGCGGAGAGGCCACTTTCGCGCTGCACGCGTTCGAGAACTTTCTTGAGGTCGTCAATTTGCTTAATTTGTGAATCCAAGTTTTTGACGGCTGCTTCTGCGCGGCTGTGTTCGGAATCAAGAAGAGCTTTGGTATTCTTTTGCTGCTCTTCCAGATCGTGCCGCTGCTCCGCCAAGTGGTTGCTTTCTTCGCGGAGATAGTAGATCACACCGAGGCCAACCAGGGTAAGCAGGATGAGGGCCGAGGCGATGGTGACCCAGCGTCGCGCCTTACGCTCAGATTCGGCCAAAACACGGGCGTCGTCGATTGCCTTTTGTTGGCGAGCAGTTTTCTCCTGTCGCTCGGCGGTTTGTTCTTCGGATGAGGCTTTGAGGAAGGCCTTCACCGCATCGAAGGAAGCCGTACTGTTCAGCTGATTGCGTTCGGCCCAGGCGGCGTTCCAGGAGGCGGCGGCGAGGAACGAAAGCGCCTTTTCGAGCTTCGGATCACGCCAGGTCGCCGCTTCTTTCCTGGCCAGCAGGCGGACGTCTTCGGCAACGTCGCGATACCAGTCGACGGCGTCGCGTTCAACAAGGAGCCACTGAAGCAGGCGTTTCCAGTTACGGATGAGGCTTTCGTGGCTGATATCGATGATAGTGTCCGGCGCTACTTCGGCACTGGTTCCGCCGATGCTGGTGCTGGTGCTAAAGACGAGTAGCGAATTATCGGGATGGCCATAGCTGTTGATGACGCCCGCCACGGCACGCCGCTGGGCTTCGGTTTCGGCGCCGGCAACGGAACAGAGGCGATCGAAGCGCGCAGGACGGCGAATTGCCCGGCCACTTTCGAACATGGTGAGGCAGCGGAAAACACGCTCTACCCATTCCTGTTGATCCGGCGGAAGTTCGTTGAGGATGTCATCGGCGTGGCGATCCAAAGCGCCTTTCAACTCTCCGGCGGCTTCGTAGTGCTCAAAGTCGATATCGCTTACGGAGCCCGCCTCTTTCCACTTAGAGAAAGTGCGGTTCAAGGCGTGCTGAAGAACCGGGAGTTGATCTTGCGCATCGCCCAGATCGTTGAGCAGTCGCTGGACCAGGCGGGGCGTCATATTGGCGCCCACAATTTGCAATGGTCGTTCGATGGCTTCGCGGCGCTGCTCGCGGGTGAGGCGCGGGATGAGGTATTGGCTGGTATTGAGCGCCTCGGCCAAGCCGGGAAACTGCGTGCAATCACCGAGGAAATCTGAACGCATGGTGATCACCACATAGATCGAGACTCCAAAGGCTTCACTCGCTTCGAGCAGCGCAGAGACAAACAGGCTCGCCTCTGCGCCGCCATCCTGACTGCGGCGTTCACGCTCGAATCGGAAGAGCTCTTCGAACTGATCGACGACCACGAGCACGCTCTCGCCGGGCGCCAACTGAGTCTGGCGAATCGATTCGGCGAAGCCCTGGCTGGAGCGGCGGACAAGTTCCTGAACGTTAGGAGTGCCGACCTTTGCCTCCGCAAGTGACTTGGCCAGATTGTCAAGGGGAGCGTTGCCGGGGCGCATGATGGCTATCCGCCAGCGCGAAGTGGCGCCGGCTAGAAATCCCCGATGGAGCGCCGGTAGAAGCCCTGCTCGAACCAGGGAAGATTTGCCGCTGCCCGACGTACCGACCACGGCCAAGAAGCGGCCTGCTGAAAGACGCTTCAGCAATTCATCGGTATGGATCTGGCGGCCGAAGAAAAGGAAGGCCTCGTTCTCCTCAAAGGGGCGCAGACCCGGATAAGGACGTTTGACGGCGAGAATCTCGGCGAGTTCGGCAGCGGGCACTTCAGGTCCTCTCCACGTGCTCAAAGAAGGGTCCGAGCTTTTCCGGAGTGAAGTCGCCGGCGCAAGAAATGAGTTGGATGTTGCCGATACCCTGCAGCGGCGTTGGATCGGCAAGAACAAAAGTCTTGGCCTTAAGCGGCTGGCTGCGGGTGAACTTCAGCTCGGCCAACAGGATATCCTGGGCATTTTGGATAAGCCAGTTATCGGGGTTCGAAGCCGGGCCGCGATAGCAGAGGACAGCATTGCAGGCTCGCATCAGGTTTTCATGGTGCGGCAAGCGATCCGAATTAGTCGAAAGGTTTGGATCTGGGACGAAGACGTCCATTTTGCGATCGCGGATCATGTTACCCAGCCGACCAGCAAAGGCGGAATCTTCCAGGTCGGTGGTGTCGTATAGCAGGTAGACCTTGGAGGTGCCGCTATCGCCGACTAGGGGCGAGGCCTCCGGTTTGGGCCGCAGCAGTTCCATTAAGTCGTGAATCAGGTCGCGGATCGAACTACCGCCCAACATTTGCGAGCCCTGGGGCAGGTCCTTGGCTGAACGCAACTTCGCAATAAGCGCTGCCTGCTTAGCGTCGGCGGTAGTGAGCGCGGACGGATGGGGCCAGAAGATCATGCGCGAACCGAGGTCACGGGCGGTTTCGATCTGATGTTCGAGATAAGCGTTATGCTCGGCGCCCAGGAGGTAGACTCCGGTTTTGCAGAGCTCGATTTCGGCTTTGAGTACTTTGTCTTCAAAGTCGGGGCCTAAACGAATTTCCGGGCGCACGTTGAAGCCGTAATCCTTGAGTTGCGCACAGAGGTTGCCGTAGTCTTCCTCCAGTGAGTCGGCGGTCGGCGCAATGTAGAGCGGCTGAAGGCTATTCCGCATGGTACGCAGTAATTCGCTGACGGCGCTGATTGTGTTTTTAAGAGTGACGGCGAATTCTGACGAACTGGGAGCGAACTCGTCGCGCTCGCTGCAGAAACGTACGTGTTGAATCTTGGAGAGGAAGTTGTCATCGATGCCCTCGCTCGGAGTTTTGATGACCTTCAGAAAACGATAGAAGCGGCCGGCTTGAATCTTCGCGATATCGCCATCCGGCAGCAAAGTCTCGCGCTCGCGCTTGCACCAGGAGGAGCGGAAGTAGCTGGGTGAACAGACGGCCAGAAACGCGGCAGCGTCGTCAATCGCGCCCCGGATCTCGTCTGGCCATTTCTGGCCGAGTTGGATTTCGCGCTCATCCTGCCACATCGTGGCTTGGACGCCAAGTTTTTCCAGAAGACCCTGCTTGAGCTGTTTACGGAACGCATCGACCCATTCCTTGTCGTTATGCGCGTAGCTCAGGAAGAGATCCCAATCTCGCCCGGGGACGTAGCCCATGGCGGTAGTATACAGCGCCGAGCCTATGCCATGAGGTGGCCGGCAACGACAACTCGGTCCGATCGGCTCGGCGTCTGAGAGATCGTAACTTTCATCGGCTCCCCGTGTTTGACGAAAATAACCTTGGAACCTGAGGGAGCGGGCCATCCTCACAAACCTATTGTTATTTACATGGAAGCCTCGTAAACTGGTGCAGCCGGAGAGAGAATCGAGAGGAGCACTATGAAACCTGCTGTCCTGGTTTGCACGCCGAAGGGTCTTCCGAAAGAACAAGCCATAGAGGCTGCGCGAACTGCAATCAAGATCAATCCAATGAACCATGTGCCTGTTACGCATCTGGCTGGACTCATGCGGGGCCTCCCGCTCACGCCTCAACGCATCGCGTTGGTAACCAAGAAATACTGGGGCCTGAAGGGCGTCAAGCTGACGGTGTCATTTCTGGACAACCCAGCCGCCGATCTTCGCAAACGCATTCTGCAGCATATGAATGCATGGGCGGAAACGGCGAATGTGAAGTTTACGGAGACGAAGACGAATGGGCAAGTGCGCATTGCTCGCGTCGATGGCCAAGAGGGCGGCTATTGGTCTTATCTCGGTACCGATATTCT
>Ga0163163_10000641_pt1 | contig 29992 bp, 29 predicted proteins | sample S65metaG_FD_119766 | JGI IMG/M metagenome (GOLD analysis project Ga0163163, IMG submission 119766) | Switchgrass rhizosphere microbial communities from Kellogg Biological Station, Michigan, USA - S6-5 metaG | ecosystem: Host-associated > Plants > Roots > Rhizosphere > Soil | place: USA... | reverse complement strand
GACGCTGTCGCGAACTTCCCGCCAGAGCAGCGCGCCATCCGGGACAGCTGCTTCCATCCGGCGGGCACATTCATCGAGTTCAAGCAGGCAGAGATCGACCAATCCGTCTGCAATCGTTTCGAACAGCAGGTCGCCAAATATCCTGGCCGAATCGCCGTCAGGACCACAAGGCATACGCTCACTTACGACGAGCTGAATCGAGCCTCCAACCGGATCGCGCGTGCCATCCTGGATCGGTCTGCCGCCGTGCAGCAGCCTATCGCGGTGCTTTTCGACCATGGCGCGCCGTTCGTCATCGCCTCGCTCGGCGTATTGAAAGCCGGCAACGTCCAGGCCACAGCAGGATGCAGGCTTTCGAGTTCGACCCGTTTGACGATATCGCGCTCGGCCAGGACGGCTGCTGGCGCTGGAATTCCAACAAGAAGGCGCTGCACACATTCGTGAGAAGCTACTTTGAATCAAGAAACGAAGACGGCGCGCCGGAGTGATCTACCGGTTGACCGGACGATCTGATCCCTGCTCTTTCCATTTCAGCTGGCCAAACGCTCCGTCAGGCCAGTCTGCTCGTCACGATTCGATCGATGCGCCGGGCGCGCCGCGGCGCGATCGCGGCATGAGCGGGGGCGGCCCGCTTCGCGGCGCGGTTGCTGCTATCGCAAGACGCGTCGCGAACTCGGCAACCGTCGGCCGCCGGAAGAGCTCGATGGCGTCCAGGTCCAGCCCGAGCGCAGCGTTCATCCGCACCACCGCCTGCGTCCCGCGCAACGAGTCGCCGCCGAGCGCGAAGAAATTGTCATGTGCCCCGATGCGCTCGATGCCGAGCACCTCGCGAAAGCTTGCCGCCACCAGCTGCTGCAGCGGACCGTCCGGCGGCGTGAACTCGATGCGCATCGCCTGCGCCAGGACGTCGGCGAGCTCGCCTCGACAGAGCTTGCCCTGCGCATCCCTCGGAATGCTATTCACCAGCACGATACGGCTGGGCACCTTATGGACAGGCAAGCGCTCGAGCGCGGCATCGCGCAATTGCTGCGCGCTGACGGCCGCTTCCGGGCGAAGGACGATCGCCGCCACAACGTCTTCACCCAGAGTCGGGTGGGGCACGCTGAAGCAGGCTGCATCGGCTACGCCGGAGTGCGCCATAAGCGCGGCATCGACTTCCGCCGGTAACACCTTGGCGCCGCCACGATTGATGATTTCCTTGAGCCTCCCGGCAACGAAAAGGTAGCCGTCGGCATCGACGTGTCCCAAGTCGCCGGTTCGGAACCAGCCGCGGTGAAACGCCCGCCGGTTGCCTTCGTCGTCGTTCTCGTAGCCTGTGAAGACCGTCGGACCGCGAACGACAATCTCGCCCGTTTGCCCGGCCGAAAGCAGCGCGCCGTCATCGCCGAGAATCGCGACCTCGCACGCAGCGGGAATGCCGACCGAGCCGGCTCGGCGCTCCCCGGGCGGCAGCGGATTCTGCGCAATCGTGCTGGTCTCGGTCATGCCGTAGGCGTGAATCGCGGGGACGCCGAATGCGCGCTCAAGGCCGTGCTGCACTTCCGCGGTAAGCGCACCGGTGCCGCAGAGGATGAAACGCAGCGAATGCCCGGCGACGCCGCGGCGCAGGGCTTCGTCTAGGATCGCACGGTGGACGGTCGGGGCGGCGCCGTAGAAGGTCGGCCTGAATTCATCGAGCAGGTCGAAAAACATGGCCAGATCGAAACCCGGAGTGCAGACGACGCTGCCGCCCGCCGTCAGCACTGGAAAAAGACTGCGGCGAATACCCGCCGCTGTCGTCAACGAGGAGATGCAAAGGCCGCGATCCGCAGCGGTCAACTGCAGGAGCGGCATCCGCGACAACGCGCCGCTCACCAGGTTTGCGTAATCGATGGGCACGATCTTCGGCGCGCCCGTCGAGCCGGACGTGTGCAGGATCAGCGCAACCTCGTCGCGATGCGGCCCCCTCCGTGCTACATCGGGACGCGGATCTGCCGTGGCAAGGTCGAACGCGCCGGCAGCCGCTCCGCGACGCGGCGACAAGGCGATGATCTGGACACCGAGCGAGGCGGCGGCACGCCGTGCTGCCACGTCCTGGCCGCCGGTGACGATCACCGCATCGATGCGCATGCGATGGAGTAGCGCGACGCAGCTTGGCTCGTCGATCGACGGGTCGAGCGGCGCGCAGGTTGCTGCCTCGGTGACCGCGTACAGCGAAGTCGCCATTTCGGGCCCATCGGGCAACACCAGCGCCACGCGGCTGCCGCGTCCGATGCCAATCGCTGCAAGCTCCGCTGTGGTCGAATCGATCAATACGGCGAGCGCGCCGAAAGTCAGCGCCGTGCGACCGGGCGCGAGTATTGCCGGCGCGTGCGGGTGTCGCGCGGCTTGCAACGCAACCAGACCTGCGGGCGAAACGGGCGCAGCCGCGCCCTCGCCACCGCCATTCGTTGCCACTGGACTCCCCCGCTGCGCTGCCGTACCCGATGGAAAATTCCACCGGTACACGGGCGCGCGTGTAGCACCCACTCACGCGCGAATCCGAAAGGGCTTGTGCAAGCTGTCCCCGCGAGCATTGCATCATTTTTTCCTGCGCGCAACGTCGAGCGATCGAATCGCGGCCGTGCCGGCCAGCCGTCATCGCAACGCCGCGGCTTTCCGTGTAGCATTTGCGCTTGTTGCGCGCTTGCCGCCACATCCGGATCTATCGATAACGACACCATAGCGAAAATCGCGAACCGGTGCTTTGCAACGATCGGCGTGCCAGAACCAACGATGGATACCGTATTGGAATTGCTTGCACTGCAAGCCCGCACGCGCGGTTCAGCGCCTGCCATACTGGCGTTGCACCAGCCGCACCTCGGTTACCGCGCGCTATCCGAGCGCGTCGAGGTCGCGGGAGCGGAGCTCGCGGACATGGGTCTCGGTCGCGGCAACCGCATCGCGCTCGCGCTGGGCAACGGCCCCGACACCGCGGTTGCCACGCTCGCCGCGATGAGCTGGTCCGCCTGCGCGCCGCTGAACCGTGCGCTCGGCAACGATGCCGGCGCCGCGATTCTGTCGCAACTGCGCATCGATGCGTTGATCGCAGCCGAGGGCGATGAGTCGCCGCTGGTCGCTGCGGCGCGAGCCCTTGGCCTGATCGTCGTTCGCCTGCGCCGGATCGCGCAGGAGGCCGCCGGCACGTTTGTCCTGCGCGGCGAATCGACTCGCGCCGCGACAACAAGCTGCGCGCCGCGCAGCGACGATCTGGCGCTGGTCATGCAAACCTCGGGCACGACCTCGAAGGCGAAGATCGTGCCGCTGAGCCACGCACTGGTACTGGCCACCGCACGTCAGGTTGGACTGGTCACCGACGATCGCGTCTTGTCGGTAAGGCCGCTGTTCACCAAGGGAGCGCTGGGAATCGACCTGTTCGCGCCCGTGGTTGCCGGTGCGAGCACCGTGATAACGCCGGGATTCAACGCGTCGGATTTCGTCGGCTGGCTGGACGAGTTCCGGCCGACGTTCTATTCAGCCAGCCCCGCGATACACGCCGCAATCCTGGAGGCGGTCCAGCAACGCAAGCCCGCGCCTCCGTGCTCCCTGCGTTACGTTCGATCGAGCAGCTCCGCGTTGCCCCGGACCATCCACTGCGGCCTCGAGGCGGCGTTGGGCGTGCCGGTCATCGAGGGGTATGGCATGACCGAGAGCGGCCTCATCGCGCAGAACCCGCTTGCGCCCGGCAAGCAGCGCGTGGGATCGGTCGGCATACCACGCGATATCGAGGTCGCGATCCGTGACGCGGGTGGACAGACTGTCGCGCCCGGTGCGATCGGAGAAGTGACGGTGCGCGGCCCCAGCGTAATGAGCGGGTACGAGGACAACCCCGAAGCGAATCGGCTCGCCTACTATGACGGCTGGTTTCGAACCGGAGACCTGGGCTACTTCGACGGCGATGGCTACTTGTTTCTGACCGGAAGAGTCAATGAGATCGTCAATCGCGGCGGACTGAAGGTCTCCCCGGCGGAAGTCGACGAAGTATTCACCAGCCACCCGGCGGTGCTGGAAGCGGTTTCTTTTCCGGTCCCGCATGGCTCGCTCGGCGACGATCTTGCGGTCGCAATCGTGCTGCGCCCTTCTGCGGCGGCGAGCCCGCAGCAATTGCGCGATTTTGCGATCGAGCACCTCGTGCCGCACAAGGTGCCCAGCGTCGTCGTGCTGGTGCCTGATCTGCCGCGTAACGCGTTGGGCAAAGTCTGGCGGCGTGGCCTTGCGGATACGCTGCGCACCGCGCTGCAAAGTGCGTATGTCCCGCCGCGCGACGACGACCAGCGGATGATCGCTGCAATTTTCGCCGAGGTGCTCGGCCTGCCGCGCGTCGGTGCGCTCGATAATTTTTTCGCCATCGGCGGCGATTCGCTGCGTGCGGCGCAAGTGCTCTCACGCGTCGAAGCCCGGACCGGGGCGCAGATGGAGATGCTGTCGCTGTTCAAGGCGCCGACAGTCGATCGATTGGCCGAGCGGATGCGCGCTGCCCTGCGTGAAGGGCCCCGCCTCGATCAGCCGCCTCTCGTAACGCCGCGTCACCGCCGTCCCTCGGCATGAGCAGCACCACCGTTCCGTCGCAGCAAGACGACCGCCGGCGCGCGGCGAAGCGATCGTGCACCCGCGTCGTCGCGCTGCTGGCGTTCGTCGTCGCTCCGATGTCGGTGTCTCACTTCGCTCTGGCACAGGACTACCCCGTCAAGCCGGTCAGGATCGTCGTCGGCCAGAGCGCCGGGAGCGCAGCCGATGCGGTGGCGCGTCTGATCGCAGACTCGTTGTCGGGCGTGTGGCAGCAACCGGTCAACGTCGAGAACAAGGGTGGGGCCGCGGGCACGATCGCCGCCGACCTGGTTGCGAAGTCGCCCGCCGATGGATACGCATTGCTCCTCGGCGGCCAGGGCAATCTCGTCATCGCGGCGACGCTCGACCCGGCGTTGCGCTACGATCCGTCGCGCGATTTCGCGCCGATCGCTCGCCTTGCGAGCACGCCGTTCTTCCTGATTACCAGCGCCGGCGTTCCCGCGAAGACGCTACCCGAACTGGTCGCGTACGCCAAGGCGAATCCCGGCAAGCTCACCTATATCTCATACGGTGATGGATCGGTCAGCCGGGTCGCCTTCCAATGGCTGGAGACTGCCGCCGGCATCGACCTGCTGGAGATACCCTACAAAGGCTCGGCGCCTGCGACCGCCGACCTGCTGGCCGGCAGGGTCGACATGGGCCTCTACGACTTTTCGGCGGTCGAGCAACATGTGAGCGCTGGCACGTTGCGCATGCTTGCCGCCATCGGCGCGACGCGCGCCACTTCGGCGCCCGACGTGGCGACCGTGGCCGAGCAAGGCGTGCCCGGCTATGCGATCGAAGCCTGGTATGGGCTCCTCGCACCGGCCGGCACGCCGCCCGATGTCGTAGCCAGGATCAGCGGCGCGATCGATGAAATTCGCCGCACCGCCTCTTTCCGGCGACGCCTCGCCGATTTGAGTTACGAACCGGTCATCGATACGCCGGTCCAGTTCGCCGCGGTCATCCGCTCGGATATCGCCAGGTATGCCGAGATCATCAAGCGGGCCGGGATCGATGCGCGACGCAACCCGCGAGGCGCGACGCAATGAGCGAGCGCCCATCGCGAGCCGTGATCACCGATCCCGATCCCATGCCGGAGACGAGCGCCGATCGCAACGATCATCGAGCCGCAGCGGGTGATTCGTACTCGGAGATCATGTCCTTCGGGCAGCAGCGTCTGTGGGTCCTGGACAAGCTGCTGCCCGACCGGTCGGTGTACAACACGCCAACGGTCCAACGACTGATCGGTCGGCTGGACGTGGCGGCGCTGGAAACCAGTATTGGCGAAATCCTGAATCGCCACGACGTGCTGCGCACGCGCTTCGTGGTCATCGACGGCGAGCCGCGACAGCTGGTTGCCCCGCCCGAACCGCTGCGCCTCCAGATCGATGACCTTTCGGCGCTTTCCGCGGACATGCGCGAAGGCGAAGCCCGGCAATTGGCCGAGGCGTTCTGTCGCGTGCCGTTCGACCTCGAGCGCGGTCCGCTGTTCATCGCGCGGCTGCTGCGGCTCGGGGCCGATCAGCACTGGCTGCTGTTGAACATGCACCACATCGTCACCGACCACTGGTCGAGTTCGATTTTTTCCCGCGAGCTCGCAGCCGTGTACGAGGCGTTCGATCGCGGGCTGCCCTCGCCACTGCGGGCGTTGCCGGTGCAGTACGCCGATTTCGCTGTGTGGCAGCGCGAATGGCTGCAAGGTCCGGTGCTGGAACGCCACCTCGATTACTGGCGAGGCGCACTGGCCGATTTGCCCGCGCTGGAGTTGCCGTTCGATCGGCCGCGGCCTGCCGTGGCGAGCGCGCGCGGCGGTCGCGTGCGCTTCACCATCGACCCAACGCTGACGTTTGCGCTGAAGGCGCTGGCACTGCGCGAAGGGGCGACGTTGTTCATGACCTTGCTGGCTGCGTTTCAGCTGCTGTTGCAGCGGTACAGCGGACAGGACGATATCGCAGTTGGCGTGCCGATCGCTGGCCGCAGCCGTCCCGAGCTCGAGGGGCTGATCGGCTTTTTCGTCAACACGCTGGTGTTGCGTGGCGATCTGAGCGGCGATCCGTCGTTCGTCGACTATCTGGCGCGGGTGCGCGCGTGCTCTCTCGACGCCTACGCGCATCAGGATATGCCGTTCGAACGGCTGGTGCAGGAGCTCGCACCCATCCGCGACCTGTCCCGCAATCCACTGTTCCAGATCTCGTTCTCGCTGCAAAATGCGCCGCCGCCGCGCTGGGGTCTGGCCGGTCTCGATGTGCAGGCGGTCGAGGGCCTCGTCGATAGCAGCGCGAAGTTCGATCTCTACCTCTCCGTCACCGAAAGCGCGGGCCAGCTGCAGGGACGCTTCGAATATGCCTCGGCGCTGTTCGACCAGGCGACTATCGAGAACATGGCCGCGCAGTGGTCCACGCTGCTAGCGGCGATTGCCGAAAATCCCGGCGAGCGCATCTCCGATCTTTCGCTTCACAGTCCATCGGAGCGAGCGCGACTGCTGGCGCGGTCGAATCGTGTCGCGCCCGACTGCTGCGACGCCTCGGTCGCTGAGCTGTTTGCGGTGCAAGCCGCACGCACGCCAGGCTCGATCGCCGTGCGCGAGGGCACAACGACGCTGAGCTACGCGGAGCTCGACGCGCGCGCGAATCAGCTGGCGCGCTTTCTAGGCGCACAGGGCGTGCAACGCGAGTCCCTGGTGGCGGTCGCGCTGGAGCGCGGCATAGAGATGACGGTCGCGCTGCTCGGCATACTCAAGGCGGGGGCTGCCTATTTGCCGCTCGATCCGGCGCTGCCGCGCCATTGGCTGGCGTCGATGCTCGAAGACGCCGGACAGCCGCTGGTGGTGACGCAACAGCGATTGCTCGATGGCCTGCCCGTTGGCGCAGCGCGCGCATGCTGCATCGACCGCGACTGGGCGGAGATCGCCCGCAACGATCGTTCGGACCCAGGCACCCGCGCCACCGGTGGCGATACGGCGTACGTCATGTACACGTCGGGCTCGACCGGGCGGCCGAAGGGCGTCGTCATCCCGCATCGTGCAATCGTCAGGCTGGTCACCGGCACCGACTATCTGCAACTCGACTCGGGAGACGTCGTTGCGCACATCGCCAACCCCGCCTTTGACGCGTCGACATTCGAGATCTGGGGCGCCCTGCTCAACGGCGCACAGCTCGCCTCGATTTCGTATCAGACGATGCTGTCCCCGGCCGCGTTCACCCGCGCGCTCGACGAGCACGCGGTGACGGCGATGTTCGTCACGACCGCACTTTTCAACCAGCTCGCCCGTGTCGCGCCCGAGATCTTCCGCGACCGCGACGTGTTGTTCGGCGGCGAAGCGGCCGAACCGCACCGCGTAGCGACCGCTCTCCGCGACGGCCGTCCGCGCCGGCTGGTACACGTTTACGGCCCGACGGAGACAACGACATTCGCGACTTGGCACGAGGTGCGGCACGTGGCGGACGATGCCGCCTCCGTGCCGATCGGGCGGCCGATCGCGAACACAGAGGTGTACGTTCTCGATGATAAGCGCGAACCGGTGCCAGTCGGCGTCCCCGGCGAGATCTACATCGGCGGCCCGGGCCTGGCCCGAGGTTATTTCGGTCGGCCCGATCTAACCGCCGAACGTTTTGTTTCGCATCCGTTCGACTCCGCTCCTGGAGCGCTCCTGTATCGAACCGGCGACCGCGCGCGCCTGCGCGGCGACGGCGCGCTCGAATTTCTCGGCCGGCGTGATCGTCAGGTGAAGATCCGCGGTCATCGCATCGAGATCGAGGAGGTCGAAGCGGCGCTGCAAAGGCTGCCGCAGGTTGCCCAGGCCGTCGTGCTCGTGCATGGCGATGCCTCCGACACGCGGCAGCTGACCGCCTACATCGTGCTCGCGCCAGAAGTGCAGGCGACACCCGCCGACCTTTGGGCGCAGCTCCGGCAAACGGTGCCCGACTATATGGCCCCAGGAGCGATCGTGATGCTGGTCGCCATGCCGATGACGCCCAACGGCAAGATCGACCGCGCCGCGCTGCCAGCGCCGGGCGACCTGGCGCAGCTGCGTACCGGCTGGCACGTTCAGCCTCAGGACCCGCTGGACCATATGCTCGCGGCGATCTGGGAAGAGCTGCTCGGCGTGCGCGACGTCGGTATCAGCGACAATTTTTTCGATCTGGGCGGCCACTCGCTGCTCGCGGCCCAAATGATCGAGATGATCGAGCGCACGTGCGGGTGCAGGCTGCCGCTTACCACGCTGTTCGCGGGGCCGACGATCGGGGATCTTGCGCGGGCAATTCGGAACAGCGCACTCGAAGACCGCGCACCGCTGGTCGCGCTCAACGCGACCGGCACGCGCCCGCCGTTCTTTTTTCTGCACGGCGACTTTACCGGCGGTGGTTTTTTCAGTTACGGGCTGGCGCGCGCACTCGGCGACGATCAGCCGTTCTACGCGGTGCATCCGCATGGCTTGATCGACCCGGCCATTCCGGACTCGATCGAGGCGATGGCTGCGGAGCGCCTGCCGGCAGTCCGCGCGGTGCGACCGCGGGGTCCGTACGTACTGGGAGGTCATTGCGCCGGGGGCATGGTCGCACTCGAGATCGCGCGACAGCTGATGCGCGAGGGAGAGGAAGTATCCTGCGTGCTGATGATCGATACTGTCGCGCCGCGTCCGCCGAAGCTCGTCTTTCCGGGCGTCAGTGTCGGTGCCGATATCCAGCGCGTCCGCCGGCGTTCCGCCGCGGCATTGCCAGCACACGATCCGCCGGGCAGCGCACTCGCGCTCTACCGCGATGTGATCAGGAAATACGTTCCGGCGCCATACGCGGGTCGCGTCGTCGTGCTGCGTCCCGAAAACCATCCCGACACGCGTCCGGCGATGGGTTGGACGGCGTTCGTACGGGACGCGGAGACGGTTGTTGTGGCCGGTGACCACCACACGGTGATCACCCGGCACCTCGATGCGACGGCGGCGCAGGTGCGTAGCTGTCTGCAGATTCCTATATAGCGGCGCCTGAGGGTCCGCGCCGCCTCCTCAACTTCATCTTACTGGGTGCCGTTGACAACCAGGTTGTCGGCGATGAATCGCGCATCGTCGCCGCGATAGATGATGCAATCGTTTGCGCCCGGCGCGTGAGTCAGCGTGCGCATTGGAAGACCCGGGAAGCGCTGGCTGACCCATGTGATCTCCGGACCGCACACGGCCGCGCTGAACAACGCGACGTTCACGTCGATCGAGGGATCGGGGTCGCCGACGTGCCAGACGACCTGCGCCTGTCCATTCGACAGGACGATCATTGCCTGGCTTTGTGCAGCATAGAAGCAACTTGACGAGAGGGCGAGGGCCAACAGCATTCGCATCGCGTTCATTTTGTTTCCTTCTCTTCCGTTGGGCGCATCCGGCGCCGTGTCCTCGATCGAACGAGGCTCCCAATAGCGTCGCCACTATTGCGTGCGCGAGCATAGGCATCAATCGGCCGGCGGATGATTGCTTTGTAAGACAGGCGCGCGCAAGCGCGGCAGGCGACGAGGCGACGTGTCGGAGAATCTAAGGCGACGCGTAGGAGAAAAGCCCCGCGGCAGACATTTCGCCTGGTAGGCGCGTGTTTCTCTCAGGAGCTTCTCGCCTGCCCAGGCAACTTAATTCATCACAGGTTCTGATTACCCGCCCAAGCCGATATACCAGCCGCGAGCGGGAAGCCGCCGGCGCTTCGAGCTAGAAGCGGCTGCGCGAGTCGCTGAACGGACCCAGCGGATATTGCGGGCGGTCTATCGACGGATGCCAGGAGACCGGCGTGCCCAGAACGGCGATGTCGCCCGCGGCATACGAATCGAGCAGCTTTTTCGCGCGCATTTCCGCATAACGCCGTGCATCGGCTGGCCAGTCGAACAGCCGATCCGAAAAAGTCGCTGCGTACCCGAGACCATGCTGCACAAACGTCACCCCGCACAGCCATCGGATGCGTGCATTCCTTCGGCTTTCCCAGACCTCGAGGTGAACATCGAAGCCGCGATATCTGAAGCCTTCATCCATGGCTGGTGCCGCGCGTGCTTACCCTGACGGGCCAATTCTGCCATGCGCAATGTGAAACCTTCAAGTCAGGCGGAAGCGGCACGAAATTCCCTGAGTATCTCGTCCATGACCCAAGCGGTGCGCGCTGCGCTCGTTCCGGTGCTCGGACAATGCCCGTGTCCGTTAAGCTCGGCGACGATCGTCTCGATCAGAGGCTGGTGCACATGCGGCGGATCGCCGATTGGAAAGTCCTCCACCTTCTCGTCACGGACGAGGCGGATTGGCACCGGCTGCGAAGTCGAGAACAGCAACCGGCCCCGCTCGCCGACGATCTCGTTCATCTCGTAATCCTCGCCGGCGGCGTAGCACCACATGCCGCAGCCCTGGACGCCGGACCGGAATCGGTATGCCGCCACGACCGTATCCTCGGCACGATAGGCCCCGGACTGGTTCGATGCGACACCGCGCGCCTCGGCGATCGGGCCGAACAAGAAATCCAGAAAATCGAGCGTGTGGCAGACCGCCTCGAAGAAAAACCCTCCGCCGCTCTTCGCAGGGTCGATGCGCCACGGGAGCGCATCGCCGTCAGCGATTTTCGGGGCGCGCGCAAACTGGCGCGAGATCACCATGCGCACCGGTCCGATCGCCCCACCTTCCACCAGGTCCCGGACCTTGAGGAAACGCGGCAGCGCGCGGCGATAGTAGCCGACCCACAGCGGCACAGCGGCGTCGCGGCACGCCTCGATCATTTCCAGGCACTCGGCATGCCGCATCGCCATCGGCTTTTCCACGTAAACCGGCTTGCCCGCGTGCGCACAGCGCAGCGTGTATTCGCGATGACTGTCGGTCAGCGTCGCGATATAAACTGCGTCGATGTCCGCGGCCTGGATGATGGACTCAGCGTCGTCGGACCACCGCGCGACGCTGTGACGGCGTGCGTAGTCGGCGGCAAGCGCACCGTTGCGGCGCATGACCGCGACCAGCGACGAGTGATCCGCCTTGTAGAATCCCGGCCCGCTTTTCACTTCGGCGACATCGCCGCAGCCGATCATGCCCCAGCGTATCGTCTTCATCGTTGTCGGGCTCCCTTTGGAAACTGGACCATCTTGCCAGAGGCGCGCTCGAACGCATCGCGCCGCGAAAGCAATTTCCGCTGCCCGGCGGAAATAAGCGGGTAGTGACGCCTGCGTTCGAGCTGGTCGTGCAATTCCCAGCATCCGTCGGCGGTTATCCACAAACCGGGATCGACGCGGCGCAGGTCCAGCGGCACCGCGTAGCTGCGCAATGTCTTGCGGCCGCCGGCAGTCGAATATTCGTGAAAGTACGAGATCGCAAGTTCGCGCAGGCTGCGGTAGATCGGATCGCGATACCGAAGCGCGACGCCATTCGATTTCGAGATCGCACCCCAGCACGCGCCGCGCCGAAACAGCGCGACGACGTGCGGATAATCGCTCGCGTCGCAGTCCAGCCGCATGACTCGCGGCGGTTCGCCCTGCACCCAGAGCGCGCAGGCAGCGAGCAACGCGGCTTCGATGCAATGCGCACGGCGATAGGCAAGGACCTGGCGGACCGAGAATACCGTCTCGCCGCCGATCTCGTGGTTGATGGGCAACGCGTTGACGAAAGCCTGGATCTGCTGCGGTGTGCGCAGACGACGCAGGATCGCGTATTCGAGCTTGTCCAGGCCGAGATCCTCGCGGCTGGCGAGCCGTTTGGCGATTCGGGAACTCATCGGCGTCAGTATAGTTAATAACGCGCAAAGCAAAACGTTGATCGACGCCCACATCGCGTCGAGAAGCTCGGCGCATCCCCTTCGGATGGCCGGTTGAATGTGCCCAGCATTTTCACGCCGCTGAAACACACGGCGGCTAGCCTCTTCAGCTCGCGGTCGGCCAAAGCACGCGCTTCCGTGCAGGCGCGGGAGAACGCGCCGGCCTTCCTCTCGAACCGATTTGACGAGGCTAAATGGAGACAGCTCTGGCAGTCGAGACCTTGGCGAGACCGACGGTGCGTGCGGAAACCGTCTCTCCAGCGCCTCCATGCAACGTAGTGATTCTTACTGTCGGCTGGACCGGAAGTTCGATGCTCGCCGGATTGCTCCGCGCCGCCGGCTTCTGGACCGGAACAACGGTTCGCAATACCGACTACGACACTTTCGAGAATGTCGAGCTGGTTCGACTCAATCGGAAACTGCTGACGATGGCAGGTATCGGCGAAGGATACGCGACACATTTTCACCCGGGGTGGTACGCCAGGGTCGAGCGACTCGCGCATACGGTGAACCGTTCTCAGTTCACGGCATTCATCGACGAGTGCGGGCGCCATGCCCCGTGGTTGTGGAAGGGACCGGCTGCGCTAAGGCAGACTGGTTTGCGGAAGGCGCGGGTCGAACCGCGACGCCTGCTCGCCAACCATGGTGTGCGCTCTATTGCCGAGGCTCTCCGTCAAGCATGGCGGCGAGCTTCTTTATCGCGGTCATCGCACTGACCAATGCGGCGCAGGCATCGCGCGATCTGGTCGCCGACAGCACCATCGCGTCGCCAGGAAGGTTGGACTCGCATTCGAGATCGATCTTCAGCGCCGCCAAGGCGTCCATGACCTTGTACAGCTCCTTGCTCACTCCCAGCTCCATGTTCGCGCCCCCCCGGCGACCGCGTCAACCCTGGCCGTTACGAACCTCAGGATCAGCCCGGATTGACGCTCGGCCTCGTCGCTCGGCCGCCATCTTGTTGATTAGCTCTAGAGCCTGATGGCCCTGGGTCGACTTGTCAAAGAAATACGACGCTCCCAGCAGAAAGCTGCGCTCCCGATCCTCAGTGGCCGCATGGTTGGTAAAAACCACGCCGACCGCGCCGCGGGCCACGCCACCGGTCTGGAGCGCGTCCAGCACCTCGAATCCCGAGCCGGAGGCGAGCACGAGATCGATCAGAATCAGATGGGGTTTTAGCTCTTGAAGCTGGTGGATCGCTTGCCGCGCGCTATCGGCGGCGCCCACTAGCTCGCCGCCGGCCGACTCGATCGCCGAGGTCAGAAGTCGCCGGATGATGTCCGAGTCCTCGACGACATAAACCTGCAACGGCGTGGCGGCTCTGTTCATGGCTGGGCTCAAGGACGGCCTCGGACGATCGTACCCACTGCCACCCGCAGCGCGCACCCGCCTACCATACGGCCACCGGGTCGATGTGTATATCAGCCTATATCCGACAGTTGCGTAGGTGATCGGCCTACATCGCCAGAATGGGGAGAGCGCGAAACAGCACATTATCGGTGCGGTGGAATACTGATTTGACATCTTTTTTATTCGGTCCTTAGGCTATCGGGCATTCGACGATGGATTACTCGAAAGGCATCACCGCCGTGCGACGATCACAACCCTCCAATGGTGCGGCACCGGTCCGCATCTCAGCAGGTGCTCTCCATGTGGCCCCGTGAACGCAGGCAGTTTCGGCTTGGCGGTACCAAGCATCTGGACTGCGTGGTGCGTGAAGCGCGTTGCAAAGCTGACGCATCCACCTTTCGCGAGACGCTGGAATTGACGTTGCAGCAGGAAATCGCGCGCATGAGGGACTTGGGTGCGAGCCCCGATGCGATCGCGGCATTTGAAGCCGCTGCCGAGGTCCACGTCGCATTGTGCGGCACGGGAGCGGGTCACAAGGACGCGGATAGCGTGGAGCAGTCGTCCGATAACCCCGGCAGGAAGAACCGCTGAGCGATCCGCCCTAGGCATCCGCAAACGCTGCGCGGAGGCCCGCCTTGCGTACCTTCAGACGCCAAACCGGCGTCTCTTTTTTTCCGAGCCCTCTTACACGCGCCCTGGCGCGTACTTGACCAGTTGCGGCGTGCTCCTTGGCTGGAACGGGGGACGACCGCCGGTGGCGCGGACTAAAACAGCAGGCCGAACAGCCGCTTTGCAAGCTCCTCGGCAGGCATCATCGTCAGCGCGAGCGGCGCGATCGGCACAAGCGCGGCGGCTCCGAGCTGGATCAGGGCATCCTTGGTCACCAGTGCGACCCGCATGCTCCGCACCACCTCGAAGCTGTTGCTCAGATCGGCGAGCGACTGGATGTCGGCACTGCCGACCAGCGGCTCGCCGGCGGGCACGCCGCCACGCAGCCACTTGACATCGAACTCGCGCACGTAGCGCTCCGCCAGCGTGCCGTACTCGCGGAGTCCCGTCCGCTTCGCCTGGGCAAGCCGCGGCGCGAAGACCAGCAGCGGGCCGAAAACCACGCAAAGCAGAAAGACAACCATCACGGCAATCTCCACCTTGTATTGCATGAGCGAGGCGCCGACGAAGAAGATGCGGTTCGCGAGCTGTGCGGCAACCATGGCGCCGTGCGCAAGGAGGAGCACCGCAAACGCGTAGACGGTGTTCGACAGGAATCCCAGCCCGCCGAAGCGGTCCGGGTGCGTGGGAACGATGGAGAGCTCGATGCGCGACACCTGCCACAGGAACCGCGTCCAGATGAACAACCGGAAATACCAGCGAATCAGGAGGAACTGGAACAACGGCAGGCTCACGTAGCCGAACCACATACCAGCGAACGAGAGCTTCGAGCCGGAAGACGACGGCGTGGCGTACCAAGTCGCCGTATCGAGTGCAACGTAATGGCGCCAGACGATCAGCACGCCGATGCCATACACCGCAACGATTAGCAGCACCTCAGCCAACACCGAGTTGCGCAACGCATAGGCCGACCGCAACGCAGCGTCGAATCGCGTCCGCGCGGACTCGGGAACCAGGTTGCGCTCGAGGAACCCGAGCGCGACCGGACGCAGACGCTGGTGCACGACGAGCTCGGCGATGACCAGCAGCGGCACCACCACCAGGAATCGAATGTGGACTTCCAGATCGAAGAAAAACGGGACTGTCGTGCTGCCAGCCCAGAGATGTCCTTCCAGCGCCGAGAGAACGAGCAGCGGCAACCAGGCCAATAGCGCGATGACGGCTACACGCTGGCGCGCCATCTGCAGTGCGTCGTCGGACAAGTGCGCCCGACGCAGCAGTTGGTAAAGCGGGCCCCCGAGGACGAGTGAAAAGTTCTCTGCGTCGCGGACCACGAGGTCCTCGGAGAGAGGACTGCTCCGCTCTGTAGGAGATTCAGAAATGCCCGCTGCCGTGGAAGCTTGCGTCACGATACTCCCTGCTGGCGGCCGCGGCTTGACCGCGGATCCGGGCGCGACGGCGCACCCCGCCTCAAAGCGCATTACGCACGGTATTCCGGCTCGGTGTCAATCCAATCGCCCGAAGGGAAAACCGGGTATGGTGGAGGCGGCGGGAATCTCCCAGTCAGGGCCGCATGGCGGGCCCTTGCCGCTTTCCCCTTTTGACGGATTGCAAGGCCCGGGCTCGGTTTGCGGTTTGGCAAAATCCCCTTGACGCTGCGTCAGTGTAGGTGCAGATTATCGAAACGTGTGACAGCAAGGAGGTATCTCTCATGAAGACGTTTCTGGTCAGCTTGGCAGTAGCCGCACTGGGGGTGAGCTCAGCCGCCGCCCTCGCCTGTGACTACTCGATGAAAGATTCCGAGGCCGCGGCGCCGGCAGATGTCGCAAAGAAACCGACCGTCGTAGCGCAAAAGAGCCCGGCAACTACGACGCCGAAGAAGGCCGTCAGCACGGTCAAGCCGAGCGGTGTCTTGACGCCGGATAAGACAGCCTTGTCCACTCAAAACGTCAATTAGCCCGCGCAACCATTACCCAAAAAGCCCGCCGCGTGCGGGCTTTTTTGCGACCTTCGATGCTGAGACTGTCAGGGCGCTAAGGACGATGAGGATTAAAAGAAAACGGCCCCGCGAAGGGGCCGTCATTCTTTAGTTTGGTGGAGGCGGCGGGAATCGAAAAGAAGAGAAACAACGTAACCGAATGTCGCAGTTGTACGGAGCGCCAAGACATTGGCAGACGCCGGGGGTCTGAACCAGCCGCGAACTATGCCGGCACGCAACAATAATGTCGCCGCGTAGATTCCTGCTGCAAGTGCGACATCTTCCGAAACCATCCAGAGACCTGATGTCCCGTAGAAAGCAAATGCGCGCGATGATGGCTGCAACGACGCACATTGACGCAAGGGCAATGGACGGGGCGCCAAGTATAAGCTCTGTATGAATCACTTAAGCTTCGAGTGATTGCAGCTACTCGCTCTCAGTTCGCGGTCCCATTGCTAGATCAGCTGTTTCAGCGTCCCGTATTCCAAAGCACGCATCTTAAGCGGTCGCATACTCGGACAAGATGCATTCTCACTTATCGATCCAACATTGAAGCAGAAACTCTTGGTTTTGGTTGGTTCAAAGTTTCGACGCGCTCGCAGTTTAGATGGTATTGGCGCGGGGCTCGTAATCTATTCGATGATTAACGACGAACGGACATGGAGCATCGTCGCAATGTAATTCTATCTATGTATCCAATTCGGACCCGCACCACAATTGATCTCCCGGCCGCCGCCAAAGAGCTAGATCAGCTGCAGAAAACTCTAGAAGCGTTTCGGGCCCTCTGTCTGCGATTGGCGAGCGATGAAGACGTCCTATTGTTGTCGCGCAAGGCCCGCAAGAGGACGCAGATTACCAATCAGGCATAACGATCTCCGAGTGCGCTGGCGGTTGCTCTGATCTCGTAGGCCGTCGAGATTCTTGGGTCGCTGCAGTAGACTGGCGGCATGATTTGCATGCCACACACCTCATATTTGATGATTCTGGCCGGTCGTCGCAACCTATTTCTGGTTAGGTCTTTTCTCTCCGAATGACGCCGCGTTCCCTGTCATCGCAATTGTTTGGCTTGCTGGGGTGGCTGTTGGCTGCATTCGCGGCAGGTGCACTGGGGTTCGTTGCCTCCGTTGACGCTGCATCGTTCTATGCACAGTTAAGCAAGCCATCCTGGGCGCCCCCCGCTTCGGTATTCGGTCCCGTGTGGTCGGCGCTGTATGCGCTCATGGGGGTTGCCGCGTGGCTTGTGTGGCGGTCGCCCGGTTCCAAGGGAGTGGCGCTGGGTCTGTTTGGTGCGCAGCTTGCGGCCAATGCGCTTTGGTCGTGGTTGTTTTTCGCCTGGCATCGGGGCGCGCTGGCCGCAGTGGAGGTCTTCGTCCTACTGGCGCTCATCGTGGCCACGGTAGTGGCCTTCTGGCGTACCGGTCGCTTGGCTGCGCTGCTATTGGTGCCATACCTCTTGTGGGTGAGCTTTGCTTCGGTGCTCACGTGGGCGGTATGGCGGAGCAACCCCAGTCTTCTGTAATGCGCGCTTTTGGCAGCCGGTGCTGAATGTAGCGGGCTGCGCTTGGATAAGAACAAATGACGCCCGGGGTCCACGTACGCCCCGGGCGTTGAAAGCTCAACCGACAGTTATTTTCTTGGTCTTGGTTGCCGCCAGCTTCTGCATCGTAAGCTGAAGTACGCCGTTCACGTAGGTCGCTTTGACCGCATCGGCATCCACAGCTTGCGGCAACTGGATGGTTCGAGATAGCTTGCCTACAGTGCGCTCTTGCCATAGCAATCGCCCATCCGTAGCCCGCTCGTCCTTGCGCTCGGCCGATATGAGCAGGGTGTTCTCGTGCAAGTCGATGCCAATGTCTCCCTTGTCTAAGCCTGGCAAATCCGCCGTAAGCTGGTAAGCGTTTTCGGTTTCTTCGATGTCAACCGCAAAGCTCTTGCCCTGACCGGCTCCGTAGCCCGGCTGGAAAAACTCTTCCAGCAAGCTCGGTAGCAAACCGAAACGGCCAGTATTCGCGGTTGCGTCTTCATACGGGCTGCGCATTCCAGGCGCCCGGCGTCGCGAGTCATCCATGGCTACCTCCTCTGTAACGCGGCGATCTTGCCGCCAAGGGCGAAGGTAATTCCTGCCGGATGATTTTCAAGTCCTCGTCGATACCGGTCCAAATGGCCCTATTACGCTGGGCCATCCGGCACTTGTGGCGGCCAAATCCGCGGATGTATTGTTTGGCCATTGCTTCGCTAGCCTACCAAGCATCACGCCGATGCCTGCCGCGCTGAAGAAAAATATCGGTCTCAAGCTTGCAGGACGCCCTCGACGACGGGTCAACGCGGCCAAGCGCGTGGATTGGATGTTGCGCGAAGTACGTTGTATGGCGAAGCCGGGAGCGGAGCGGGAGACACTGGAACGACTCTGCCAACAGGAGCTTGAGCATCTGCGTGCGCTAGGAAAGAGCGCGGAAACGATTGCGGAGTTCCATGCGGCGGCAGCAGTTCATATCGCGCTATGCGGTGGAACTCCCTAGAAGGGAAGGGGCCTTGCACCTACTGCGAGGCGCTGATTGACGCATCGGCAATTGAGCGGCACGACTCGTTGCAGATATATCACGTGCGAGCAACTGCCGAGGGTGGCATCGACTACTATAGATGCCACGCTTGCGGCTCTAGGCTTTCGCGCGAGCATAAGACAAACGGTGCCGGCAAGGGGTGGCGTCTGCTCTGAGGTCGCTCTGAGTTAGCGACGTGGTTGTGCTTGGTGCTGCGCTGAAGCACAACCCGTCGTCTCGTTGGAGGCAGGCGTCCGCCACAATCCGGGCGGTGATCTGCCGGGACGAAGCTGACTCTCGTTATTCCAAGCGGGGGAGACTGGTCGTTCGAAGGTCATCCTCCGACGGCGTAGTTCCTGCCAAGGTGGGATCGAAATGCTCGGCCACCGCCTTGCCGCCAAGTCCGCCCGCGATCGCGCCGACGGCTGCACCTATGACCGTGCCTAACGGCCCCGCAGCGACCGTGCCAGCCGCCGCGCCCGCAGCGATACCACCTACCGCAGCCCCAAGTCCAACTCCAACGGGATGCGCACCAGCGGCTCCCGTAATCGGGTCCAGATTGGTCGCGACCTGTGTTGTGATGCCATCTTTGCTCTCATTGTCCATGCCATTCTCCGGTGTTCCGCGGAACAGGTGAAGCGCCGGGTCGTTTATCCGAATCGGCGGACGAAGCCCACAAACTCGCGCTTCCTTGACCAGCACGCGAACTTCACAGAAATGATGGACTGCACCGCTAGGTGTGGTCTATGCGGTGACGTACATAGCGACGTGCCACCAAGAATCACGGGAGGGGCGTAGACCTTCTTGGCAGCGTGCGGCACCGCACCGACGCGTTGGCCATGTAAATGTAACTCTTACATGGCACGCTGCTCCGGAGGGCGGCGTATTAGAGAGAGTCTCGGTATGTCGATCGATACGGAAACCTTCGCCCGGTACGCGAGGGCTGAAAAGGATTTGTGCCAGAAAGCTGGTGCGGCAATGAGTAAGATCATTAAGGAAGTCGAGGAAAGCCATGGGCTCAAGATCGCTGAAATGCGAGTTACCGTGGACCATTCGCATCTCTCAAACAGCTGGCCCGTCGCGAACTATGTGATAGTGAGGGAGCACCAAGGGACCGCTTCCGACAGCGTGGGCAACATCGAGCAGTCGCTCGACAAGTGGCTTGTGCATAGTGCGCGGCTGCACCACAATCAGTCGTACTAACGACAGTCGCGAACGTAGATTCTAAGTTATCGAGCTTGCGCACATCCGCATTCGGGGCGCACCCACGGATTGCCATCTACCTACCAAAGGACTCCTCACTATGAGCAAGAAAGACGAATACTTCGACGCAATGGAATCGCAAATCAAGAAATGGGATGCTGAGGTCGACAAGCTGAGGGCTAAGAGGGACCAGATCAGCGCCGACGCGCGTGTCAAATACGACGAGCAGCTTAAGGCGATGCGCGCCAACCGAGACATCGCACACAAGAAACTGCAGGAAATGCGTACCGCAAGTGAATCGGCGTGGCAGAACATGGAGGCTGGAATGGAGTCTGCCTGGGCGTCGATGAAGAATGCCCTAGATAAAGCGTCCTCGCAGTTCAAGAAGTAACGGTAGTGCTAAGACCTGTCGCGCGCGCTACACGCGAGGAACCCCAATTCGGCCACATCGCTTGCGCGAGGCCGCCGGACCCTCGAACGATGGCTACGCTGCGCGCGGTTGCTGCTATTGGCAACGCGAGCCGGGAGCTGACGATGAATGATACGGGTCGCGATGACGACGCGTCTCGTGCGCGCCGTCGGCTGGTTGTCAGGCCGCGCCCGGTACCATTGTGGACCAGGCCACGCAGAAACGCATAATGACAACCGGAAAAACTTGCCTCGACTGCCGAACCTTGATCGGCTCGTCGATCGCCAATGAGCCACATGTCTCGTTGAGGGCGTATTTCGTGAAAGAGCTTACCGAAGGTCGCATCGAATACTTCGAGTGCCAGGCCTGCGCGACAAAGCTCTCGCGCGAACACAAAAAACAGGATATCGACACGCGCTGGCGATTGTTCTTGTGATTTCATTTTGCGCACTGCCGCCAAGATGAAGCCTAATCAGCCCATTGTTGATCTCTTGAAAGACCTCGTCTCAGACTGCAACAAATCCTCAAGCGTTGGAAGCACTCCGCAATGGCGCAGATCAATAGGCTGCTTGGTTTACAAAACAGAATCTTAAGAAGTTGGATTTTTCGGGACTTGTTGTAACTGCGCAAGACTTCCCCCTCGGGTGACCTGTAAACATACGCAGCCATTTGCCTCTTGAACGATGGATTCCGCCCGCACTATTGATGAACAACTGTCGGCCCTCGCTTCGTACCTGGAGGCGCGGCGCGAGGCCATCCTGGGAGCATGGCGCAAGGCCATAGATCGCGATCCGGAAATGGCTACCGGCGCATCGCTCCCACGCGCGCAGTTGGACGATCATATTCCGGCTCTACTGGACGCATTCGGGAGAAGGCTGCGCGTGCTGACGGTCAAGGAGACCGCCGCCTTCAAAGAAGCGGACAAAGGGGACGCTTCCGCGCACGGGCTGCAACGCTGGCAGCAAGGCTATGATTTGCGTGAAGTGACGCGGGAGTGGGGCCGATTGCAATTGTGCCTGGGTGATGAACTCGAGAGTTACGCATCGTCTCATGCCGGGGTCGACCCTGGCGTGATGTCCACCGCACGGCGCGTATGGGCGGAATTGTGCACTGAGGGGGCCAGTGAGAGCGTCGCGAAATACTTCCAGCTACAGCAGATCGAAGCAAAGGGGCATGTCCGTGACCTGGCTCTAGCGCTGCAGCAAGTGCGGGAACTGGAACGCAGCCGCGCGGAACTATGGCGACAGGCTGCGCATGACTTGCGGGGCAATGTAGGAGTTGTGATGAACGTGACCGCTGGCTTGGCCTTGCAAGGGGCAGAGGTACCTTCGCGCGACAAATTCCTCCGCATATTGCAAAAGAACGTCTCTTCATTATATTCCCTGCTCGAGGATGTGATGGACCTGGCGCGGCTGCAAGCGGGACATGAACATCGAGAGGTGAGGGCCTTCGATGCGGCGACGGTCCTGCGGGAGTTGTGCGAACGAATGCAACCTATGGCGGAAGAACGCGGCCTCTTCTTGAAGACAGTCGGCCCGGACACGCTACCGGTAGAAGGCGATGCCGTGAAAGCGCAGCGTATCGCTCAGAACTTGTTGCTCAATGCATTGAAATACACGTCTCGGGGCGGCGTTACGGTGAGTTGGGGAGACAGCCGCCAAAACGATGCCCGTCGCTGGATGCTGTGCGTTACGGATACCGGCCCAGGTTTTCATGCTGGGCCTGGCGCCCCTATGGCGGCCGCGTTGGAAGAAGCCACTGAGGAGGCGCGCCAGGTCGATGAGACAGCGCGCACGGGTATCAAGGGAGCAGCGGATGACCCTTCTCCGCCGGACGCCACCACTGTGGACGCCCGTCCGGTCCATCAAGAGCGAGGCGAAGGCATCGGCCTATCCATCGTCAAGCGTCTGTGCGAGTTGCTCGACGCGAGCATCGAGATGGACTCTACGCCAGGCGAAGGCACTTCCCTCCGAATCGTCTTCCCGAGAAGTTACGATCCTATTGAACAAAGGTGATGGCGCCTGGCCCGGGTTAAGCATCGGGGATCGACCGCAATCGTCTACTTATCTGTGACGCACAAGCACGGCCGGTTCCGTAGCTGGTTCTGGACGTCGGTTAGCGCCGAGCGCTCCTGTTAGTCGGGCACGCTCTACTTCCCCAACGAACCTGCGGCGCGGCACCTTGTGACGAACAATGGAGCATTCCCAGCCCACGCGCGCCGTCTATTGCCCACCCAATGGTCGGCAGCAAGAGTTATGCCGCGTCCACTTGTGGTGCGTGCGCGGCTGCGCCACAACCCGTCGCACTAGCGCCGGACGTCTCGCGCCTTCACAATGGCCGCAGGGCCGAGAACATCATGGGGAGACAATACCAATGGTTATTACGCGCTTGACCAGTCGGACAGGGTGGGCAGATATGATCGCGCTCGCACCGCGTCTCGAACTCGAACAGGCCAGCCTGCGCCTGGGTATCGGTACTGCCGTTCTCGTTGCCCTCATGTGGCGACTGCTCAGTCTGTCCAATCCCAGTGCAGATTTGTCCCATATGGTTTGGTTCCTTGAGGGATTTGTTGCCATTGCCTTGACGATCATTTTGTGGACGCTGTTCCATCCGCACGAGTCGCCGCTGCGCCTGATTCTCGGCATCGTCGCGGACAATGCCGCTGTCACCTACTTCATGCTTCTCATAGGAGAAAGTGGAGCACTCGTCGTCGGCATTTATATGTTCGTGGCTATTGGCAACGGTTATCGCTATGGCACCCTTTACTTGCGCATATCCCACGGTCTCGCGCTCGTTGGGTTTTCTCTCGTTCTTTACTTTTCGGACTTTTGGTCGCAACACGTTTTGATCGGCGTAGGGATGCTTATCGCCCTCATATTCTTACCTCTTTATGTCGGGGTGTTGGCCGAGCGTCTTAAGGGGGAATGGCTTAGGGCTGACGAGGAACTCAAGGAGTGCCGCGAGGCGCTCAAGGAGTGCCGCGACCGGGGTCTGGGCGGGTCTTGAGTGCGCGGCGTGTCCGACAAAATCGTACCGCCGGTTCAGACTACGCACGCGCGCGGCCCTGCGCCTAGGACGGGTTGCTACGTCTGCCGGTTTCACGGTGGCGAACACTGTCCAACGGTCACATTGCCTGCGCAAGGACGCCAGACCCGATGGGATATGCAGCTCGCGGCTGTTGCTACTGGCAGCGCGAGCCTGGAGCGGACGATGAATAGACTGCAAGGGGGGTCGAAGGTCGCAGTAACCCGACAACTATCAGGAGAATTTTATGGGATTGATGGATATGCTCACGCAAGCAGTAAGCGGAGGCGGTGGGACGCAGCAATTCAACCAGATCGCGCAGAATGCGCCGACCGATGTGCTGGCCAAGGGGCTGTCAGAAGCGTTTGCGTCTGACCAGACACCCGCAATCGGCAATATGGTCGGGCAGTTGTTCGGCCAATCGAATAGCTCGCAGCAGGCCGGTGTGCTCAACCAGCTCATCGGCGCTCTCGGTCCAGGCGTCATGGGCGGGCTCGCCGGAGGAGTGCTCGGCCGGGTGATGTCGCCCGGGCAGACGCAGATCACGCCCGAGCAGGCCTCGCAGCTATCGCCGCAGCAAGTACAGGACGTTGTGAATCACGCGAACGAAGTGCATCCAGGAGTCGCCGACCAGTTAGGTCAGTTCTATGCGCAGCACCGAGGACTTATCAATACGCTCGGCGGCATCGCCGCAAGCGTGGCCATGATGAAAATGAAAGATCACTTGTCAGGGCAGTCGTAGGATTGGTCGATCTTGGACAGGGAGACGGTCGCGACAGCCTCAAGTCCCCTCGTTAGAGTCTCAGCCTAGACTCGATGTAACTAACTAAAGAAGGAGGTCCCAATGAAACGCTTCGTCATCACACTACTGGCTGCATTACTAGCGCTGGCGGCGCCGTTATACGCCGCTGACAAGGACACCAAAGCCGCCGGCAAGTCCGCCGCAACAACTGCCCAGGCCGAGGGCAAGATCGACATCAATCACGCCAAGGCCGATGAATTGATGAAACTGGACGGCATCGGGGAAGCGCGGGCCAAATCCATCATCAAGGGTCGCCCCTACAAGGGCAAGGACGAGCTGGTCGACAAGAACATCATCCCCCAGGCGGTCTACGATAAGATCAAAGACCAGATTATTGCCAAACAGAAGTGACCCATTCAGGAGAGTTGCTCGGGCGCCGCAAGTGACTCAGCCAACGTTTTGTTGCAGCGAGTCGTCTCCGTGGACACCGGACCGGGCGCTGCTCGTCGTCCGCTAGCAGCTTGGGCCAGACGGTGAATTGTTATGCGTTGTTCGCAATGACGCTAAAGGTGCAGATCATCGTCGGATAGGTTCACAACCGACCCACCGTATTGTGGATCAGTAAAGACTATCGCCGACTGCGCGGCCATCCTTGTCTGAACGCGGCTTCCGTTTCGCCCTCCGCCCGGTCGAGCGTCGAGCCGTCGAGCCAGCTTGCGCCAGTGATTCCCAGGTTGGGGCAAACGAAAGTAACAACCAACTTGGGGGTCAGAGCTGCGCCGGGTTGTTGCGCCTCCAGCTGAGTTGTCGAGTGCGATCTATGCAAATCTCAGGCGCTACGGATTGCCTAAACACATCCGGTTCAAAGCCAGCATAGCGGATTCGATACCGAGACACGCCCCCTGCGTGGTATCGTCTTCGCCCGACCAAATGACGACGTTCCCAGGTTCCGCTAGGGTGCCATCCGGCCAACGCCCGCCGCTGGATACGGTAGCGGCGAAGTCGAGCGCGATAGTTGTCTTACCGGTCCCCGGTTGCCCGCGAACTCGCGTAGACAAGGCAATACCCGCATGCATTCGGGAGAGGAAAAGAAAACGGCCCCGCGAAGGGGCCGTCATTCTTTAGTTTGGTGGAGGCGGCGGGAATCGAACCCGCGTCCGAAAACGCTACACAGTCGGGACTACATGCTTAGCCACATCATTGTGCTCTCGCCCCGGCGCCACTGAAGGGCAGGCAACGCCGGGACCAGTCACCTAGATTTAGCGTGTCGCCCAAGTGACCCGGACGCACGCGATCGCTCGAAATGTCCTCGCTGTGACAGTTACATCACCCGGGCTGAGCGCCGCCCGGTGCGAGGTCCGGCGGGATTAAGCCGCCAGAGCGTAGTTTTCGTCGTTCGCAGTTAAGTTTGCGATTGCAGAGGATTCACAAGGTTCTGCACCTTGGCATGCCCCGCGCTGCTTCACAGTCCCCGTCGAAACCAGGTCGCCCCCGGTAACCGGTGCTGCGGCGAGCTCGTTATCCGAAGCTGCTCGCGCTGGCGCAGCTATGATACCACCGCGAGCGGCAGGTTCCGCGCGCGGCCGCTGCGTACTCAGCTACATGGGGCCGTCTGGCTCAGATACAACCGTCCTCACACGTTGTCGCGCCGACTTGAACAGGCACGAGCGGCTATTTCCGGCGATCTGGGGCGACCTGTCGATCGGGTACAATGCGTCGATCGAAAAACCGCTCCAAACAGCCCATGGCGTTGGTTCCAATCATCCTCTCAGGCGGCGCCGGAACGCGCCTTTGGCCGTTGTCGCGGGAGACCGCGCCGAAACCCTTCCTTACCTTGCCTGATGGCGAAACGCTGCTCAGCAAGACCGCCGCGCGCGCGGTAGCGCTCCCCGATATCGCGGGACTCCTGGTCATCACCAACCGCGATTACTATTTTCAGACCAAGGATCAGTTTTCGGCCGCAGTCGAGAAGGCGCCGGCGCGCGTCGCTTATTTGCTCGAGCCTTTCGGGCGCAATACCGGGCCGGCGATCGCTCTGGGCGCGCTCTACGCGGAGTCGCGCTATGGTGCCGACGCGATCCTGCTTGCGCTGCCGTCCGATCATCTGATCCGCGACGGCGGCGCATTCAACGCCGCGGTCGATCGCGCGAAGGGTCTTGCCGAGAAAGGCTGGATCGTGACCTTCGGCATCGGGCCGACCCATCCGGAGACCGGATACGGCTACATCGAATGCGGCGAGGCGCTCGACTCGGAAGACGCATTCCGCGCTGCGCGCTTTGTCGAAAAACCGCCGCTCGCCGATGCGGTGGGATTCCTCACCGCCGGCAGTTACGTCTGGAATTCGGGCATGTTCTGTTTCACGTCGGCGACGATACTTGCGGCATTCCGCGAGCACGCGCCGGCGATGTACGAGGCGGTGCGCAGCGTCTGGCAGGGGCTTTGCGCCGGCGCCGATGCTTCGATGCTGGAAATCGATGCCGCGCTGTTCGCCGCCGTGCCGGACGTTTCGATCGACTACGCGGTGATGGAAAAGGCTGATCGTGTCGCCGTCATCCGCGGCGGTTTCGACTGGAGCGACGTCGGTTCGTGGCAGGCGGTTTCGGCACTGACCGAGCCGGACGCCGCCGGCAATCGTGGGCAGGGCGAGCGCGTGGCCATCGGCACGCGGGACACGTTCGTGCACGCCGGCGACCGTGTCGTTGCTACCGTGGGTGTCGACAATCTGGTCATCGTCGACACGCCGGACGCACTGCTGGTCGCGCATCGCGATCACTTGCAGCGGGTGCGCGAAGTCGTCGGTGAGCTGAAGGCTCGCGGCCACGACACCTACAAGCTGCACAAGACCGTCGCCAGGCCTTGGGGCGCCTATACGGTGCTGCAGGAAGGGCCGGGCTTCAAGATCAAGCGCATCGAAGTCAGACCGGGCGGTGCACTGTCGCTGCAGCTCCACCATCGGCGTGGCGAGCATTGGGTCGTCGTCAGCGGCGAAGCGCGTGTCACCAATGGCGACCGCGTTTACCCGCTTCGAGTCAACGAGTCGACCTTTATTCCGATCGAAACAAGGCACCGGCTCGAAAATCCCGGCGACGCGGTGCTGGTTATGATCGAAGTGCAGTGCGGAGATTACCTGGGCGAAGACGACATCGTGCGCTTCGACGACAAGTACGGCCGCGTCGCACATTGAGCGGTCCGGGCCATGAAGACCGGCGAGACAGGCGAGCCCTGGTCGATTCCCGAAACGGGCATCCTGTGCGAGGGGCGATGCATCCGCGTCGGCTGGCCGGAAGAATCCGAGCTCGACGCGATCACCGCGCTGCGCAACCGGCCGGAGATCTCCCGCCAGTTCTTCGATTCGCGTCCGCTTGATCCCGTCCGCAACAGGCAATGGTTGCAACACGGCATCAACCGGCCGTATGAGGCGGTCCTCTCCATTCGTATGAAGTGCGATGACGCCTTGGTTGGCAGCATCGGCTGGAGCAAAGGAGACGCTGCAGCAGGTGTGCTGGAGCTCGGGCGGGTGATGGTCGACGCCGGGAAGCTGGTCGCATATCGCTCGCTGTTGCCACCCGACTATGCCGGCGTCGCGGTAGACGCCGGCGTGGCGCTGACCGATTTCCTGTTCGCGGCGTTGCCGCTTCGGGTGATACACATGACGGTCATCACAAGCAACCGCTTATCGGTACGCGCCGCAACAACCGGCGGCGGCAAGGTCATCGCTTCGGGCGTGCAGATGCGCGCCGACGGCGTCGAAGTCCCGGTCACACATATTGATTTCGACCGCGGCGCCTGGCTGCATCGCGCGGTGCAGCGCAAGCGGGAGCCCGAGTTGCAGCCCCGATGACTACTGATCGAAGAGACCCCGCCGCACCAATCCCGCTGTTCCAGTGCAGCGTGCCCGCCGGCGCGCGCGAGCGATTGCTCGCGACCCTCGATTCGGGATGGCTGGGCTATGGACCGCAATGCCGCTTGCTCGAGGAGCGTTTCACCGCCGGCCGCGGCGGCTGGGCGCTGGCGACGTCGTCGTGCACGAGTGCGCTCTACCTTGCCGGCCGCCTCGTGCGCGCGCTGGCCGGTGAGTCGCAGCCTGAGATCATCATTCCATCGATCAGCTTTGTCGCGTCGGGCATGGCGTTTCTTCAGGCGGGCGTACGGCCGGTAATCGCCGACGTCGGCGCCGATGGTCTGCTGCTAGGCGAGGACGGCGTTCGACGCGCGTTGACGCCACGCACCCGGGCACTGCTGGCGGTTCATTTGTACGGGCAGCGTTGCGACGAGCTTCCGGCGCTGCGCGCCCTGGCCGACGAGCATGGCTTGCTGCTGATCGAAGACTGCGCGCACCGCATCGATCTGCTCGACGGAACCGGGCCATTGGGCGACCTTCTCTGTTACAGCTTCAACGCCGTCAAGGAACTACCTGGTGGCGAAGGCGGCCTGCTGTGGGGCCGAGATCGGCGTCATGAAGCATGGGTGCGGCCGGTGTCGAATCTCGGGCTCGCCGTCGACACGATGCAGCGGACTGCGGACCTGCGGCATGCCGATTACGAGTTTGCGGCCGAATCCGGGCTGAAGTTGCGCAGCAACGACGTCGCGGCGGCGCTGGTCAACGCGGCGATCGAGACGCTGCCCGAAAGCCGCGCGCAGCGCCGCGAACAATTTCAGCGCTACGATAGTCTGCTCGCGGCGATCGGCGCCGAGGTGCGACCGATCGAACGTCGCGACGACGACAGCTGCCTGATGTATGTCATCCGGGTTGCGCCGGAAATGCGCGATCCGGTGCGTGCCGCGATGGCGGGCGCCGGCGTCGCCACCAGCGTGCATTATCCTTCGCTCGCCAGGCATCCGCTGTTCGGCAACGAGCAGCATGATGGCTGCTGCGGCGACGAGGACAAGTGCATCATCACGCTGCCGACGTTTGCCCGGCTGACCGCCGACGATCAGCGGCGCGTCGTCGATGCCTTGGCTTACGCGCTGGATGGCGTGCGGGATCGGACGCCTTCGACGAGCGCCGGCCCGCGTCAGATGACGCTGGGGTGAGCCGGCTCCCAGACGCGTCGCTGGCGGCGCCGGCGTTGGTGCTGTCTGCCAACGACTCGCTGACCGGGGCGGTCCCGCACCTGCAGGCGGCAGCGGGCGCAGCGCATGGCCCCGTGCTGCGCAGCAACGTTCCTTTCGGTCCGGACGCCGGCCCGTGCATCACCCTGGTCGGATCGGCCGCAGCCGAAACCGCACTTCTTTCCAGGCGCGGAGAGTTCAGCAGCGAACAGGGCTGGCGCCACGTGCTCGGTGTCGGTTGCGGACTGGCGGTCCTCAACACCGACGATCCACTCCACGCCCAGCAACGCCGGACCTGGTCGCCCGCTTTCGCGGGCGCGATACTGCGCTCCTACGAGCCGGCGATGGCACGGATCGTCGAGGACTGCATACTCGCGTGGCGGGACGGGGACGAGCTCGACCTCTACCCTCCGATGCGCGCGTTCGCGTTCCGCGCCGTGGCCGCGACGATAGGCGGCTTGCCCGAAGCAGCGATCGGACCGGCGTATCACGCCATCTGCACGATACTCGATGGCCAGGATTATTCGCGCGAATCAAGGGACGCCTATTTCGAACGCGCTGCTACCGCACGCGCGATCCTCGCCGACACTCTGCGCACCGCCATCCGCGAACGACGACGTCGCAGGCCTGCTGCGCCGGCGTCATTGCTCGACGTTCTGCTCGCAGAGCCCGGGCTCGCAGGCAACGATGCGGAGATCCAGTCGCACCTGACGATCCTGCTCATCGCCGGCCATGAGACCGGCGCCTCGCTTTACTCGCGCGCCCTTT